>Ga0074046_10001632_pt1 | contig 20003 bp, 18 predicted proteins | sample BogForMeECP23OM3_FD_94441 | JGI IMG/M metagenome (GOLD analysis project Ga0074046, IMG submission 94441) | Bog forest soil microbial communities from Calvert Island, British Columbia, Canada - Bog Forest MetaG ECP23OM3 | ecosystem: Environmental > Terrestrial > Soil > Wetlands ... | reverse complement strand
GAACAATACTCGGACCTGAACCTGCTGATTGTGTTGCGACAGATGAAGCCCAGCATCTATCCGGCACTGGCAGGCGTATTGAAGTGGTGGAGCCACGAAGAAAAGCTTCGTCCGCCGATCATCATGACGCTGGAGGAATTGCGCGAGTCGGCGGATGTGTTTGCCATCGAGATGCTTGACATCCAGGGCTCACACAAGACGCTGCACGGTGAAGAGGTGCTGAACGGGATTGAAGTTCCCATGAACCTGCACCGCGTGGAGGTGGAGCATGAGCTGCGCACCACGCTGCTGCGGCTGCGCAACCATCTGCTGCTCACCAACGACGGGGACGAGGAACTGAAGCTGGTGATGGCCAAGTCGGTGACCAGCGTGCTGACGCTGTTTCGCCATGCGCTAATCGCGCTGGGGGAGAATCCGCCGACCGCCAAGCCGAAGGTGCTGGAGCACGCCGCGGAGGTCTTTGGGTTCAACGAACTGCCCCTTCGTTCGGTGCTGGAGTTGCGCAGCAGCTGGCACGGCGTGGACAATGTTCGCAATCTGTATCACACGTATATGGACGCCATCCTGGCGGTGGCACATGGTCTCGATGTAAAGGTGCCGAAGCGGCATTGGCAGAAGCGGGCCTAGGCTGGTTTCCAGCCGGGCAGAATTTCAGCGAAAGCGAGAGGAACATGAAAACCGGAGTGATCATTCTCATCATCGTTATCCTGCTGGTGTTCTGGTTCGGCAGCACGTTCATCAGCCACCGCAATGAGATGGTGCGCAAGCGCGAGGCAGTGAATTCGGCATGGGCGCAGGTAGACGTGGTGTTGCAACGCCGCAACGACCTAATCCCGAACCTGGTGGAGACAGTGAAGGGATTTGCTGTTCACGAGGAAAAGGTCTTTGGCGATATCGCGGCCGCACGTGCCGCCATGGCCGGAGCCAAGACGCCGGCGGAGAAGATCGCTGCCAATGCGCAGGTGGAGTCCGCCCTAAGCCGCCTGCTGGTGGTGGTGGAGAACTATCCGCAGCTGCGGTCGAACGAAAATTTCCTGCGGCTGCAGGACGAGTTGGCCGGAACGGAAAACCGCATCGCGATCGAACGCAAGCGTTATAACGACACCTTGCAGGATTACAACACCTACATCGGGCTGTTCCCCAACAACATTATCGCGAGTCTCTCGGGATTCACCCGCAACGATGCGTACTTCAAGGCTGAGGAAGGCGCGAGGCAGCCACCCAAGGTGAACTTCAACCCGCCTCCGCAAGCGGCCCCGGCCCCGGCACAGTAAGACTTGAAGTTGTTCGGTTCCCACCCTGTCGCCAACGAAGGGCGACAAGGGTGGGGCACCCAGCATCTTTTGGCTATCGGCGGAAGGTTCCCATGTGCTCGGCCTGGGCGAGGATGTGGCCCTGCATGGCGGCGTCGAGTTCCTTACGCTTCGTGCCAGGCGGCAGGGACAGCTTTACGTCGAGCGCATAAAGGCGGAAGTAATAGCGGTGGGTGTGTCCAGGCGGAGGACACGGCCCGTTGTAGCCGGTCTTCCCGAAGTCGTTGCGGCCCTGCATGGCGCCGCTGTCGAGGCGTCCGCTCTTGGGCGCATTTTCCAGCAGCAGGTGCGCGCTCGACGGAATGTTCCACATGACCCAGTGCACCCAGGTACCGACCGGCGCGTCGGGATCGTCCACAATCAAGGCGAAGCTGGTGGTTTGGGTGGGATGTCCGCTCCAGTTGAGGGCTGGGGAGATATCGGTTCCCTGGCAGGTGTACCGGTTGGGGATGGCCGCGCCGGAAGCAAATGCCGGGCTGGCCAGCGTGAAGGTGGTCATCGCGGATGGACCTCCTTTCGGTGGTTTAGGTTGCTGCGCGAAGAGGGTGGCGGCGAGTAGGAGAATTGTGGGTCGTACAATCCGCATGCGGCCATTGTAGGACGATGCGGTTCGCGCGAGACAATCAAATCTAGTAAGGGGTCCCGGGACACCCACAATTGCCGACGGAAGGCAATTGTGGGCCACCGCCGCGGTCGCTGCGCTCAGGACAAATCCAGAAGGAGACGCTCCGCTCAGGAGCCTCGGCGCTTGTCGATGAAGGACTCGAGGGCGTCGGGAGTCTTAGGCCAGTCGTCGCGCAGCAGTCGCGAGAGGGCACGGTCGGCGAGCAGCTTATCATCGGTCTGGCAATGTGGACAGTAATTCGCCTCGTTGGCGGCGTAGCGAATGCGCTGAATCAGATTGCCGCAGCAAGGGCATTTCTGTTTGTACTTTCCGTGGACTGACATTTCGTCGCGGAATGCCGTTACTTTCTCAGGAAACTTGTCGCCCGTTTCGGCGCGCAGTCGATCAACCCATTGCTGCAACGTCGCGCGGGATGCGGTGTAGAGCTGCTGGATCTGCTGCGCGGTCATCTTTTGGGTTAGCTGCAAGGGCGAGAGTCGAGCTTCCCACAAAATCTCGTCGGAATAAGCATTGCCGATGCCGCTGAAGATATGGGGATCGGTGAGCGCACGCTTCAGGGTGTGATTCACGGATTGCAACGCGAGCGTGAATTGGTTGATGTTTGCGTCGAGGGCTTCCAGGCCTCCGGGATCGAGAGTGCTCAGGTTAGTTTCACCCGCGACGACGTGGAGAGAGGCGCGCTTCTGCGAGCCGGCCTCGGTCCAGAGCAGGGTCGCGTCGGCGAAATCGAAGGCCGCCAGGCCGCGCGGGCGGGCCAGCTTGGCGCCACGCTCGCGCCAATGAAGTCGCCCAGCGATCATCAGGTGCAGGACGAGCCATAGATCGTCTTCAAGACCGATGCAGATGCGCTTGCCCATCCGGCGCAGTTGTACGACCTGTTTGCCTTCAGCTGATTGAAGCGGCGGTGTCGCGGTGCGGAGCAGAGATGGGCTGAGAATGCGAACCGTCTCAAGGGCCCGCCCGACGATGCGCTTCTGCAGCGCGTCGATGTAAACGACAATGTCGGGAAGTTCGGGCATGAATCAGTGGTCAGTGGCTAGTGGTCAGTGGCTGGTGGCTAGAAAATATAAACCGGGCGCGCGACGGCGGACGATTTCCGACCCTTTCCCAAAAACGGGGAAAGGACGGGGCACACAGTGAATGCGTTGCGCGAATAGGGGTCCTTCGACTCCGCTCCCTTCGGTCGCTTCGCTGAGGATGACAGCATGAGATTCATTGAAGGTTACTCTATGCGACTCCCGAGCCCACCAGGCTATATAGCAACACGGCCAACACAATCAGCGTGATCACAACGTACAAATAATCGTGTTCGATGGCGAAGCCGACGACGGAAAATACCACGCGCGCGATGGGAGTAGCGATCAGCAGAAGCAGTCCGAACTGGATGATGCTCTTGCCGTGGAAATGGGCTACGCCTTTGACGATCGCGGGCAGAGTGCGCAGCGCGGCCGCTTCGCCGCGGAAGGTGTGAAAGTCAGCAGGCTCGATGGCATGCCGGGCCAGGTAGATGACCGCGCCCAGCAGGACCACCGAGGCAGCAAGGAGCACTCCGGAACGAAGCAGGTTGCCGATGATGACTTCGATGCGATGATCGTCCAAGGTAAGGTGGCTCATAGTTTTCCGGAAAAGCCGTTGTAGATCATTTCCAATCCCAGCACGACAATGACAGCGCTAAATACCAGGCGCAGCCACTTGGTGCGCGCCTTCACCAGCACCCGTGCCCCCAGCAGCGACCCAGCCAGCACGCCGAGCATGACGGGCATAGCAATGCCTGGGTCGATATAGCCGCGGCTCAGGTAAATGCCTGCGCTGGCCGCGGCGGTTACGCCGATCATGAAGTTACTGGTGGTGGTGGACACTTTGAAGGGAATACGCATGGCCTGGTCCATCGCAATGACTTTGAGCGCGCCCGAGCCGATGCCGAGGAGTCCAGATAACGTTCCAGCGCCGAACATGAGTGAGAATCCGAGGGGAACGCGATGGACTGTGTAGGCTCGCAGGCTGTTTGCCACGGGATAAGTGCCGTTGAGCTTTAGGGCGGTCGCGAGGCGGTCGGGTGAGTCGTCGACAGGCACGTTCGGTTGCGGACGGCCGGAGAGAACGGCCGAGTACAACAGCACCAGGCCGAAAACGATTCCGATGGCGTTCGTGGTGACATGGGTCGCGATCATCGCGCCGACGATGGCACCGATCGTTGTGGCGATTTCTAAAAACATGCCGATGCGGATGTTGCTGTAGCCTTCTCGAACATAGGCGGCAGCCGCGCCCGAGGAGGTGGCAATGACAGAGACCAGTGAGGCTCCAATGGCGTAGCGGATATCGACTCCGAAGGCCAAGGCGAGCAGCGGTACGACAACCACGCCGCCACCCAAGCCGGTGAGCGCACCGAGAAATCCGGCGAGGAAAGAACCCAGAGCGATGAGGACGGTAAACGAAAGGATCGTCATCGATGAAAAGACGCGCAGACACAAAGTTAGATGCAGGTAATTGTAGAAGATGACTTCACATTGCGCCCAAGCAAGACCGGCTCAGGCGGAGCAGCCGGCTGACGCATTCGAAAAGCACGAATGAGTGTGCCGTATTACTCATCTACTCTCGAATCACTACTCGATTAGCCTTGAAATGAGCCTTATAGCACTGATCGCAAACCGTTGGATGTCCGTGGGCATAGTGCGCTTGACATCTCTTATCGGGCCGATATACTTAATGGTCAAGTATGTGGAACGCCACTCACAACGCGACAACCTGTTGCACCATGGCCATGTGCATGCGTGTCGGTCTGTGGGTTGCGCGTTGAAGCGGCACATAAAAAAGAAGTAACCGGCGCAAAGATTTCGAAGCGACCCACAGCGCGTAAGCTGTGGGTCGTTGTGTTTTCCGGGCCAAGTCCAGCCAAAACAGCAGAGGAGAGAATTCAGTGAGCGACGCCAAAGAAAAGCCGCAGTATCACCTCGACACACTCGCCATTCACGGCGGGCAGGAAAAAGATCCAACCACCAAGTCGCGCGCCGTGCCGATTTACCAGACCACATCGTACGTGTTCGACGATGCCGACCACGCCGCGCGACTGTTTGCCCTGCAGGAGTTCGGGAACATCTATACGCGCATCATGAATCCGACGACCGACGTGTTCGAGAAGCGTATCGCGGCCCTGGAAGGCGGCGTGGCGGGACTCGCGTTGGCGTCGGGACAGGCGGCCGAGACGTTGATCATCACAACGCTGGCTTCGGCGGGTGACGACATCGTTTCCACGACATCGCTGTACGGCGGAACTTACAATCTGTTTCATTACACACTGCCCAAGCTGGGCATCACCGTGAAGTTTGTCGATGCCGATGACTTCGACGGATTGCGCAAGGCAATCGGGGCGAAGACGAAGGCGCTGTATACGGAGACGCTGGGCAATCCCAAGCTCGACATCGCCGACGTGGAAGAGCTGGCGAAGATCGCGCACGATGCCGGGGTTCCGCTGGTAATCGACAACACCACGCCCAGTCCGGCATTGTGCCGCCCAATCGAGTGGGGAGCCGACATCGTGATCAACTCGGCCACCAAATACATCGGCGGACACGGAACGTCGATCGGCGGAATCATAGTGGATGGCGGCAAGTTCGAATGGGCGGCGTCGGGCCGTTTCAAGGACTTCGTCGAGCCTGATCCGTCGTACCACGGCGTGTCGTACACCAAGGCGTTCGGGCCGCTGGCTTTCATCATCAAGGCGCGCGTGCAGGGGCTGCGCGACACCGGCGCCAGCTTGGCGCCGTTCAACGCGTTTCTGCTGTTGCAGGGTACGGAAACTCTGCATCTGAGGATGGAACGGCACTCGGAGAACGCGCTCAAGGTGGCCGAATATCTGGCGGGCCATCCGGATGTGGAGTGGGTGAATTATCCCCGCCTGCCAACTAGCAAGTATTATCAGCGGGCGAAGAAGTATCTGCCCAATGGCGCGAGTTCGCTGGTGACGTTTGGTATTCGCGGAGGATACGAGGCGGGCAAGAAATTCATCAACGCGGTGCAACTGTTCAGCTTGCTGGCCAATATCGGCGATGCGAAGTCGCTGGTCATCCATCCTGCTTCCACCACGCACCAGCAGCTCAGCGAAGCGGAGCAGCGCGAAACCGGGGTGACGCCGGAGCTGGTGAGGCTGTCGGTGGGCGTCGAGGACGTGCGCGACATCATCGCCGACCTGGAGAATGCGCTGCAGGTGGCAACGGGCAAGAAGGCCGCGGCGACGGTAGCAGGGGACTAGAGGTAATCTTATACACCTTACACCGCGCGGAAAACCGAAGTCCCTCAGGGGCTAAAGCCCTATACTATGCAACCTTTAACGGCACGGCTGAACAGGCTGCAAAAAAAAGACATTATTCACGATGGAAACGATCGCAGGGGCTAAAGCCCGTACCCAATTTTCAACGCGTTGCGGCATGACTAAAGTCATGCCCTGATACGAATCCGTCGCGGAAACGAGTTTTTCCGCAAGCTGTGAAGCCGTGCCCCTTCAAATCTGATTTGTGGGTATTTAGATATGACTGAAGCACTACGACCGACTCGGGAGGGGGACCTTACGTTCTCGCATGGCACGCCCTTCCGTCTGGAGGGCGGCGGGGCGCTGCAACCGGTCTCCATTCGCTACGCGGTATATGGCGAGCTGAACGAGCGGCGCGACAACGCGGTACTGGTGTGTCACGCGCTGTCGGGATCGGCGCGCGTGGCCGACTGGTGGCCGGAGATGTTTGCTACCACCCCATCGAACGCAAAAGAGGCGCGCGATGGGGACCCCGGCGGTACCGTCTTCGATCTCGCGCGCGATTGCGTCATCTGTACCAACATACTGGGGTCGTGTTACGGCTCCACTGGTCCTACTTCGGTCAATCCCGCTACTGGCAAGCCTTTCGGTCCTGATTTCCCCCTCGTCACCATTCGCGATATTGTCTGTGCCCAGGTTCATGTGCTGAGCGAGTTGGGTGTGAAGCGGTTGCGCACGGTGATTGGCGCATCGATCGGCGGAATGCAGGCACTGCAGTGGGCGGTGGATTATCCCGAGCGCGTGGAGCATTGCATTGCGATAGGCGCCGCGCCGCTGTCGGCGATGGGGCTGGCGCTGAATCATCTACAGCGTAGGGCGATTGAACTCGATCCGGACTTCAAGGGTGGATTGTATGCACCTGGCGAGCAGCCAGCGCGGGGACTCGGCTTGGCGAGGGCGATTGGCATGTGCTCGTACAAGTCGGCGGAATTGTTTGACGAGCGATATGCACGCAAGCCCAATCGCAACGGGGAAGACCCGCTGCGCGCGATTGGCGAGCGCTACGACGTCGCTGGGTATCTCGATCATCAGGGCGAGAAGTTTGTGAAGCGCTTCGATGCGAATGCATACATGGTGATTTCGAAGGCGATGGACACGTTCGAGCTAGGCTGTGGATATGCCTCGGAAGAGGAAGCGCTGAGGCGCATCCGGGCGCATACCTCGCTGGTGGGGATTTCGTCGGACTGGCTGTTTCCAGCGAAAGATGTGCGCGAGTTGGCAAAACGAATTGTGGCTGCGGGCGTGCAATGCGATTACACCGAGTTTGAAACATCGCACGGGCACGATGGATTTCTGGCCGAGATGGATGCCATCGCGGCGGTGGTAAACGGCAGGTTTCAAGCGCGGCGGCTGGCGGTGGTGCCCAAGAATGCGGGGAGGAAGATGGGTGGGTAGGGCGCTGGGAACTTGGTGGCTAAAGCTTTTCCGGTGTTGCTCTATCCAGCGGCCGTGCAGCGCAACGCTCGGGCTCACGCCCTCGCGAAAACCGTGCCGTCGGTTAAAACCGACTCCCCATGCTTAACCACGGCGTACCCAGGGTTCCGCTTCCCCAATTCGCCCAACCCAAGGGCGAATCGGGGACCCCGCTTCACCCTGGGCTACGATTGTTCCGCCCTACGGGCTCGCGGCGTGCCAGCGCCGACGACTGGCTCACCCGAACCTGCTTTTGCACGATAGACACAGCAACACAGGAATCGCTCTAAAGCCCGGATTGATACCCGCGTTGGTCCGCTGGCCTAAGGGCCAGCGCTTCCACCAGTTTTGCTATTTAAGAGTGCACGTAATTCAAGGCGAAATCAAAACGGAAGCAGGCTCATGCAGCCACGATCGTGATGAAGTCTGGTGGGACCTCGGTGGAAGATGCGACCGCGATTGAGCGGTTGCGGTCGCCGACTAGAGGACCTCAACGTCGGCGGAGACCTGTTCGACAATGTCGACCAGGCCCAGGGCGAGAGCCTCATCCGAATTGACGCGGAGGAGGCGACGGACTTCTTCAGGTCCGCTGGACTGAATTGCTCTGCGCAAGGCGCTTTCGTTCGGACGGTAACACTGCCATCGATTGCGGCCCTCCTTTTTGGCGCGATAGAGCGCGTGATCCGCGAGGGCCAGGCACTGGTCCCAATCGAGCAGGTCGGGGAAGCTCTCGGAAAACGGATAGCGCACGACGCCCAGTGACAAGGAAAGCGGGCGACCTGCCTCGAGAATGACGGGTGGGGTGTCCTCGATAATCGACTGGCGCAAGCGTTCGGCCATCAGCAGGTCTTCGTGAGGGGCAGTGACGTGGTCGAGAATCAAGAATTCTTCGCCACCCCAGCGGGACAGGATTGCCGTGGCACGGACATTCCGCCGAAGCACATCCGCCGCTGCCTGCAAGACCTTGTCTCCCACCGCATGCCCCAGTTCGTCATTGATGAGCTTGAAGTGATCGAGATCGGCGAGGCAAATGGCGAGGTGGCGCAGCGGAATTCCAGGTGTGTTGCGAAGACGTTGGCGCTGCAATTCCGCGATCCACGGCTGGATGGAAGCTTCCACATGGCGCCGATTGCTCAGTCCAGTAAGGGGATCGGTAACGGATGCGGTCTGCAGCTTCTCGACTGCGTTGCTCAACTCGGTGGTGCGCTGTCGCACCTGATCCTGCAGTTCCAGAGTGTACTGTAGCTGCTTCTCGTCCTTGTCACGCTTCAGCAGGTTCACACGGTCAGCCAGGGCAAAGGCGAGAAGAATGCACTCCATAGCCGAACCAGCCTGAGCTGCGTTGTAGGTGAGGAAGGTCATGGGGAGTACGCGGAGAAACATGAAGATGTAGAGGACATTGCCGGCTAACAGGGCCGTCCATGCAACCAGGAAGAAACGCGCCGGTCGATATCTCCGCAACAGAGCAACCAATCCTATGACGGCATAGAGAATTGTGACGGCCAGGCCGATGAGTGCCAGCGGTAGCGGCAGCGGGATCCGGTCGCTGGCGAGGCTTGCGAGATACAACGCCACGGTCAGAGCGGCCATGCCAAGCAGAAGAAGATCGACCTTGCGCGAGTGCTCACGGGTAGCAAGAAACCTGCGGACGAACAGAATGCTGAAGATGATAGCTGATACAGCGAGGAACGGCTGATTTTGGCGGTCCCACAGGGGGTGATGCGGCCAAACGTACTGATAAAAAAATCCGGTGCGCGCGATCCAAAATGATCCGAAAGAACATACGTAAAGTACATAGTAAAGATAAACACGTTCGCGAATGGTGAGATAGAGAATCAGATTGTAGAGCGCCAGTCCAACAATGATGCCGGCATACACTCCTTGAGCGAAGAGCAGCGACCGCTGCCGCGCGATCCACGTTTCGAACGGTTGAATGGTGGCGCCGATAGAGCTGGATTCGCCGAAGCGGCTTGTGTCGCCCACAAGGCGCAGATAAACAACCCGGTCGCTGCCGGCGTCCAGCGGCAAGGGCAGGGCTATTTCGCCGGAAGGCAGGGCGCGCAACTGCGGGGCGACATCTGTGCCCGAGCGTTCAACGGCGACGTTGCCGTTGTCGATCACGTAGAGATCGGCGTACCACCATCCTCGCGAGAGTTGCAGGACCCATCCTCCGGGCGGAAGTTGGCCGGTACGCACGCGGAAGCGAACCCAATAGCCACGACACTTGTCAGACGTGGGGGTTTCGCGTTCCAGCCGGCCGTAGGTTCCGCGCTGGGCCGCTTCCAGCGGGATGTCACCCTGGGGGTCGCACATGAAGTCGGCGCCGGTTGCGATCGATAGCCGGCCGACGGTTGGAGTCAAGCTCAGTGTTGGTAGCTGGAGCGATTCCAGTCCCCGCGCGCATGACGCGGTCATTGCGAGACAGAGGCACAACAACAGGAGACGCGCTCCCGATTTGCGAGTTGCAAGAGCCATAGAAAGCCGCTGAGCCGGGACCCCTGGAAGAACATTCCGGCCAAGTATCAACGGGCAGGTACTGTACGAACGATAATAGTGTTGCAGATTTGTGCAATCCTGCACAGGCCACAGGAGTGGGACCCTCAGGTGGCAGGGCCCGGTGTGTCGACCGGTCTTCCTACCCCGCAACGCAGATGGCTGGCGACGGCAACCAGTTAGAATAGCTATTTTCGCGAGGTCTTCATGTCGATTGTCCGGTTCCTGATACTGCTGTCGCTGGTGGTGTGGGTCGGCGGCATTGTGTTCTTTGCATTTGTGCTGGCACCCACTGTCTTTCACCCCGGAATCCTTCCCAGCCGCCAGCTTGCGGGGGCGGTGGTGAGCCGCAGCCTGGGCATTCTGCACGGAATGGGGCTGGCATGCGGCGTCGTGTTCGTCATCACTTCTATGATCGACTCGCAGGTGAGGACTGGTGTTGCGGCGCCATTCGCGGCGCGCAATCTACTGGTCTACGGCATGATCGGGCTGACGCTGATCAGCATGTTCGCCATTTCGACCCGTATGCAGGTACTGCGCAACGACATGGTGTTCGTCGACAACGTACCTCACGACGACCCGCGGCGCGTCGAGTTCAACCGCCTGCATGTGTGGTCCACGCGGCTCGAAAGCGCCGTGCTGCTTCTTGGACTGGCGGTCATCTTTCTGACATCGCGGCGAATATCATAGAAAGGTCATAATCCCATGAAAACCGGAATCATCGGCCTGCCGCAGGTGGGCAAGACGTCGCTGTTCGTAATGTTGATCAAGCAGGCGGTGGGGCATCGTCCGGGCGGTTCACGTGAAGCGCATCTTGGCGTTGCGAGGGTTCCTGACGATCGTCTCGATCGGCTGGCTGCGCTTTACAACCCCAAGAAACTCATCCATGCCAGCGTGGAATACACTGACGTGGCGGCGCTGAGCCAGGAGGCGCTGAAGGAAACCGCGTTCGCGGCCAATCTTCGCAATGTCGATGCACTGGCCCACGTGGTGCGCGCCTTCGACGACCCGTCGATTCCGCACGTCGGCCCGGTTGATCCACTGCGTGATATCAAGAACATCGACTTCGACCTCATCGTCACCGACCTCGGCCAAGTTGAAAAGCGGTTGGAGCGGGTGGAAAAAGACCTGAAAAAGATGAAGACGGCCGAGCTTGAAAAGGAACATGAGTTGCTCCTGTGCGCGAAGGCACACCTGGAGACAGAGCGTCCTCTGCGGGAGATGGAGATGACCGTAGAGGACAAGAAACGCATTCGCGGCTTTATGTTCCTGAGCGAGAAGCCGATTCTCTACGTGCTGAACATCGGGGAGAGTTCAACCCTGGGCAAGGATTTAGAAGAAGCGGTGGCGAAGTACGATTTGAGTGAAGCGGCGTCGCGGGCTAACACAGGAGCGCTGGCGGTGTGTGCCAAGGTAGAAGCCGAACTGGCCGAGATGAGCGACGAAGACGCGGCGGAGTTTCTGTCGAGCTACGGGTTGCAAGAGAGCGGACTGGTACGGCTTATTCGCAAAACATATGAGCTGTTGGGACTGATGTCGTTCTTCACCGTGGGCGAGGACGAATGCCGCGCGTGGACGGTGGAGAGTGGGTCTAAGGCCGTTCATGCTGCGGGGGCCATCCACACCGATCTGGAGAAGCACTTTATCCGCGCCGAAACCATTCATTGGGACCAGTTGCTGGAGGCGGGTTCCGAAGCCGAGGCGCGCGCCCGCGGCACGTTGCGACTGGAAGGCAAAGAGTACATCGTCAAGGACGGCGACGTGATGCACATAAGACATAGTGGCTAGTGGCTAGGGGCTAGTGGTCAGGAGAAAGCACCCGGCGAGTGACAACGACCGGCTTCTATCCACTCATCACTGCTCTGCTATTCTTCTCGCTGCCCATGAATCCCATCGTCATCAGCATTTTGCTGGGCCTCACGGCGGCTTTGGCCAACGTGTTTGGCGGCGCAGTCATTGTGCAGAGGACCTGGGAGCGCCGCTACCTTCGCTATTTCGTCGCGCTGGGCGCCGGCTTTATGCTGGCCACGGCGCTGGTCGAGATGGTTCCCGAGAGCCTGGAACTTGGCGGACGTCTGGGAGCGCTGCTCATCTTAGGCGGATACCTGATTGTTCACCTGTTCGAACACACCATCACGCCGCATTTCCACTATGGGGAAGAGACCCACTCCGACGAGTATCTGCAACCGCATCGCCGCATGTCGGTGCTCGTCGGCTTGATGATCCACACATTCTTCGACGGCATCGCCATCACCGCGGGCTTTTTGATTTCGCCGTGGCTGGGCTGGGTGATCTTTCTGGCGGTCTTCCTGCACAAGATTCCAGAAGGCTTTACCGTAACCTCGGTGATGCTGGCCAGCGGCTTGAGCAAGGGCAAGTCGTGGTTCGCCTCCGTGCTGCTGGGGTTGGCGACGCTGGCGGGGGTGCTCACCATGGCGGTGGGACGCCATGCCGTGAGTTACGGGCTGCCGGTTGCGGCGGGAGTGACCATCTACGTTGCCGCTTCCGACCTTATCCCCGAGGTCAATCGAGAGCCGGGTGTCAGCATGGCAATGGTTGTGTTCGTGGGAGTCGCCATGCTTTTCCTGCTCGATCATCTGTTCCATCTGCACTGAAGCAATTTCACTGACGTCGCGGCAAAGTTGCAGTAAGATGTGCAGCCTATGAAAAAAAGACTCGTCACTCTCGCCCTGTTGATTGTCGTAGGGGCTTCGCTTACAGAAAGCGGCTTCGCGAAGCACAAGAAAAGCCAGTCATCGTCGAGCAGTTCGTCAAGTTCCGATTTCGACTACTACCTGCTTACGCTGTCGTGGGCGCCGGAGTTCTGTGCCACCAATCCCAGCGGAAAGAGTTCCGCCGAATGCGCCTCGAACAAGCACATGGGTCTGGTGGTGCATGGTTTGTGGCCGCAATACAACAACGGCAAGTGGCCGCAGGACTGTTCCACTACGCCGCCGGTGTCGTCGGCCACCGTCAATCACATGATGCCGATCATGCCGGGTAGTTCGTTGATCCAGCATGAGTGGGCGAAGCACGGAACGTGTAGCGGTCTCTCGACGCAGGACTACTTTGCTGCGATCGAAAAGCTCTACACGGGGTTGCAGGTGCCCGACGACTTTAAGAAACCTACTAACAAGGCCGAGACCAGTCCGTCGGACATCGAAGGGGAATTCGCATCGGCGAACTCGGCCCCGAAGGAGGCATTCCGGATTTCCTGCCCGCAGAACGAATTCTCCGCGGTGGAAATTTGCCTGACGAAAGACATGCAGTACCAGGCGTGCCCAAGCACGGTGAAAGAGTGCCGCGCCAGTCAGATTGAAGTGCTGCCGGTGCCGTAGCCGAAAGAGCAAAGCGTCGAAGCGTTATGGGGCCCCACCTATTGATGGTATAATTGACTAGTTATCTGACTAGTCATGGCAGGGAAGAGGTGCGGAATGGCAGCTTGGCAGGTGCAGGACGCGAAGGCGCGCTTTAGCGAATTGCTGGACACGACGATTAACAAAGGCCCACAGGTGGTCACGCGCCGAGGCGTCGAGGCCGCTGTGCTCGTGCCGATCGAGCAATGGCGTCGTCTGCAGCGGGCGTCCTGTCCCTCACTCAAGTCGCTTTTGCTTGGCTCCGGGCCCCGTTTTGAGAACCTGGCGCCCGCCCGAGGCTCGCAGCGACGCCGGCACGCAGTTAACTTCCGATGAAACGGTACCTGCTGGACACTAATGTCGTTTCGGAATTGCGCAAGCATCGACCCCACGGAGCAGTCGTGGCTTGGCTTACAGGTATGCAGGAAGACCAGATTTACCTGTCAGCGGTGACGCTGGGCGAGTTGCAGGCCGGGATCGAACAGACGCGCAGGCAGGATGCAATCAAGGCGGGAGAGATCGAACAGTGGGTGGATCAATTGGAATCCACCTTTCAAGTCCTGGCGATGGATTCGGCTTGCTTTCGAGAGTGGGGACGGCTCATGAGCGGCAAGTCCGACCATTTGATAGAAGATGCAATGATAGCCGCCGTGGCACGCGTTCACGGCCTGATTGTGGCTACGCGAAATGAGAATGACTTCAAGCAACTGTCTGTTGCGGTGGCGAATCCCTTCAAGGCTTGAGGTCGGCGTTGAAAACTAGATGGGAAAATGGTAGGGCCGGCTGGAATCGAACCAGCAACCCTCAGCTTAGAAGGCTGATGCTCTATCCGATTGAGCTACGGCCCCATCGTGGCAGTGCGCCTAAAACCTGCGTACTGGATCCATTATCGCAAATCATGGCGCTAATTCGATAAGCGCGGAAGTAACCTGCCGGAGTCCGGTGGCCCAGCGCGCGTGCGCCTGAGCCTCGTCGTCAGCGTAGCCAAACAGGTAGAAGGTTACGTAAAAGCTCGGGGAGGGGTTGTCATTTGCGGGCGTGGCCTGCGCGCTCGAGGAATGGCCGCTTAATTCCGGGTGATACCAGCAGCGCCGCACGATGAACTCGCAACTGATGGGCTGCGCGTCTTCGCTTGAAAGCCGGCGCGCTGCCGATTTCGCCCACCGCTCGTGGCGCTCAAATGAGAAGCGTGCCGGAGGATCGCGAGAGATGAGATCGACATACGAAGCCTGCCTCATGGTCGCACCATAGATGCCTTCCGCTTCGCCGAGTTGGTGGTCGAGCCAGACATCGCACTTCACGGTGAGCCAGTGCGAGGATGGCGCGTTGAGTGTCAGCAGAAACTCGCCCAGTTCGGGGTATTGGGTCGCCTCGGAAATCGCAGACAACATTTCCGGTCGTTGCAGCAAGTCGACATAGCCTTTCGATCCATTGGACGATGACCAAGGGAAGTCAAGTGCGGGATCGTCATGACCCAGCTCCACCGACCAGTCGGCGTCCATTAGCGCTGGGCCCAGGCAGGAACTGAAACGGACTCGCGGCGCTCGACCCGCTGAACAAAGGCAATGGCTTGGCGCTCGGCCCATCGCCCGTCGTATCCGTTGGCTTCGGCGAGAAAGGCGCAGTGCCCGCCATTCGCGGTTTCGATGTAAGTGATGTACGGGTTTTGCGTAAGCTTGCGGCGAGTCTCGGGCAGCACCCGGATGAAGGGGTCGTCATCGGCGTGGAGGATCAGCGTGGGCACCGCGATGCGATCGAGCACCTGCGCCGAGGCAGCGCGGGTGTAATAGTCCTGGGCATCGCGAAAGCCGCAGTAGCGAGCGGTGACCTGGTCGTCGAATTCGCGCAAGCTGCGCACGCCGCGCAGATAACGCGTGTCGAAGCGATCGGGGTACAGAGCTGCCTTGCGCTGGATACGTCGCCGCAGTCCATGGAGAAAGCGCCACTCATAGATACGGTTTGCTCGGTCATGCAAAGCGTCGGCCGACTCCGCAAGGTCCATCGCCGGAGAGACGCCGACGGCGGCCATAATCTGCGACGGAGCTTGGGCTCCCCATTCCCCCAGCAGCTTCAACACCAGGTTGCCGCCCATGGAGAAGCCCGCGAACGCTATCCTCGGCAAGGCTTCTTCGCGAATCAGCGTCTCTGCGACCACTCCTACATCGGCCGACATGGCGGAGTTGTAAAGTGTGGGGCCGAGCTGCTCGGTGCCGCCGCAGTTGCGCATGTTCATGCGGACTACGTTCATCCCCGCGCGCCAAGCCTTGCTGCCGGTTCCGATCACGTACTGCGAATCGCTGGAGCCTTCCAATCCGTGAACGAGGATGAGCGTGGTGGCGGCTGACGGTTGCGCCTGCCAGTGGCAATGACACAACACTTGCACTTCCGGCTCGACGCGAATCAGGCGCTCTTCCGCCGAAGGCAACTCGTTGCGGCGCGGCAGAAAGTTTCCGGCCATGGTCTGCGCGTGTCCCCTATAAAATGGACGGCGAGGTGCGAAAGGTTCACCGAAGAAATCGTGGGCGCCGGAGGTCTCGCCGGCGCGTAAAGGGTGCGACATGGCGGTCACTTCCTTGCGCACAGAACGATCGGTGGACCTGCTGGAATCCTGTTGCAGCATCTATAATATTGTCATCACTCCTGTTCCACCATTATGGCAGGCGAGCGCTATAGATGGATTGGGATTGTCGTCCGGAGCCAACGTGCCGATCTTCGAATACCTGTGCGCCGAGTGCGGCCACAAGTTTGAAACCATCGTTTTCGGCGAGCAGAAAGCCGAATGTCCCAAGTGCCACACCGCGAAACTCGAGCAGCAGTTGTCCACCTTTTCGGCGCACAGCCACGGCAGCGCTGCACCCGCGACGGGTTGCGGGCAGTCGGCTTGCTGTATGAATAATGGCGGCGGCTGCTCGATGAACTAGAGTGACGCCAGGCGCGATTTTTCTGCAAGATCCAAGGCGATGCCGCTGCCACAGCAAGGGCCGGCCTGCCGACGAATGCTATAATTTTGGCTAGTGTGGTGGGTGTAGTTCAGTGGTAGAACTCCGGACTGTGGCTCCGGCTGTCAAGGGTTCGAATCCCTTCACCCACCCCAAGCCCCCAAGACGGTTATCTCAAGGCAGGGTGGCTAGTTGCGGCCGCCTTCTGGATCGCGGCTTTCGGAAGTTCCTGCCCGCTCATTGCCCATTCGCTGCCCGATAAGCTCGGTTTCAAGTTTCGCCATCGCAGCCTGCGTATCTTCGGCAGCCGTTTTGATGTAATAGGTCGTCGTCGTCGAAACATTTGCATGGCGCAAGATCGCTTGAATTGTTTTCTCAGGAACCCCCAAACGGTACAGATTCGTTCCCAAGCCGCGCCGGGCCGCGTGCCATCCGTGCCATCTAGGCAGTTCCTCATCCCGCCTAAATTCATGATCCGTCAATGTGTGCTCGCCCTTCGCGTTGCCACAATGTGTGCAGCGAGTAAGCACGGGCACCATCACGCGGTTGACCAGGTTATTGAGGTCCATTGGCTTGCCGGCTGCGTTCGGGAACATCGGTCCGCTGTCGGGCCACCCTAAACGCGCGCGGTGAAACTCCAGGCGCTTTGCAAGCGGGGCGATCACGGGAATGACGCCAGCGCTCCTGCGTGTCTTAGGCTCCGTCACATGGCTGTGCCAGATCGACTGCGAAATGCGAACTTCACCGTTCCTATAGTCCTCCCACAGCAACCCTCGAATTTCACCACGGCGCGCGCCTGTGAAGGCTGCAACGGCGAAGATCGTGGCAGCTGGCTCTGGAAGGTTCGCGAGAATCTCGGTGATCTCTTCAAGGCTATACGCGAACGTCTCTTCTGATTCGCGTGCGGCCGGAATGGCGGTGTCCCGCACAGGGTTCTCGCCGTCGAAATATCCTTGCTGCTTGGCAAATTTGAAGACGGCGCTAAGGGTCACTTTCAAGTGCTTGATCGAATTGCGGCCTAAGATGCTTTCTCGCGCTGCATCGTCAAGAATTTGTTGAACGTCGCAGGTCCGCACCTCCCGCAGCCACAGATCGTCGCAGCGGAGCCTCAGGTGGTTTTCCCAGATGTCCCGGTACCCGCAGTAAGTGGAGGGGCACTTCTGTTCTTTCGTCCGCGGCAAATAGACGCGCTCGACAAAGTCGGAAAGCCTTACCGCCGTCTCTGGAGCATATCGTCGCGGCTTGTTAATAGAGTCGAGAATCGGCACCGCCAAGTCTCGTGCCTTCGATTTAGTTGTGCCCTGGACTGGCGCAAGTTGCTTTGCGATCCGAACTCTCTTTAACTCCCCATCCAAAACCCGCGAATCGTAGTATCGCAGATACCACCATCCACCAGCCTTGAACAATTGTCCCGCTTGTTGTCGTTTTCGATTTTGCATGGCTTTCCTTTCATTATTGTTTAGTTGAACGTTGTTGTCGTTTCCGCTCGCGAGCGGCTACCGCAAGCTTGGCAATTTGGCTTCTCCTGGCAGCAGACAGCTTGGTGTTACGCGCCAATCCCGCCTTGCGCGCGATCTCAGCGCGTTCCTCAGCCGAAAGCCTTTCAGCTCGTGCTCTACCGCCCAACCTACCCAATGCCACTGCGTTTGGGTTCTTCTTCGATGCCATGCGCACAATCTATCTTACCGATAAGTTAGATGTCAAGAATCTTGAGAAACTCTGCGCTGATCCTCTCCTAGTGCTAGCTGCGCCTCCGTTCGAACCATGCCGTCAGCTTCGGCGACCCCCACTCGAAGCGGACATGGCGCCCGAATCGAATGCAGGGCAGAGGATCACTGGACCGGGCGCGCGTCTGCTCACGAATCCACGTCGCCGGCAAGTGCCACCTCTTCGCCAACTCGCAAGTGTCAATCACCTCATGCACAACAAGTGGGCTCTGCTCGATCCCGGCTCTTTGTGTCGTAATGGCTAACATCTGGAAAGTACCTCCAAAGGGATCTCTATAAAGGGCGTCCCGAACTCCACCCGCCCCATCCTCCGGCCTTCAGGGGGAAAACAATCAGGAACCCAAACTCGTCGAACTGGGCAGCGGCGACGCGGATCTTCAGCTTGGCGTCCTCGAAGCAGAACGGGGCCTCGCGGCGGGTGCCGTCCGTGAGCTTCTGGAGGTATCCCGGCTTGACCTCATGGAACTCGATGGTGCCGTCGGGTAGCTGCAGCTCGAAGTCGGGCGTGTAGAAGGCAAGGTCGGCCAGACGAAACTTTATCGGCTCGAAGCGGTAGCACACGATTTCTCCGGCGCGCTGGCGTTCTTCGAGCTGCTTGGCGTAAGCCGCCTCGTTCTTGTTCATCTCTCCGGGCTTGTGCTGGCGCGCCTTCGCCCTCATGGCTGCCTCCGACGGGGACGACGGGAAACGACGAGCACCCATTTGGCGCCGTGCGCGCTGGCCAGCTTGGCGACCCAGTTGGGAATTACGATCTTCTCTTTGGCAATGGCGTGGAGAACGGACCGCGGAATGCCTGTGGCGCGGGCGAGTTCGCGGTAGCTGGCCTTCCTTGTGCCGGTGTTAGCGGTGCGCAAACGGCGAATGTGGTTGGCGAGGGAACTGCACTGCAGAAAGGTCAATTGGCCTCGGTGACGCGAAGTAGGATTTGGGTGGATTCAAAAACGTGGCGGTTCGGGTCAGGGCGACCATGCCGCCATCGGGAAGCGCCGGGAGGCCCCCATTCCTCCCGGCGGAAATTGGTGGTTAGAACGGCAACGTCTCGGACACAGCCGCAGCCTCTGGCGCGGTGACGCCGAGGTCGCCAAAGGGATTGGCCCGCTCGTCGCGAATCTCGTCCTGGGCCTGCTTGACGAGGCTGAGCAAGGCTGCCCGGTCCTGCGGCATCTGCGAGATCGCGAGGTTCTTCATGCGGACGCACACCTTGGCACCGTCCTCCAGAATGTCGGGGGGCAGCTTCTCCACGGCCGTCCAGGAGTGCGTACCGAACAGCGCGTTGATGACCTCGGTCTTAACAGCAGCGTCCTTGCCTGTGGCTGCTGACCAGACGCATCCCAAAGCACCCTTGATCTCCTCGGAGGCAATCTCGCGCCGGCGCTGCTGCTGGAAGAAGTCGCGCCTGCCGGCGTCGTCCACCAGTCGTTGCGACGTGCGCGTGGCGTCAAAGGCCACGTGCTCCCCGCCGATGTTCAGGAAGTCGAAGTAGGGCTTGAAGCAGTCGCCGACCTTCTGGAAGTCTCCGGGCTTGTAGGCGCCCCGGTCGGGCCAGGAGAACATCTGGCCATTGAGGGCGCGAACGCGGCACTTCTTGACGTTGGCAATGTGAATCTGGCTGGAGGCCAGCCTCTTGATGCGGCTGCCCTTCTTGCCATCCTCAAACGGATGGATCGACTCAAAATACAAATGTGCGGCCCCTGCCCTCGTGAGTGCGGGTAGTGGCTGCGTTCCTCCAGGAGCCGTGCGCTTGAACCAGTCGATAAATCCCGCCATCTCGCGCGGAACTTGTGCGGATGGCGGTGCCTCGAAGTGGATCTTCGGCGCGCCGATTGCCCCT
>Ga0074046_10001630_pt1 | contig 20018 bp, 19 predicted proteins | sample BogForMeECP23OM3_FD_94441 | JGI IMG/M metagenome (GOLD analysis project Ga0074046, IMG submission 94441) | Bog forest soil microbial communities from Calvert Island, British Columbia, Canada - Bog Forest MetaG ECP23OM3 | ecosystem: Environmental > Terrestrial > Soil > Wetlands ... | reverse complement strand
TCGTCCTGCCCAACCTGCGTTCGGAAATCATTCGCGCCGGAAAATACTGGTTCTCCAGCCTGACCACCGTCACTCCCATCACGCGCAACCAGTGCCGCATCGACGTAGTGGCCGCCTGGAACCTGTTTCGCTGGATTCCCTTCGGCCCCGAGTTGTTGAAGTTCGTCTTCGCCAAATTCGTGGAGCAGGATCGCCGCACCATGGAACTCCAGTCCGAGGGCCTGAAACACAACCCGCATTTAATGTTGATCGACGACGCCGACCGCCCGGCAAAATGGTATTTCGGATTGAAGAACGCCATGCTGGAAATGAAGAAGAACGGCGGTGAGTTCAGGCACCCGATGACGGGGCCAGTGACGCTCAAATGGAGGAGCTGATAGTTACTTGCGAGCGACGATGAACGGAGGGTGGCGGGGAATTGATGATGAGCGAACCCAGTGACATCCACACGGCCTTCAGAGAATTCAGTTTGGTTGCAGCTGAGTTCTGCGACATCGTTGACTCCGCGTCGGCTCTAAACAGGGTTGCGTTGCTCTCGCGACTCTACGAGATACTACCGCGGCTAATCTACCAAGGTACCAGGCTGCCAGCCTTCTCGGCGAGCGACAACGACACCGACAAGGGGATCGGGCGGACTCGAATGAAGGAGGCGGAATGGGGTCGACTTTATGAGTCTCTGAAGGAAAAACTGGAGGACTGGGACCTGTATTGGCAGGTATTCGATCCTACAAGAGATTCAGAAGCCATCCGTGGATCTCTGGCCGATGATATCGCCGACATCTACCGCGACGTCAAAGAAGGGCTTGACCTTCACGATCCCCAATTGGCCCTACAGCAAGACGCGATTTTCGGTTGGCGTGTCCTGTACTACTCTCACTGGGGCCAACATGCAATCAACGCACTCTATACCATCCACTTCCTCTTGGGGAGCTCCCGGAGTTGAGGCGAACTAGGAACTATTTCGGAACCAAGCCTCGATTCACCAGATGATCTTGAGCCCTTCGTAAAGACCGAACTTCTGATCCGGACTCACGACGGGAATCTTCTCCGCCAACGCTTGCGCAATGATCTGACGGTCGAAGGGATCGCTGTGGTGCAGGGGCAGGCCAAATAGACGGAGCGCGTGTTCGAACGTGTAGGGAAGAACGCGAATGTCCAGGTCTTCGACGGCCTGCCGCGCCACGGCCTCTGAGACCGCGAGTTTGCCGATGGATGCCTTGATGGTAAGTTCAGCAAGAGAGACCGCGCTCAGTTCGAGAATATTTTCGGGATTCCGCAGGGCGGCGCTGGCGCGCTTGCTGAGCCGTTCCGGCGCCTCGACCGCATAAATCAGAACCGCCGTATCAAGCAGCAGGCGCACGTCACTCGCGCCCTGAGAGCAAATCTTCTATCTCTTCCGCCGTCATCGGCTTCCACCAGTTCGGGTCGAGCACCTGGATCTTGCCTTTCAGTGTCCCCAAGGTCCGCTTCTTGCGAGTGGGCTTCTTCGTACGCACAATGTCCACCACGGGTACACCCCGGCGGCAGACGGTCACGGGCTCGCCATCCTCCACCGCCCTGATCAATTCCGGCAGTTTGTTCTTGGCATCGGCTACGCTGACTTTCATTTTTCTATTATAGCTATTTCAGATGGCTATGTAAACGGGCTTCTATTGCTTGCACTCCGCATCGACCGGGATGTTCCCGTCCAGCCAGTGCAGATACGTCCCCATCGCATGCCAGCACGCGGCGTTGAACTTCACCGTGCCCGAGGAGGAAAACTTGTAGGCCGTGTTCACGTGGTGGTAGTTGAAAAAGACCGGAATCCACAGCGGGACTTTGGGGACAATATCGCAAGTATTGACGATGCGCCAGGATGTGATCGGCAATTCATCGAACAGGCGCACGAATTCCGCATCAACGACGCGAGGCGATGCGAAGGCGCAGAGCGTGGTCACGTCGAACTTTCCCTTTTCTCTATTCTCCATCACAAACAAAGTGCAGAGCGCCGATCCGAGACTGTGTCCTGTCACCACATAGATCCGATCAGGCCTCCCTTTGTCTTCGCGGATCAGCGCTTTTTTGATGCTGGTCTGTTCCATGCGCAAGTGCAACTGCTCAAGCTGTTCCGCAAAAGAGCCGGTTAACGGCTCCTCCACAGCAACCGTCCGTATCTCCTCGGCGCTGCGACGTCTTTCAATCCGCATGCTGCTATAAATTCTGTCGAAACCCTCGTGAACGCGCCCTGCGGAGTGAACCGGTTTGAAGGCCACCGGCCATGCGGTCGCGTCGTCCCACCACTCGATCTTGCCCTCGGTGCCGCGAATTGCCAGGATGAATTCCTGATAAGTATTTCGGTTTTGTGCGACGAAACCGTAGAACCTTGGCACCTTGTCGTCGAGGAAGAAATCGGTCATGTGGATCCACGCCACCAGTTCGTAAGGGTCGGGGATCTCGCCGGGCAGGGGTTCAGGCCTAAGGTCGGAGGGCGTCCGCTTGAACAACGTGTAGGCGGCTTCGACGAACTTGCCGTAGAAAACTGCTTCACTGTTGACCAGTGGCCGGCCCATGAAGCACCCCCGAGGAAGGAAATGCAAAACCGGGTGGATAGTGATTAGCGAATAGTGATTAGTGGCCGGTTGGCCAAAGCCGCTATTCACTATCCACTAATCACTGTTCCCCCACCAGCCAGTCCATCGCTTCTTCCCGCGTCTTGAACGTCACAATCTCACGCTGGGAAAAGTTGTGGAAGTTTTCCATGAAGGCGCGCGGGATACTCTCCGCGCCGACCCACGCCGTTTTCTTCACAAACGGCCGGTCGAGCGTCAACACTTCTTTGGTCTTCATAGCGACCGCGTGATCGATCGTGGCGCCGGTGAAGTCGGCGAGCGTCACCAGCGATTCGCGCGGGTGTTTCGCCACAACGACCCTCACATACTCCAGCAGAAGCTGCATCTCGTGTGCATTGGCGTGCGAAAAGTCCAGCAGCAGAATCTGCTGGCCCTGGTGCTCGATGAAATGGATACGATCATCCATTGCGAACCCCGCTGGTTTCCCCTGTGGTCCTCGGAGCCTGCCCTGAGCGAAGCCGAAGGGCTCCCTGAGGTGAAAAAAGCCTCACCCACGAAGAACACCGGGGAGAGGAAACCTACCTTAACAGCGACTCCACGACACTGTAAACCTCACTCAGCGCCGAGTCCAGCGCCGCCGCATCCTTGCCGCCCGCTTCGGCCAGGTCCGGACGCCCGCCGCCCTTGCCGCCGACTTTCTGCGCCACCGGGCCGATGACTTTTCCCGCCTGAATGCGGCCGGTGAGGTCTTTGGTTACGCCGACGATCAGCGAGACGTTGCCGTTTGACGCCGAGCCCAGCACGACCACGGCTGAGCCGAGCTTGTCGCGCAGTTGATCGACCAGCGTGCGCATCTGCGCGCGCTCCAGGTTGTCCACGCGGTGGGTAAGGACCTTGACGCCGCGAACTTCTTTGACCTTTTCGCTGATGTTGGCCGTGCTCGACGATGCCGACTTCATCCGCGCCTGATCAAGTTCGCGCGTCAGCCGCTTGATCTCGGCATCTTTCTTTTCCAGCTCCAGTTTCAACGCCTCGGCCGGAGAAGCCGCACCCTCCTCGGACGAGGGTGCCCCATCCTTGCGCGTTCTTTGCGCAAGGGTGGGTCCAACGAAGCTGGCCACCACACCTTCCAGTTCGTGATCTTTGCGGAAGTGGCGCAGCGACCCTTCGCCAGTTACAGCCTCAATGCGCCGCACGCCGGAAGACACACTTCCCTCTTTCAAAATCTTGATCAGTCCGATCTCGCCCGTAGCGCCGGTGTGCGTGCCGCCACACAGTTCCGTAGAAAAATCTCCGATCTTGATCACGCGCACCTTGTCGCCATATTTCTCGCCAAACAACGCCATCGCGTGATACTCGTTGACGGCGACGTCAATCGGAACGTCAGGCATCACCTTGACCACTTCGTTGCGCAGAACTTCTCGGTTGATGATGTCTTCAATGTCCTGCAGTTCTTCGTCTTCGACCCCGGTGAAGTGCGAGAAATCGAAGCGCAGATGATTCGGAGCCACGAGCGACCCCGCCTGCTTCACGTGCTTGCCCAGAACTTCGCGCAGTCCGGCGTGGAGCAGATGCGTGGCCGTGTGATTGCGCATGGTTGCCTCGCGAATCGCGGTATCGACGACGGCATCGACCTTGTCCCCAACCTTAAGGGTGCCCCACCCTACCGCGTTTTTTGCGGAGGGTGGGGATTTCATGGCCACCTGATGCGCCCGCACGCCCTGCACCGGGTAGTAGCACCCAGTCACTTCGGCGACGACGGTGTTGTGATCGTCGGAGTAAAGCCATCCGCGATCGCCAACCTGCCCGCCGGATTCGGCGTAGAAGGGCGTGTGGTCGAGAATAACCTCGCCGACTTCGCCGGGCTTGAGTTCCTGCGCGCCCTGGCCGCCTTTGATGATGGCGAGCACTTCGCAGTTATTAGAGCGAGTCTGGCGATAGCCCTCGAAGTCGGATTTCGGGAGCTGCTGGTAAGCAGGGTTCGCTGTCTGCTTGGCCGCGCCTTTCCAGGAGGCACGAGCGCGCTCGCGCTGCTCGGCCATCGCACGGTCGAATCCTTCCTGATCGAATCGTATGCCCTGATCGCGGCAAGCATCTTCTATGAAATCTCGCGGCAGCCCGAAGGTGTCGTATAGCTTGAATGCGTCTTCACCTGGTAATCGGTAGAGATATGGCTCTGCCAGAAACTCTGCGGCCAAATCGGGACGAAATATTGTTTCCGCTATTACCTTGGCTTCTCTGATCGAGGTAGTCGGCAGCAACCCATACGCGGGACCGATGTTCAGGGAAGACGAGGTTAATCCTTTGTTGCGCGCGAACGCCGTTACACGCTGCATTCCAAGTTCGTTTATCAGATCTTGCAGTTGGCTAAGCCCCGACGCCAGCGTGTGTGCGAACCTTGCCTCTTCGCCACTAACGACTCTAGCTACGTGATCAATGGACTCGATCAACTCTGGGTACGCGTCCTTCATAAGGTCGCGGACGGCGAAGACCATTTCGTGCAGGAACGGCTTTGTCTGCCCCAATTTACTGCCGTGCGCGATTGCGCGGCGAATTATTTTGCGCAGAACATAGCCCCGGCCTTCATTCGAGGGCAACACACCATCGGAGATCAGAAACGTCGCCGCACGCGAGTGATCAGCGATGACGCGCAAGGAGGCTGCAGATTTCGTATGCGCTTCCTTGTCAAGCTCCTTCTTGAGCGAGGCTCCCGTCAACTCCGCTGCGCGTTTGATCAGCGGCGTGAATAAATCCGTCTCGTAGTTCGAAATCACGCCCTGCAGCACCGCAGCTATCCGTTCCAGCCCCGCGCCCGTATCAATCGACGGTTTTGGCAGCGGCGTCAACTTCCCCGACGCATCGCGGTCGAACTGCATGAACACCAGGTTCCAGAGTTCGACGTAGCGCCCGCAATCGCAGCCAAACTTGCAGTCCGCATGTCCCTGGTCGCTCGCCGCCACGCCCATGTCGTAGTGAATCTCGCTACAGGGGCCGCAGGGGCCGGTGTCGCCCATCTGCCAGAAATTGTCTTTCGTTCCGAATTCGTAGATGCGATCTTTCGGCACGCCTTGGCCGAGCCACAGGTCGTAAGCTTCGGCATCGCGCGGGACTCCGTTTTCACCTCTGAAGATCGTGACGTAGAGCTTCTCTTTATCAATCCCGAACCACTCCGGCGAAGTAATCAGCTCCCATGCGTAGGCGATGGCATCTTTCTTGAAGTAGTCGCCAAACGAAAAATTGCCCAGCATCTCGAAAAACGTGTGATGACGATTGGTGAAGCCGACGTTTTCCAGGTCGTTGTGCTTGCCGCCCGCGCGCACGCATTTCTGCGAGGTCGCGGCCCGCGAATAGTCACGCTTTTCCAGTCCAAGAAAAACGTCCTTGAACTGGTTCATGCCGGCGTTGGTAAAAAGCAGCGTCGGGTCGTTCGACGGGACGAGCGACGAGGAGTGCACCTCGCGGTGTCCCTTCTGAATGAAGAAATCCAGGAACTTGCGGCGAATTTCGGAGCCTGTGAGCATAGACATTAAATTCTAAACGATAAACAAGGTTCGGCTTAGTCGGTTCGGCTGGGACGACAGAAAGTCGGCTGAGCAGTCCGGGGACAGACAGGCGTATCCGCCCGTTTTTTACGCTAGCGATACAGCGGGACGGGCGGGGCGCCCGTCCCTCCACTAACAAGCAGATTTACTTCACTACGTCCGCAGTCTTCTCGGCACCCTTCTTCACGTCTTTCCCGACCACCTTGGTACTTTTTTTCACACCCTTCCCCGTATCCTTGGCAGCGGTCTCCGTGGCCTTGCCAGTCTTGTCGGCGACCTTTTCCGTGCCTTTGCCGGTGTCCTTGGTGACGGTTTCGGTTGCTTTGCCCGTATCCTTGGCAGCAGTTCCAGTGGCGTCGCCGGTCTTCACGGCGGCTTTCTTGGTGGCGTGCGCCGTCTTCTTCGCGGCGGTGTCGGTTGCTTTACCGGTATCGTCGGCTGCTTTCTTCACATCAGTTCCGGCCTGACCATACGAGAACGCGGTCAGAGCCAGCAGCGCGGCTGCGATCATCAAAAAAAACTTAGTCTTCATAGTTCCTCCAGAGGAATTGCAGAGAATGTTTGTTGGCAAAGTTCTATCAGAGAATAAGGGATGGGCGCAACCAGCGCAAAAGCCAGGTTTCAGAGTTTTATGGTTTCAAAGGGCCCAGCACAAGCTGCGCGATCCGAACCGTGACGAGCCTTTAGAACGCTGGAACCTTGAAACTTTTGGAATCTTAGCTCACGCCTCGGAACTCTCGTTCTCGAGTTCAGTGAGAGTTTCTTCGTCCACGTCCCATTTTTTCAGGATTGCAAAGATGGTCTTGGACCCGAATCCAGCCCGCATCAGCTGGCGGAAGATGCGGGCTGTCTGCTTCTGGTCCTTGTTCTTGGGCTTCTGCAGGCGTTTGCGGCGGAGATAGGCACGCGCCAGAGTTTCCTCTTTCACGTCGTCATAGACCGAAGAAACTGCTTTCTCGATCACGTCGCCGTGAACTCCCTTGGCTTTCAGGTCGGTGACGACGCGCATACGCCCGAATTTCTCGTTGTCGCGGCGATAGGAGGAAAAGGCCGCTGCGTATTTGGCGTCGTTCAGATAGCCCTGGTCCTTCAGGCGAACCACAATCAGTTCCACCAGCGTCTTGCCGATCTCGGTATCGGCTTCCACCCGGTTCCGCAGCAGGCGCTTCAGTTCCGCGACCGACCGCATGCGGCGCGCCAGCGCTCCTATGGCGTAGTCGTACAACTCCGCTTCGGTGAAGAGTTTTCTCGGACGGCCAAACGCCATGCCTACACGATAACGCGAGACCGGGCTTGGTGGTTAGGGCTCGCGTCCGTTTTCACGGATGACGAATTCTCAACTTTAAATCGAGCGGCTTATTTTGGCGGGGGCATGGCACTCGGCGAGACCGGCGGAGCCATCGAAGGCGGTATGCTTGCAGTCGGCAGCATGCTCGGAGGTGGCGCGACCAGTGCCGCTTTCGCCGAGGGTGGCAGCTTATCGGCATTGGCCAGCAGGAGCGCCACTTGCCACATCTGAGTTTCAGAAAGCGATTGGCTGAACCCGGGCATGCCGGTCAGGCGAATGCCGTTGAAGATCTTCCAGTAGCTTTCGCCCGGCGGATCGTCGGTCACGCCTTTTCCCTCGAAGAGGAGCGGCGGCCGCGGATACATTCCCGCCGCAATCGCCGTCTTCGGCGCCAGCGGCAAGCCGTGGCAAACGGCGCAGTGCTGCTTGTAAAGCGCGGCGCCGTCCAGGTAGCCGCCTTCGGTCGGTTGAAGCGGGACATTCTTCGGCATGTCTTTCGCGATGCGCGCATTCAAAGCCTTGTGCGCGAAGAAAGTTTCAAAGGGCATGTCAGAGTCGGTGGTGGCAACCGGAGCACTGCCGCCGGTGAAATAGAGATAAGCCCCGAAGGGCATGACGAGGAGACCGAGGAGCATTCCAACGATGAATTTCAATGGTTGGTCCTGACCTTGCTGAATTTTAGTACTTTAACACCAAGTATCTGCATCTTAAGCTTAACCGGCACAAGATTTTCGGGGTGCCTCGGCGGCGAGATTGGCCAAATCGTCCCAGACGGGAACCAACATGCGAATTGTTAGCGCGGCGAGCGCGTTTCCCCAGCATTACTACTCCCAGGGGATGTTGCTGGCCGCGCTGCAGGAATACTGGGGCGATCAGGTCGAAAACCCCAACGTGCTGCGACGTTTGCATCGTCACGTTGAAGTTGACGGACGGTACCTCTCGCTTCCCAAAGAAGAATACCTGAAGATGAAAACCTGGGGCGAAGCCAATCATCACTGGATTCGCACCGCCAAGGAGTTGGGCGAAAAGGCGATAACCGGCGCGCTGGCGGACGCAGGTTTGCATGCCCGGAATCTGGGCGCGTTCTTTTTTGTGTCGGTGACCGGCATCTGCAGCCCCTCGATTGACGCGCTGCTGATCAACCAGATGGGATTGTGCCGAAACATTCGCCGCGTTCCGATTTTCGGGCTGGGCTGCGTGGCGGGCGCGGCGGCCATTTCGCGCGCCGCCGATTATGTGCGCGCTTATCCAGATCAGGTTGCGGTGGTCTTATCGGTCGAACTCTGCTCACTCACCTTGCAGCGCGAGGATGTCTCGATGGCCAATATGATTTCTGCCGGCCTGTTCGGCGACGGCGCCGCTGCCGTGATCGTCGTCGGCAATGACGTTGGGGGTGGGCTTCCCGGCCCCCGCATCCTTTCCACCCGCTCTGTGTTCTATCCCAACACGGAAAAGATGATGGGCTGGGACATTTCCGAGAAAGGCTTTCGCATCGTTCTCTCGCGTGAAATTCCGGACCTGGTTCGAAAGAATCTGGCCCACGATCTCGACGATTTTCTTGGCGAGCGGGGACTCACTCGTGCCGACATCGGCAACTGGCTGCTGCATACCGGCGGGCCCAAGATTCTGGAAGCCACCGCCGAAGCGCTGGGCTTGAAGAATGGTGAACTCGATGTCTCCTGGCGCTGCTTGCGCAGGACGGGCAATCTATCGTCAGCTTCGGTGCTGGTGGTGCTCGAAGAAGTCATGAAGAATCGCCGCCCCGCGCCCGGCACGCTCGGCTTGCTGGCCGCGATGGGTCCGGGCTTCTGCTCGGAATTCGTTTTGTTGGAATGGTAGGCGGCACGGGTAAGAAATCGCGCATCTCAACGTCATCGTTATGGAGACCTCTTTCCCCAAGCCGTGGGATGTATTCGTAGTCGGTGGCGGACCTGCCGGTCTGGCAACAGCCATCGCGGCGCGCCGCAGCGGTTTGACCGTAGTGGTGGCGGATGGCGCGGTTCCTCCGATCGACAAGCCCTGCGGCGAGGGACTGATGCCGGATGGAGTCGAGGCTCTGCTCCAGCTCGGCATCGCGATTCCCGAGGGCGAGTCGTATCCCTTCCGCGGCATTCGTTTTGTTAGCGACCGCATTAAAGCCGAGGCTGCGTTTCCTCGAGGGACGGCGCATGGAATCCGGCGTACGAATTTGCATCGCGTCCTGCTGGATCATGCGGCGGCGTGCGGCGTTCGCATGTTGTGGCAGGCTGCGGTCACCGGACTGCATTCGGAAGGCGCACTGGTGGCTGGAGAACTGGTGCCCGCGCGCTGGGTGGTAGGCGCCGACGGGACCGGTTCGCGCGTCCGCGGCTGGGCCAATCTGGATCGACACGACGTGGATGCACTCCAGAAAAAGAATCTGCGCTTCGCCTTCCGGCGCCACTACCGCGTCACGCCCTGGACCGACTTCATGGAACTGCACTGGGGCCGTCAGTGCCAGATTTATGCCACGCCCGTCGGCCGCGAAGAAGTTTGTGTGGCTATGATCTCGCGTAACCCGAAGCTGCGACTCGAAGATGGGCTCGGGGAATTTCCCGAACTTTGCGCCCGCCTCGAAGATGCGGAGCACACTTCCAGCGAACGGGGCGCAATCACTGTCATGCGAAGCTTGCGGCGAGTGTATCGTGGCCGGACCGTGTTGGTGGGCGATGCCTCAGGAGGGGTAGACGCCATCACCGGAGAAGGCCTCTGCCTAGCCTTTCGGCAAGCCGCGCTGCTCGGCGAGTGCCTGGCCAGCGGAGACCTGGCCCGTTATCAAAGGGGCCACCGCAGGCTGCTCCGCCGTCCCGCCCTGATGGCTCGCCTGATGTTGTTCATGGCCAGACACCCCCATCTACGGCGGCGCACCATGCAGGTATTCCAGTCGACCCCCCGTTCTTTTGCTGGAATGTTGGCCATGCACGTGGGCGAAGGCTCCACCCGCGATCACATCACGAACGGAATTTCTTTGGGGTGGGAACTGCTGAAGGCCTGACGATCCCCTGAATCCATCTCGGTCTCTTCATCGGTATCTTCGTTGGTAACTATGACAAATACTCTTCGTTCGATATTTTTTGCTCCGATCACCCTGCTGGTCGTGGCCGCCGCGCTGGCGGCAGCACAGCCGGCGGTGCCGCTTAGCCATGAATTGCTGCTGCAACTCGACCCTGCCCGAAGCAGAGCCGATATTACTCTGCCCGGCAACCTGCACACGGTGAAGGGCACGTTCCTGTTGAAACGCGGCGCCCTTCATTTCGATCCCGCAACCGGCAAGGCCAGCGGAGAAATCGCCTTCGACGCCACCAGCGGCAAGACCGGCAACTCCTCGCGCGATAACAAAATGCACAAGGATGTAATTGAGAGCGGGCGCTATCCGGAGATCGTCTTCCGTCCTGATCGCGCCGATGGCGAACTAGCCGCGTCGGATGCTTCCACCCTCCAGGTTCACGGCATGTTCACGATGCATGGGGTTGAGCACGAAGTCACTTTTCCCGTCGAAGTGACTTTTGCCGGAAGCGCTTGGACCGCGAAGGCTTCGTTTCAGGTTCCGTACGTGCGCTGGGGAATGAAGAACCCCAGTGTGCTTTTCTTGAGAGTTGATGACGTGGTCCAGGTGCAGTTTCATGCCTCCGGAAGCACAGTTCCGTAAATCCGGGCTGTAACTTCCTCCGGATCACCCTGGAAATCTCCATCGTACGCATTCGCCCTTGACCGAAACCTCGTGTCACCCCAGACACGCCCGCGTTTCTGAAGACACGCCATCCAGCCGAGGCGCAACGGTAACTCCATTATTGTCAATCGCCTAGCTCTGGCTCCCCGCTTGCTTTTTCTTCCTGCGAAGGCACAGGAGCCAATCATGGAAACGATGCTGCAAGGTCTGGTGATCATCGGTGGTCTGACCTTCTCGCTGGCCGCCTCTCTGCTGATCGAAGAACTCATCTTTGGACAAATCGTCCGTGTGGCCTTTGCCCGCCGCGCGGATATTTCAAAACCGGCGCAAAAAGATTGAAAGGAGCACCACCATGCTGTTACTGAAGTATTTGCTGTTGAGCGCGGGAATTGCGATGTTCGTGATTGCCGCTGGAATTCTCTCCTACGACGCTTATCTGCTGATTGCCTATCGGCGGAGGCGTCTGAATTTCGATCCCCAGGCAGGCACGCCGCCGCCCGGACCTTTGCCGACAGTCCGCTGGCGCATCCCGGTTGCGCTGGTGATGCTGGCCTGGGCTCCGTTGCTGATTTCGGCGGGCATAGTGATCGCCCCCAGCGGAATGGCCGGCGTGCGCGTGAGCCAGACCAAAGGCACGCTGGCCGGAACGCTGTATCCGGGCGTGCATTTCGTGGTGCCGCTGGTTGAGCGAGTCGAAATGTTCAACACCCGCGACCAGTTGTTCACCACTGGCGTCACCGAAGATTCGCTGGCCAAGGGCGTGGCAAAAGGCGAGGCGCTGCACGTGCAGGCGAAAGAAGGACTCACCCTGGGCCTCGCAATCACCGTGCGTTATCAGATCGACCCCAAGCGTCTCGACTACATTGAAGCCAATCTGCCCCAGCCTTTGGAAAAGGAAATCGTGCCGCCCGTGGTGGCGACGGCGTGGCGCGAACTGGTGCCGGGTTACACGGTTCGCGAAGTTTTCTCCGCCAAGCGCGAAGAAGTTCGTCAGCGCTCCGCCGACATCATTCGCAAGCGGTTGGCCGCCGACGGCATCGTAGTGAAAGAAGTCATGCTCCGTGACATCGAACTTCCCCAGGAGTACGCCAAGGGCCTCGAGTCGCTGTTGCTGAAGGAGCAAGAAAACGACCGCATGGGCGTTGAAACCGAGATCCACCAGAAGCAAGTGAAAATCGCCGAGGCCGACGCCGAAGCAAACAAGGTTCAACAAGTGAAACAGGCCGAGGGGCAGGCCGCCGTCCGCGTGCTGCAAGCCAAGGGCGAGTCCGATGCCATGCAGTACATGCTCCCGCTGAAGCAGAAACAGATTGAGCAATCGAAGCTTGAAGCCGAAGCGCGCAAGGAAGCCACCGTCAAGAATGCCGAAGCCGCCGGCGAGGCCAAGCTCATCGACAGCAAAGCCGAAGGCGAACGCCGCAAACTCCTGGCGCAAGCCGAAGCCGAACGCATCCGCTTGACCGCCTCCGCCGACGCCGAGCGCATGACCAGCGAGGCCGCGATCCTGAAGCAGAACCCGCTGTTGATCAACAAAATCGTCGCCGAGCGCCTCTCTGACAAGTTGCAGATCATGATGGTCCCGGCCGACGGCAAATTCTTCTTCACCAACGACGTGCTGCGCGGCATGGGCGCTCCCAATCACGTAAGCCAGGCGGAAGACGTAGAACCCGAGGGGAAGTCTCAACAATAGTCACGTTTGCGTAGGGACGGACGCATTCGTCCGTCCCGCCGCGCGGAGCGCGGCAGTTATGGAATGACAAAATCGTTATCACTTTCGTAGAGCTCCGCTGGGCGGACGAATGCGTCCGCCTCTACGCGACACGGGTGAGGACATGAAGAAGCCACTAGCACCCCCGCGCTATAATCAGCCCATTCCCCACATGCGAACGCGAACCTCCAGCGGTCTGCGGCTAGGTTGGCTGACTTCGCTCCTGCTCGCGACGGTGTTCCTCCCATCTTTTTTGTGCGCATCCTCACTGGGAGACACCGCCCGCCAACTGGCGCACAAGATCGCTGCGGCCGCCGGGCCCGGCGCTTTTGCACTTGATGTCGCCAACCGTTCGTCGCTCGACGACAAGTCCGTGCGCGAAGTACGCAGCGCCCTCGAAGCACAGTTGCAATCCGAAGGCGTTCACGCCGCCAAAGCCGAGCAAGCCATCGGAACCGTCGAGGTCGTTCTCTCCGAGAGCCTGCGCGAATACGTTTGGACGGCCGAGATTGTGATCGGCTCCGACGAAAAGAAGGTTGTCCTGGTTTCGTTGCCACGATCGCCAACGGGAGCACCGTTCACTGCCGCGTTGCCAACCGTTTTGAAAACAACATTGCTTTTCACGCAGGAACAACCGATCCTCGACGTCGCTCAGGTCGAAATGCCCGGAGGATCCCGCCTGCTCGTGCTCGATGGCGGCAGGGTCGCAATCTATCGTCATCAGGGAGCGGATTCGGCGGGGCGCTGGGAACTTGAAGCGTCGTTGCCTATCGCTCACTCGCGCGCTTTTCCCCGCGATTTGCGCGGACGCCTGCTGCTGCGCCGCGATCACCTGTTCGACGTCTACCTGCCCGGAACTTTCTGCCGATCAACTTCCAACGCGGTCGCTCCGCTTACCCTTACCTGCAACAATAGCGACGACCCGTGGCCCCTGACGCCGGACGACGGCAGCGTGCGCGCCTTCTTTGCGGCCTCACGCAATTTCTTTACCGGAGCACTCTCTCCAGGTATCGGAAAAGTCTCCAACGTTCCCTCCTTTTATTCGGCGGCCGCGCTTCCGCGATCGGGTTACACACTGTGGGCGCTCGCTACGGTGGATGGATCGCTCCACCTTGTGGATGGTATGACCGACCAGGCAATCCGCGGCGGGAAGTGGGGCAGCGATCTGGCCGCGGTTCACTCGGGTTGCGGCTCGGGAACACAGTTGCTGGTCTCTGAGAGCGGGGATACGGGGCGCGACGCTCTGCGCGCATTCGAGATTCCCGATCGTGACCCGGTGGCTGCCAGTTCAGCGGTAGAGTTCGAAGGGCAGGTCATCGCGCTGTGGCCGGAAACCAACGGCAATAGCGCAACGGTAATCGTAAAGCGGAAAGACACGGGATGGCATGAAGCGTATCGCGTATCGATTTCTTGCGGCAATTAGAGCGGCCAGTGTGGGGACCGGCGCTCGTGTGGGGACGGGCGCCCTCGCCCGTCCAAGCCGAGCGAAGCTCGGCAGTTGCCTGCGCTCACGGCAACGCTGGGTGTGCTATAGCCTGCTGGGCGCGGCCCTAATCGCATTAGCGGACCGCTCCACCGCGGAGACGCGTCCCCACTACGGCGGAACCGTGCGCGTCCTGTTGCAATCCTCGCCGCAGTCGCTCGACCTTCCCGCGAACGCCATCCCCGCCGACTACTGGGACCTCGCGCGTACGCTTTCGCTGATCGGCGACACTCTCGTAAAGCTCGACGCGCAAGACCGCCCGCAGCCCGCGCTGGCCGTGGCGTGGCAAAGTGATTCAGCCGCCCGGCATTGGCAATTCACGCTGCGTCGCGGAGTGAAATTCCACGACGGCAGCGCAGCCTCGCCGACGGCCATCGCGCAGATTCTCGGCGCACTCCATCCCAACTGGAATGTGCGGACATCGGCGGATTTGATATCGATCGAAAGCGAGACTCCCATGCCTTCGCTCCTAGCCGAACTCGCCCTGCCGCGCAATCTGTTGGTCAAGCGCAATGGCAACGGCGTTTCTATCGGTACCGGACCGTTCCTCGTAGCCGACTGGCAACCAGGAAAACTGCTCAAGCTCGCCGCGAATGAAGAGAGCTGGGCGGGCCGTCCTTTCGTGGACGCAGTCGAAATCGAATTCGGCAAGTCGCTCCGCGACCAGGCCATTGCGCTCGAGTTGGACAAGGCTGACGTCATCGAGACAGCGCCGCAGGCAGCCACCGGATCCGACCGACGCAACCCATCCTCATCAGCGTCATTGTCGTTGCCCGTGGAATTGCTGGCGCTGGTTTTTCCAGCGAATTCAAAAGCGCAGGACCCTCGCCTGCGAGAAGCGCTGGCGCTCGCGATTGATCGCAAGCCCATCCAGTCCGTGCTGCTGAAGGGCGCGGGAGAACCCGCCGCCAGCACTCTTCCCAACTGGATGACGGGCTACAGCGCAGTCTTTTCCACGCAGGCGAATCCGCAACGCGCCCGGGCTCTGCTCGCCGACTCGAGGCAACCGGTGCTCAATCTCAGCTACGACCCCAGAGACCCGCAGGCCCAACTGATCGCCGAGCGCATTGCGCTCAACGCCCACGAAGTTGGTATCACGGTGCAAGTATCGTTGTCAGGAGCGGAGGATATTCGCCTGATGCGCGTAGTGCTGCCGAGTCCTGATCCCGCGACGTCGCTTGGCGAAGCCGTGCGGCAACTCCGATTACCGCAGACCGCATTCGGGGCCACGCCTCGCGGCGACTCTCTCGACGACCTGTATCAAGCCGAGCGCACCGCGCTTGGTGGATATTCCGTCATCCCGCTTTTCCATTTGCCGGTGGCGAGCGCTGCGAGTGCGCGCGTGCGAGGCTGGGGACCGGATCGGCTCGGAGACTGGAACAGTACGGGATTTTCGCTTGCCAATCTTTGGCTGGCAGATCAGCGGCTGGCGGATCAGGGGTTTGCAAATCCGGGGCCGGCGGATTCACGGCCCTACGGTCCCCACCCCCAGGCGGGTTCGCGATGAGCTTCCGCCAGAAACTTCTTCTCTTGTTTGCAGCAACCGTGCTGCTTTGCGTAGCGGTCATTTCGGCGTCGGTGTACAGCACCATCCGACGCTCATTCGAACAGGCGGATCAGGACCGCGCGAACGCGGTCGCCGCTCAGTTTCAATCGGAGTTCCAGCGCCGAGGACAGGAGGTTGCGCGCAAGGTCGAGTCAGTTGCCGTCAGCGAAACCGTGCAGCGCGTCGCTTTGGATATAAACCGCGGCGCCACCGACGCAGGCGAGTACGTAGGTGAGGCGCGCAGATTAGCCGGCCAGCAACAGCTCGACTTTCTGGAACTCGTCGACGATCACGGCACCATCCTCTCCTCCGCGCAGTGGCAGGCGAAGTTCGGATATCCCGAAGCTGCGATTCCCCAAGCAACGACTCCCGCCAGTCCGACCGAAGCCTTTCTAAAACGCGAAGAGCTGCCGGATGGCCCAACCCTCGGCTTGTTTGCCGTGCGCGCGGCCCGCGTCGGCGAACAGCCTTTATACGTGATTGGAGGCGAACGGCTGGACCAGGGCTTTCTCTCCACGCTCGACATCCCGGCCGGAACCCGCGTGCTGCTGTATCAGAACCTGGACGCAAAATGGAATCCGAAATTGTTGCTCGATTTGAATGGGCCGGCAGCGGGCGTCGACAAGATCGCTCCCTTGGTCGCACAGGTTCGTGACACCCAGCAGGAGTCCCACGGCGTGATCCATTGGACTGCCGATCCCGCCGATGCTGAAGTCTTTCACGCTATCCCACTCACCGGACCGGTCTTCAACCCAACCAATCAGAGTGCCGCAAGCCAGCAACTGATGGGCATCTTGCTCGTCGGCAGTTCGCGCCGTCCGCTCATCGAACTGGAAAGGCAGATCGTCTCCACCGCCATGCTGGTCGGCGGTGTAGGAATTCTGGTTGCGATACTGACCAGCCTGTGGTTCGCCGCCCGCGTCACCCGTCCTGTTGTGTCGCTGGCCGAAGCTGCGCGCCGGGTTGCCGCCGGTGATCTCAACGCCAAGGTCGACGTGGAATCGAGCGACGAACTGGGTGAACTCGCCGCATCGTTCAACCGCATGACCGAGGATCTCCTGCAGCAAAAAGACCGCACTCTGCAGGCTGAACGCGTGGCCGCATGGCGCGAACTGGCGCGGCGGTTAGCCCACGAATTGAAGAATCCACTTTTCCCCTTGCAGGTCACAGTTGAGAACCTGATGCGCGCAAAACAGAAGTCGCCCGAGATGTTCGAGGAAGTTTTTCAGGAGGGAACCGCGACCCTGCTGGCGGAGATCAACAATCTGAAAGCGATCATCGGCCGTTTCAGCGAATTCTCCAAGATGCCGCAGCCCCAGCGCCAGCCTACGCAGGTAAACGACGTAGTGGGCTCGGTGCTGCGCGTTTTTCATGCCCAATTGCAAGGCAACGATCAAGCGAAGAATCGGATTACCGTGCACACCGAGTTGGCCGAAGCCTTACCCGAAATCTCAGCCGATCCCGATCTTCTGCATCGCGCGTTGCAAAATCTGGTGCTCAACGCCATCGACGCCATGCCGCAAGGTGGAAAACTCACGATTCGCACCACCGCCGTAGGCGATCGGATCGAGATTTCGGTCTCCGATACCGGCTCCGGTCTGACCCAGGAAGAGTGTAGCCGCTTGTTCACTCCTTATTACACGACCAAGCAGCACGGCACCGGGCTTGGCCTCGCGATCGTGCAATCGGTGGTAAGCGATCACGGCGGCAAGATTTCCGTCGAAAGCACGAAAGAAAAAGGCACCACGTTTCGGATTGAGTTGCCATGCGCGGCACAGGCGTAGAACTAGCCTTGAATTTGTTTTGAAAGGGCGTGGCTTCAGCCACGCCGTAGTATCCAGAAATGAACAGCGGCTTTAGCCGCTGAGGTTGCCCTTAAGCAATTAGGAGAAAACCGTGGCGCAAAAAGCGCACTTGCTGATCGTCGATGACGAGGCCAACACGCTGGCGTCGCTGTCGCGGGCGTTTCGCCTGGAAGGCCATGAAGCCGTCGTCTGCGACAACGCCAACAAGGCTCTGGATCTGGCCAAATCGCAATCGTTCGACCTGATCCTCTCCGACGTGGTCATGCCCGGCAAAGATGGCCTCACGCTTCTCGAAGAACTAAAAGCGCAAGGCGTGCCGACTCCAGTCGTCATGATGTCGGGCCAGGCCCACATCGAGATGGCCGTACGCGCGACTCGTCTAGGGGCGCTCGACTTCCTGGAAAAGCCAATCTCGACCGAAAAGCTGCTGCTGACCGTAGAGAACGCCCTGAAGCTCGGCCGCCTCGAGCGTGAGAATCGCGATCTGGAGCGCCGTCTAGGCAAACACGAGATCGTCTGGAAAGGCGAGACCATGCGCCGCGTGATGGCGCAAGTGGAACGCGTGGCCGCCAGCGAAACACGCGTCTGCATTCTCGGCGAAACTGGCACGGGAAAAGAGCTGGTAGCGCGGACGCTGCATGAGCGCAGCCCGCGGGCGGGCGCTCCATTCGTCACGCTGAACTGCGCGGCGGTTCCGGCGGAGCTGATTGAATCTGAATTGTTCGGCCACGAAAAAGGATCGTTCACCGGTGCCGGCGCCCGCCATCTGGGTAAGTTTGAGCAAGCCCAGCACGGCACCATTTTCCTCGACGAAATCGGCGACATGCCACTCACCATGCAAGCCAAGCTGCTGCGCGTGCTGGAAGAAGGCGAAGTGGAGCGCATCGGCGGCGAGCGCGCCATTGCCGTGGATGTGCGAGTCGTCGTCGCCACCCACCGCGACCTCGAAGCGCAAGTGCGTGACGGCAAATTCCGGCAGGATTTGTTTCACCGGGTGTACGTTTTTCCCCTGCGCCTGCCCCCGTTGCGCGAACGCCGCGAAGATATTCCGACGCTCATCGAACACTTTGCTGAACAACTGATCGCCACCAACGGATGGAAGCCCATGCGCTTCACCGCAGACGCGATGGCCGCGCTGCAAGAGCAGCCGTGGCCGGGCAATGTCCGCGAACTCAGAAACGCCGTCGAGCGACTGATGCTGCTGGCAACTTCCGACGAAGTCACGTCCGAGACGGTGGCGCTGGCGTTGCCCGCTTCCGTCGCCGCGTACGATTCGGCAGCAGCCGGCAACGGCCCGCTAGCCGACCGCGTGCGCGCCTTCGAGAAGCAGACCATTTTGGCGGAGTTGAAACGCAATCACCACCAGATCTCAAACACGGCGCGGGCGCTGGGACTGGAGCGATCTCATCTTTATAAGAAAGCGGAGCAGGTGGGGATTGATTTGAAAGCAGCGAAAAACGAGGGCGAGCGCTGAGACTTCATATCATATTGTCATCCTGAGCGAAGCGAAGGACCTGCTGTCTCGTGCACTGCCGAAAGCAGGTCCTTCGCTTCGCTCAGGATGACAACACCTCCTTATGTTGCAAATTTGCCCATTGGACATCCAGTCCGTTTGCAATTTCCCTCCCTCCCAGACGACAATCGCATCGTGCCCAGTACAAGCTTTTATCAGGAACCCCAAGCCGTCAGCCCCTTCCGTCCCGGCGCGCTCGTGGTCGCGACGTTGGCCAACCCGCGCGAAAAATTCTGGGGCGCGATTCTCCATCTTTCGACCGAAGGCCTCAGCCTGCGCGGCATCGATGTGGCAGGTTTCGACGATCTAGCCTCGCAGATCAAGAACGGCGAACCCTTCACCTCCGGCGTCGTCTTCTTCCCCATGCACCGCGTGGAGCGATTGGAACTCGATCTTCCCGAGGGCAACATCCTCTCGCTCGCCCAGCGCTTCGCCCAGATGACCGGGAAGGATCCCGCCCCGCTTCTGGTGAGCGAGTTCCTCGGGAGCGCCGGGGGAGAAAAAGAGCGGTGAACTATCGGCAAATCCTGACCGCGCCCAATCAGCTCACGCTGCTGCGCATGATTTTCCTGCCCTTCATCGTCATCAATCTGGTCAAGCACGACTTCAAATGGGCTCTGGCGCTGTTTATTCTCGCCGGATTGACCGATGGCCTTGACGGCCTCCTGGCCCGCACCCTGCATCAGCAAACCGTGCTCGGCCAGTATCTCGACCCCATCGCCGACAAGCTCCTGATGAGCACCCTGTTTCTGGTGCTCTCGATCGAACAGTTGATTCCCTGGAAATATACGGTCGTGGTGTTCAGCCGCGACATCTCCATCCTGCTGATCAGCGGCGTGCTCTTCATGATTGCCGGCCTGCGCGATTTTCGCCCCAGCATCTTCGGCAAAGCCAAC
>Ga0074046_10001629_pt1 | contig 20025 bp, 22 predicted proteins | sample BogForMeECP23OM3_FD_94441 | JGI IMG/M metagenome (GOLD analysis project Ga0074046, IMG submission 94441) | Bog forest soil microbial communities from Calvert Island, British Columbia, Canada - Bog Forest MetaG ECP23OM3 | ecosystem: Environmental > Terrestrial > Soil > Wetlands ... | reverse complement strand
TTATGACCGCCACTCCCATTCCGCGCACGCTCGCCCTGACGCTTTACGGCGACCTCGATTTCTCCGTCATCGACGAGTTGCCACCCCATCGCACGCCCATCGAAACGCGTTTGGTGGAGGAGACCGAGCGCACGCGGGCCTTCGAGTTTATTCGCGAAAAGGTGCGGCGAGGAGGGCAGGCTTACGTGGTTTATCCGGTGATCGAGGAGGGAGGAAAACTCGATCTGAAGCCCGCCGTGCGGATGTTCGAGCAGCTTTCGCATAATGTTTTCCCCGAGTTTCGCGTGGGGTTGTTGCACGGGCGGTTGCCCAGTGAGGAAAAGGAAGACGTGATGCTCCAGTTCAAGCAGGGCGACGTTCAAATCCTGGTTTCGACCACAGTGGTGGAAGTCGGCGTGGACGTTCCGAACGCCACGGTGATGCTGATTGAGCACGCGGAGCGTTTCGGGCTTTCCCAGTTGCACCAACTGCGCGGCCGCATCGGACGGGGAAGCCAGAAATCGCATTGTCTCCTCGTCGCCTCGGAGAATCGTAACGAGCTGGCCCAACAGCGCCTTCAGACCATGATCGAAACCAATGATGGGTTCAAGATCGCCGAAATCGATTTGAAACTGCGTGGCCCCGGCGAATTCTTCGGCACGCGCCAAACGGGCATTCCGGCGTTCCGAATTGGCAACCTGATTCGCGATCAGGAGATTCTCGAGTGGGCCAAGCGGGAAGCCTCGAGCTTTGTCGAGCAGCCTTCCTCGCGCCAGGAATGGGAAGTGTTTGTGAATTACTTGCGCGCCGAATGGCCGAGACGCTACCGCCTGGCAAGCGTGGCGTGACAGACCCAGTAGGCAGTAAGCAGTAGGCAGTAGGCAGTAGGAAGAACGTCAGGGGCGCTCGATGATTGCCAACTGTGAAGGCGCGTTAACGATTACTGGCCCTCGCCCCCTTGGGAGAGAGGCTCTGGAGTTTCTGCATTTCTGCTCCGATGTGTCGGCCTCATCCACATTCCGGCCTCTTGTCCTCTGCCCCTTAAGGGAACGGCCAACCCTCTCCCCCTTGGGGGAGAGGGTGGCCCGCGCTGGCGCTTTCTTCAGCCAGCGCGGGACGGGTGAGGGGGTAGGCAGCCTGCGCCGTGTCTGTTTGGGCGAGTTGTTCTTTCAATGAATCAATGAAACAATGAACCAATGAGGAAATGAATTGCGCGTAATTGCCGGCACATACCGCGGGCTTCACTTGGGGACTTTAAAGGGCGGCAATCTTCGCCCCACTTCCGACCAAATGCGCGAGACGTTGTTTGATGTGCTTGGTCCCGGAGTGGAGGGCACGACCTTCCTCGATGCCTACGCCGGAAGCGGTGCGGTGGGGATCGAGGCGCTGAGCCGTGGGGCAAGCGAGGTCGTGTTCGTAGAACATCATCGCCCGGCCCAGCAACTCATTCGCAAGAATCTCGAGACCTTGGGAATCGAGTCCGGCTATTACCTGCTCAGGTCCACGGTCGCAACTGGACTCGAAAGACTGGAGCAGGAAGGTTCGCAGTTTGATTTCGTCTTCCTGGACCCTCCCTATAACGAAGTAGGAGAGTACCACCACATCCTGCGCCTTCTCGGGCGCTCACATCTGTTGGATTCTCGATCCCTGGTGATTGCGGAACACTCGCGCCACTGTTTTCTCGAAGAAGAGTACGGAAACCTGCGCCGCGACCGCCTCATTCGCCATGGCGACGCACAACTTGGCTTCTATCGCGTGAAATAGGGCGAGCCTTGACCATGGGCGCCCTCTTACCCTAGTATGAATCATGCCATTGTCCCGGGCAATCCTGTGGCGGGGTAGCTCAGTGGCAGAGCGAGGGTCTCATAATCCCTAGGTCGGGAGTTCGATCCTCCCCCCCGCTACCAGTTATTCTCAGTAGATTGCAGCGGTTTCTCCTGAACATGTATAGCCGAAGACCGCCATCCGTGACGTCAGGAACGGGCGCCGCAGGTTAAGATCGAAGGGCAGGTTTTTGGTGCCCTGCAAGGGCACAAGATAGTAGCCGGGGGCAACGCCCCCGGAATGCGCGACGCTCGTTCCCCGACCCTGAAGGGGTCGTATTCCCTTGGGCCGCAAGACCGGAGTGACGTCACCCGAATTCGATCCCGCGCCTGCGGGATCGGACCTTGGGGGGACCGTTTTCCGGGGGCGTTGCCCCCGGCTACTGTATCAATCCCCTGCGGGAATCAAGGATGGAACGTGCCGAGGACGTTCTGGGGGCGGGATCAGAATAGGAGTGAAGGACTCATAATGACAGCAAAGGGGTCAGAATGAGAGCGAAGTCCTCAGGATGACGGCAGGGAAGCGTTTTTTCCGCAGGCTGTTAAGCCTGGAGAGGAGGTAGCAAAGCCAAATGCATATTCTTGACCAGTTCAAACTCGTGGGCAAAATCGCCCTGGTGACAGGTTGCAGGCGCGGAATCGGAAAGGCCATGGCTTTGGCTCTGGCAGAGGCCGGAGCAGATATTATCGGGGTCAGCGCCTCGCTGGAGAAGACCGGCAGCCAGGTGGAACGAGAGGTTCAGGCGCTGGGCAGAGACTTCCGTGGCTATGCCTGCGACTTCAGCAACCGCAAGGCTCTTTATGCGTTCATCAAACAGGTGCAAGCCGATTTTCCAACCATCGATATCCTGGTGAACAATGCCGGGACCGTTTTGCGCAAACCTGCCGTCGAATACCCCGACGAATACTGGGATAAATTGATTGCAGTCAACCTCAGCGCGCAGTTCATTCTGAGCCGGGAGATGGGAAAACGTATGGTGGAGAGAGGCCAGGGTAAGATCATCTTCACTGCTTCCCTTTTGGCGTTTCAGGGCGGCATCCTGATTCCGGGCTACGCGGCCAGCAAGGGTGGTGTGGGTCAACTTGCCAAGGCCCTGGCGAACGAATGGGCAGGGAAAGGCGTGAACGTCAACGCCATCGCGCCCGGTTATATCAGCACTGATAACACGGAGGCGCTGCGAAACGACCCGCAGCGCGCCCCGGCCATCCTGGCTCGAATCCCCGCCGGGCGCTGGGGCGAACCCGAGGACCTCAAGGGAGCCGTTGTATTCCTTGCCTCCTCTGCCTCGAATTACGTCCACGGTACCATCCTCACGGTCGATGGCGGTTGGATGGCCAGATAAGCCTTGGGGTCTTCATTCACCATTCCCTGTTCCCTATTCCCCGTTCCCTGTTCCCTGTTCTCCATTCCCTATTCCCCATTCCCCATTCCCTGTCCCTTGTTCCCTATTCCCTGTTCCCTATTCCGTGTTCCCCTCGGCTACATTCTGGACGGCTTGACGGGTTAGATTTCAAAATGGCTTAACGGTGCCTCAGCAGTGACATTCAACATGGCTCGATGCGCGGCGTTGACTTTACAGCGTTGATGGTGGTAAAAGAAAGCGGCGAAAGGTTGGCGTCCCATGACATGCAAATCGAAGGGCCTCAGACCAGTCTGACCTACAATTTCCCAGTCGGTCATCTGCGAGAACCTGGGGGCACTGCTGAGCGGGGGGCGCCGGCGAGGGTTGGCGCGATGAGTTCAGTGGCCGCCCAACCTCCACGTTCAAGGACTCGCCTTTCCCGTTCGGGATGCTTGATCGTGATTCCCCGGGCTGGAGAGGCGGACAGCATCATTCCGCCTGGCCAATGATTTAGAAGGTCGGACCTTTGACAAGGCGCAGGACCAGCGCCAGTTGACATTCGTAATCGGGGTTGTACAATTCATCAGTCCTCGCGCGGGGCAGGAAACATCGTGGCGGAAAGGGATATGTTGCGCGTGGCTCAAGGAGCACCTACAGTCCTCCAGGCATCGTCGTGGGTGCGTATAAAGGCCGAAGAATAGCTCATCAAGGTTAGCCATATGAAAAGACCACGGATTGTACTCGCCGCAGTCGCAGCAGCAGTATTGGTCGCTGCTCTGTTTCTTGTCCAACGGAGGAATCGGTCAGAGGGGCTAAGGATCGGGGCGATACTGCCGCTGACCGGTAATGGCGCATTGTACGGCGACGAGGCAAAGGATGGAATGGACCTAGCGTTAGCGGGGCTGAAAGGGCAAAAAATAGAGGTACTTTACGAAGACGATTACGGAACAGCAGATGGAGCCGTTAGCGCCTTTAACAAGCTAGTCATCATTGATAAGGTCCCGGTGGTCATCGGGGCCATGTTCAGTTCGACAGCGCTGGCGGTCGTGCCTATAGCCAAGGAAAGGAAAGTTATCCTGTTCTCACCCTCTGCTTCAAGCCCAGCGCTGACGGGAACTGGCGGCGGCTACTTTTTCAGGAACTGGCCCTCCGATGTCTATGAAGGCGGCGAGATGGCGAAATTCGCTTGGCAGAAACTCAAATTGCAAAAGATAGCCATTCTTTCTGTAAACCTCGATTATGGAACAGGATTAACCCAGGTCTTTACAAGGGTTTTCAAATCGCTCGGGGGCCAGATCATTGATGTGGAGTACTACAACCAGGGGGCAACGGACTTTCGAGCCCAGCTAACCAAAATCAAATCGGAGAATCCGGAGGCGGTCTATTTACCCGGTTACTACACCGAGATTGGCTTGATCCTTCGGCAAGCTAAGGAACTGGGAATCAGAACTCAGTTTCTGAGTTGTGTTGGTTTCGACAATCCCGAGGTCCTCAAAATTGGCGCGAATGCAGCTAATGGGGTAATCTTCGCGAGGCCATCGTACAATCCGGACAGCAACGATCCCCGAATCAAGAGCTTTGTTGGCGACTTTGTGAAGAAGTACGTGAAACGGCCTGGCATATATGCCGCGACCGCATACGATGCCTTGAATACTGTTGCAGAGGCAGTGGGGAAGGGCGGAACCTCCGTTGACGGAATTAGAGCGGCTTTGCTTTCGATCAAGGATTTCGCCGGGGTGACAGGCAATACTTCCTTCGACCAGAACGGAGATGTGATCAAGCCGATTCAGATAATGCGAGTGGAAAATGGACAATTCGTGAATTTCCAGGAGTGAGGGGACGAGGCCATGGAAGAAGGCACGGATGGGAAGCGGCGCCAGTGGCTCAAATGGTTTTGGGAGGACGTCGTGCTAGCATTCTGGGGGCACCCTCTCGTGAAAGCTATTCTACTGGGCATCTTTACCGAATTCTTCTTCTGGCTCTTCGACAGGGCTGGCTGGTACAAAGATATCCCATGGAGTATTGTGGTCACAGTGATGGGCTTATGGCTTGAGCAAGCGCTAGCAGACACCATCCGTTGGCGTAAGTTCAGGGAAGAGACCATTGGCTATTGGGATAAGTTCAGGGAAGAAACCATAAAGAGCGCCTATCCCGCATTTGTCTCATTGCTTGGAAACAATACGCTCCAAAAGCGTATGGAGGACCTCTTGGACCGTATCTCCTCGATCCAACAGGCCAAAAGAGGCTACAGGGCCACGCTGCTTAATTTCACCGTAGAAGCCATTTCGAGCCTAGCGGACGGGGGTATCGCAAGACTCAACGTGTCAGTTACAGACTATGTTCAGTACATCAAGCAAATCCTGAAAGAAGCAGAAACGGCATGCGCTACGTGCCAGGTAAGACCGTATTGGTTTGTGGCAGACGGCATCGATCGTGGCGTAGTATCGGCGAAGCCGTACGAGGAAGACAAGGAGAAAAGCGGCAAGGGAGAACATTTGCCGTTCTTCAAGGCACATCAGGACGCCCAGCGAATCTTGGTTGTTCACGAAGAAATGCTCGCCGAAATGCTGCTAACTGCATACATCGACAAGACCCTCTACTCACTCGCGGAGAGATGCCCTGTGTGCCTTAACCTAGGGAAAGGAAAATGCCCAGTGCACAATGGCCGGATAGAAAACAGAAGTCCTGATGACCTACCAGAGTTGGATTGGTTCAAGAAGTACGTCCATCCTCAAGGGGTGGAGAAGCTAATATTTACCCGTCTGTGTTCGACTGGGTTGAGAGATGTTGATGAACTCAGAGACAGAATGTTTATACATTGTCCTGCAAAAGATGGTGCCCCAGAGTTCAAACTAAACTTAGAATTTGTGTTCCAAGACAGCGAAACTGGTGTGATGAGAATCTCGTGGGGGGACCGGGCTATAAGCCTGAGACCCATCCACAAATTCTACCCCGACAAGGAGCCAAAGCAAGATTCGAACTGGAAAGGTGAGCACTTGTTCTATAGGTCCATGGCCAACCTCCTCGATTGGTCCAATAAAATCGACCACGAATTGATGCGTACTCATCTCCAGAAACTTAAGAGTCTGTTGCAGACCGATTTAAGGGGCTATGGGTTCGATAATAGCCCTATTCCGATGCAGCATCCCGGAGAGAAAGGGTATGTAGAAGAATCATTCCGTAAAGCGATTACTGAAGTGATAGAGAAATTATATAACGAGCTAGGTGGAACATCCAAGGTAGCGGAGATTTACGCGGCTCTTGTGGGCCATTATAGGACTGCCGGCGCGCCGGCCTGCGCCTATCTCGTCACGTACGACCCGATACATCCAGACTATCCACTGCGGTATGCGAGGTGGCAAGATAATTGGAGGGGAATTGAAGCCAAGAAATAGTAAACCGAAAACGAGAAAGCCAACTCAGTTAGTCGCCTCTACTAAGCTCGTTTTCAATCAGTGTGCCCCCGTCTACCTGAAGGAGGATAAGCATTGGGGCTGCGACCTGGACACCATCTCGGAGTATGTCGAGAAGTTCGATGAGCCTGACGTCATCGAACTGGGCACGGGGTATGCATGGCATCTCGCGAATCTTTTCCTGGTGACATCCTCAAAGCCGAAAAAAGTTGTGGGGATTGACTACTCGCCCGATATGCTCGAAAGGGCGCGTGGATTATTGTCCTCTGTTTCCGTGGGGAACCATCCTCTGACAGAGAAAATCGAACTTCGACACGGCGACATTCTGCACTTGCCCTACGGCGATGCAAGCTTCGATGTTGCTATGATGCTAAACAACACGCTGGGCAATATTGCGGCAGCGACATTTGACGAAGCTAGAATGGAAAGAAAAAAGGCATTGCGCGAAATCCGGCGCGTTCTTAGAGATCCAGGTTACCTTATCCTCTCTGTTTACAATCGAGCTCGACTGACAGAGGAAGACAAATATGGAGAGGTCTTCGAACTAGATCACGAGATGAGCAATCTTGAGACATCGGACCTTGTGGTACGTTTTAAGCCCACCGATACTCCTTACTACTCGCATTGGTTCGGCAGGGAGGAGGTCCAAGGCCTGCTTTACGATGTAAGCTTCAGGGTCGTGGAGGTCGAAGACAGGAAGAAGAGGGTCGTTGTTGTCGCGCAGAAAAAGCACAGAGAATGAATGGGAATAGCTCTCGCGGCAGCTGCACTTTCTTTTTTCCGGAGATACGTTCCGGAGGCTGCGGGGGGACGTGGCCCAACCGGTCCGCGGAGGCCTTCGACGCTCGCGCCGAATGCTTCTTTGATTCTCTCACGCCGGCTCGGTACAGCCGTTCATCGGGGAATGTGCTCGAGCAAAGCAGCAAAGAGACAAAGCCATGATCGGTATCGCAAACATCCCGTGAGCTGAACATGCTGCGACAAGTACTGCTGAATGGCCTCATCGCCGGAAGCATCTATGCGCTCGTCGCGCTGGGGTTTACGGTAATTTACCGCACGGTGAAATTCTTCCATTTTGCTCATGGAGTCGTCTACGCTGCGGGCGCGTATTTGGCTTACACCTTCACGGTTCTGCTTGGCCTCAGTCCACTTCTGTCTTTTCTCCTTGCCTCTGCGTCGGCTGGTGCAATCGGCGTGGGGATCGACCGGCTCGTTTACCTCCCTCTGCGGAAACAGAAGGCGCCGAACTTGGTTTTCCTCCTGGCCAGTTTTGGCGTTTTCATCTTCCTCCAGAACCTCATCCAGCTAATCTATGGAGCGCAAGTGCTCAGCTTAAGGACTGGCGCCGTCCACGAAGGGCGTCGAATCCTTGGCGCTGTCATAACGAACACTCAGATATCAATCTTGCTGGTCAGTACCTTCCTATGCTTGGCACTATGGTTCTTTGTCCAGAAAACGAGGCCTGGTAAGGCGATGCGCGCGGTAGCCGACGATCCGATCGCAGCGAGTGTTGTTGGCATTTACTCCGAAGAGATAATTCTTATCTCTTTTGCTCTGGGATCAGTCCTGGCCGGCGCGGCGGGGATATTGATTTCGCTTGAGACCAACCTGACCCCTGCGATGGGCCTGGAGGCAATCCTGAAGGGTATCATTGCATCCGTTATCGGGGGGATTGGGAGCATTCCTGGCGCCATGGTCGGAGGCCTTTTCTTGGGCCTTGCGGAGAATCTTGGTATTTGGGGGATTCAAGCTGGTTGGAAAGATGCGATCGCGTTCGGCATCCTGATTCTGTTTTTGTTAGTCAGGCGAAGCGGAATTCTCGGCTCGAAGAGCACCACGGAACTACCATAAGGCCCAATGGACTACTTTCTCCACCTGCTTATAATAACCGCGATTTACGTCATCCTGACGCTCAGCTTGAATCTCATCGTCGGGTACACTGGCCTGCCGGCCTTTGGACATGCCGCATTCTTTGCCGTGGGCGCCTATACATCGTCGCTCTTAGCTTTAAGGTTTGGGGTCTCCCCGTGGCTGGGGCTGCTCGTAGGGGCGTGTCTTTGCGCCCTGCTCGGGGTCGTGGTGGGTTTACCTTCCCTTCGGCTTAAGGGCGATTACTTGGCTTTAGCCACCTTCGGCTCGGCCATAATTGTCTACTCGGTTGCTCTCAATTGGGTTACGTTGACAAGGGGTCCGATGGGGCTGCCAGGCATACCCGGGTTTTCAATCTTCGGTTTCCAGCTTTCAGCTAAATGGGCGTACCTGGTTTTGATGATGCTTTTCGTGCTTTTCACTTACTCTGTCATCCGGCGCCTGGTCGGCTCTCCCTTTGGCAGGGTACTTCGTGGGATCAGAGAGGATGAGATCGCGGCTTTGGCTATGGGCAAGGACGTCAACAGATATAAGATCCTTGCCTTCACCCTGGGGGCGGTTTTCGCAGGTCTCGCCGGGAGCCTTTATGCGCATTACATCACCTTTATCGATCCTTCGACCTTTGACGTGATGCAGTCCATCAACATTCTCTTGATGGTGGTCTTTGGGGGAATGGGGAGCCTCGGCGGCTCCGTTGTGGGGGCCTCGGTCCTGGCCATCTTCCCTGAGCTGCTTAGATTTCTTGGCATGCCGGAGGCTGTTGCAGCTCCACTGAGGCAGATGGTTTACGGGCTTCTGTTGGTAACGCTAATGCTGAAACGGCCTCAAGGAATTTTGGGGAAATACAGGTGGGAGTAAAGCATGCCCTGGACGGTTCGAGGGTACAGGTCGTGACTCAATCAATGACGACCATCTTGGAGGTAAAAAGCGTAACCAAAGTCTTCGATGGCGTTCGAGCCTTGGATAATTTCTCTTGCGAACTAAAGGCCGGATCCATCACCGCCCTCATCGGCCCTAATGGCTCGGGTAAAACGACACTTCTTAACATCATCACTGGCTTTCTTCAAGCGGACAGTGGTCACGTGTTCTTTCGTCCGCCCGGCGGCGGGGAATACAAAGTGGACGACCTGGCGCCCTTTGAGGTAGCCCGCCTGGGACTAAGCAGAACCTTTCAGAACACACGCCTTTTTCGTCAAATGTCAGTGATGGAGAACATGTTGCTTGGTGCGCGAGATGCCGGGGGCGAAGGGTTAACCTCTGCCATCCTTCAGCCTGCCCGCATGAGGAGTCACGAGGCCATAAAGAGAGAAAAAGCCGTTGCACTTCTCGAGCAAGTTGGCCTGCTCGCCAAGGGAGATGGGTTGGCGAGAGACCTATCTCAGGGCCAGCGGAAGCTGTTGGAGATTGCTCGGACACTGATGTCGGAAGTGCAATTACTGCTCCTTGATGAACCGACTGCCGGTTTATTCCCCGAGACGATTGAGAAGATTAGAGAAATCATTCGTGGAACGCAAAAGGTGGGCACGACGATTCTGTTTATCGAGCACGACATGGCAGTTGTCCGCCAATTGTCTGATAGGGTCATTGTCCTCGACGGCGGAGGTAAGGTCGCCGAAGGCACTCCTGATAAAATTCTGAACCACGAGATTATCTCTAGATCAGGCTTGACTCGCGGCTCTTTCCTGAGGGATTCGAAATAAGAATGCGGCCATGAATCAAAACGGGATACCAACAAAAACCGCGGCTACCGATCTGTTGCGGGTTAGCGGCCTGAGTGTCAGTTATGGCACCGTGCGAGCGCTAGAGAATGTCTCCTTCGTCATCCTCACCGGCCAGATTGTGGGACTCATCGGACCGAACGGGGCGGGCAAGTCTACTGCGCTTAAGGCCATCAGCGGCCTAATTAGCATGGTGGAAGGTCGAATTGATAGCGGCAAGATCATTTTCGGAGGTGAGAACATCAAAGGATTAAGACCAGACCAGTTGGTCAAGAAAGGAATATCTTTAGTCCCCGAGGGCAGGCGGGTTTTCTCTACGATGACTGTGTGGGAAAACCTTGAGATGGGTGCATATTCCGTGTCCGGGAGCTGGGCAGACGGGGAAAGCAAGAGGCGTCTCGTCCGGGAACGGGCAGAGAAAGTTTTCGATTTATTTCCCGTCTTGAAAGGGAAGATGAAACGAGCGTCCAATACACTTTCTAGTGGCGAACAGCAGATGCTTGCTTTAGGCCGGGCACTCATGCTGAAGCCTAAGCTGCTCTTGGCTGACGAACCCTCTTTGGGGCTTTCCCACAACTTCGTTGAACTGGTCTTCGGGAAGCTGGCGGATATCCGTAGGGAAGGAACGACCATTCTGCTCGTAGAGCAGAACGTCAATATGGCACTGGAGGTATGTGATCGAGCCTATATGTTTGAGAGGGGGTCAATCGCGGCCGGTGGCGGAGACCCGCCCACCATTAACATCGGCGGACCGTAGGCCGCGGGGGGTCTGCGACGTGCCGATTCCGCTTGACGCTGAGGGAAGAACAGGATTCAGGAGTCGGAAGGGCAGGTTCCAGGTGTCAGGGGCTAAACGGGGATTCAGGATTCAGGATTCGGGATTCAGGAAGTGAAAGGGCAGGCGGTCCACCACGCCCAAGAGGTTTTCGATTTCCTCGCGGCTGCTCTTGTGCTCGGTCAGCCAGCCGTATTGCACCCAGTCTTGCAAGCTCATGCTCATCGCCCATGACAAAGACTCTTTCATTTCTCAGCACACTTGACAGAAAGTGATGGCGCGCCTCCAGCTTGGACTTGAATTCCGCAAGCGAATAAACGGTAGGATTAATCTCCCGGCCAAGGGTTTCTTGGGCGATTGCCAACGCCGAGACGGCATCGCCGAAGCTCACGTCGCCCACCACCATCAAATCCACATCACTGCCGGTCTTCTGTTTGAATCTGGCCACAGAACCATAGATAAAGGCCAACTTGATCCGACCGGCTAAAGGCCCCAGGGCATCGCGCACGACCTCGACAGCGCCAGCGGTCTTGACTACTAACCCTTTCAGCTCGGCGAAAACCGGGCATCCCGGATCCGCCTGGTAATAGACCTGGTGCCCTCGGACTGTGCGCCGGAGAATCCCGGCCTCGGCAAGCCGCTTGACCTCCCGCTGGACTGCCCCTAGGCCCAGCCCACCTGAACGGACCAGTTGACGCAGATAATAGGCTTCGTCCGGATGGCCATAGAGCAGGGCCAGAATAGCGCGCCGCGTCTGGCCGAACAGCGCAGCAGATAGGCTCGAACTGGCCGGCGCTGTACTCATATTGGATACGATTGTAACCAATTCGGTTACGCCCGTCAAGCTGAAACCTCGCGGTGTTTGCTCACCAAGCAAATAACCCCGCCCCAGGCCTCGCGGCGTGTCGCGCCTGGCGCAGATATCGGTTCGTGATGCCTGTGACATGCTGATGCCGCTTGAGGCTGAGGGAAGAACAGGATTCAGGATTCAGAAGTCAGGATTCAGAAGCCAGGAGTCAGAATGGAGAGCATCTGCCTTCTCCCTCCGCTTTCGCCTCTCCGCTTTCTGCTTTCTGCCTTCCGCCGACTGCCTTCTGCTGACTGCCGACTGCCTACTGCGTTTGAGAGGAGTTCGGGATTGCGCCGGCCTCTTCACTCCCGCTCTTGTGAATGCGGCGTTTTTGCTCTTGACACGCGCCTGGAAATGTGGTAGCCTACCGACGTTGACGTATGGTGGACGCACCACGACACCGCTTGCAAGAGGTTCTAAATCGGCCTCCCGGCTGCGGAAGATGGGCGGAAAAGGCAAAAAAGATACTAAATAGACGGAACGAACCTAAGAATCTATTGAAAACACAAGGGTTAACATCTTTGGAGGCTCAAAAACGAACCCAATTCTGAGTGCGAAAAGCGCCAATCAAAGCGAAAAATACGGCCAAAAATCGACGGGTTGTGGGGCAGAAGAGCAGGTGTCAGGTGTCAGGTTTCAGGTGTCAGGGGCTCAACCAGGAGTCAGGAGTCGGAAGAGCAGGTTCCAGGAGTCAGGTTTCAGGTGTCAGGTTCCAGGTGTCAGGTTTCAGATGTCAGGTTTCAGGTGTCAGCCTTCTGCCTTCTACTTTCTGCCTTCTGCTTACGGCCGACTGCCTACTCGGCAGTGATGTCAGATGCCGCGATGGGTTCGCGGCCAGTCGATCCGCCAGCGCTCGCCTCGCACTCGCACCCAGAATAACCGCTTCATAGGTGTTCCACGCGCGTGGTGATAAAGCGCGGCAGTGCGCGCGAAGAAGCCACGCGTGTGCGGAGAGCCGCGAAACCCGAAGCGCTGGGAGTCGAGGTGGTGGCAGAACTCGTGGCAGAGGGTGCTTAGAAACGTGCCGAACGATGTGACTTGCTTGCGGACCGCCGTCCGCATCCAGACGCGAATCAATGTCTTTTTCGGAGCGTAGTCTCCAAAAAGCTCGGTGGCCCAACCGCCCTCGCGGACTCGGACCGGGCGGGCCGCTAGGACGCGCACCAGGGGCTTGGGCACGTTGTAGAAGTCGGACGCCAAGGTGAGAAACTCGCCGCATGCCTTTCGGACGGCTGCGATCTCCCCGGTTCTCATTGCCGAGTCGATGGACTCTGCCGGCGCGCGCAAACGGTCATCCTGCGGCACTTCGAGGATACCGAGCCGGTCGCTATCCAGGAACTGTGCAAGCAGTGCCGCGTTGCGTGGGGGACGGTCTGTAAGCATCGTAGCCCATGTTTAACCGAAATGGCCACGCGCTGCAAGGGGTGCACGGGCTGAGTAGTGGTCTCATTTGCGGGACATGGGCGTTCCAAACCGCAGTCATTCCCGCGAAAGCGGGAATCCACTCGGCAAACCTTCGGAAATGTGCCGTCGACGGACTGGATTCCCGCTTTCGCGGGAATGACTGCCTTCACGGGCCCCCACGAGAAATCTACTTCCTCCCAAATGACACCGGTACCGCGCGGTGGGGCAAGCGGCCCCGTTCATAATTGCCACCCCCCCCCCCACCCCTCCTCCGCTGAGGAGGGGAGTTCCACCGCCCTCCGGAGATGACCTACGCCACCACCACCCCCTACCCCCTCCTCCGCTGAGGAGGGGAGTCAGGGTCGTGACCTATTTTGAGGCTGGGCCGAGTTTGTAGTGGCCCCCCTGCGTCAGTTGTACAACAAGGCGCGAGCCGTTTTCAGCGGGCGAACCCTTCAGGGATTTCCCGTTCACCATCACCGAAGTCTGGCCGGCGCTGACCGGCATGGAGACCTTTCCGATTACACCCTGGGGCAAATCGATCTCGGCTTCCAGGCCCTTGGCGGCCTTTCGGTAGTCCACGCGGATCAACCCTCGAGGTGTGGGCTCAGCGCCGCGAGCCCACTCCAAATCGACCAAATCAGGCCGAATCGAAACCTCGCGGAATCCGGGTTCGAGGGGTTGAATCCCCAGAACCTGCTCGATCAGCCAGGCGGTGGGTCCGGAAGACCATCCATGAGCCAGGCTGACGAAGTACCCTTGGCCGTCGTCCGCTTGCAGGGAGCGATGGAAATCTTCCTTTGGCCAACTGGGATCATAGGCCTCCCAGGTACTGGTCGCGCCTTCTTTGACCATCTCACCCCAATAGTTGCGAATCTCTTGCAGGGCTTCGCGCCGGTGGCCGGCTTGGGCCATCGCGGTCATGACGTAGAAGTTGTAGTAAGGAGTAATCATGAAGTGTCTAGGATGGGAGAGCACGCGTTGCCAGATCGTGTTGGTTTGAGCAGCATCGGCCACACCAGAAAAGATCGCCATTGCGTTAGTTTGGTGTCGAAGCCCGAAAGTCTGTGTGCCGGGGTCAAGCAGGTACTTCTGTGCCGCTGCCTTCAAGGCCTCCGCTTTCGCCTGGAAGCGCTCAGCCGATGCATTATCCCCTTGCTGCCGAAGCAGCCAGGCTCCGTCCGAGAAAGCTTTAAAAAACTCCAGTTGAGTGGCCCGGCGCGTTTCCGGAGTGTCTCCATTCATGTCAGGCGACCAGTCTACGAATGGCCAGGATATTCGCGCATTGACGAAAAGGTTGCGCTGATCCAATTCGCTTTCCATGTAGGAGAGCAGCTGAACGAGTGGGTCGTGAATGGAACGGAGATATGCGAGGTCAGCAAAGTGCCGGTAGTAATCCGCCTCTCCCATAACCCAGAAAGCGGAATAGCCGGGAATGGTATTGACGTCCTCATGAACGGGACTGCCGGCATCGTGGGCCAGCCGGTCCATGGTGTCCTGCATGAGGAAATGGTCTGCAAAGACCGAATCAATCACTCGTCCACTCACGTCCAGGTCTCCCATCCAGCGGCCGCGGTCCCGCTTGGGAGCGTCCCAGATATCGTCCTGCATACATAAGTGCGCCGTGTAGGCGCCTACAGCCCAGATGCGGTTGAGCAAGGGATCGGAGGATTCGAATGCCCCCTCGTACTTTACGGGATAATAGATCGCGTCGAGGCGAATGGCCGTGAAGCTCAGGGGCGTGGGTCCGTGAAGAAATTGAATGCGCGCGTATCGGAAAGAGCTCTTGGGTCCGTACGCCGTCGCATGGGGAGGAACCAGGAGATCGTCAGTCCCAAGGTACGGCTCGTGCAAAGTCTCTCCTTGTGATTCTCCATAAGCGATCTGCACCTTGATAGGTTCATCCGAATCGGAAACTACTTCCAGCCGCCCATTAATTTCGCGCCCGAAATCCAAGACAAGGCTGGGATGCTCCTCGAGTGGTACAGAGGCCGGGGGAAGACTCACCGCAAATTCGCTGTCGGAACCCAGGGAGGAGTCGGCGGGCGAAGTCAAAGCCTCCAGATGATCGATGTGTCCAAGGCCTTCGAAAGCGTCGGTGACCTTGCTGGCAGGCAAAGGAAGCCGCGCCAGAAAGGGAGATATCCCATCGTATCCAGGCCAGAGGTACATGTTCGCATCCGAATTCCACTGAAAGAAGTCGATGTTGCTTTCAATTCCTCCCAAGGTGACCACCGGCTTCCAGTTGCTATCATCAAAATCGGGGCGCTCCCAGCCGCTTTGCAAGTCCGTGCTGCACTTCCAATCCGGTCCGCTTAGGGAAAGAGCCGGGGCCAATTCCTCCGGCCCGCGTGGCAAGACCTTGACCGCCAGCCGGTCGCCCCCTTCCACTTGAAGGGCCAACACGTTGTGTCCTTCCAGCAAATGCTGTGACACATCGAGCCAAAAAACAAAGGGGTGCAATCGAGAGGTGGGATTCTGCTTGAAGCTTCCTATTAGCTCACCGTTCAAATAGACAGCAACCTTCTCGGGACCCGCCACATAGAGGGTGGCATTGGGCGGCTTTTGCGAAAGGTTGAAGGAAGAACGAAAATAGATTGGTCCTTCGCGGCGTTCATGGGCGCCTTTCGACGACCAGATGTATTGCTCAGGCAATGGCTGGTGGGTCTGAGACTCCAGGATAGGTGAAGTGATGCCGGCGGTAGGATCCAAAGGCGTTGGTTCGCTCCACTGCTCGAGGGCAGAAAAACTTCTCGAGGTCGCCGCAATCAGAGACGCGACTCCACAGAGAAGGATCACTAAGCGAAAGCACTTTACAGCAGGCCATGACATGGGATAAGCCTCCTCGCTAGCGTTTTCATTATGAATCCGGGATTTCCATTTTGGAATCGCAAGCAGGTGAAAGTGTACACCCCACAAGCTCGTTTTTGGAAGTTCTGACTCAGCAGGTGACTCAGCAGGACCCGCTTGTAGCGCAGGGCCCGCGGTCCTAGGTCCGGCCAGCTCGATGGCGGACGGCCCTTCCAGCGACACGGGTTCTTGCCGCTCCGTCGAATCACGGCGCGATGGAAAAGCCCCCAGCGCGGCGGATGATGGAGGGCTGGTAGGGGCGAACCTTGTGTTCGCCCGCGCAAACCTCCACGCGCGCGCCAAATCTTAGACAGGGCGAACACAAGGTTCGCCCCTACGGAGGATTTGTAGACTATTTCAAAGACCGGCCAACAATTAACCGAACGCTTCCAGGGCTGCCGGCTAACGGCCTAGCAGGACTCGGGTGGCGTTTGGGCCATTGGCTACGGCCGTACGGCTGGCGTAATTCAGCGAATGAAGTGAACCCAGGACCAGGCGGAAGCGTGGCTCGAGGGCCTATCGGCGAGCTCGTAGCGCAGGGGCCCGCGGTCCGGCCCTGCGGCTTTTCCAGCGATGCGGGTTCTTGCCGCGCCGCAGTAGCGCTGACCTTTAGGTCAGCAGGTCAGGCGCCCGCGAAAAATGCCGACGCGAAGGTCGGCGCTACACTGGCTTGGCCGTGCCGTCAAAACCACGGCGCAATGGAAGAGCCCGCTTGTAGCGCAGGCCCGCGGTCCGGCCCTGCGGCTCTTCCAGCGATGCGGGTTCTTGCTGTGTCGCTAGCAAGGTAATCCGAATTACCGTGGGCCGCGCCGTCAAAACCACGGCGCAATGGAAAAGCCGCAAGGCTGAAAAGCGAGCCTTGCGCTACATTTTCCAGCGGCGCGGGTTCTTCTGAGTCAAAGTTCTACTTTCTTAGAAACTTTACTATACCGTACCTCGTTTTCGGCACAAGCATCAAAACCCCAAGGGCAATCGCTGAATATTTCAAAAACCGCTTCATGACTTTGTTCTCCTTCCACCGCCGGCCTTCAATATTCGCTTGCTTTGGACCGACACGCTCAGTTAGATGAACCAAGCTCCAAAAAAGGGTTCACCGAAGAGCAGGATTCAGGATTCGGGGTTCAGGAGTCAAAATGAAGAGTATTCTGCTTTCTTCCCTTGGAACTTCGTTAGTCCAATTCCCCTCCCCTGGTTTAAGGAGGGGGAAGCGGCTGGTTGGCCCCAACCGCACCTATGGCTAGTGGAGTCGCGAATGGCGCTGAGCGGACCGCAACTGACAACATGTCTCTTGACAAATGAAAAAGATAGGCTAGAATTGTAGGTTGGAGCGCTTTGGAGTGCGGGCCCGCGCTACGGCGGGCCGCACTCCAAGGAAAGAATTATTTAAAATTGAGCGAGCGATGCAGGAATCTCTATGAAAACAAAGGACGGCTGTGGAAAACGCGATCACGAAGCCGGAATCTCTATGAAAACACGCCAGTTATCCGCCTAAAGCGCGAATGTTAATGAAAAGAAAGGTAGTTAAAGCGAGCAAGATTTGCCGCTGAACCTACCCGGGAAATTGGTACAATCGATCTCTTGGGACAAGGCGGTGAACTCACCATGGCAAAAACTGATCATCCTGTTTGTTCGAAAACCCGGTGGCAGGGCAGGGAAGCGTACACACTCAGCAACGGTCTCCTCCAAATGGTGAATCTGACAGGCGGGGGCCACATCGCTGAGCTTCGTTTTGCGGACGGCAGTGGTTTTCCTACCCTTAATCCTCTCTGGATTCCTAACTGGAAAGGCATTGAGCCTTTCCAATACCGCGCGAAGCTTCACGCCAAACGCTATGGGCCGATATTAGAAGGGAAATTGCTCTCGGGGATTGCCGGCCACAATATCTGTCTGGATTATTTCGGGCCGCCTTCGGAGGAGGAAGCTGCCCAGGGACTCTCAACCCACGGCGAGGCGCCGAGCTTGAAGTGGCGGAAATCCAGTGCACGCCTTCGAGCTGACCAGTTAAGCTTGACGCTTTCCGTTCGCTTGCCTGAGGCCGGTCTGCAATTCAGCCGAGAAATTGAGATGCGGGCGGGAGAGTCGGTGGTCTACCTCAAGGAGACCGTCACCAACGAACGCAAACTCGATCACTTCTTTCACTGGACCCAGCATGCCACCCTCGCTCCTCCTTTTGTCACGCCCGAGGATGGCCGCGTTTTCATGTCTGCCACCAAAGGGATTACAAGCCCCGCTGGTTATGGCGGGAAAGCGCTGCTCGAATCGGGGAAGGAGTTCCAATGGCCCCTCGCTCCAGCCAGCACAGGAGGCGAAGTTGACCTTTCCCACTGCCTGACGCGGAAGGGATTCGGGATTATTGCTTCCCTGCTTTTGGACCCCGCGCGGGACGTGCAGTTTGTTGGCGCCCTGAACACTCGCCACCGCCTTCTGTTCGCCTACTGCTTCCACCGGGCGGATTATCCCTGGGTCACGATTTGGGAGGAAAACTGCGCGCGCGAAAGTGCCCCTTGGAATGGCCGCGCACAGACTCGCGGTTTGGAGTTTGGCTCCGCACCTCTGCCGGTAACGCGTCGAGAGGCGTTCACCCGAGGTCCGATTTTTGGCACGCCGACTTTTTCCACGGTGCCCGCTCGCGGCCGATTGACGATTTCGTATGTTGCCGTCCTTGCTCACTTGCCTGAAGGATTTGATGAGATTCGCGATATCAGTCTCGGCAAAAACGAAATCCTTGTGCAGGGCAGAGAGCGAGTGGTTAGCCTTCCTGCGTCGGGACTTGCGGGGCTCATTGCCGATTGATGATCATGGGACACGAAAATCGAAATTCGAAAATCGAAACTCGTCCCCACTGGGTTGCAGCAGTGGCTTTTCCAAGTTTCGAATTTCCAGTTTCGAGTTTCGAATGTCGGCAATCGAAAATCCGCAATCAGCGTCCTCCGTGCCCCTCAAGCTTAAACACAGAGCGTACGGAGCATCTCAGTGGTCTCTGTGTTGAGGATTTGGAGGCATGGTGAACACGGAGGATCCTGTTTCGGTTGCGGTTGCCGAGCAGGGCAGCGGGCAGTGACCGTCGGGTAGGAGGCTGCTGGCGGCACAATCTAAAATCCAAAATCGCCCCGGGGCTCATTGCCGATTGCCGATTGTCGATTGAGGTGATGCCGATAATCCAAAATCCAAAATCTAAAATCCAAAATCGCCCCAGCCCCTAGTCCCCATTGAGAGGCTTATCATGTCTATAAAAACTATTCATTTAACACCTACATTCACGGTCGAGCATACTTAGTCGTGTTGAGGCGAAGGGGTAAGTGTCCGCAAGGAGGAACACGGGGTCTGCGCCGTTGTGCAGAGTGAGCGGAATCTGGTTTGCGCTACGGTGTTAAACCTCCTGAATTCTTGGGGATATTAAGGGCCGAGCCTCAGGCCAAGCCTTGTAGCACGGAGCCTTCGCTCTAGGCTATGTTTCCATCGCCGCCTCCGCATCCGAGGGCCGTGCTTGGCCAGGGATGGGATACTCCTTTCCCGCTTGCCTGCCGATTGCTAATTGCCGATTGTCGACCGAAAAACGCGTGTCGCGAATCTCCCCGCTGTCAATCGGCAATCGACAATCGAAAATCGGCAATGTATCAGACATGAGCCATTGCTTTACATCACGAGGATTGCCACAGCCTCAGGGTCTATACGACCCTCGCAACGAGCACGATGCGTGCGGGATTGGTTTTGTGGCGAACATTTCCGGCGAGAAAAGCCATGACATCATCCTCAAAGGCATCGAGATTCTCATCAACCTCACGCATCGGGGCGCCTGCGGCTGCGATCCGCAGACCGGTGACGGCGCGGGAGTCTTGCTCCAAATCCCTCACGCCTTTTTCGAAGCCGAGTGCACTCGGTTGGGCTTCGCGCTGCCCTCGCCGGGCGAATACGGCGTGGGAATGGTGTTTCTTCCGGTGGAACCCCATGAGCGCATGCAATGCGAAGCCCTCGTGGAAGGGATCGTACGTGAGGAGGGC
>Ga0074046_10001628_pt1 | contig 20038 bp, 19 predicted proteins | sample BogForMeECP23OM3_FD_94441 | JGI IMG/M metagenome (GOLD analysis project Ga0074046, IMG submission 94441) | Bog forest soil microbial communities from Calvert Island, British Columbia, Canada - Bog Forest MetaG ECP23OM3 | ecosystem: Environmental > Terrestrial > Soil > Wetlands ... | reverse complement strand
TCAACCGCCTGACGGAAATAGCGCTCCGCCAAACCATACTCTCCGTGTCTGAAGTTCTCCTTTGCCTTCTCCACCCAGACCTGCTCGGGTCCGCTTCCAAACGTCGAAGTCGCGCTAATGTCTCCCTTGACATCCGCAAGGTTAATCTCTTCACTTTCAAAGTTTTTACAGCCCGCAACACTTACAGAGGCGACCGCTACCAAGGCCATTATTCGAAGAGTCTTCATGTGCCCCACCTTGTTAGAAGCTTCTCATGCGTATGATTGCCGGAAGCATGATGACAATCACAATCACTGGAAACACGAAAATACCCATGGGCAGAACGAGCTTTGCAGGAAGGGAATGCGCCTTTTCCTCGGCGGCAATGACCCGGCGCTCCCGCATCTCGTCACGATAGACGCGCAGAGAGTCTGTGACACTCGTTCCCAACTGCTCAGTTTGTTCCAGAAGCACCGCCAAAGTCGCCGCCTCGTCGACTTTCGTCCGCTGCGCCAGGTTAAAAAGCGCTTTGTGTATGCCGCTGCCTGCGCGTATTTCCAGGCTGGCAAGATAAAGATGGGCGCCCAAGATTGGATTCATCCTGGCTATCTCCCGGCCTAGCCGGTCAATTGCCGCCCGAGGGCCAAGTCCCGCCTCAGCGCAAACGATCATAAGGTCGATGAAGTCGGGAAATCCTTCCCTGCATTGTTGAACCAAGCGCTTTTTGCGCACGGCGACGAAACGGCTCGGCGCCAAAAATCCAATGCCCGCGGCGAGGGCTGCGGCCACTATGTGGGATTTGCTGGGAGCATCGGGATAGAAATAGCCGTGCGCGAGGTATCCTGAAAGCCCGGCGATTGGAAGGAGAAGGGTTCGCAAGGACTGGTACCAAAAAACCGCTTTCTGACCGAAGAAGCCGGCGCGTTGCAGCTCACGCCTGATTTTCGAAGCTTCGCTTTCGTTGTTCGCCGCGCCACGCTCAACGTCGCCCAATATGGCGGAAGTTTCCAAAAGACTGCGGGACCGGAACCTCAGCCCTCTTTCGTAACCTTCCGGGTCGAAGGCTGTCCCTTGCGCCGTTCCCCCCATCGCTCGCCGCTTAACTGCGATTCTCGTCCTAATGTACGTGCTTATTCCAATGATGAAAAAGAAAACAGCCGCGAATGTGAATATCACGACTGCCGCCATCCTAGCCGTTGCCGGATCGGATAACCGAAGGTTTGAGAAGAGGTCCATCATCACACCCGGATATTAACCATCTTGTTGATGACATAATTGCCTAGAACCATCCACGCCAGCGCCCCGCCAAGTACCGGCTTCGTATAGGCGTCATCCCATATATCGTTATAGTAGTGCGGCGAAAGGAACTCTAAGACAACGAATACAAGAATGGGCAGGGCGCTTAGAATAAGAGCTGAGAAACGGCCCTCAGAAGCGAGTGCTATAGCCCTCCTTCGCAGCTTGAAGCGCTCCCGAATTACCCGCGACAAGTTTGAAAGAACTTCCGCTAGATTGCCGCCGGTCTTTGATTGAATGGACACAGCTAGGGCGACCAGCCCGAGGTCCGGCTGGCCGACGCGGGCGTAAAGGTTGCCCATCGCTGTTTCTAAATCCAAGCCATAGGTCATCTCGGCTGCGGTGATTCGAAACTCGGAGCCTATTGGATCGGACAGATTCTGTCCGACAGAAGAAATCGCGACCGAAACCGCATGTCCAGCCCTAAGTCCGCGGACGATTGTGTCGATCGCTTCTGGCAATAACTCTTCGAACCTCCGCCGGCGCCTGTTGCGCATGATAAGAAGTACAATGACCGGCACTGCAGCCCCGCCAGCGGCCGCGAGCGCAAGGCTAAGAACCATAGGGAACCCGGCGAAGGCGCCCGCCAAAAACAACGCAACTGTAAATGCTAGTGCTATTGCGATGACACTAGGTAATCCCAGATCCGTCCCAGATTGAACGATGAGTTTGTTCAGAAAAAGCAATGAGAGGCTCGAAAAGCCGTCCGGCGCCAAACCTCTGCTTCGACGGATATCTATCAGCTCGGCTACTGAGGAAATGCGGACGCCCTTGGGAGGTTCGAGCCGTGACCGTATCCGCCCGCGATGCGCAATTCGCTCACTAAGCGCGTTGTAAAGGCCAAGCAGGAGCATTAGAAATGCACAGAATAGCAAAATTAGGATGAGGCCTTGCTTGGTCATGGTCAGCTCACCGGAACAGTGGGATCGAAAAACGCGTTCGAAATATTTAAGCCCTTAATCCTAAGGTCTTCGACAAACGACGGCCTGAGGCCAGTCGCAGTATAGATTCCGCGCACCTGCCCATCGGATGCGGTGCCGTGCCTTACGAAGCGGAATACGTCTTGCATCAGAATGACGTCACGCTCCATGCCTGTTATTTCGCTGATGGCGACAATCCGGCGTTTGCCGTCGCTGAAACGCTGAAGTTGAACGATGAGTTTGATCGCGGATACGACCTGAGCGCGTATGCTCCCTTCAGACATCGGAAGCCCAGCCATGCCCACCATTTGCGATAGCCTGGAGAGTGCATCGCGCGGGTTGTTGGCATGGATGGTTGCCATCGAGCCCTCGTGGCCCGTATTCATGGCTTGAAGCATGTCGAACGCTTCCTCGCCGCGCACCTCGCCTAATATGATCCGGTCGGGCCGCATCCGCAGCGCGTTCTTAACGAGTTCCCGCTGGCGAATTTCGCCACGGCCCTCAAGGTTTGGGGGACGCGTCTCCAATCTGCCGACATGAGGCTGCATAAGCTTCAATTCAGCAGCGTCCTCAATGGTGATAAGCCGTTCAGTTTCCGGAATATGTGCCGATAGCGCATTAAGAAGCGTCGTTTTCCCGCTTCCTGTGCCGCCGGAGATTAGAATACTAATTCTTGTCTGGACACACATGCCGAGCAGCTCGGCCATTCTCTCGCTGAGACTGCCTATAGCGGCGAGTTTATTGAGATCGTAAGCCTTTTCAGAGAACTTCCTGATCGATATTAGCGGGCCGTCGACCGCTACCGGCCGCACCGCAACGTTGATACGGGACCCATCGGCTAGCCGTGCATCGACCATCGGCTGGGATTCGTCCACGCGCCGGCCGACAGCACCCACGATCTTGTTGACGATCCTTAGGATATGGGCCTCGTCGCGGAAACGCACGGGGACAGCTTCCAGTTTTCCACCCCGCTCCACGTAAACCTTCTCATGCGTATTGATGAGAATATCACTGATACTTGGATCCTTAAGCAGTGGCTCGAGCGGACCCAGTCCCGTCAATTCGTCGAAGACTTCCTGGGAGAAGTCCTCCAGCTCTTTCGCGTTAAGAAGGATTCGTTCCGATTTCACGTAATCCGCGACGAACTCGCCTATTTGCCGGCGAAGGTCTTCGCGGGACATCTTCTCCAAAGATGCCAGATTCAGATCGTCGATCAGCTTGCGATGCAGGCGGACCTTTGCCTCGAGAAGCGATTGTCCGAACAACTGACGTTCCCCGGCCTCTCCCTTTACGCAGGCGGAACCCTTATCGGCATTGGAGTCCTGCTGCACAACCGTTTCCACGGGAGCCGGCTGCTCCGTCTTGCTGGGGCTTCTTAAGAACCTGTTGCGCATCGACCGACCCAAATCATCGTTACTCAGCCTTCTTACTTCGCGAACTGCCGTACAAAATCTGCCGGAGCCTTTTTTCGATCTTGTTTCCGGCGCGCGTCTCGGAGAGCGACCTTCCCTCATTGATCGCGTCGTCCACGATCCCGCCCAAGTTGGGAATGAACCCGCCGAGCCGGCTTTCCAGAATGGTTTCGGCGTCCTTCCGCGACAGCCCGGCGCCTATCAACGGTTCATGGAATTTGTTGACGATAACGGAGACCCCGGTGTTGCCGGCCACTTTAGCAGCGATCGCATCCGCCAGAAGGCGGGAGTGGCGCAGACCTGGAACGGTAAAGCCCGTCACCACGAAAATCCGGTCGGAGCCCCAGATAACGTTATCGGTCCAAGGGTACCAATTTCCCGGAAGGTCGATGATCAGGTGATCGAAAGCTTCGGAAAGCAAACCCAGGATTGCCGCGACCAAGTCCTCGCTAACGTCTATAAATTTCCCCTGTACCCTCGGCGCCGCGAGCACCGCCATTCCCGACCGGTGCCTAGTGAGCATGACATCGAGAAGCTGCCTGTCCAGCCGGCGGGGCATATTAGCAAGCTCCGAAAGCTGAAAGGCTGGCGTAAGGTCAAGATAATCCGTGATCGCACCATCCTGAAAGTTGAGGTCCACGAGACAGGTCGTTTGGAGCTGCTTCTTCCGGCTTCCAATCAGGAACGCGGCTTCTATAGCCAAAGCGGTGTTGCCGCACCCTCCGTGAGCGGGGAAGAAGCTTGTACATTTGGCCTCACCATCCCCCGCTTCAGCTTGATGCGCACGAACTGCACTTTCACAGGAGCTATAAATTTCATCGGCGGAGCATCCGGCGGGTAGCCAGTCATCGACTTTGGCTTGCATGAGGCCGCGGACCATGCGCTGATCGGAATGATTGGAGATCGCAACGATAGGAACTTTTGAAAAAACTGTCTTCTTAAGCCGCTCGAGGATCTCAATATCGCTTGTACTTCCCTGACTAAGATCGGCGGCTAGAACATCGGGAAGCTCGATCCCGCCGAATTTTGCTTCGAGCTCCGCCAAACTGCCGCTGAATGGCTGCAGCTCCAGGCGGCTTCTTTCAGCGAAATTCACCGCAAGAGCGCTCCTAAGACTGTCATCCTTTGTGACGAAAAGCACGCCGTAACGCCTGATTGGCTGCGGCTCGCCCTTGAAGGCAGCGGGAACGTGTCCGGGCTTTACGGTCCTGCCAAATGCGGGAGATGGCGCAGCATCCTTCTCTCCCGCTGAGCCGCCTCGCGGAGCAAGACCCCTTTCCTCGCCGAACCGTTCCGTCACGCCTTGCCCCCTTACTGCTGCGGCTGGGGCGCTTGAAGCGCGTTGTCGGGAATTGGCTGCTCGGGCAACTTGGCCGGATTGAGAGGACGCGGCATCACCACCCTATTGGCTTCATAGCGTTGGATGGCAAGGCCAGCGCGCTTTCCGTTCATAGACAGATGCCGGTTTCTCACATAGGGCGGCCACGGATCGATCGTTTGTGCGGCCTTATTCACCTCGACGGCGTCGCCAACGCCCCGCGTGACAAAGTCCGTGCGATCGCATTGGTTGCACTCGATGTCCCAGGCGCCTTGAGTGACCACAATCAGCGCGAGGACGGACACTACGCCAGCGGTATGCAAAGCCTTTTTGCAGAGCCTGTTCATGGCCGTCCCTCTATTTGCTAGGAGCTGAGATTGGTTGCCAGGACGACACGGCGGCCGGATAGTCGATGATGTGCCCGCCCGCGAATTTGGGCTTGCTCACCTCGATCTCTTGCTGTCCAAGCAGGAAAAACTCTTCATCGTTGGCCGGCTTTCTGTTGTCGAGCGGGCTAGCGAATTTGTCGCCGGGCACCCTCGGTTGAACCAACCGCGGCGTGACGATGATGACAAGGTCTGTCTCTTTTTTCTGGAAGGACTGACTGCGGAACAGCGTGCCGAGCACTGGGACGTCACCCACCCAGGGTAGCTGCTGCGTGTCGGCCGCGTGAGACCCCTGCAGCAATCCCGCGATCATGAAACTTTGGCCATCTCGAAGCTCGACCGTCGTTGAGGCCCGGCGTACGCTCAAGCCCGGGATTTGATAACCGGCGATTGCAATCCCGTTGTTCGCGTCGAGCTCGCTGACCTCCGGTTCGATTTTCAGATTGATTTGGCCGCCGGAAAGCACCGTTGGCGTGAACGCAAGGCCTACACCAAACTTCTTGAACTCGACGGACACCTGATTGAAGGCATTGACACCCACGGGAAAGGGGAATTCCCCGCCCGCCAGGAAGCTTGCGGTATCTCCCGACAGGGCAATGAGGTTCGGTTCCGCTAAGCTACGTGCAAGACCTTTTTCCTCAAGCGCGCTTACAAAAGCGTCGGCCTTAACCGGGCCGCCCAGAACCCGGCCGGCGAACGTGCCGAAGGGGGTCAAATTCGAAGCAAGGCCTGCGGCAGAGCTAAAAATCGTACTGTTCGTAAAATTGCCATTGCCCGTACCGGTAATCCCCCCAGGCAGAGAATTTCCAGGGGTGAAGAACGGCGTCTGGTTATTTGCGTTTCCTGTCGTGGCGCCCATTTTTCCGCTCGTCGCCCAATTTACGCCAAGGCCGCGATTCAAATCGCGCGTGGCTTCGATGAAGCGGACCTCGAGCATAACCTGCTGAGGCGATGAGACTGTCATGCCATTGGTCACGTCATGGGGCGCGATTTGCTCGGCAAGCGTCAAGACCCGCTGCATGGCCACAGCGTCGCCGGCAACCCCGGTAATGAGAACCTTGCCGTTGACGGAGGAAACGCGGACTTTCGAGAAGTCTGCATTGGCTTGTAAGTGCCGCCGCATAATGTCGAGATCGTAGGTCACCTCGATGTCGACCACGCCCAGCACCGCCTTCTTGCTATCGAGAAGAGACAGGCGGGTCACGCCGATTTTCTTTCCGAGGATGTATATCGACTGGTTCGTGAGAGGTACGACATCTGCAATCTCGGGATTGCCAACGAGAGCGTCCCCAAACGGAAGGTCAACCCGCACGGTCTCTGACTTGTTCAAGACGACGGGCACCTCAATGCGCTGTCTGTGCCGGTCCAAATAATAGTTCGGGATGTACCGATTGTTGTTGTTGGCCTGCGCAGGAGAACCCAAACAACACCCCACTGCTAACGCGGCTAAAGCTACCCCCGCACACAGACGCGGTAATGCTAACCAAGCGCATTTGAACATTTGCCCCACCATTCTAACAGCGTAGTTTGCTGCCTTGCCCATTCTCCTCTGCTCTTCGAGCGCCCGGAGAAGTTGCCCTACTCCTGCGGGACCCGATACTCCTTACGCTCCACTGACCGGAAAACCGATATCATCGGTGAATCTAGGCCGGCGCTTGCCGGCTCGTGCGTCTGCTCGTCCAGCGCAGCGATTTCGCGCGAATCAATAGGACGATCTTTAACTTGGCTACTCTCCCCCTTGCTCAACGTCAACGACAACTGCGCTATGGCTCCGGCGAGGGTTAGCTTCTTGGCATCCTCCTCGGACACCTCAAGTGTGACAGTCTTCGGCGGCTGAGCTTGCTGCCTGCGCTGGGTCTGCTGGTCGGCAGCTAGAACTCTCACGTTTTTGATGAGCGTTTTTGTATAAGCGCGCGGCAAGCCGCCCGCGACTTCGCTAAGCCTCTCGGTCTGCGTCATGAGGATGTCGACACGATCCTCCGGCTGTGCAAAACCGCCGACTGAGGATGCCTCGTTGACGCGGATCGTCATCCCGCGCATGCCACTGTTCAGATGACCTGCCAAACCGTTATCGAAGCTGTTGAGAAGGCGTTGCGCAAGGATCGGTTCGTTCTCCGTGATTGCCACCGAGAGGGTGGGCTCCTCACCACCGCTGAAAAGTGCAGCGCGCGAGGTGTACGCGCCCTTGGGAAGCAAGTCAGCGGGCCAATCCGCCTCGCGAACCGAACCGGCGGCCAGCTTTTCGCCAGCCTTGATATCGCGCGCCGCAACCAACACGCTTTTCGTAGGCTTGCTGGCAGGCATTACGTAAACCGGGGCCGTCTCGGCGCTTGGCGCCAGCAGCGCCGAGTGCACGAGAAATGCCGCTGCGCCCGCACACAACGCGGCGGCGGCGAAAACCATGATCGGGCCGAATCTCATCGAGGCCTCAGCATAATGAATGAAGGAGGCATAGCCGGCATCTGCTTTGCACAGAGCCCCGGCAATGCCTTGCCAGGTTCGGCTTTACTTGGTGGCAGTAGTGCCGATTGTAGTCGCGATAGCGGTAAATTTCGCACTGAGATTGCCACCGAGGGTGTTTAGGCCGGCTATGGCCGCCACTGCGACAAGGGCGGCCAACAGGCCGTACTCAAGCATCGTCACGCCCTTCTTGTCGCCAGCGAAAGACTTGATCTTCTTCATGATGAACTTTACCATTTTTATCCCTGCATAATTGTGGGTGAAAGTTGCAGTACACATTGCACTACATCCATGGTGCAATAGATGTATTTGCGCCGCTGGAATGTACAGGCCGTCGAACCATGTAGATGCAATGTAGCCAAGCTAGCGGTGAGGGCAAGCACATACTTGCGGTAGCGTTAACAAGACAAGTACAACATAAGCTATAAGAATTAAGGGAATCTATAGTTAGGACCTCGTTTAGGATACGCTCATTATGTTCCACCACGGCACAGGCCGGGCCTTGCCAGGATTCAGAACTAGGAACATGATCCGCCCACGCTGTAGATGCCATAAGCGGCACCTCACAAGCCAGCCCTCGAGGTTCGACGGATTAACCGCGGGGACGTAGGCTGCGATCGACGCTAAGCCTACTCCAAGAAACCCGAACAAGCATCAAACTGTTACTGGAAGCAATCCAGTGGGGGATGCAATGATCTACGAACAGTTACACATGCTCTTTACTAGGATGTGGGAAATCTATGCAGCTCAGGTTCCAGCAATCATCATCTTAGCAATCCTATTTACGAGCTTTACCGTCTTTAGGAGCCAAGCTTCAAGTCCAGAAAAGGTTTGGTGGAGAAATCCAGGCCTCGTAACGGATGCATGTAATATCATCGTGAATGCCGTGTTGGCCCGTTATGCTAAAGTGGCTTATATACTCGCCATTTTCTTTCTAGTGTCTGGAGCGGCCTCGAACACCGCCATCGAGGATTATTTCAACAACGGGCGCGGGCCGTTGCACGGACTGTCATTCTGGTGGCAAGTGGCGATATACCTCTTGCTGACAGATTTCCTATCCTATTGGTTCCACAGGGTGTTTCACGGCGGAAACTTTTGGAAATACCATGCCATCCATCATTCGGCCAAGGAGGTAGACTGGACAACAGCGTATCGTCTGCACCCGGTTAATATGCTGCTGCAGCCGTCGCTCATTGGCGTCGCGATGCTCATGCTCGGCATTTCGCCCGAGGTCGTACTCTTCCTCGTGCCATGGGACATTTTCAGCGCCGCGCTCGTGCATGCAAACGTAAAATGGAGTTTCGGCCCGCTGAAATACATCATCGCCTCGCCGGTCTTTCATCGCTGGCATCACTGCCTGCCAGACGATGGCGGCAACACCAATTTCGCACCGACCTTCGCTTTCTGGGATGTCCTGTTCGGAACCTTCTACATGCCGGAGGGACGCCTGCCGCAGCTGTTCGGTGTCGAAGACAAGCAGTTCCCCGAGAACTATCTGCAGCAGTTGATCTATCCCTTCAAACCGGCCGCTGAGCCTGCCCCTGCTGGCGCCATGCTCAAGCCCCAAACCCCAGCTGCCGGGCACGCGAACTGAGTGCGGGCGATGAACGGTTCCAGGACCCGCCTCTACGGCGCTGCGATCGCAGCGCTAGGCCTTCTTGCGGCGGCGGCTGGCAGTTTTAGCCAGCCGCTCACAGCCGATTTGCCGAAGACCGTCGAACTGAAGGACATGACCTGGGTTGAGGTTCGCACGGCGCTCGCCAAGGGCTACAAGACGGCTCTCGTACCGACAGGCGGCATTGAGCAGAATGGACCGCATATGGTCCTCGGAAAGCACGACTACATCGTAGGCTGGGCCGCTAACCGGATCGCCCTTGGGGCCGGCCATACTCTCGTGGCGCCCGTCGTCTCCTATGTGCCGGAGGGCGCCTACTGGCCCGCCACCGGCCACATGCGCTTTCCTGGCACGCTCGGCGTTTCCGAGGAGGTCTTTGCCGGCGTGCTAGACGGGATCGCGCGCAGCCTGAAGACCCACGGTTTTACCCTCATCTGTTTTATGGGCGATCATGGGGGCAGCCAGCGCGTCCAGCGCGAGGCCGCTGTGCGGTTATCCAAGGAATGGGAGCGCGAAGGCGTCCGCGCGGTTAATCTTGACGCCTATTATGATGACAGCGCGCAAGTGAAGCGGCTTCAGGCCGAAGGCGAGACGGCCGCTTCCATCGGCCAGCACGCCACCATCATCGATACTTCGGAGCTGATGGCCGTTCACCCGGCTGGCGTCAATCCCGGCCGGATCGCCAAATCCGGCTTCTTCACCGAGGTAACCGGCAGTTCCGGCGATCCGGCCCGGTCGGGCGCGCAGCGTGGACAAGAGTTGATTGCGATGCGCGTCGATGCAGCAATAGCGCAAATCAAATCGCTAAGGACCTCAAATTAGCACGAAGTCTGCAATGCCACCGCGGTTCCGAGCCTCGGCTTGTTGAAGGCTTGAGCCTGGAACGTGACCCCGCCCGTGAGGTAGCTCCCGACCGGAGGGGTGAACGTGTAGCTCGCCTGGGCGACGATGACGGTCTGGTTTTGGCTCACGAGACCGGACGGTAGCGAAAAAGAGTTGCCCGCTGTCCCGGCGGTCAAAGATCCCGTGGCCCAGCTCCATTGCACAGTTGCGTTGCTCGCATTTTGCATAACACTGGTAACGCTAAGGCCAGCTATGCTTGCCGAATAGGAATAGGGCGCCAAGATCGTCGCTGCGATGTTTGCAATGTCTTGCAAACTGGAAGCCGTGCCAGCCTGCGAACTGGAAACGCACGACACTTGTGCCACAAGATCGGCAGCCGTGCTCGCAACTTGCGCATTGCGGCGCTTAATCGTGAAAGCTTCGCCGAACTCCGCCAGGCTCAGAAGGATTAGGACCAAAATTGGCATCGCGATTGCCGCCTCCAAGAGAACGGAGCCGCGGCGGCTGGAAAGAAACTCTTTCATTTTGGCTTCGTCCTAAATCTGGGGGTAAGGCTCGGTTCTAAACACCGCCGACGATTGCAGGAGGCGGTTGCCATCGGAAAGATTGCTCAAGAACGACAATCCCGCAAAATTGACCAGCGGCCATTCGTAGAAGCTCGTCACGAGATTGACCGTGGCCGGCCCGCCAGGCTGGTAGGGGAAGCTGGTCAGAAGGCTGCCGTTGCTGCCGGTTGCGGTTGGAGACGTGACGGCGGCGAAATCAGTAAAATTCTGAACGTTGAGCCGGAGGTTGCTGGTGCAGTTCGGCAGGATAAAGACCTGGCTGCAAATCTGGGTGATCATCCCGGTCTGGCTGGTGCCGCTCGTTTGGGCCTGCCCGGTCCGGATCAACCTCGCCGCAGTTAGCGTCGCGTTGTCGAGCTCGTAGGTCCCCCAAAAAATGAGGCCGACTTCCAATATGCCGAAAAGCATGACCGACAACGGCAAGGCGACGAGAGCGAACTCCAGCATGGAAGTGCCTCGATTGCTACGAAGGCCCTTTATAATGCGGCGTCTAAGTTTTCCCCGGCCGGTCTTCACCTGAGTTCTCCCTCACTAAAGCGCATCTATCTTGGGGACGCCATCACCGGGCTTTAATAGCCCCGCCCGCGGTTCACCAAGTGAGTACAAATTCATTGATTTATAGCCGGCGCAAGCTCTAACGTCAGCACTCGGACTGAAAATGACTCAACGCGGTAAATTGCATAGGATCGAAGGCATGCTCCGGAGCATCTTGGGGAAACTATTGGGCTTCAAGACAGATACAAGAGGAATCGTCCTTTATCTGGTTGCGCTTCTTATGGTGCCGTTTGTTCTACTGCTTGGCGTGGCGGTGGATGTCGGCCAGTTGCTGATCGTTAAGAATCAGCTGCAGTCGGCGATCGATGCGGCCGCGCTTGATATTGGCGCAAACCCCAGTTGGACCCAAGCTCAGGCGCAAACCCAGGCGCAAAATTACGTAAACGCGAATTTTTCCACACAATACTCCTCGGCAACCCTGACTAGTCTTTCTGTCACGGAGAACAATACGGCGTCGCCGCCCATAGTCAGTATCACGGCCACAGCAACGATAAACACCGTGTTCCTGCCAATCGTCGGGACAAGCACGCTTTCGACAACGGTTTCCACTCAGGTCACCATCGCGCAGAACTATCTTGAAGTGGTGCTCGTGCTCGACAACACCGGCTCTATGGCCGACATGTATGGCAGCATGACGGGGATTCAGGGGCTGCAAACCGCCGCCACGACGCTGGTCAATACTCTGTTCGCGAACGACCCGACTGGGAAATATGTGAAAATCGGCATCGTGCCGTTCACCGCCGCTGTAAATATTGGCACGCAGTACGCCAACGCATCCTGGATGGATAGCGCTGGAGCCGGGACGATGACCCAGGAGAACCTCAATGTGTCGAAGGACACAGCCAAGGGCGTGGGCGGGCTTATTTCGCTTGCTGGCGAATTGAAAAATGCGTCCTGGGGCGGTTGCGTCCGGCAGCGCGCCGAGCCCTACGACATCGAGGATGTGTCGCCCACCGCCAGTAATCTGAACACGCTTTTCACCCCCTATGTGGCGCCCGACGAACCCGACAACGGAAATTTTATCAATAGTTATCTCCCGGACGGCTCATTTCCGAAAGGGACAACCCAGGCTCAGATTCAAGCCGATGTCACGAAATATCAAGGTGGCAATGTCTCAAGCTCACAATCGCTCAAGCAAGGGCCGAATTTTACGTGTGCGGTTCAGCCCATCATCCGGCTAACGAACGATCAAACAGCCCTCTTAAATGAAATCAATGCGATGACGCCTTACGGCGCCACGGTTATACCCGCTGGCTTGATGTGGGGATGGCATCTTCTTTCCCCCAATGGACCGTTCGCCGACGGCGTCCCCTATACAAATACGTCAACAATCAAGGCGATCATCCTGGTAACCGACGGCTATAATGACGTGAACGGCGGGACCAATGGCTTCAATAAGTCGGTATACAACGCCTATGGCTATGGCAGTGGGCCACACCTCAACATTCTTTCGGTTCCAAACGGCACCAGCGAGGCGCAGCCCGAATATAACCTAGATCAGAAGCAGATAAATCTCTGCAACAATATAAAAGCCGTGACAGACGCGAGCGGGAATCCTGGGCGCATACTGCTTTACATGATCGGCTTCGGCAACGCGGTTAACGACCAAGGCTTGCAGCTTTTGCAACAATGCGCGACCAACTCATCGACTTATTTCTACAACCCTACCGGGGACGAGCTCATCACTACGTTCCAGAATATTGCGATCGGCCTTAGCAAGCTGCGCATTTCGCAGTAGATCCGGCGCCCGCCGCCAGCAGCGCCCCCTCCGGCGCTCTGGCATCGCGGGCGAGAATGCGCCACGTCAGCCCGTTGATCGCAAGCAGCGCGGGCCCTGCCATGGACAGCGGCATGACATCGCCTGCCCCTACATCGGGCCAGATGGTAGCCTGCGCGAGACCCCAGCCCGCCGCAACGAAGCTCAGGCCGTAAATCGCCATACGCTCGCGTTCGCTGCCCAGCCGGATGAAGTCCGGCAACAGCATCGCCAAGCCGATGCCCACAATCGGAAGGTCGTAATCGTAAGCGTAGGGGCTGACCAGCAAAGACGCGGTCGCGGTCACGCCGAGAGCCTGCCTTGGCGAAAACCTAAAACTCGCCACGCACACCAGAGCGAGGGCAAAGACTGCCGCCACGATTTGAACGGAGATGGCGGCTAGGGCGGAAAAGCCCAAGCTGCGGAAGACCGCGTATGGCGAGACCATCCGATGGAGGGGATAAAGGCCGTGTTCGAGAAAAACTTTCGCCTCCGCTACGCCGGCGAGGAACGCACTCAGACGCCGGTCCCAAGCAGGACGGTCGCCAAAGCAGATGTCAGCGCCAGTGTTGCAGCAGCGGCAAAGATTGCTCCCCAGCGGCGATTGACGGCTGCGTAGACCGCAAATGCCACGGCAAGGTGAGGTTTGATGACCATCAGGCCTAGCGGCAACCCGGCCAGAGAGCGCCCGCGCAAGTGCAAGAGACAAGTGAGCCCAATAAGAGTTCCTGTCAGGAACCCATTCTAGCCGCACGCAATGGTCACGGTGACGGCCGGAAACAGAACGATGAGGACAGATAAGAACCCTTCAGCTGCGATCCGTCTCAGAGTGGCCGGATAGGCTGCCAATGTCCCTGCTGTGAAAATGGCATAGGCAACGCCCAGGGGCAAAAAAGCGAGCGGCGCCACCATGAGATCGAATTGCGGCGGATAGGTCCAGGGGATAAAACACTCTACACCGAAGAAAGACCTTTGCGCCTCCGCCATCGTGGCAAACCGGTAGGCTTTTTCAATTTCGCCCCGCCAAACCAATTGCCCAGCAATGAAAAAATCGTCGAAATCGACGAGCCCGCGCGGCGCCTTTCCCAACCCTAAGCCACCTAATTTAGCCGCTTTCGCCAACACGATCACAGCGAAGGTAGAGAGAATAAGGCGCTTATATTGGGTGCGCTTCGATGCGGATGCGTGTGTGAGTTCGATTATATCGGCAAATGCCATCTAGCCCGTCTTATTCATCTTGAAGGGAGCGGATGTGGCGTAACATCATGATTTGCCGTATGAATTGGTTGCTTACATCAATCCTATTCGCAGATCGGAGCTGCCACACCCGCCATGGACGAGGCTACACAGCTTTGCTTTTGGTTTCCAGCCGTCGGCCGCAAGAAAGTCACAGCTGCTTTTGATGGCGGGCGTATCACCTCTGATGGCGGTGTCATGCTGCTTTCTGAAGCAGACACCAAGCTTGGTCGTTGCGACCGTTTGGCTCAGGTTCTATCGGACCGCCGAGATCAAGACCGGGTGGCTCATTCGCTGGCCTCGATTATGCGGGCGCGGGTGTTCGCCATTGCCTGCGGCTACGAGGACGGCAACGATTTGAACGCCTTGCGCTCCGATCCGGCCTTCAAGCTGGCCTGTGGCAGCTTGCCGGAAACCGGCCTTGACTTGTGTTCGCAGCCGACGGTGTCCAGGCTTGAGAGCGCGCCAACACTGAAAGACCTCATCCGGCTTCAGTGGTGCTTGGCCGATGTTTATTGCCAGAGCTACAAAACCCCGCCCAAAGCCGTGGTCCTCGATATCGACGACACGGTCGATGTGGTCCATGGCCATCAACAGCTGTCGCTGTTCAACGCTCACGAAGACGAGCGCTGCACATTCCGGAGGAATGGCTGAGAACTGGTGTGTCGATGGAAATTGAGGCCTAAAGAAAGAAGCTGGGCCAATCCGGTAAGGCGCGTCCCGGCGGTTCTGTCGGGTCCAGTCCGCTTAGGCGTCATACGGGCGCGCCCCGATGCGTCACGTGGCACGTGCCCAGCATTACTGCGTGCGCACACGGCTCTTGGACTGGTTGGGGAGTTCATACGTAGCTGCTTACTTTGCGGCAACGTCAGCTATGCGCATTTATACAAGCAATCCTGACGCTAAGGAGCTAAAGCTGACCGTTTGGAGGGGCAAGGACATATGTCAATGACCAACCCACTAAGGTGTTTTTTGAGCGAGCGCGACAAGGAGGTTCTGTTGCATATCGCGGACGGACTCACCGACCGGGAGATCGCGGCCGCGCGGTCTTGTTGAGACTCATGGTTCGAAGTCATGCGCTCAATGTGATACGTAACGTTGGGTAAGTCAATTATTTGCATAACACTTTGTATCAAGTATCATAATAAGCAATTGATCCGCGACCGAATTGATTTTGGCTCCGGTGAGGCTTTTCGACGTTTGCCATATCCGAAGACATGCCGCTGGCGTAACGGCTTCGCTCACAAATCGGTTTGGGAATTTTAAAAAAAGTCCTTATGGAATTCAATGGCTGATTTTTCAGGGTTTGGGAACGCTAAAGCATTGATTCCATGAGATATTGGTACTCCCCTAGGGGGCGCCACAAAACACGGTAACTTATTGTTTTTATTGGTGTTGCTCCCGGTGGGACGATTTGAGGGATTGCACCCCTCGCTATTTGCAGCCAAATGCATCACCATGCCATCATGCCAATAAGCAGGTGCCGAATTATCTTCAACCAAGGAGTTTCCGAGGTCAGAGTCTCAGGAGAGGTAAGTTCGAGAACCTTGAACTACCCGAGTTGACCCGTTGCAGAAGTGTCGCATTTTTCGATCTTCCAGCGCTTGTGCGCGCTCGCCGCGCGCGCGCGAGCATTCAGCCTCCGTCCCGGCGGCAAGTGCTGCCGCTCTTGTGGTTGCGGGTGCAACCTCGTAGCCCATATTTCCATCATGTCCGGTGCGATGCTGCTTCGAAAGCTTAAGCATGCCTGGCAGAACGCCGTCAGCGCGGCCGTTCGCCTCCGAACGCTGCTTGTCTTCGCGTTCAATCTGATGCTGTGGTCTAAGGTATTCAAACCGAACAGCTTTCTGGCGCCGGCCGGAGAAGCCTTGCTCGCCACGAAAGGCATCCATCGCCTGCCGCCAACGCTGGACGTCCGGGACGGGGCGGGTCCGGTCGAGAGGTGGTCGCGCGGCTTTGCCGGCGCCAATGCCGCTCTGTTTCTCAACCTGCACAATCCGGACGCGCTATCGCCCGTGCGATATGCCCAGCCGGCGCCCGCCTTCCGCGCCATCTATCTCTGGGATTCAGCCTTCATCGCCCAGGTCTGGAAGGCGTGGGATGTGGAAGTGGCCTGGGATATTTTGCGCTCCGTCGTCGCGGTTAGGCAAGGCGACCGGCTCCAGCACTACGCGTCGGACCTTGGCGGCTCAAGGCTCACGCAGCCGCCGCTTCTGGCGTGGTCGTTCGTTCAACTTGAGCCCCGTGCCGGGCGCGAGCGCTTCCTGCGCTGGGCCGGGGAGATCTACGAGCCTTTGCGCGCCTATCATAAATGGCTTTACGAGCATAGGCGCTTACCAAACGGCCTATTCGCTTGGGCCCGCCCTTACGAGTCCGGCGTCGAGAACGCACCGCGCTTTAGCTCCCGCGATGAGCGCCAGCTCGTGGATACCCGTAGCCTGGCCGCGCCGGATTTTTGCACTTATACCGTGCTGGAATGTGAGGCACTTGAAACCATCGCGCAGCTCTTAGGCCGCAATGACGATGCGGCCATGTACCGGGACCAGGCGAAGATGCTCAAGGCCGCAGTTAACGAACACCTTTGGCTTGAGGAAGAAGGCCTTTATTTCGATCGCGACGTCAACACCGGTGCGTTTGTGCGCAGCCGGACCATCGCTTCGCTTCTGCCCCTTTGGGCTGGGATCCCGGACAGTAGGCAGGCCGCGCTGCTGCGCGATCACGTTGTCGATCCCAAGGCGTTCAACACGGTGATCCCGTTGCCTTCTGTGGCACTCAACGACGCCGCCTTCGAGAAAGATATGTGGCGCGGGCCGGTCTGGGTGAACCTGGCCTTTGCCGTGATCGCGGGCCTCAAGCGCTACGGCTTCCACCCTGAGGCGGCCGACCTCGCATTCCGGCTTTGCGACGGAGTCTATCGCACGTTTGAGCACACCGGCCGCTTTCACGAGTTCTATGATCCAGAGCGCCCTGATGTCGAGCAATTGCACCGCAAACGCGGTAATCTGTGGAAGCGCCTGACCCTCGGCTCGCTGCCGGTTACAGAATTTGTCGGCTGGTCCGGATTGGTCAACACGCTCGCCGTTGAAACGCTGTTCGGCTTGCAGTGCTCGCCGGAGGCAGCGAGAATACAGCCCTGCTTCCCGCCGCGCGCCGAGGGACTCCGTTTCTCCTTGAACCTGCCAAGCGATAGCCTTTCGATCGAGCTAGAGGTCCATGCAGGCGGTGCAGTGAGAGGCCAGTGCCGGGCGGGAACAGGCTGCATCGCCATAGAAGCCGGGTTCAACGAGCCGGTTGAATTGCTGACGCCTGCATCGGCAGAGGAGGCGAAACGAAATTCTGCGACATTACCATTGCCTACAATGAGAGTAGCGGCGGCATCCGCACCTATATCGATGAGAAGCGCCGCTTCCTCAGGGACCGGACTGAGCATGAACATTTGCTTATCGTGCCCGGTGAGGAAGACAGGGCCGAACGGCGGGACCGGCTGGCAACGGTATACGTCCGCAGCCCCCTTCTGCCGGGTCAGGACAGCTATCGCTGCTTCGTCTCGCCGGAGCACATCAAGCGCGTCTTGCGTGAGCACAGCCCCGATATCATAGAGCTCGGGAGCTATTACGTCGAGCCGTGGGCTGTGTTCGCCTATCGCGGCGACCTGCAGCAGGAAGACAGGAATTGCTTGATCGGCTGCTATTTTCATACCGATGTCGCCGAAGCCTATGTCGGCGCGCCCTTGCATGAGCTGGCTCAAGAATGGTCACACACCGTCCCCTCACTTGCCAGGCTTGCGGACAAGTTCGCGCACCTTGCCGAGGCGCGCGCGGAGAAATATGTCAGCAGGCTCTTCGAACACTGCGACCTGGCCTTCGCCTCTTCTCCGGCCGAGGCTGCCCGGCTGCGGGAGTATGGCGTACGGGAGCCTCAAACCGTGCCCCTAGGTGTCGATCTCGAACTGTTCAAGCCTTCACGCCGCAGCGAGGAGATCCGGGCCCGCTACGGCGCCGCCTCCCAAAATCTAGTCCTGTTCTATGCCGGGCGGCTTTCGGCTGAAAAGGAGGTGCTGGTGCTCGTGGAGGCATTCAAGAAGCTGCCCGCCCGCCTGCAGGCGCTGTTATGGATGGCGGGCCACGGCCCGCTTTACGACGAGCTGCAGGAGATGATGCGCGGGTCTATCGAAACACTCCATCTTATGCCCTACGAGAACGATCGGGAGAGTTTCGCCCGCCTGCTGGCCTCAGCCGACATTTATGTGACGGCCGGACCGCACGAGACCTTCGGCCTTTCTGTCATCGAAGCTCAGGCTTCGGGCCTGCCGGTGGTAGGGGTTGACGCCGGGGCACTCAGAGATCGCGTCGTTCCCGGTACCGGCTATCTCGGACCGGCCGGCGACGCCGCGGCGATGGCATCCAATATTGTTCAGACGGCGGCTGAGCGCGCGGCACTTGGGGCGCGGGCGCGCCAGCACGTCGCGGAGAACTTTAGCTGGAGCAGCACGTTCAGCAAGCTCCTGGCCTGCTATGCGGCAGAATTTGGGAGACTTTCGCCATCCCGGAGCTAAGTGCGGAAGTTTCTGCAGTGCAGCGGCGCCGGTACAGGGTGGCGAGGCTTGCAGCCGGGTGGCGAGCGGTCGCAGTAGAGGGAAACTGGCTATTCAGCGTAAAGATGCTCTGGCAAACAGACCCTCTCTGGTGGGACATTCTCAGAAAAGGCTATGCAATCCTGTGAGAGAAAATTGTCCCACTTCTCGCCTAAGTCTCTGTTTCTATTGGATCATCAGGTTCCACTAGGGAGCGCCAAATGTGTTTTTTCTTTGAAAGAATTATACCAAGCGGCGGAAGTCTTGACCGGTCCCGGCGTCGTCCCCGCGCAGGCGGGGACCCGGTAAACACTTCGCTGTGTCATCGATTTCGTCATTCTTTACGGCACCGATTACTGGATTCCGCTCCTGCGAGGGAATGATGCCGCAATACCGGCCATAGCCCTCTTGGACGTCCCGGCCGCCTAAGCGTCAGCCGGCGGCTCGGCACAAGAGTGTTGCTGAAAGTCGCCACAAGCCCGGAGCTTTTTCTGATAGGCTCGCCGTGTTGGATCGGTAAGCTGCGGCCTTCGAGTACGGCACAATGGGGCACAATGGATAGGGATCGGTTGGATTTGCGCCCGCTGCAAGGCGCCGCTGCCTTTGCATTCAGGCTGACTACAGCGGCGTTGCTCGCCCTCTGGCTCGCCTACCGTCTGGGGGTTACATTGCCGCTCTGGGCGGTCCTGACGGCCCTCGTCGTAACGCAGATCAGCCTGGGGCGATCGCTGAGAGCAACCTTTGACTACTTCGCCGCTACCATCGGCGGCGTTCTATGGGGCGGACTCATTGCTGTCCTCGTGCCACACACCAGCGAGACCGCAGTTCTATTCGTACTCTTGCTTGCACTTGCGCCCCTTGCATTCGTCGCGGCGCTCTATCCCCGCCTCAGTGTTGGTCCGGTCACGGCCGCCATTGTGGTTCTCATCCCCCAAATGATGCACACAACCCCGATTGCTTCGGCGCTTGACCGGATCATCGAGGTATCCCTTGGCGGCCTGACCGGCCTGTTCGTCTCATTCGTCCTTGTGCCATCGAGCGCCTTCGAGCACACCCGCGAGATCGCCGCCCAGGCACTCGAGGGCATGGCTCAAGCCGTTCCCCAACTTATGGAGGGCTTCGT
>Ga0074046_10001627_pt1 | contig 20042 bp, 18 predicted proteins | sample BogForMeECP23OM3_FD_94441 | JGI IMG/M metagenome (GOLD analysis project Ga0074046, IMG submission 94441) | Bog forest soil microbial communities from Calvert Island, British Columbia, Canada - Bog Forest MetaG ECP23OM3 | ecosystem: Environmental > Terrestrial > Soil > Wetlands ... | reverse complement strand
GCGGCCGTGCAAACAGCCAGATGAATCAGGAACCCGGCAACCGAGATCCATAAAAATAAATTCCTTCGCATCGCAAGCTCCGAAATTTTCAATTCTCCCGCGCCTTCCGGACGCGAGTGGCGCCGCGCGAACTGCTCGCGCGCACCGGAACAATCGGATGTGTCGAAAAGGGGGCTTAGAGCGATACGGGCGGAGCGCGCACGCGCGCGGCCGAGAACACCGGCGACTCGGATTGGATTGGCGCGGCGAGGAATACCGTTTCGGCTATCGCCGGTCCGCGCGCGACGGTCGCCGTCGATGCAACCGAGCCCGGCGAATGCAATGCGAGCTGACAAACGGGACAGAGTCCCGGGTTGGTGCTGAGCTCGGCGACTCCAACCCCGTCGCGCGAAGCCGCGCCCTGATGAAAATGAGCCGCGCCAATCGCCTGCGACACGAGTATCAGCGCCGCGCCGAAGATCGCGATCGCGCGCGCCGCCGCTCTGCCGCCTTTGTGAAACCTGGATAGCATCAGATCTTGCCCGGCACGGATGACTGCCGGCGGACTCTATCTCCGATCGAGCCTGCCGTTTGACGACCAGATGTGTCAAGCGCCCCCCGCTCTCCCCCTTCCCCCTGCTGAAACATTCCACGTTTGGCGAATCCCCGGAAATCCGGCTAAGTTAGCCGCGAGACCGGAGGATCGGCATGAACCAGTTCAAAGTCGGCAACGTCAAGATAACCCGGATCATCGAAAGCGAGGCGCCATGGCCGGGCACCTTCATCATGCCCGACGCCACCCCCGAGAATGTCCTGAAAGAAGCCGACTGGCTCTATCCCACCTTCTCCGACGAAAAGGGCAAGCTCCGCATGAGCATCCACTCGTTGGTGGTCGAATCGCAGGGCAAGCGCATCATCGTCGATACCTGCATCGGCAACGAGAAGGTTCGTTCGAACCCGGCGTGGAGCAATCTGAAGCTGCCGTTTCTGAGCGATCTGGGGAAAGCGGGTTACGCGCGCGACCAGATCGATCGCGTCATCTGCACGCATCTGCACGTGGACCATGTCGGGTGGAACACGATGCTCAAGGACGGCAAGTGGGTGCCGACCTTCCCCAACGCCCGCTACCTGATAGGCGGCACCGAGTGGGATTACTGGTCGAAGTTCGACGGCAAGGACATGCGCGATCCGGTCGAGGATTCGGTGCGCCCGGTTGTTGAGATCGGGATGGCCGATCTGATCGACTCGAACTTTCGCGTCACCGACGAAGTGTGGCTCGAGCCGACGCCCGGCCACACTCCCGGACATCACAGCGTGCGGATTTCGTCGAAAGGGAATGAAGCCGTGATCACCGGCGATCTGATGCATCATCCGATTCAATGCCGATATCCCGAATGGGACGACGGATTCGATTCCGACGGCGCGATGGCAAAGAAGACACGGCGCGCGTTCTGCGAGAAGTACGCCGACACCAACGTCGTCGTTTTCGGGACGCATTTTGCCACCCCATCGGCTGGAAAGATCGTGAAGCAGGGCGACTCGTTCAGATTCATGGCCTAAGCCAGGCGTGCAGCGCGACGTTCCAATTCCAGAGCCGTCCCCGGCGCCGCGCGAACTGACGCCGCGCGGCATCGCGCTCGGCATCGCGCTGGCGCTGATCCTCGGCGCGGCGAATGCGTATCTCGGTCTCTATGCGGGCTTGACCGTATCCGCGAGCATCCCGGCCGCCGTGATCTCGATGGCAATTCTGCGGATTCTCGGCGGCTCGACGATCCTCGAGAACAACGTGGTGCAAACGATCGCATCAGCGGGCGAGGCGGTCGCAGCCGGCGCGATCTTCACGTTTCCGGCGCTGGTCATTTTGGGCGGCGTGAGAACGCTGCCGTACGTCGAGGTGACGGCGCTATGCGTCGTTGGCGCGACGATGGGCGCACTGATGGTGGTGTTCCTGCGCCGCGCGTACATCGTCGAGGAGCGGCTGCCGTTTCCCGAAGGGGTAGCGTGCGCGCAAGTGCTTCGCGCCGGCGATGCACAGGCAAATGTTCGCCCGCTGGTAATAGGAGGCCTCATCTCGGCGGCTCTCAAAGCGCTTCAGGACATCGCCGGAATTATTCCGGGCGCGGTCTCGGGCGCGCGCTGGGTCGGCAGCGCGGCGGTGGCCGGGTCGCTCGATATTTCGGCGGCACTGCTCGGCGTCGGCTATATAGTAGGAATCAGGATCGCAGCGCTGGTATTCGCCGGCGGAGCATTCGCGTGGCTGGTCGCGATTCCTGTGCTCACCGCGTTTCATCCCGCACACGGAACGGGCGACGCCGCCACGACCGCGTCGCAACTGTGGAGCAGCCAGGTGCGCTATCTCGGGGTCGGCGCGATGCTCACCGGCGGAGTGGTAACGCTATGGCGATTGCGCACCCGCATCGCATCCGCGATCGCCGACAGCATCCGGATCGTGCGGTCGACGCAAGCCGTCGCGACGGCGCGCGAGGATACCGATCTTTCGGCGCGCGCAGTGCTGACCGCGGTGGCGCTTTGCGTTCCGGTAATCTTCGCCATCTGCCTGGGGCTGAGCGGGCAAGTCGCGCTCAGCGCGGCGCTGGCAGTTATCCTGACGTTGATCTGTTTTTTCGCGACGGCGATCGCAGGCTATCTGACCGGAATAGTCGGCGCGTCGAACAATCCGGTCTCGGGCGTCACGGTGATTGTGTTGCTCGCCGTGGCGCTGTTTCTCAAACTAGCCGGCGTGTCGCAAAGCGTCGGACCGCAACTGGCGATTCTTTCGGGCGCGATCGTGTGCACGGCGGCTGCGATGGCGGGTGATTCCACGCACGACCTCGCGACCGGCTATCACGTTGGCGCAACGCCACGCTCGCTCGAAATCGGCGTGCTGGTCGGCGCGATCGCATCGTCGTTCCTGATGGCGCCGATTCTGAACCTGCTGATCGCCGGCTACGGAATAGCAGGCACTGCGACCGCGCGAGCCGGTGCGCTGGCCGCTCCGCAAGCGTTTCTGATGGCGAAAGTTACGCAGGGAGTTTTTCACGGCGGATTGCCGCTGGGAACGATAGCAGCGGGCGCCGCACTCGCGGCGATGCTCGGATTCAGCGATCGCTATTTGGAACGGCGCGGATCGAAGTGGCGCACGCCGATCATGCCGGCCGCGATCGGTCTATATCTTCCGCTGGGACTCAGCGTAACGATTTTTATCGGCGCACTCGCGCACTCGCTTTTCGGATCCGAAGAAGAGGCGGAGAGTGGACCCGGGATTCTGCTCGCGGCCGGTCTGGTGGCAGGCGAGGCGCTGATGGGCGTTGCGAGCGGCGCGATGGTCACGGCGGGAGTCAGGCTGCCGATTTTCTGATCTGACTTAGGATGCCAACCCCTCAATGACACGGATCATGGCCTCAGAGGCGTCGATGCAGTGTTAGCAGTCGCGCACGAGGTTGCGGATGCGTGATGTCTAGCGCATAGGTAGGTTCGACCACCGACCGTCTGATCATGATATCTCGGATGGGAAACCGCCTTCGGCTGCCGGCTCTGGCTTTCGTTGCCTTCGGGTGTCTGGCGCTCCCATCCGGCCACGCCCACGCGCAGGGCATTCAGCGCAAGGCGCTCGTCGTTATCCGGCAATCCGCCAAAGCCGGCGACAGCGTCGACTCCGGCACGCTAACCGGCAAGCTGATCATGGGCTACCAGGGCTGGTTCAACTGCCCGGGCGACGGCACCCAGGTCGGCTGGTGGCACTGGTTTACGGGACCCGACCCAACCGTGGACTTTCTGCCGAACGCCGCCGATTACCCAACGGCTGAGCAATGCGTCACCACCATGCTCGACGCCGCCGGCAATCCGGTGAATCTGTTCAGCGACGCGAACCCGGCAACGGTGGAGACGCAGTTCGCCTGGATGCAGCAATACGGCCTCGACGGCGTCGCCCTGCAGCGGTTCGCGGTGGACCTGCTGGACAAGCCGACGCGTGATGCGCGCAATATCGTCCTCGCCAACGTCCGCCAGGCGGCGGAGGACAACGGCCGCGTGTTCTTCGTCATGTACGACCTCAGCGGTCTGCCCGACTCTCGGCTGAACACCGTCGCGAAGGACTGGAAGAAGCTCGAGCGCGAGGGAATCACAAGCAGTCCGGCCTATCTGCATCATCGCGGCCATCCGCTGCTGGCGGTCTGGGGGCTCGGCTTCGCGGGCCGCTCGCTAACTCCATCCGATACGTTGAACTTGCTCAAATCGCTCGATAAGGCCAGCGCGAAGTACGGCGGCGTGACTGTGATGGGTGGCGTGCCGTCCTATTGGCGGACGGGGATACTCGATGCCTCGTCCGACCCCGAATGGAAGAAGGTCTGGCCGAAGCTCGGCGTCCTAAGTCCCTGGTCGGTCGGCCGTTTCTACGACGATGCCTCGGCGGATAACTATAGCAGCTATGTGTGGGAGCTGGATCTGGCGGCCACGCGCGCGCTCGGTGTGGACTACATGCCAGTGCTGTTTCCCGGCTATTCCTTCGCCAACACCAACCGTGCCCTGGGCAAGCCGGATCCGATCAGCAACCAGATACCGCGCCAATGCGGCCGCTTCTACTGGCGGCAAGTGTATGACGCGCTGGGGGCGGGAGCGACGATGCTCTACGGCGCGATGTTCGACGAGCTGAACGAGGGCACCGCCATGTTCAAGATGCTGCCCCAGGCCTCCGAGGTGCCGGTGCATGGGATCCCGTCCGGATATTCGTTCGTCACGCTGGATGCCGACGGCTGCCCGCTGCCGAGCGACTGGTACCTGAGCCTCGCCGGTGCCGCCACGGCGGCGCTGCACAGTGGCACTCCTCCCTCCCCGAACCTGCCGCTGCCGTTGCCGTCCGATTGATGGGGCATGCTCCCGGCTCCCGCATGCCGGCCGGACGGGTTCGGATCTCGCGTGTTTGGTCCTGCAAGCGCCACGGAGAGAGCGTTCGACTACTTGCGCATCTGGCGCAATTGCCGATGGGTCAGCATCCAGCGCAGCTCGCCGCCGCCGCGTTCGAAGCGCGCGGGCAGATCAATCGCGATACATCCCCCGGTTTTCAACCTCAGATGAGCGGCGTCGCCTGCGCCGGTCAGCAGAATCGACGCGATGGCGCTCAGTTGCGGCTCGTGTCCGACGATCATCACCTCGCCATGCTTTGCAAATGCACGCAGCGCCGTCACCGCGTCGGCGGCGGCGACACCGGTGGCAAGTGCGGGCAGCACTTGCGGCGGCGGAGTATTTTCGTAGGCGGCCGAGACGATCTCGGCGGTTTCCGCGGCGCGCGCGAGCGGACTGGTCAGAATCGCATCAAACTTCAGACCCATCGCGCGCAGACCCGCGGAGGCTGCGCGCATTTTTTCCTTCGAACGTTCCGTGAGCTTGCGCGCACCGTCGTCGCCGCTCGATGCGGCCTCTTCGGCGGTCGCGTGACGCAGAATATAGAGCATCATTAGATTGTTTCCGTGGCGGATTGCGAGTTCATCGAATTGTGATTGGACTGCGGTGCGTCTTCGATCTCACGGCGCGCGATTTGCGATTGATTAGCCGGATCGGATTCGCTTTTTTCAGTAACCGGAGCGGGCAAGCTCACTGGCATCAGGCTTAACCTGCCGGCGCGTCGAATTTCCTCGAGCGTATCGCGCATCGCGTCGGAGCGCTCGAACCGACGCCACGCTCTCATGCATCGCCGGCGCAGTTTGCTTTCCCGGCTATCCAACGACTGAATCAACGCGCCGGCCGCGAGCATGGTCCTGGGCGGCGCGGCGGATGTCTCGGCATACGACAACAGCCAGGCGGATGCCACCGTGACGTCGTGATAAAGCCCGAGCAGTTCCTGGAGCGCCTCGAGCCGCGCCAGGGTCTTTTTATGGCGCTTGCCGCCCAGCGGCGCGATCATCTCGAGCTCGTAGCGCAGCCGCTTAATTCGAACGCGGAGCTTGTGGAAAACCAGCGCCGGGGCGTCACGGCCAAGTTTTCTGCCAAGACGTGCGGCACTGTGCGTAGCCGGCCTGATCAATTGGGCGGCGACGCCGCCGAGCATCCGGTCGCCGCCGATTTTCTTGATCGCCGGCCGCGACAGTTTCGCGATCAAGTTCCGATAGCGCTTCGACGCGAGCAGATCATACAGCTTGGCGTGCTCGGACTTGCGCCGTTGGTCGAGCGCCGCGACCATCGGAGCGATCGCGGCCCTCAGATCAGGATCGATTTTGGCGGCGCGAGCGCCGATCAACACCGCCGTCACGTCGCATTCGCGGACGGCGCCGGCCTGGGCGCCGAGCCACGGGAGGTCGCGCCAGTAGAGCTTGAGCTGCGCGGCGTAGATGACGTTGGAGAACAATTCGATCGACGCGCGCAGGCGCCGCGCCGCGACGCGAAGTTGATGCAGTGGCTCCGCATCGCCGGACTCCGCCGCGTTCTGATGCCGCAACAGCGATTCAGCGCCGAACGCGATCGCTTTGCGCGCGGCGCCGGCGACGGTTTCGCCGGGGGAGAGCGTCACCCTGCGCGGCGGCGCATCGGAGCGCGAGGCTTCTGCCACCGTGCTATTCCTTGCGCGCCGATGGGCCGTTGTCGGCCGAATCGGGATGCGACTTGCCGTTGGCGCCCGACAAATATTCGGCGATGTGTTTTCTAAGCTCGCCCTGCAGCTCCTCGATCGGAAGGCGCGCATCGACTGAGATGAAACCGAACTCACCGGACAAGCGCCGGTACTCGTCTATCAGGCGGCCCTGGTAGCGCTCGAATGAATCGAACAAGTCGATGCCGAGCGCGAGATGCATCCCGGATTCCCAGTAGTCCATCCCCTTGCCCATGATCACGCGGGGGATAAGAGATTCGACGTCGATGTCGAGGTAGAGGACCAGGTCGGGCACCAGCGCCATCCCGAACACCTCGCGCGTCCATTTGGGATCGGCGCCCATCACGGAGTTGCGGGCGAACGCGGTGTACATGTAGCGATCGGCGATCACGATAAAGCCGGCCTGCAACGCCGGCAGAATTTCGTGCTCGAGACGATCGGCAAAATCGGCGGCGTAGAGCAGCGAGAAGGTCGTGACCGTCAGCCGATGGCCGGCCTTGGCCTCGTTGATGGTCTCGGAGAGCAGGGGCGAGCGCGTCCATCCGGTGTTGCTGACGGCGTAGCCTTCGAGTTCGAGCCACGGCCGCAGCAGTTCAATCTGCGCGGAGCGGCCGACGCCGTCGGTTCCTTCGATCGCGATCAAGTGGCCGGGCAGCCGCTTTTTCGCGAGGTACGGCAGGCCGTGCCCGTACCAGGTCTTAGCGCGACTGGGATGTGACGCCATTTTTTCCGTTCGCTCGATTGCGGTCGTAGTTGCGAAGAATTTCCTGGACCATCGTGCGTATGAGTCTCTGTTGATTGGGGATCTCGGCGGTCGCGTCAATCGGACGCATCCCGAACTCGAGCGTCAGTTGATCGTAAATTTCGAGCACGCGGCTCTGAAACATGCGGAAGCTCTCGACCGGATCGGTCGAGAGGCCGACATCCATCCCGGCCTCGTGGTACTTGAGCTTGGCGCGGCCCGACAGCAGCCGCTCGAGCGAAATGTCGATCGGCACGCGAAAGTAGAGCGTCAAATCGGGGCGCAGCGCGGGGCTGTAAACCGCGCGAACCCACTCGGGATGGACACCGCGCGCGACGTCGCGCGCGAAGGCCGTGTACACGTAGCGATCGGCGAGCACGATCATGCCGGCCTTCAGCGGCGGAAGGATCTGATAGGTCAGCCGATCGGCGAAATCGACGGCGTGCAGCAGCGAAAAGGTGGTCGGCGTCAGCAGATTTTTCTTCTTGCCGCGCTGCATCGAACGCCGCACCAGCCGCGACGAATTCCACTCCGTGAAATGGACGGGGTAGCCACGCGACCGCAGCCATCGCTCGAGCAGCAGCAGTTGCGTCGATTTGCCCGATCCGTCGATTCCCTCGACGCAGATCAATCGTCCGCGATACGGATGCGGCGTTTCGAGCAGGGTCTTGGGCGCGGTCCCGGCCGCAGACTTAAGGCCGGTAGAGGACGGACTAACGTCGCCGTTGGGGGAAGGTACGGCGGCAAGCAGCTCTGACGCTGCAGGACCACCTGGCGATCCAGCAGTCTCGATAACAGGTCGGTCCTTCTCTCGCATGTCCATAGCTCAAGGTCGGCCTTTTCGCGCTTCGAATCGACTCCGACGATCAAACGGCCTGGTGAGTACCTGACCTCGATATTTTTAACCACACTGAAGTGGCTTCGATCTAGCGCGTCCGCGACCCGCAGAATCGCGGCGAGGCCTCTGATCACACGGCGCTTGGCGGGGCTAAGCGACTTCAAATCCGGCGAATCGAGCTTGGGAGCCTGCTTGCGATGTCCGCGAGCCGCCTGTGCGATGATCTCGATTTCGTCAGCGTCGAAGCCGAACAACTCCGCATTCTTAATCAGGTAGTAAGAATGGCGATTGTGCCGGTCATGATCAATCGCGTGGCCAATATCGTGTAATAACGCCCCGAATTCAAGCAGTTCCCGCGAGGACCTGGGCAGGCCCAGAACCGGCGCCGTCGCGTCGAACAGCTTGAGCGCAAGCCGCGCGACCTGTTTGCCGTGATCGTTGCTGCCCGCGAATCGCGTCGCCAGAGCGCCGACCGAGCGGCGCCGCGCGTCAGCCGCCGAGCGCGAGTCGATCTTGTGCGCGAGGCCGAGCAGGACGCCTTCGCGCAGCGCCCACGTGCATGCGGCCAGCTCCGGCGCACCGGATTTCTTCAGGATGAAATTTACCAGCGTGGCCGCAGCTGGCATCAGGTCCGCCCGCTTCGCGTCCATCCCGGGAAGATCGACGCGCAGGGCGGCGTTTGCCTCGACCAGGTCGCGGGTCAGATCGGAAATTTCGCCGGCCGAAGCGCTCGCGCCATGCAAGCGGCCCAGTTCCTCGCCGCGCGAGGATCGCGCCATCGCGACCAGCGTATTGATCGTGCCCGACGTTCCGATTGCGCGAACCACGCCGGCGCGCCGTGCTTTTCGCATCAGCGGCCCGATCGCGCGCTCGAGATGCGCTTCCAGCTTGCTCAACTGCGGGCGCGATGGCGGGTCGTCGATGAGAAATCGCTCGGCCAGCCGCGCCGCGCCGAGCTTCACGCTGCGCATCCATAGCGGCCGCCCGTCTTGCACCAGCACCAATTCCACGCTGCCGCCGCCGACGTCGATCAACAAATGAGGTCCGCCGTCGAGTCCCAGTGAGTGGCGCGCCGCCTGAAAGATCAGTCGCGCCTCGTCGAGTCCGGAGATTACTTCAACCGTCAGCCCGGTCTCGCGCTTGATGCGCCGGATGAACTCCGTACGATTGCGTGCTTCGCGCACCGCGCTGGTCGCCACCGCGCGCAATCGGTCCACCCTGCGCACTTGCAGCAGCCGTTTGAAGTTCACCAGTGCGCGCACCGCATGGTCCATCGATTCAGCGGTGAGCCGGCCCGTCGTGAACGAGCGCCGGCCCAACCGCACCATCTCTTTGACGCGATCAACGACCTCGAGGTGACCCTCGCGGCTCACGTCCGCCACGATCATGTGGACGGAGTTGGATCCGACATCGATGGCTCCCAGCCGCATCGATCGAAGGTAGTGTCCCTGCCGCTCGATGTCATTCATATTGCCCCGCATCCGCACCGGCACGCTGAAAATTTCGCGCACTCAACCTGCGATGATTAGAAGGGATGCGGGTTACGACGCGATGAACGCCGAATGTCTAATTTGTTTTCGCGGTATCATCGCAAATCCATCAGGTTTAATCTGAACCGAACACGCCGCACGGACGTATTTGCTTGGCAGCCGCATCCTCATCCGCGATTGGAATCGACCATCCCGAGTACGGGTCCTCCAGCCACAAGTGGCTGATCGCGGTGGCCGTGATGCTGGGCACGACGCTCGAGGTGCTCGACACGTCGATCGTCAACGTCGCGCTGCCGCATATGCAAGGCAGCTTCTCGGCGAGCGTCGACGAGATCGCGTGGGTGCTCACCAGTTACCTGGTCGCCAACGGGATCATGATTCCCATGACGGGATGGATCTCGTCGCGCTTCGGCCGCAAGCGCTACTTCATGATGTCCGTCGCCGTGTTCGTCGCCGCCTCGGGCCTGTGCGGGGTCGCTCGATCGCTCGATCAGATGGTCATCTTTCGATTGATACAGGGCGCGGCGGGCGCGGCGATGGTCCCGTCGTCACAGGCGATCCTGATGGAGACATTCCCGCCCAACGAACAGCAACTCGCGATGGCGACGTGGGGGATGGGCCTGATGGTTGCGCCGATCATGGGTCCGACGCTCGGCGGATGGATCACCGACAATTGGAACTGGCGCTGGAATTTTTACATCAACCTGCCGATTGGCGCCGCTGCGTTCCTGATGGTTTGGACGTTCGTTCACGACCCCGCGTACTTGCGGACCCGCCGCGCCACGGGCGGCAAGACCGACTACGCCGGCATCATTCTGCTCGTCATCGGGCTCGGCCTGGGGCAGCTCGTGCTCGATCGCGGCCAGCGCGCCGATTGGTTCAGTGCACCGTGGGTCGTTTGGGGTACGATTTTTTCCGCGATCTGCCTAGTGGGACTGACGATCAACGAATTGCGCACCACCGAGCCTATTCTGGATCTTTCAATCCTTGGGATTCCCGTTTTCTCGATGTCCGTGATGCTGATGGTCGCGATGAGCTTCGCACTGTTCGGCACCGGACTGTTGAATCCCATTTTTCTGCAGGAGCTGATGGGTTACAGCGCGTGGAAGGCGGGTCTGGTGCTCGCGCCACGAGGACTTGGCACGATGGCAGCGATGCTGATCGTCGGACAGCTTGGGCGCTACCGCTACGATACGCGTCCATTGATCGGCGTTGGGTTCGTCATAATGGCAATCGCCTTGTGGACGATGGCGGGATGGAACACTCAGGTCAGCACGTGGACGGTGACGTGGCCCAGCCTCGTCATGGGAGTCGGGATGGGCATGATCTTCCCTACGCTGTCCGCCACTACGCTTTCGTGCGTCAGCCGCGAGCGCGTCGGCTACGCCGCGAGCCTCTACAACATGATGCGCAACACCGGCGCTGCGATCGGCATCTCCTACATGACAACCGTGCTCGTGAATCATGAGCAGACGCATCAGTCTTATCTGGTCGAGCATTTCACCGCCTTCGACGCGTGGAAAATGAGCGAGGCGGCGCGGCTCACTCCCGGCGCGCGCAGCTTTGACTATTCGCTGCAAATACTCACTGGCCAGAAGCAGGGACTTGGCATGGTGTATGGGATGATCCAGCGCCAGGCAATGATGCTGTCGTTCAACGACATCTACCGCACACTGGCTATTGTAATGATGATTCTGATTCCGACCTTCCTGCTGCTGCGCCGCACCCAATCCAGCAGCTCTATGGCCGCCCACTGAGACTCTCTGCATAATGGCCGAGCTTCAAATTGACCTCGTGCTAGTCCTTCATCTCCGCGAGCACTCGCTCGAAGACTTCCAGCGAGGGGCGATCGAAGAGCACAAAGTCGATGCGCTCGAGCGTCGTCGAACCGCCGAGATGCGCGCGCACTTCCTCGAGCATCACCTGCGCGCATCGCTCGATTGGAAAACCCGCGATGCCGGTGCCGATCGCCGGAAATGCGATCGACTTGAGCGAGTTCTCACTGGCGCGCATCAGCGAGTTGCGCGTCGCCGCGCGTAGATTCGCCTGCGACGTCGATTCTCCCAGCCGCATGCTCGCTGCGTGAATTACGTGCCGCGCACGGAGCCGTCCCGCGTCCGTAATCGCCGCCTCGCCGAGTGCAATCGGCCCAATCCGGTCGCATTCCTGCTGAATCGCCGGCCCGCCCTTGACGCGAATCGCGCCCGCGACGCCGCCGCCCAGCATCAGGTCGTTGTTCGCGGCATTCACGATCGCATCCGCATCCGCGTCCGTAAGGTCGCCCTGACGGAGCCAAATCTTTGCGCGCCAATTTTTACTCATCGTCACCTCGTACACGGTGATGTGCGAAAGTCTCGCGTTGATTCTGTTATTATCGCGCCAATCGGGAATAACCCGAAGCGGGCGTGCTCACCGTGTGGATCAGCGAAAACACTGCTCGGCTGCGATTGGTCGCGCAGATTTCGGCGGCGCTCGTCGCGCTCGCGGGATGCGCCCACTATCGCACCGATCGTTCGCCCGGGACGATCCAGGTCGATATCGAAACCTCGCCGACCTCGACCGACCCGCGCTTTGCGACCGACGCGACCTCGTCGCGGATCAACGAGCTTATTTTCGATTCGCTGGTGAAGACCGATCGCAACGGCCAATTTGTCGGCCATCTCGCCGACCGCATCGAGCGTCCCTCGCCAACGGAAATTGTCTTTCATCTTAAGCACGGGGTGCGCTTTAGCGACGGCCGCGAACTGACGGCGCGCGACGTAATATTCACCTACGATTCGATTCGCGCGCCCGAGTCGATGTCGGCAAAACGGGCTGGCATCGAGGAGTTGAAGTCAATCGATGCGCCCGACGATTACACGGTCGTCATGACCACCGCGCATCCATACGCGCCCGCCCTTGAGTTGGCGACGGAGGGTATCGTACCCGCAGGTACTTCGCTGCCCTCGAAAGGAACCGCAGCCGCTCCCATCGGCAGCGGCCCGTTTCAGATGGTTGGTTACGCACGCGATGAAGCCGCGCGGCTCGAGCGCAATCCCTATTCTCCCTATCCGTCAGGCGCACCACGATCGATCCTCTTCAAGATCGTTCCCGACCCTACCGTGCGCGCACTCGAACTGGCAGAGGGCGTCTGCGATTTCTCGGGAAACAATATCGAGTACGACGTGTTGCCGTGGCTCGGATCGCACCGGTTTCTGGAGGTCAGCAGAACTCCCGGTACTACCTACAAGTACCTGTCCTTCAACTTTCGTGATCCCCGGCTGCGCGATTTACGCGTGCGTCGCGCCATTGCCTATGCGATCGACCGCAATACAATAGTCAATACAATCTTGCGTGGTACTGGGCGGGTAGCTACTGGCATGCTCTCACCCGAGAATTGGGCATACGAGGGCAACGTCACTACCTATTTCTACGATCCAACAATAGCGCGTCAACTGCTGGATCAGGCTGGCTATGCGGCCGGAAGCAACGGGATGCGCGGGCTACGATTCGAATACAAGACGACTCCGGAGGGCGCGCGCCTGGGCGAGGTGTTTCAAGCGATGCTTCAGCGAGTGGGTATCGCGCTGACTATCCGGACGCTCGACTTCGCTACCTATTATGCGGACATTCAGGCCGGAAGTTTCGACCTGACCTCGCTGCAATGGGTGGGAATCAACGATCCGAATAGCTACTACATGGTATTCGATTCGAAGAAGACGCCACCGCATGGACAGAACCGGGGTTACTATTCGAACCCTGCGATGGATCGCCTGGTCGAAGCGGGAATGAGTACTGTCGATCCTGCAGCGAGAAAAAAAATATACGGAAAGGTGCAGCAACTCGCCGCCGGGGAACTGCCGTACGTTTCGCTGTGGTGGGTCGACAATGTGGCCGTGATGAATCGGCGGCTGGTTGGCTTCGACGCATATCCCAATGGCAGCTTCCGTTCGCTCGCGACGATGACGCTCAGTAGCCCAGGGGGCGGCGGTGGAGAGCCGTCGCAGTGATCCAGTGATAAATTACGCGGTCCGGCGCTTGATCGCGCTCGTGCCCGTCGCGCTCGGCGTGGCGACGCTGACGTTCGCTACTATCCACCTGGTGCCGGGCGATCCGGTGGTTGCGATGCTTGGCGAGACCGCTGCGCCCGCCGACATTGTTGGGATGCGGCATCAGCTGGGCCTCGACCGTCCGCTGCTGGTGCAGTACGCGGCATATCTCGGTGGACTCGCCGTCGGCGATCTGGGCGAATCGATTTCATATCGCAAGCCGGTCTCGCGTCTCATCGCCGAACGCTTTCCGGCCACAATCGAGCTCGCTGCGGCGGGGATGCTGGTCGCCGTGCTGTTGGCATTCCCGCTGGGAATAATCGCGGGTTCGAATCCCGGCGGCGCCGGCGATCTGGGCGCGATGGGATTTGCCATTGTCGGCATTTCGATTCCGCACATCTACCTCGGTCCGTTGCTCATGATTTTGTTTTCACTGGACCTGCGCTGGCTGCCGCTCACCGGCCGCGGGGGTCTCGAGCATCTGGTCCTGCCCGCGGTCACGCTTGGCACCGCGCTTGCCGCGATCCTTGCGCGGATGTTGCGCCAGAGCCTGATTCGCGTGCGCGAGAGCGACTATATGCGCACCGCGCTCGGCAAGGGGTTGAGCGCGCGGGCCGCCCTTGTTCGCCACGGGCTTAAGAACGCGCTCACATCCGTCGTGACCATCATCGGACTCCAGATGGGCGCGCTGCTGAGCGGCACGCTCATCACCGAAATAATTTTTTCGTGGCCGGGTATCGGCCGCCTGCTGATTAGCGCGATAGGGGCGCGCGACTATCCGGTGGTCGAGGGATGCGTACTCACGTTCGCGATGACTTACGTAATCGTGAACATGGCGGCCGATTTCGTTTATGCGATCGTGGACCCGCGAGTGAGAATCTCGTGAGCGTGCGCATGCGCAATCCGTCACTGGCTATTGGAGTGACTATCGTTGCCGCGATCGTCATCGCTGCGATCCTGGGCCCGATGCTGTTTCGCGCCGATCCTTTGTCGATCGATCTTGCGAACACGCTCGCCGGCCCCAGCCGCGCGCATCCGTTTGGTTGCGACGCGCTCGGCCGTGACGTGCTCGCCCGGGTCCTCTATGGCGCGCGGCTTTCGCTCTCGATTTCCACCGTGGTCGTTGCGATCTCGCTCGTCGTTGGCAGCCTGATTGGCGCGACCGCCGCGCTGTCGGGCGGTCGAATCGACAACCTGGTGATGCGCGGCGTGGATATCGTCCTCGCCTTTCCGGGAATCCTGCTGGCGATCGCGCTGGCGGCGATCCTCGGACCGGGTTTGATCGATCTTGCGATCGCGCTAACTGCGATGGGATGGACCGGCTACGCGCGCATCGTGCGCGGCGAAGTGTTGAGCTTGCGCGAGCGCGACTACGTTCTCGCCGCCGAGAGCCTGGGCGCCAGTCGTTCGCGCCTGCTGATGCGCCATCTGATCCCCGGCGTCGTTGGACCGCTTGCCGTGCAGACGACGTTCGGAATCGGCGGAATCATCGGCGCCGAAGCCGCGCTTTCATTTCTTGGCCTGGGCGCGCCGCCACCCACGCCCAGTTGGGGCAACATGCTTGACGCTGGCCGCGCGTTCCTGCTCGTCGCCCCGCATCTTACGACTGCGCCCGGACTCGCGATCGGGCTTTCGATTCTCGGCTTCAACCTGCTCGGTGATGGGATTGCGCAGAAAGCGGGACATCGCGCCTGACGGTCGCGCGCGTCAATCGCTCGGTATGCGAAGCGGGGAAATTTCGTGATACTCATTTTAGTTCGGGAGTGAGTGCGCGCCATGGAGAGAATTGAACCCGGCGAAATGGTTCGGCGGCTGACCGGCTTCATCCGCACCGAGGGCCGTTTCGACAGCGTCGCGATCGAGAATTTTCGCAAGATGCCTGGCGGAGCGTCGCGCGAGATCTGGTCGTTCGAATGCGCGACGGAGCGCGGCGGCGAAACGAGTCGGCGCGCGATGGTGCTGCGGCGCGATCCCGGCGCCCACAATATCTCCTCCAATCGCCGTCACGAGTTCATGGTGATCCGGGCCGCCTTCGAAGAACGCATCCCGGTTCCCGAGGTGTTCTGGGTTTCGGAAGATCCGGCCGTTCTCGGTTCCGCATTTTTCATCATGGAGCGGATCGATGGTGAGACTTTGGCGCGTCGCCTGCTCCGCGACGACACTTACGCCCGCGCGCGCGAAGTGATGCCCGCGCAACTCGCCGAAATTCTCGCGAAGATTCATCAAATCGATCCCGTCAAGCACAAGCTCGACTTCCTGGCGGAGTCGGGCGGCAACGCGGCGCTGACCGAGGTCAGCCGCTACCAGGAAAACTTTCGACTCCTCGCGCTCGAACCGCATCCCGCATTCGAATTGGCATTCCGATGGCTCCTGAAGCGCGTTCCGAAAACGCCGCGCACGACGCTCGTGCACGGCGACTATCGAATCGGCAATATTGTCTTTGGTCCCGAAGGCGTGCGATCGATCCTCGATTGGGAGTTGGCGCATCTCGGCGATCCCATGGAGGATGTCGGCTGGATGTGCGTGCGGGCGTGGCGCTTCGGCAATGATCAGAAGCCGGTCGGAGGGCTTGGCTCCCGCGAGGATTTTTTCCACGCCTACGAAAAAGCCAGTGGCACCGCTGTCGATCCCGAAGCGGCTCGATTCTGGGAGGTCTTCGGCAATCTGCGTTGGGGCATAATCACCATCGGCCAGGCCCGCACCCATATCGACGGATTCGTAAAGAGCGTCGAACTGGCCAGTATCGGACGGCGGACTGCCGAGACTGAGCTCGAACTGTTAAACCTGATCGAATAGCAACATGGTAATCCGGATCAATGGCCGTTTCACCAATTATTCAAACGTAATGTGAGTAATCGATATGCAGGACCGCCCGACTTCAGTTGAATTGCTCGAAGCCGCCGCCGACTTTGTCGATCGCGAACTCGTACCGGCAATCGAAGGAGCGCGCCAGTTCCAGGCGCGAGTGGTTGCCAACGTGATGCGAATCGTCGCGCGCGAAATAAAATTGGAAGATCCGCTGGTTCGCAGCGAAGTGAAGGCGCTTGCGCGGCTGCTCGGGCACGACGCGCCGCATCTGCACAGCCTCGACGACCTGCGCGCGGCCGCCGCCGGTATGGGCGAAGAGCTGACCGCGAAGATTCGCGCGGGCGAGGCGGACGACGGCGGCTGCCGCGGGGAAGTACTTGCCGTCGTGCGTCAGAGCGTCGAGGACAAACTGCGTATCGCGAATCCGCGCTACCTCGAGAGCGACATCGCTATTCGAAACGCCGCAAAACCGCAAAGGGAGGTCTGACTAATGTCTGAGCTCAAAGTGGTATTACTTGAACAAGACGACCTGATGCATTCCAACACCGGCGAGTCCAATTTCAACGAAAGCGCATACTATAATTTCTTCGATCGTAGGCAGCACCTCGGCGGTTTCATCAGACTGGGTAATCGCGCGAACGAAGGTTACGCCGAAATGACCGCATGCCTGTACCTTCCGGACGGAACCGTCGGCTTCATGTTTCAGCGGCCCGAGATCAAGGACAACAACGCCCACGACGCCGGCGGTGCAAGGTTCGAAGTCGTCAAACCGTTCGAACGCCATCGGGTTAGCTACCATGGCAAACTCTGCATTCTGAAGAATCCGCTCGAGATGGCCGATCCCGCCAAGGCGTTCAAAAGTAATCCATACTCGCAAGCGGTGCTCGCACTTGATTATGTGGCTGTCTCTCCCGGATGGGGCGGTGAAGTGCGCGAAAAAATTGGAGATCAATGGGTTTCGCCGAAACCATTCGGCAACCCCGAAACTCAATTCGCCAAGGGGCACCTGGAACAGCTCGGCCGCGCAACGGGAAAACTGGTGCTGACGACCGATGGGATTGCCCGCGAATTCGAAATCGACGCGCTTGGCCTGCGCGATCATAGCTGGGGACCGCGCTATTGGCAGGCGCCGAAATTCTACCGATGGCTCACGATGAACTTCGATGAGGGTCTTGGCGCGATGGCCACAATTACGGTGAATCGCGACGGCGGCGAACTCCCGGGAGGATTCATTGCGCGCAAGGGCCAACTGATTCTCAACATCGTGAAGGTCGATATTCAGACCGAATTCATCGGCGAGCAGCAGCTACACGACAAGATCAAGGTGACCTGTGAGACCGCTGACGGTGGAGCGCCAATAGTCATTACCGGCAAAGTGCTATCGATGATTCCGCTGCGCAACCGGCGCGCCGGTATAGTCACTCGCATCGCCGAAGGTATGACCGAGTGGAACTGGGACGGCAAAATTGGCTATGGACTTTCCGAGTATCTGGATCACTTTGATGAGTAGGCTGCGCGTCGCTCGCGCCGGGTAGCCGGATCATCGTCCAAGTTTCAGCGCGCGCAAACTCTCCGTGTACGGCGGATACGCGACGCCGCGTTCGGTGATAATCGCGGTCACCAGCTCGGCCGGGGTGACATCGAACGCGGGGTTGAACGTGCTGACGCCCTTGGGCGCGATTTGCTTGCCGGCGTACTCGGTGAGCTCGCGGCCCGAGCGCTCTTCGATCGGGATCGCCGCGCCGTCCGGACAGTCCAGGTCGATCGACGACAGCGGCGCCGCGACGTAAAATGGCACGCCGTGGCGCCGCGCCATCACCGCCAGCGGATAGGTGCCGATTTTGTTCGCGACGTCGCCGTTCGCTGCGGTGCGATCTGTTCCCACCACCACGCAATCGATCTTGTTCTGCGAGAGCACCGTTGCCGCCATGCTGTCAGCGATCACCGTCACCGGTATCCGATCTTTGTGGAGTTCCCACGCGGTCAGGCGCGAGCCCTGCAAAAATGGCCGCGTCTCGTCGGCGAACACCTGGATCTTTTTGCCCGCGTCGCGTGCGGCGCGCACCACCCCGAGCGCCGTCCCGTATCCTGCCGTCGCCAGCGCGCCGGCGTTGCAATGCGTCAACACGGTGGCCGGGTCTCCGATGAGTTCGGCGCCGAACCGGCCCAGCGCGCGATTCGCCGCCAGGTCTTCCCGGTAAATCGCGATCGCCTCCGCGCGCATGCGGCGAAACAATTCTGCCGCATCGAGTGAAATGCTGTCGTCGAGCGCGCGGCCCATTCGATCCACTGCCCACGCCAGATTTACCGCGGTTGGCCGGGTGGCCTTGAGTGCTCTTGCGACCACCTCGAAGCGTTTTCGCGCCTTCGCGCCGGCGGTGCCCTTGATGCCGAGCGCGACACCCATCGCCGCCGCGACGCCAATTGCGGGTGCGCCGCGAATCACCATCGTGCGGATAGCTCGTGCGACGCCACGGTAGTCGCGATAGGTTCGAATTACCTCGCGCGCGGGAAGCAGGCGCTGATCGATCATACGGACGGTGTCCGCCCGCCATTCAATCGTCATCACGGCCATGTAGTCTGACTCTTTTGCACGCGAATGAGGTTTCAAAAAAGCTTATAGCAACCTTGCGTTGCTGTCACTTCGCTGCGCGGAGTTTATTCGGAGCGCAATTGGAACGCACAACGACGCTGTGAAACTTCAGATGAATTGAGCAATAGAAAACGGCGCAGCTGATGATTCGCGGCGCCGCTCAACTCTGCTCTAATTGCGCGATACCGCATTGCGGCCGGTACGCGCGAAGCCTCGGTTAGACTCTTTCGTATACTCCGCGTGCCCTTCGTCTTGCGGCTCCGGCATCGATCCATCGCGTGATCGCCGCGAATATCTCCGACGGACGCTTCTGCTTGAGTCCCCGCACGTTGCGCACGTCGGCGGCCTTGAACTGCTTGGGAAGCGCCGAAAGCACGTTGCGCCAATTGACCCGGCCGCGTGGCCCGCCGCTGACCGCTTTCGCTCCACCGCCTCCACGACCGATCAACGATCCCAGCCGCGCTTCCTCTTCCTTGAGTTTACTCAGTAGTGACTCTTTCAAGCGGATGTCTTTGCGCAGATTCATGAGCAGAGTGCGCGCTTGGCGCTGTACTTGTTGGAATGCCGATGTGGTTCCGCGATAGGCTTTCTGTCGAGGCATTTAGCAATCTCCTTTCGGGGAATTGGTCAATACAAATCAACTTTGAATATACACAATCAAACCTAATCCTACAAGTATCAAAGTCATTTTGTCCATTATCAACATCAGTCAAGTGGATATAGCGCCAGGTGTTCTCAATGCCTCTTCTGTTCTAGTCTTTCGGTGCCCGTGAAAAGTGAAAAATCCGCACCTGACATGATCGGTTTGCCATTGATGAGCGAACTACAGAGACTCGTCGCTGTTCCGCGACCCCATCAGACTACTCCGTGCAGCGCTAAAAGTTCTTTTACAGATAGTCAGATCGACTCGCCGATATTTCAGTCAGCCTCTGAAACACCGCCGCCCGCTATCCGGGGTTCGCATCCGGAAAAGAAACTTGGCCT
>Ga0074046_10001626_pt1 | contig 20052 bp, 15 predicted proteins | sample BogForMeECP23OM3_FD_94441 | JGI IMG/M metagenome (GOLD analysis project Ga0074046, IMG submission 94441) | Bog forest soil microbial communities from Calvert Island, British Columbia, Canada - Bog Forest MetaG ECP23OM3 | ecosystem: Environmental > Terrestrial > Soil > Wetlands ... | reverse complement strand
CTCGACCTCGTAGACGGTCCGCTTCTCGCCCTCCTTGGTCTCATACGACCGCTGCCGCAGCCGCCCGGACACGATCACCCGCATCCCGCGCTGCAGGCTCTCGGCCACGTTCTCCGCCGCCTGACGCCACACGTTGCACGTCAGGAACAGGCTGTCGCCGTCCTTCCACTCCCCGGTCGAGTTGTCCCGGAACCGCGGCGTCGACGCCACCCGGAACCGCGCCACCGGCTGCCCCGCCGGGGTAAACCGCAACTCCGGATCATCTACGAGATTCCCCGCGATCGTGATCTGGGTATCGCCTGCTGCCATCTCAACTCTCCGTACCTGGCTCTTGATGTCAGTCCTATCCTGCTCCCGACCACTGACATTTCCGGCCGATCCGCGGATGGCGTAGCGTCGGTGGCATGCTGCTCACCGCCGAGGGTGCCGTCCTGCTGCTGATCGACCTGCAGCAGCGGCTCATGCCCGTCATCGATGATCACGAGGCTGTCGTGGCCCGCGCCGTGCGGCTCGCGGAGGCGGCGACGCTGCTGGACGTGCCGGTCCGTGCGACGGAGCAGAACCCGGCGGGCCTGGGCCCGACGGTGGCCCCGCTCGCCGCTTACCCGCAGGCGGTGATGGCCAAGACGACGTTCTCGGCGGCGGGTGACCCTGGCTTCTCCGCGCTGCTCCCCGCTGGGTCCGGGGAGATCGTGGTGGCCGGCTGCGAGGCGCACGTGTGCGTCCTGCAGACGGTGCTCGACCTGCTCGCCGCCGGACGGCGGGTGGTCTGGGCGGCGGACGCGACCGGTTCGCGCGATCCGGCCGACCGGGCGGCCGCCATCGACCGGGCGCGGCAGCACGGCGCGCAGATCGTCACGTCGGAGATGGTGCTGTTCGAGTGGCTGCGCGACGCGCGGCACCCGAAGTTCCGCGAGGTCCACAAGCTGCTCAGGTGAGGCGCCCAGGTCCGGACGCAGCTGACGGCCGTCATCAAAATACAAGTTCGATTTGAACCGAACGGGGCAGGTGCTTCTGGCCGCCTAGATCGGAGGCGGGCAGGAAACAGAGCCGGACGGGAGGCCTAGAGGGGACGGGAGGCCTAGAGCAGGCGCAGCTGGCGGTCGGCGGCGCGGCGTGCTCGCCGGGGGCCGGTCAGGCCGGGCGGCTCCGGGTCGAGCGCGGCCAGGAACGGCGACCGGCCGGCCGTCTCCGGTGAGCCGTGCCTGGTCCGGCGCGCCGCGCAGGTCAGCAGCAGCCGGTCGCGGGCTCTGGTCATCCCGACGAACAGCAGCCGCCGCTCCTCGGCGGCATCGGCCGCGGTGAGGGGGCCGGAGCCTGGTAGCCGCAGCGGCAGCAGACCGCGCTCGCAGCCGGCCAGGAACACCACGTCGAACTCCAGGCCCTTGGCGCCGTGCAGGGTCAGCAGGGTGATCGCCTCGGCCCGCGGATCCAGCGCGTCCGTTTCCGCGCCCACGGCGATCTCGGCCAGGAAACGCTCGAGGTCGGCGCCGCACCGGCGGGCCAGCGGCGTGAGCAGCTCGCCCGCCGCGCGGATGTCGACGACGGTCGCGTCACGCTCGCTGCGGGCCGCGGCCAGGGCGTGCACCGCGGCCGTCAGTTGCCCGGCGACATCGCCGGGGGCGCCGCCGGTGGTGCCGCCCGCGCCGCCGGTGGTGCCGCCCGCGGCGCCGGTTATGCCGCCTGCGGCGCCGGGGTCCGCGAGGCGCATCTCGCGCACGATGTCGGCCACCCCGGTCCGCCGGGCGAGCAGGTCGTGCGAGCGCTTCTGGAACGGCAGCCCGGCCCGGGTCAGCGCCTGGCCGAGCGGGCCGGCCTGGGCGTCGGTGCGATACAGGACGGCTATGTCCGACAGCCCGAGCTTGCCGTGGGCGTGCCCGTCGGCCCGGCCGCTGTCCAGGCTGTGGAAGGACGCGCCGCCGAGCAGCTGGTCAATCGTAGCGGCGATCCACGCGGCCTCGGCGTGCTCGTCGGCCGCCTCGTCGAAGGTGACGACGTCGGCTGGGCCGCCCCGTACCGCGACCGCGGTCCGTCCCGGGACCAGCGTCGCCGGCGCTATGGCCTGCATCGCGGCGGTCACGATCTCCGGACTCGAGCGGTAGTTCCGGGTGAGCTCGATCGTGGTCGCCCCGGGGAAATCCGCCGCGAACCGGCCGAAGATGCCGACGTCGGCCCCACGGAAGCCGTAAATCGCCTGGTCCGGATCGCCGATCGCGGTCAGCCCGGTGCCGTCGCCGGCGATCAGGCGGAGCAGGTCGCACTGCACCGCGTCGATGTCCTGGTATTCGTCCACGCTGATCCGCGGCCAGCGGGCGCGCAGGGCGGCCGCAATGGCGGGATCGTCGTGGAGCAGGTCCGCCGACATCTCGATCAGCCCGTCGAAGTCCACCAGGTCGCGGGCCGTCAGTTCGCGGCGCAGGGCCAGCCGGCCGTCTGGGTCCAGGCCGGCGATCAGCTTGCGGGCGTCCCGCTCGGAGCCGGTCAGTTCGGTCGCGACCCGGAGTCTGACCGTCTCGTCCGCGACCTTGAACGGCCGGCCGAGTCCGGCCGCCTCGTGGTGCTCGCGCAGGATCCGCAGGCCCAGGCCGTGGAACGTGGTCACGGTGGGCTGGCCGGGGCCCAGCCCGGCCAGCCGGTCTTGCACCTCCTGGGCGGCCCGCCGGGTGAACGTGATCGCCAGGAAGTTCCCGGCGGGCAGGCCGCGGTCGGTGATCTGGTGGGCGATGCGGTAGGTGAGCGTGCGCGTCTTGCCGCTGCCCGGTCCCGCGATGATCAGCAGCGGCCCGTCGGCGGTGGCCGCGGCCCGCTGCTCGGGATCCAGCCCGTCCAGCAGCGCACCCGTCGCGAGCGCAGGCGCCGCGGCGGCGGTGGCCGTGGAAGCAGGCGCCGGGGCGCCACCTCGGCGGCGCTCGGGCCGGGTGCCGGGGCGAGGTACCCGGGCCCGTTCGGCGTTATCGTGCTTGTCGGCCGGGGCCAGGCCGGCCACCGGGAAGAGCGCCGCTCCGCCCAGTTCACCCGGCTGGAACAGGCGGATCGTACCGTACTCGCCGTCGTAACCCGCGTCCCTGATGACCTCGCCGCGCCGCAGCCGGGCGATACCCTCGCTGAGCAGCGACCCGCCCGCGCGGCGGAGGTCATCGAGCGGGGCCTCCCGCAAGATGCTCAGCTCAGGTCCGAGCGCGGCGACCAGCCGGCCGACTTCGCCGACCACCTTCTTGCTCCTCGGCCCGGTGGCCAGGATCTCGCCGACGATCTCGGGGAGCTGGACCAGGCTGGTGAACCCTGCGGCGCCGGGCGGGCGGAAGCCCGCGGGGCGGTCGGCCAGCTCGGCTATCCGGTGCAGGACGCCGACGGTCAGGGGCTTACCGCACTGCGGGCAGATGGTGTCCAGGGCCCGGGCGGGGTCGACCCGGACCCCGCACTTGCGGTGCCCGTCCAGGTGATACTTGCCCTCCTCGGGGAAGAACTCGATCGTGCCCGCGAGGCCGTTTCCGGTGCGCAGGGCCGCCGCCATGGCAAAGTAGTCGAGCTCGGTGTCGAATACGGTGGCCTCGCGGCCGAGCATCGGCGGCGAATGCGCATCGGAGTTGCTGACCAGGCGGTACTGATCCAGCGACGAGCAGGCCCAGTTCATCGGCGGATCCGAGGACAGGCCGGTCTCCACCGCGAAGATGTGCCCGGCCAGGTCGGCGTAGCAGTCCTGCACCGCGTCGAAGCCGGATTTCGAGCCGAGGACGGCGAACCAGGGCGTCCAGACGTGCGCGGGCACGAGAAAACAGCCCGGATCGGCCGACAGCGTGATGTCCAGCAGATCACGAGAGTCCAGGCCGAGGATCGGCCTGCCGTCCGAGGCCAGGTTGCCGATCTTGGCCAGCGCCGCGGTGATCCGTTCGACGGCATCGAAGCTGGGCGCGTAGATAAGGTGATGGACTTTCCTGGTGCGTTCGCCACGCCGGTAGATCGTGGATATCTCGACCGAGAGCACGAACCGGACGGGGCCGGCGCCGACGGGCGGGGAATCGCGGAGGAGCCGCCGTTCCAGCTCCGGCCGGACCCGGAACAGGCCGGGCTCCGCCGGGACGAGGGTCTCCCGCAACTCGGCCGCCCACGCGGGGTGGGTGAAGTCCCCGGTTCCGAGCAGTTGCAGGCCCTTGCGCAGCGCCCCCGCCGACAGGTGCTCGATGTCGCAGTCCTTGCTGCAGGCACGCGAGAATCTCGAATGGATATGCAGGTCAGCGTGGAACATGTCGGCGGGGCAACTCCCTGGCGCGGTTCAGGCCGGGTCTGATCTTGCCACGGCGCACCGACAATCGCGCGGGTACCGCCAAGGATGGGGAGGTTACGGAGCAAGCTTGCCGGGCCACAGGCGCCGGTGGGCCTCGGTGACCGCGGCGCAGTCGGCGTCATCGGGGAGGAGGGTCACGATCTGGTCGGCGTCCTCGGCCAGCCGGCAGCGGCCGTCCTCGACCAGCGGGCAGGCCCGCCCTGGGACGGGGCCGGTGCACTGCCGCACCTCGTTTCCGTCGACCCGCAGGGCGGCGACGCGCCGGTCATCGAACCAGCCTCGCCGTTCCACCAGGATCCGCCGGCCCGAGGTCCGGGGCCAGCCGGGCATGCCGCCGCAAGCGGAGATCTCCAGGCAGACGACGAAGCTCTCGTCGGCGGGTTCGGTCAGGGCCGAGCCGTATCGCGTCAGCAGGTGCAGCATCGTGTCGTTGGTGATGCTGACGACGGCGCTGAGCCGTTCGAGTCCCGATGCCTTGGCGTGATCGAGCAGCGCGCTGAGCATGCGGCGACCCAGCCCGAGGCCCTGGAAGTCATCCAGGACGGCGAGCGCAAGTTCACCCGCATCTTCGGCCGTGGGTACGTACCTGGCCTCCGCCACCAGGCGCTCCGATCCCGGCGTCATGGCGAGCAAGGACACTGTGCCGGGCGCGACGTCGATCCGGGCCAGCCGGGCGAGCAGGACCGGCTTCGGGCGCCCGGAATGGAAACGGCGGCGGAACGATTCGGCCGACAGCCCGGCGTACAGCTCCGCGATGCGGGGTACGTCCGCCGGAGCGGCCACGCGCAGCACGACGTTCCGGCCGTCCCGCAGGCGGATCTCGCCGTTGCCTTCCATGGGGTCACGGTAGCTTCGGCCTTGCTGGTGGCAACAGGGACCAACGGCCCGAAATGACCGCCGGCTGGCCAGACCGGACCCTGCGCCCGGTCTGGCCAGAGCTGAACGGTTAGCGGAGCTTCTTGACGCGGTTGATCAACTTGAGCATGAGGCTGGTGGGCACCGGGTCGTTCGTGCCGCCGACGGAATTCATCGTAAAGACGTCCGTGCCCTCGACGGTGACTAGCGTACTCTGCTGGATGGTAATGCCCGCCTGATCTGTCAGGTCACTTATCTGGCCAACCTGGAAAGCCTGGCACTTGGCGTCCTTGGCACGGGCCTGGTTGTAGTAGGTGGCAGCCGCCTTGGTGCTGGGGAACTGATAGACCGACTGGGTGTAATAGAACTGAGTACTGGGGTAATCGGGCCAGGGGTTCGGATTGATGACCCACGAAAGCGCGACGGCGGACTCCCCCCGGCCAGGCCATCTGGCGCCGTGCCGCATCGCGAGAGCATCGTATTGAGGAGAATGTCCGCACTGGCGGCGATGAGACCAAATTGGGATTTTCGAATCGGCCCCGATCGGGGTCGGCGGCGGTAACGGCAACGATGGAACATCGGTGCTGTCCCAGCGGCAGCAATGTTCCATCGTTGCCGTTGGGCTGTTCAGGATTGACGGCTCACTGGGAGCGCGGTGACCAGGACGTCGGATACGGGGGAGCCGGGGCAGGGGTCGCGCGTGCGCGCGACCTTGCGCCAGCCCCATTCGGCGAAGGCGTTCTGTGCCGGGGTGGCCGCGGGCAGGACGGTTAGCGTCGCGCGTTCCTCCGGCCGGCTCGCCAGGATGAGGTCGTGCAGGGTCTGGCCGATGCCCTGCCGCCGCCATGACGCGCGGACCAGCAGCTCGACCAGGGCGAAGGTGCGGCCAGGGTGCTCAGTGGTGACGTCGGCGGGGAGCGGGGTGGTCAGGTCCCGCCACCAGGAGGTGGACGGCCGGAGCGGCATCCCGGCCGCGTAACCGACCAGATAGCCGCCGTGACGAGCCTCGGCGAGGACGAAGCCTGGCTGGCGGCGCTGGACCCGGAAGCGGTCGGCGAACTCCGCGGCATCGTCGGTCCGCCCATACGGCGGGTCGGCGTAAACCTCGGCGTGGAGGACCTGCAGTTCATCCGCGTGCGCCGCCGCCCGCGGCCCGTCCAGCAACTGGAACGTTATGCCGGGCGCGGACACGACCACCTTCCCTGCTGGGGCTCGTCAGTCGTCGAGCCCGGCCAGGTGGAGCTCTTCCAGGCGGGCGGGGTCGGCGATGACGTCGATCCGCGAGATCGTGCTGTCACCGATCGTGGGCTCACGCTAGTTTCCCGGTCCGTGCAGTCCGAAGATGAGCCGCTGGTCGCCGGGCCTGAAGGTGCCGTGGAACTGCGAGCTGTCGCCGATATCGCGGCACCGGGCGAGCAGGGCGCGGCCGAGGGCGACCTGCTGGCGTTCCCAGCTCGCCAGCGCGGCCGGCACATCCCCGCCGGCTGACGCGAGTTCGGTGGCCAGGGCCCAGCCGTCGGCGGCGGCCTTGGCCGTGCCCGCGGCGGCGTGCGGGCGGACCGCGAAGGCGGCGTCGCCGATCAGGCAGGCCCGGCCGAACGCCATGCGGGGGACGGCGATGTCGTAGACGACCTGGACGAACGGCTCGCCCACGCCGGTCACGACCTCCATGATGGGCGGGGCCAGCTCGGCCACGGCGGCCTGCCGCACGGCGGTCACTGCCTTCTCCGTGGCCGCGCCGGGCGGCAGCGACACCGCCCGGCGGATGCCGTCCCGGCCGGTCCTCAGCTCCTCGAGCTCCGCGCCCTCGGCGACGTTGACGTACCAGACGAAATTGACCAGGCGATCGCCTAGGACGCCGCCGGGGATGGGATAGACGAGGATGTGGCTGTCCTTGAGCACCTGGTAGGTGATCGCGTCGCCGAGCAGCTGGCGGGTGGCATCGGGCAGCGCCTGCTCGGGCAGCGTTCCGCGCCAGGCCACGTAACCCGAGTAGGACGGCTTGACGTCCGGCAGCAACCGCGCCCGGGCCAGCGAACTCACGCCGTCGGCGCATACCAGCAGGTCAGCTTCGGCGCTGGCGCCATCCGCCAGCGTGACGTGGACTGCGTCCCCGGACTGGCGGAAGCCGGTGACCTCGCTGCCGAGCAGATAGCGGCCGCGGTCGAACAGCTCGAGCAGCGAGGTGTAGATGGTGTTCCACGACGAGAACAGGTAACGGTGCCGCTGCTCGTGCTGGATGCTGCCGTCGGCCCGGAGGAACCTGATCCAGTCGGTGGAGGAGCACACGTCGGCCCGCTGCCGGCCACCCCGCTCGGTCAGGTAGCGCAGGGTGGCGTCGAGGGCGGCGATGCCCGCGCCGCGGGCCTGCAGCGCAGCCGACGATCGCTCGAAGACCCGGACCTCGCAGCCGATGTCGCGGAGCACGAGCGCGGCGGTCAGGCCGCCCACCGATCCGCCCATGACGATGACGCGGGGCATTCCGGGCAGGACTACGGCCGCCCGAACGTAGCCACCTTCACCACCTCGAGCTCGAACAGGACCCGCCGCTCATCCATGGAGGGGTCGCGCAGGGCGTAGGGCGGCTCGTTGCCGGTGTACTTCACCCAGATCCGGTCAAGCTGGTCGGTGACCCGGCGGCCCTCCACCGGATCGTCCTCGGAGACCTCCCGCTTGACCACCGTCTTGAGGCTCAGCCAGTGGTAGGTGTTCTCCGGGTTCATCAGCAGGAAGGTGGCGTTCGGCGCCTTACGCAGCCAGTCCACCTTCTTGCGGTGGGTCGCCAGGTTCAGCAGCACGGTGTCGCCCTCGTAATCGAACCACACCGGGGTCAGGTTGGGCTGGCCATCCGAGCCCGTCACCGCGACGATGGCGGTCACCGGCTCGTCGAGCAGCCGCTTATAGATCGGGTCGAGGTCGGCGAGGCTCGTCACCGGTTCCCGCTCGCCGATCATGAACTGACCGGGCTGGGTTCCCTCGGCGACGTCTTTGAACTTCGCCACGGTAATGGTCACTGCGCACGCTCCTTCGCGCTAGCGCTGCCCCAGGCAAAGCTAAGGGACAGCGCACTCCAAGCGCCCGGCTGATGCCGGGCACGGCTCTGCGTCCGGCCTGCCCCCGGCTGAGGTCCATGACAGCCGGGTAGCCAGCCGGATCGACGCTGGCATCGATCACGGTGGGACCAGGTCGGCGCAGGGCGGCCGCCAGCGCCGTGGCCAGGTCCCGCTCGGTGGTCACCGCGGCGCCCGCGGCGCCCATCGCGGCCGCGGCGGCCGCGAAAGAGACCGGGCCGTACCTGACCGCTTCGTCGCCGCCTTGCCCGGCCGGTTTCTGCTTCAGCTTGATCAGGCTGAGCGCGGCGTCGTTGAAAACGATCACGATGACCCTCAGCGACAGCCGGACGGCCGTCTCTATCTCGGCCAGCGTCATGCCCAGGCCGCCGTCGCCGGTGAACGCCACCACCGGCACCTGCGGCGCGTACAGCGCGGCGGCGATGGCGGCGGGCAGCGCGTAGCCCATGGTGGCGAGCCCGCTGGAGACGAGGAGCCGGAGTGGCTCGGGTACTTCCCACAGCGGCATGGCGACCAGCATGTGCGCGCCCGCGTCCACCGCGGCGATGGTCTCCGGCGGGGTGCAGGCCCGCACCGTCGCGACGACCTGCTGGGGGGCCAGCAGCCCGGGAGCGGCGACGGCCGCCGCCGCGAGCCGGGCCGCGGCGTCGGTCTTGGCCGCGTGTCCCGCATCCGGCGGCCAGGCGTGGCCGGGCCCGTCGGCCAGCACCTCCGCCGCCAGCGCCAGCGGCATCTGCAGCGCGGTCGCGCCAGTGAAGTAGCCGCGGTAGGAAGCGGCCGTTCGGGACGGGCCGGCTGCGGGCTCGGTGATCAGGATGGTCCGCGCGGCGTAGTCCCACGGCGCCGGGATCATCTCCGCCTCGTCCACGCCGAGCCCGATGATGAGATCGGCGGCGGACAGCAGCGGCCACTCCATCGTGCCCCCGGTGACCAGCCCGGCCGCCTCGTCGGCGGAGTCCGGGATGATGCCGCGAGCCCGGTAGGTGTGCAGCGCCGGGAGGCCGCGGCCCGCCACGGCCGCCCTGATGGCGGCGGTCCGCGGGATGGCGCCCGCGCCCAGCAGCAGCACCGGGCGCCGCGCCGCCCGGAGTGCCCCGGCCAGGAATGAAGCACCCGAGGCGTTCCCTGCGGGGGTCGGCGGGCCACTGCGTTCGAGAGTGCTGTCTTTAGGGGCGCCGCCGTCCTGACCCGGGTCGTCGACAGGGCCTGGAGCGCTGTCGTCCATGTTGGCGATCACCGGTCCTGGCGGCGCTGCCAGCGCCATCCGGACGATCTGTGCGGCCACCTCGCCGGCCTGCCGTCGGCCGACGGTGATCGCCGCCTTGGCGACCGGCCGGCCCAATCCCGCCTGGTCGATCCGCTGGTGGCTGACCCGGCTGGCGTCGGCGGCCGCGACGGTATCCGCGATCACCACCACGGGCAGCCGGTCCAGGGCCGCGTGCGCGACGCCGTTGACCGCGCTGGCCAGCCCCGGCCCCCGGGTCACGACCACGGCGCCGGGCGTGCCGGTGAGGTCGGCGTACGTGGCGGCCATGATCACCGCGGCGGTCTCGCCGTGGGCCAGGATAAAGCGCAGCCCGGCCGCCGCCGCGGCGCCGACCACGTCCAGGTTGGGACCACCGCCCGGCACGCCGAACATCAACCGCGTTCCTGCCTCAGCCAGTGCCCGTACGATCGCATCTGCGCCCGAAGGGGCGGCGTAGGTGCGGGCAGTGCTGGCTTCCAACGAGGCTCCTCTTTACACCGGTCATTCTGTGGTGCCCGTGGTGCATCGTCAAGGGCGCTGAACGCCTGGTGGCGAGATGATGAACCCATGGCAAACTGCGTCGACGTTGCGAGGTGAGACGATGCCGGATTCGCCGGGCGGACGCTGGCGAGGATTCCTGCAGGAACTGCCCGTCCTGCAAGGGGTGCTGCCCATTGACCGGTCCCGGGTACCTTCCGATGTGCTGGCCGGCATCACGCTCGCCGCCCTCGGCGTCCCCGAGGTGCTCGGATACGCCAAGATCGCCGGGATGCCGCTTGTCACCGGCCTGTACACGCTGCTCCTGCCGATGGCGGTGTTCGCCGTCCTCGGTTCGTCCCGCCACCTCGTGGTCGCCGCGGATTCCGCCACCGCGGCCATACTCGCCGCCGCGCTGGCGGGCCTGGCGGTGGCGGGGTCGGAGCGATACGTCCGGCTGGCCGGGCTGGCGGCCCTGCTGACCGGCGGGCTGCTGCTGGCGGCCCGGCTGGCCCGGCTCGGTTTCCTGGCCAACTTCCTGTCCCGTACCGTGCTGGTCGGGTTCCTGACCGGCGTCGGCATCCAGGTCGCGGCCGGACAGCTGCCCGACATGCTCGGGATCACCGCCGCGGGCCAGCAGACCCTGCCCCGGCTGCTGAAGGTGGTGCGCGCGCTCCCGCACGCGCACCCGGCCGACGTGGCGATATCGATCGGGGTCATCGTCATCGTGGTCGCGGCTCGCCGGATCGCCCGCCGGATCCCGGGGCCGCTGATCGCGGTGGTCATCGCGATCAGCGTGAGCCGGGCCGCGGGCCTGGCCCGCCACGGCGTGGCCGTGGTCGGACCCGTCCCGCGGGGGCTGCCGAGCCTGGGGCTGCCCGCCTTCGGCTGGCACAACACCGCCGCGCTGCTCGGCGCCGCGGCGTCGATGTTCGTGGTCATCCTGGCCCAGAGCGCGGCTACCTCCCGGGCCTACGCCGCGAAGTACGAGGAGGAGTTCAGCGAAGACACGGATCTGGTCGGCCTGGGTGCCGCCAACATCGCCGCCGCGTTCTCCGGCACGTTCGTGGTCAACGGCAGCCCGACCAAGGCGCAGATGGTCGACAGCGCCGGCGGCCGCAGCCAGCTGGCCCAGCTCACCGCCTCCGCCGTAGCCCTCGTCGTCCTCGTGCTGTTCACCGGGCCGCTGGCGTACCTGCCCGACGCCGCCCTGGCCGCGGTGGTCTTCCTCATCGCGGTCCAGCTCATCGACGTCCCGGAGATGAGGCGCATCCGGGCCACCCGGAAACGCGAGTCCGCCGTGGCCTGGCTCGCGGCGGCCGCGGTGGTGACCGTGGGGGTCGAGTACGGCATCATTGTCGCCGTCGTGGCCTCGGTCGTCGACCACTTGCGCCACAGCTACAGCCCGTTCAACAGCGTCCTGGTGAAGTCAGCAGCCGGGCACTGGCAGCCTGTCCCGGTCGCGCCCGGCGCCCGCACCGAGGAGGGGCTGGTGGTCTACCGGTTCGGCACCAGCCTGTATTACGCCAACGCGGCCAAGCTGGTGGACGACTTCGCGGCCCTGGTCGGCCACGGCGGCCCGCTGCGATGGATGGTCCTGGACTGCGTCGCCATCGAGGACGTCGACTACACCGCATCGACGGTCCTCACCAGGGTCGTCGAACACGCTCACCAGCGTCACGTGCGCCTGGTCCTCAGCTCCGTGCTCCACCCGGTGCGCCAGCAGCTCGACCGTTACGGCATCAGCGCGGCGCTGGGCCCCGACGCCTACTACGACACTCCCGGCCTGGCCCAAGAGGCCTTCCACGCGGCCGGCCCGACAGATCGATGGGTCACCAGGGGTTAGGCGAAGGCGCTGATGCCGGTGATGTCGCGGCCGACGATGAGGGTCTGCATGGTCTCGCCCACCAGCGCCGCCACCAGCGGAGCCAGGCACGCACCCACTCGTTCGGCATCATGATCCTGACCCGGCGGCCACGGGCTCGGCGTGGACGAGCTCCCGCTTGAGGATCTTGCCGGTGGCGGTCACGGGCAGGCTGTCACGGAACTCCACGATCCGCGGGTACTTGTACGCCGCCATGTTCCGCTTGCACCAGGCGAGGAGGTCCGTCTCGGTGATCGGGGCACGTCGGGCCAGCAGATCTTCGAGCAGGTCCCGGCGGACCCGGTCGCCCTCGGCCAGGACGTGCTGCTGGGCCGCCACGTAGGCCTCCCCCGCGATCGTGCTGCCCAGCTCGATGAGCTGCATGATGTGGGCCACGACCAAGAGCGCGGCTTCGCGCGCTGCGGCGTCCTCACCGGCCGCGTCCAGGACGCCCTGCCACAGCGTGAGCTGCCCGATCCGGAACGCCTGCAGGAAATCGGCCAGCGAGATCCCCTGCGCCACCCGCCGGGTCGCCTGCTCGCGGGTGACCGCGAAATCCGCCCGCCGGGCCGGCTGCCCGGTGGTCAGGCCGGCCAGGAAGGCCAGGAAGATGGCCCGGACGTGGGCGGCGACGTCCTCGCGCAGCTGGTCGTCGCGGCTGCTCGCGTACGCGGGCACTTCGGCCCAGATCGCCTCGGTCGCCGCGGCGACCATCTCGTCCAGGGACGCCTGCACCGCTGCGGCGATCCGCTGCGTGCCCGGGTGGGATGTGCTGAGCGGCACCACCGCCATCTCTCCTCCGCTCTCCTCGGCGCCGATCACGGCCTGGTCGCCTACGGCCAAGGATGCCGAGATTGTGGCCAGGCCACAAGGGTCACGCATCAGTGATGCTCCGGGACGCTTACCGCAGCGGCCGGCTGCCGTTCGCCTGCCTAACAAAACCCTAACGCCCGCATTTAATGCCTAGTACATTCCTAACGTCCGCATTTCTCTCGCGCCAATACAATTTGAGCGTTCCCGTAGAGAATGCGTGGCAGTGAGGAGCAAAATGGCTACTGCCAGCGAAGTGCCGGTGCGGGCGGCCGTTCCGGCGGCGGAGCCCGTTGACGCCGGCCGGGATGTAACCGGTCCAGCCATTCATATCCTGCTGGCCCGCGCTGATCGCCCCGGTGAAGGGACGCTGGTTAATGGCGATGAGCCCGGCCCCGCCTAGCCGAATATCGCTAGCTTTTCCGCCGCCGAGTCCGCGCGGCGGCGCGGACGCTGCCAATGAGTGTGGCACTCTACCCGATAGAACCATTAGAGTGTCACATTCATTGGTTCCGCGGCGCCCTCGGGGCGCTCGGGAGCGAGTCCCGGCAGTCACTCCGCGGTCAAAGCGCTCTGGGCGGAACACCTGCATCAGGCGTAGGCGTGGCACGGGAGGGCCGACGCGCCCGCTGCCCCGGTGAGCCTCCCTTTCTTGACACGCTCCGCCGTAGAACATATAGTTCTGATGTCAAAACTATTTTGGTACTAGAACCGAACTAAGTAGGAGGGCGGCATGGCACCGTCAGGACAGATGAACACGCCGGCGCTGCAGGCGCTGCTGCAGGACGCAGCGCTCACCGGAAACTGGACCTTGGATGCATCCAGGTCCACGGTCAGCCTGCGGAGTAAGAGCATGTGGGGCCTGGCCCCGGTGAAAGGCGTCTTCCGGAAGGTCGGCGGCCAGGGGACCGTCTCCCCGGCCGGGGACGTGAGCGGCACCGTGACCGTGAGCGCCGCATCGATCGACACGAAGAACAAAAAGCGCGACAAGCACCTGCGCTCGCCGGACTTCTTCGACAGCGACAGCTACCCCGACATCATCTTCACCGTCAACGGGGCCAGGCCGTCCGGCCAGGGCGTCACCGTGTCCGGCAGCCTCACCGTCCGCGACCGCACCAGGCCCGTCAGCTTCGACGCTCAGGTGTCCATGGTCAGCGCCGGAGAGATAGCGCTCGACGCCGAGGTCCAGGTCGACCGGTCGGACTTCGGCCTGACCTGGAACCAGATGGGTATGGCCTCCATGCACAACACCATCGCCGTCCACGCTGTGTTCACTAGGCGCTAAGCAACACCGTCGGCGCCGGCCCGGCGGGCGGGCCGCGTTAGCCAGGCGCCAGCGGCCAGCGCCGCGGTGGCGCCGGCCGAGGTGGTCGGCGCGGTGCGCGAGCAGCACCGTGCCTACTTGCAGCGCTGCGGGCTCGGGACCGGCTAGGCCGGGCGGGCCAGTCGCCATCGGCTGCGACCGGCTGCTTTGGCCGCGTAGAGTGCGCGGTCCGCATTCGCCAGTACGGAGTCGGCGGTGTCGTCGGCCGCGGATAGCGCGACGCCGATCGATATCGAGGGAGAAATGGACTCGTCGCCTAGCTTGACGGGCTGCTGGACCGTCCGCATGACCCGCGCCGCCAGGCTGACCGCCTCGGCCGGAGTCGGCACCGGGTAGACGATCAGGACGAACTCATCGCCGCCGAGCCTGCCCACGGTGTCCTGCTCTCTCGCCGTCAGTTCGAGGCGCCGCCCGACTTCGGCGAGCAACTCGTCGCCTGCCGCGTGCCCGAAGGTGTCATTCACTTTCTTGAAGTGATCGAGATCGCAGAACAGCACGGCGACGTGGCCTTCACCGCCCTGCTCTGGGGTGAGGGCCGCCGCGAGCCGGTCGAGCACGAGCGCCCGGTTGGGCAGGCCGGTGAGCCAGTCATGCGTGGCCGCATGGGCAAAGCGTGCCTGCATCGTCCTCAGCAGGGTGATGTCCTCGATCTGAGTGAGCACCAGGCTCGGACCATTTCGAGTCTCCGCGGCCAGCAGGGTGGAGTTGACGCGGCCCCAGACCTCACTACCGTCGGGCCGCGTGAAGTGAATTTCGTACTGGTCGCGCGGGCTGGCCGTGGTATCGGTGTAGCGCCTGCGGGGGGTGGGGTCCGGCCGGGCGAGCTCGGCCGCCGTACGGCCGAGCAATTCGCCGGCGTCACGGCCGAGCAGTTGCTCGCACGCGGTATTGACCCTAGTGATGCGCTGATCCTCGGTCAGCAGCGCGATCGCGATCGGCGAGCGGTCGAACATGGCGCGGAACAGCTGCTCCGAGTCCGCCAGCAGGGTGTGCACGCGCGAGTGCTCGATCGCCAGTGCGGCATGGATGGCGAACTGCTCAAGCAGCTGACAGCGCTGCGCATCGGGGCGGCGGTCGCCGACCGGCATGTCGACGCTCAGCACGCCGATGAGCGCACCGCCCGGCGCGTACAGCGGGGCGAGCAGGATATCGTCCGGATGCCAGGCATCCGGGGCGTCGCCCGGCTCGATCGGCGGTACCCAGGCGGCGACGGAGTTCACGTACCTTTGGTCGGCGCGGTGATCAAGGAACCGAAGGTCACCCCAGGGCTCGCAGCTGGCCAGGATGTTGCGCCATGTCTCCAGCGGTGCTCGCGTGCCGAGCAGCGTCTTGGCCGCCTCTTCGGGTCCCGCTATCGCGACGACCTCGAACATGTCGCCGGGCAGCAGCATGTTCACCAGAGCGCAGCCGAATCCCAGCTGGTCGACGACGGCCTGCACCACGAGCTGCAGGGTTACCCGGAGATCGAGGCTCGAGGCGATACGCCGCGCCAGCTCCGCCAGGAGCCGACCCGCCTGAGTGTCATACGCCAGCGGGCCCGCCGCGGGCCAACTCGGCGTCACGCCTGCCGAGCCATTCCAGCTCAGCTGGCTATGGCGCTCGGGAGCAGTGTCCTTCACTCTCCGCCCCGTTCCGGGTGCTTACGAAGAGTCATAGTACACACCGCTTAGTGAGCGGGACCGGGATTTGCCGACTCAGACAGATCAGGACCTCCCGCCGGGCTCCCCTTGTCGACGACCCTGCTGGTGGGCCGTAACACGCCTGATGGCCGCCGAATCGGGCCGTAAGTCACTACCGCCACGGTCCGGCCCGGGAGACGATCCGTCCCAGTGAACGACAGCACAGGTGGCGGCCATCCTGGCCACCACCAGACAGGAGTGAGAAAGATGCCTGCTTTCAACGTCGCGGATTTGTCCGCGCTGGAGATCCTGGACTCACGCGGACGGCCCACGCTGGCGGTGACCGTGCGGCTGGCGGACGGCACGACCGCCCGCGCCGGGGTTCCATCAGGTGCCTCGACCGGGTCGCGTGAGGCAGTGGAACGCCGCGACGGTGACCAGGCGCGGTATGAAGGCAAAGGAGTGCTGGGCGCGGTCGCGGCCGTCAACACCGAACTCGCCGACCTCCTGCAGAGCCGGTCCTGGGACTCGCTGGCCGAGGCAGACCTGGCCATGATCGACCTGGACGGCACCCCGAACAAGAGCAGGCTCGGCGCCAACGCTACCGTGGGTACCTCGATGGCGCTCGCCCGCGCGCTGGCCATCTCAGCCGGAACGCCGCTGTGGCAATGGCTGACACCGCCCGAGGTCACGCCGTCCCTGCCGGTGCCGCATTTCAACGTGCTCAACGGCGGGGTCCACGCGGCCAACCCGCTGGACTTCCAGGAATTCATGGTCGCCCCGGTCGGCGCGCCGTCGATGGCCGAGGCGGTCCGCGCGGGCGCTGAGGTTTACAGCGCGCTGCGCCGCGAGCTGTCCGGCCGGAAGCTCTCAACTGGCCTGGGCGACGAGGGGGGCTTCGCTCCCGAGATCGCCGAGCCCGAGGAGGTCCTGCGGCTGCTGGTCCAGGCCATCACCGACGCCGGCTACAAGACGGGCGCCGAGGGCGTATCCATCGCGCTCGACCTAGCCGCGTCGGAGTTCCGCCAGCCAGACGGCCGCTACAAGGTGGCCGGCGACCTGCTGTCCAGCAGTGACATGATCGAGCGGCTCGCGCAGATCACCGGGCAGTTCCCGGTGCACCTGATCGAAGACGGTCTCGGCGAGGACGACGAGGTCGGCTGGATCGCGCTCACCGCGCGCCTGGGTGCCACGACCGAGCTGGTCGGGGACGACATCTTCTGCACCAACCCGGCCATCATCACCCGCGCCATCGAACGCGGCATTGGCAACTCCGCGCTGATCAAGCTCAACCAGATCGGCACCGTCACCGAGACGCTGGAAGCGATGGCCATCTGCCGCCGGGCGGGGTACCGGCAGTTCGTCTCCCACCGCTCCGGCGAGACGGAGGACTCCTTTATCGCCGACCTGGCCGTGGGCACCGGCTGTGGTCACCTGAAGTCCGGCGCGCCGGCCCGTGGCGAGCGCGTGGCCAAGTACAACCGGCTGCTGGAGATCGCCGCCGCCGTGCCGGGCCTCCGTTACGGCATGCCCTGACCCCTTGGCCGGTCATCGGTACGCTGGAGGAGGTGAGCGCGAGCAGTCGCTCGGGACAGGGGCTGATGGGTGCATGAGCGACTACCAGACCATTCGCTACCAGCGCGACGGAGACGTCGGCACCCTGACCCTGGCTCGTCCTGGCAAGCGCAACGCGCAGAACCCGCTGATGTGGGAGGAGATCGCCCGGCTCGGCACCGAGCTGGGGCCCGACGAGACCCTCCGCTGCCTGGTGGTGACGGGAGAGGGGCCGACGTTCTCGGCCGGTATCGACCTGGCCGAGGGCCTGGCCGGGATGCTGGCCGGCCTGGCTGAACGGCCCGACGACGAGCGCGGCCGCGCCGCGGGCCGGGCCGCGGCGGGGACCTTCAGCTGGATCCCCGACCTCGGCTGCGCCAGCGTCGCCGCCGTGCGCGGCCACGCCTACGGCGCGGGCCTGCAGCTGGCCCTGGCCTGCGATTTCCGCATCTTCGCGGAAGGCACCAGGGTCGGCCTGCTGGAGACCCGCTTCGGGATCATGCCCGACATGGGCGCCACTGTCCGGCTGCCCCGGATCATCGGTGAGGGCCGGGCCCGGGAGCTGATCCTGCTCGGCGACATCATCGACGCCGCCGAGGCGCTGCGGATCGGGCTGGCTAACCGGGTGGTCGCGACCGCGGACCTCGACGCCGCCGCGGCTGCGCTGGCCGCGCGGCTGGCCGCGCAGCCGCCGCTGGCCGTGCGGGGAGCCAGGCGGGCGATCGACGCGGCGTGGTACCGCAGCCCCGGAGAGAGCCTGGAGGTGGCCCTGCAAGAGCAGCTCCGCTGCCTGAAGTCCGAGGACTTCAAGGAGGCCGGCCAGGCGCTGGCCGAGGGCCGGACGCCGCAATGGCAGGGGCGCTAGAGACTGGCACGCTGAGGCGCCACGGGTCACTTCTGGGTGAGGGTGTTTTCTCCACACTGACACGAAAGCGGGGTCCCGTCGGGCAGGCGGCAGCAGCCCGCGCGGTTTTTGCGCGGGCTGGAGGGCGAGTGGACGGGTTGTGAGCCGGCGGGGCCGTGGGCCTCATGGCCGGTGGTGCGGCAGGGCGGCTCCCGGGGTCAGCAGAGGAAGGTCAGCTGGCGGTGGGACGGGATTCAGACGGCCTCCGGGACGTGGCCGGGCGACGGGGGCGCCCCCGGCTGGCCGGCGCCGGGCGGGGCGTCCGTGCTTCCGCCGGGCGGCGGGGTGATGGTGACGGTGACGGTGCAGCCGGGGTAGAGCTTCTGGATCTGCTGCTGGTGGTAGGCCTGCCGCTGGGCGGGCGATTCGCGGCGGGCGTAGAAGTCCGCGCCGGGGTCCTGGTAGGGGCGGCCGGATTTCAGGACCGAGTAGGCGATCTTGAGCATGGTGTGCGCGATCGCGACGATGGCCTTCTTGCGGGCGGCGGGGTTCTTCGGGCCGCCCATGCGGCGGACCAGCTTGTTGTAGCGGGCCTGGAGGCGGCCCTTGACGCGGACTGCCGACCAGGCGGCCTGCACGAGCGCCGGCTTGATGTAGGTGCCGGCATCGCTGACGCGGCCGTAGCGGCGCTTGCCGGCGCTGACGTGGTTGCCGGGGGCCAGGCCGGCCCAGCAGGCGAGTTTCTCGTGCGTGGCGAACCACTGGTGCGGGGCCGGGCCGATCTCGGCGATCCAGGTCCAGGCAGTGGCGTCGCCGAACCCGGGGATCGTCTTCAGCAGGGCGATCTCCCGTTCCCAGGCCGCGGCCTTGGCCGCGACCTGCATCTCCACCCCTGCCACGGCCGCCTTCAGGGCGTTGACCTGGTCGATGATGAGCCGGCACATCGCGGCGTGGTGGCGGGTGAACCGGCCTTCCAGCGCCATCGACAAGCTGGCCATCTTCTGCGGGGTCCGGGCTCTCCCCCGGGCCAGGCCGGCCATCACCGCGCCGTCCCGTTCCCCGTTGACCAGGGATTCGATCATCTCCAGCGGCCCGGTGCCGGTAATGTCGGAGGCGACCGAGCCGAGCTTGATGCCGGCCGATTCCAGCGTCTTGCCCAGCCGCTGGATCTCGGAGGTGCGGGCCTGGACCTTCTTGATCCTGTACCGGGTCAGGTCCCGCATCTCCTTCAGCTCCGGAGGCGGCAGGTAGGAGCCCTGCAGCAGCCCGCACTCCAGCAGCTCCGCGATCCGCGCGCAGTCCTTCGCGTCGGTCTTCTGCCCCTTGATCGCCTTGACGTGCGCCGGGTTGACGACCAGCACCTCATCGAAGTCCTCCTCCATCAGCGCGTAATACACCGGCTCGGTGTAGACGCCGGACGCCTCCATCGCCACGTGCGTCACCCCCCGCCGGCGCAGCTCCCGCGCCATCTCCCGCAGCACGCCGTAAAACGTGCCGAACGTCAGGACCTCGGTCTTCCGCGCCCACCGTTTCTCCCCCGGGGACCGGATCGCGACCTTGACCATGTCCTTGTGCACGTCGATCCCCGCGACGCGCTCATGCATCACTTTCACACGCAGCCACCTCCTGCAGCAGCACCGGGATAACAGGTACAGCGCGCCGCCTGCCAGGGCCCTCGTCAGTACAGGAGACTGACACACGCGCACACGGCAGCAACGGTGGATGCCCACCAGGAGGGCCCCCGCACCTAATCTCTTTCACGGCCACGAACGGTCCAAGCGTGGACAGTAACGGCAAGCGGCGCACTACCACCATGCACCCTCGCACCGCCCGCGACAGCCAGAACGCAAAGCCGGAAGCCCTGCAGCAACCACAGCAGGCTGCCGGCACCGCGCACCTTCCGCCCGAGCCCGCACGGACAGCACCACCGCGCGACCCCCGCCACCGATAACCCGAGCACTGCCGGCGACGGGAGGGACCCCGGGGACTGTAAGTTAAACGGTGTAACTTCCGAGACGGAGGAGACACCAGATGACTGACGTGACACAGGACCGGAACCAGGCAGGGGCGGAGCTATCGGCGGCCGATGAGCAGCTGCTGCGG
>Ga0074046_10001625_pt1 | contig 20076 bp, 21 predicted proteins | sample BogForMeECP23OM3_FD_94441 | JGI IMG/M metagenome (GOLD analysis project Ga0074046, IMG submission 94441) | Bog forest soil microbial communities from Calvert Island, British Columbia, Canada - Bog Forest MetaG ECP23OM3 | ecosystem: Environmental > Terrestrial > Soil > Wetlands ... | reverse complement strand
GGTCGCAGCGTTCGGCTTCTTCCATCAGGTGAGTGGTGACGATGACGGAGACGTGCTCCTGATCGCGGAGGATCTGGAGATATTGCCAGAGGTCGCGCCGGGCGCCCGGATCGAGGCCGGTCGTGGGCTCGTCGAGAAGCAAAACCTCGGGATGATGGAGCAGTCCCTTGGCCAGTTCGATGCGGCGCTGCATGCCTCCGGAAAAAGTTTCCACGCGATCGGAACTGCGGTCGAGCAGTCCAACGCGGGTCAGAATCTCGTTGATTCGCGTTTTGAGTTCGGGGCCGCGCAGGCCGTAGAGGTGTCCCTGATGCCAGAGGTTCTCGTAGGCGGTGAGCTTGGGATCGACGCTCTGGGCCTGGAAGACGACGCCGATGTGACGGCGCAGGGCTCCAGGCTGGCGAACAGCGTCAAAGCCGGCGATGGTGGCCCTGCCGGACGTGGGCACCATAAGCGTGGAAAGAATGCGGAAGAGAGTGGTTTTTCCGCTGCCATTTGGCCCGAGCAGACCAAAAAGCTCGGCGGGGCGAACGTCGAAAGAGACGCCGTTGAGCGCGGTGCGGTCCTGGTAACGATGGACAAGGTCGCGAACGACAATGATGGCCTGGCCTGCCGGGGTGACGGGTTGGGCAAGCGGAGCTAAGTCGATAGCGGTCGAATTCGGAGTCACAAGCTATTCTACGACGGGAACGAGCGGATTATCATCCGAAGCCATCGGGTCATCGGGCGATCTAAAGTCAAGGGCCTTTGACCTTCGATCACCCGATGACCCGATCCCTCACGCGGCGACGGGGTTCTGTCCGGGAAGGCGCTCTTCAAAAGCGACCGGCACATGGCGCCAGACCTGGATGGCCAGAACTACGGCGGTGGCCAGCAGCAGCGCTCCGACGGCGACGTGAACCACGGTCGAGATCACCATGGGCAGTTCGGGTTGCGCGGCGTCTCGTCCCCACATGACGCGGGTGATGAAGGCGAGAAAGCCCAGACAGAGTTGCGCGACCATCAGGCCGAGCATGGCGATTGCTGGACGGCGCACGGCGTCCACATGGTGATAAACGGAGATGGCGCGAACCGCGGTCCAGGAGAGGACGAAGGCCACGACGCCGGCGTTGATGACGTGCGGCCACCAACTCAAGCCATGATGGCGGAACATGGCGCCGAGCACCAGTTGGACATAAAGCACCATAATCGAGAGCAGTGTCAGCGTGAACAGAGTGGGCCGGCGCTGGTCGAGTTCGGTGCGCGGTTGCTCTTCCACCCAATGTCGGCCGGTGAAAATGGCAATCGCGACAGCGATGCAGAAGAAGGTCTGCGCCACGGCGGCGTGCGCGCTGGAGATGGGTGCGGGTAGAAAGAATATGACGGTCAGCCCGCCGAGGATGCCTTGCGTGATCACGGTCGTGAGCGCTCCCAGACTCAGAAGGCGCAGCCAGCCGCGCTTTTCTACTCGCCAGGTCCAGATGGACAGGATGATGGTGAGCAGTCCGATGAATTCCGCCATCATGCGATGGCTATGTTCGTACTTAATGCCGCCAACCATTTGCGGCATTTTGTAGAAGGAGCCGAAACTGGTCGGCCAGTCTGGGACGGATAACCCGGCGTCGTTGCTGGTGACGAGCGCCCCGGCAACGATAAGGACGAGGGTGGCGCAGGCAGTGAAGACGGCGAAGCGATGCAGTCAGTGATGGTACGGAATTTCGATGCCTTTCAGAATAGCCCCCAGGGAAAACGAGCCATGCGGCTACGCCAGGCACGTCTTCCCGAAACGCAGTAGTGTACCAGACCGCCTACCGAAACGGATTCACGATTTGAATCCCATCAATCTCACGACCTTCTTGGAAATCTTCGGATAACAGAACGCGGCAGCCGGATTGTTGGGCCGACCGCAGAATGAGCGCATCCCAAAAAGAAAACCCGTGCAGCCGGTGGAGATCGATGGCAGCGAGGATATCGGCGAGTTCTGGAGCGGCGACATCGAACTCGGCCAGCATCTCCACCTTGCGGCGCGCGATGCGGGGATCGACATGCAGCTTTCGCGTGAGGTTCACGAAATACTCCTGCAGCACTTGCAAGGAAATAACACCAGTCCCAGATCGCCTGTGTTCTGCCACGAGATCGCGCGAGCATCGCTGCTTCGTGGGTGCAGACTCGTCGTCCGCGTAAAGGAGAACGTTAGTGTCGAAGAAACTACGAGCGCTCATGAGTCTCGTCACGATTGAATCGCTGACCGTGAGAGTTGCCAGTGCCCGACAGGCGCTCGAACTCCTCGATCCAGCGCTCGGGATCGTCGCCGCCAGCCAGTTTTTGCAGGTAATCGCGGATTAGCTGGTTGAGGCTTTTGCCGAGAGCCTCCGCCCTCTTTCTAGCGCGTTCGACAGTCTGCTCGTCAATAGACAGTGTGACATTCATATACACAGTATATGTGCGCCCGTATCCAGTGTCAACATGAATTACGGGTGCTGTTGTTCCCCCGCCGCTACGGATCTCTGCGTTTCCATCGCCTGAATAATCGCGTCGGCGAATTCCGAGGTGCCGGCGCTGCCGCCCACGTCCCGCGTAAGTTTGCTGCGGTCGCGGTAGACCTCGTCGATGGCGTTGCGGATCTTCCAGGCGGCGTCGGCCTCGCCCAAATGGCGCAGCATGAGCAAAGCGGATCGCAACACGGCTGTGGGATTGGCGATGTTCTTTCCGGCAATGTCGGGCGCGGAACCGTGGACGGCTTCAAAGATGGCGCACTCGTGGCCGAAATTTGCGCCCGGAACCAGGCCGAGGCCGCCGACCAGTCCCGCGCACAGATCGGAAATAATGTCGCCGTAGAAATTTTCCAGCAGGAGCATGTCGTACTGGTAGGGATTCATCACCAGTTGCATGCAGGTGTTGTCCACGATGTGTTCGCCGTAAAAAATCTCGGGATACTCCTTCGAGACGTTGCGGGCACAGCGCAGAAATAATCCATCGGACATCTTCATGATGTTGGCTTTGTGGATGCAATGAATTTTCTTGCGCTGGCTCTTGCGGGCATGCTCGAAGGCGAAACGCGAGATGCGCGTAGAAGCCTTTTCGGAGATGACCTTGATGCTCTCCACCACTCCGGGAACAACTTCGTGTTCGATGCCGGAATAAAGTCCTTCGGTGTTTTCGCGCACCACGATCAGGTCGATGCCCGGATACCGCGTCGGAATATGGGGCAGGTTGCGGATGGGCCGAAAGTTGGCGAAAAGTTCGAAGCGCTTGCGCAGTTCGACGTTGATGCTCGAGAAGCCGCCGCCGATAGGCGTAGTCACCGGGCCCTTCAGCCCGACCCGGGTGCGCTCGATGGATTCGCTGAGTTCCTTGGGAATGTATTCGTGGTACTTCTCAAAGGCTTCGGCGCCGGCGGCAAAGCTTTCCCATTCGAATTTGACGCCGGTGGCTTCCACCATGCGAACCGTGGCCTGGATGACTTCCGGGCCGATGCCGTCGCCGGGGATGAGCGTTACTTTGTGTGCCATAAATGCTTGCTTGCGGATAACGAAGCTCCGCGCTCGCGAACTCCTATGAGATCATTCTTGGCCCGGTAGCCCGTACGCGGGGAAGAAATCGCCCGGTGGTGGATGCGTACCGCCGATATTGATCGCCAAAGATGTTTGCCATCATTTTCTCTTCTTGAGATACGCGGGAGAGCACGATCAAAAAGTACGCCAAAAGCCCGGCAGCCCCGATAAACCAGTTTGCCGCCAGCAGTCCCATTCCTAGGAAAAGTAAGAAGGACGCGGAGTACATGGGGTGGCGAACATAACGGTAGGGGCTGGAGGTGACCAGGGTTTGATCCGACCGAATGCGCAATTCCGAACTGAAGTTCTTTCCCAACACCCAATGCACCCATGTCAAACCCGCAACCCCTACCGCAAGAATCGCGGCGCCCATCCAACGCCATGCCGGTCGCAAGGGGACGCTCGACCAGTTCATCAGCTGGGGACGGAACATGTAAACGAGAACCGCAAGCATAGCGGGGAACCCAACGAAGATTTTCGCCAGCGTGGTTAATGGTTCCGCTCTTTTCTCCTCTTTCCCGCCCGTTCTCGCCTTCAAGCGGTAATCAATGCGGACCACAGCCCAGGCCAGGAAAAGTACGACGAACGTGACATGAAACGGATCCATGGCTGCACCTTTGCACGCTCCCCTCGGTTAGACCGCGCATTTAAAGCCCTATGGGCTCTTCGGCGCTCCTTTGCGATGGGTCTCGGCCGGCTCTTTTGTCTTCAGCAGATCTTTCAGTTCGGTCATGAATTCCTGCACATCCTTGAAGTCGAGATAGACGGAGGCGAATCTGACGTACGCGACCTTATCGTAGCGGCGCAGGCGGTTCATGATCAGCTCGCCGATTTCGCTGGTCTTGCGCTCCCGCTCGGCGGACTCGATGACGAAGGTCTCGGCTTCATTGACGATCTGCTCGAGCTTGCTGATCGGTACCGGGCGCTTCTCGCAGGCGCGCATGAGGCCGTTGAGAACTTTCTGGCGGTCAAAACGTTCGCGTCGGCCGTCCTTCTTTACCACCATGTACGGAATTTCGTCGATGCGCTCGTAGGTGGTGAAGCGCTTTTCGCACTTCAAGCATTCGCGGCGGCGGCGGATGGAATCCGCTTCCTTGCTTTCGCGCGAATCCACGACTTTGTCATTTTCAAACCCGCAAAAGGGGCATTTCATGCGCTTGGCTGCAACTCGGGAATCAACACGATTGTAGCAGGGGACGTGGGAGGAGACTCTAGTGCCTCACTACACCGCTAACCACTCCGCCCAATGAGTCCTGCCACGCATGAGCGATCATCCCCGGGCGAACGCTTCGGCGCCAATAGGCCAGAATCCCTAACATTGCCCCGAGCAAGCCGATCAGAGTCGCCCGCCGGAAGCCCTGGTACATGTGCGCCGCGCCGAAGGCAGCGGCAGAAAGCAGAATGCCGGCAGGAGCGCTCTTAGTCAGGGCCATGAACTGCCGTTGCAGGTAACCTCGAAAGATTGTCTCCTCGCAAATACCGGCGGTAACTGAGAGCGCCAGCCATAGTGCTATTTCAGCGCTCCCATGCGGAAAAAGGAACTGCAGATTGCGACTCTGCGCATCGACGCGCAGGAGTCGGGCAAATACCCAGAGCATTGCCAGCGCAACGACCCAGAACCCAGCGGCATTCCGATATCGCGCAGCACCTGGCGGGCGGCATGCCAATGCTCTCCGATAACGAGGAAGACAGACGCGCCACTACCGCGCACCCCCGCCACCACCACAACGAAGAAGAACCACTCCACGAAGATGGTGACCAAATAAAGCCGCACGCGGTTCGGATTTGCCACTGCCCTCATGTGATCCGCGAGAATCTTCGCCCCGAACGTCCAAACGGCGAACACGGCGAGCATCAGAATCGTGTGGAGTGGACTGGCAACTCGGGGATAACGGTCCGACGTGGACTGAGCCGGGACAGAAGTCTCCATGACTTACCTCATCTGGCGAAAGTACCAACAAACTTTCACTCAGCCAACGGCAATTCAGGTTGCTTTCTCGGCTTCTTCGGCCTGCTCCGTCTCTTCGGAAAGCTTGCGCAGTGACAACCGTTCGTGATGAGAGAGCAACAGCCCAACGGGAACGACAGAGACAAAGGTCACCAGCCACAGCATGATGCCGCAGCTCACGGTCAGTTCTTTAGGAACAATGCCAAAAACGTGATCCATCGCGCTGATCGTGGCGAGCTGCGATCCACCCCCCACTCCAGGCAGTTGCACCATCGATCCCAGCATGCTGCAGAACATGAGCAAGAAGACCCTCGTAGACCTTAAGGGTTCCATTGCCGCGCCGTAGCTGGTGGTTACTTGCACATAGGCCAAGGCGATGATGCCCCACATCATTATCGACACGGCGGACAGCTGGATGAATTCGGATGGCCCGTGAATCGTGTTGAGTCCGACGGTGAATTCCCGAATTTTATGCGCTATCCGATGCCCCATCCCTTCGGAAAGATGGGAGAAGTGCTGCTCGATCCACCGGGCAATGCGCTCGCCACGATGTGAAACCAACAGAGCCGCAGATAGCAGGCCAAGCACGAGCGCGATCAGGAAATATCCTGTGAGATGAATCCAGTGCCTGATTTCAGGTCTGGCATTTTGTGTGAACGTGTGCAGATCGAACGGCGGCAGGAAAATGGCTGAGACAAGTAGAACCGCGAATCCGCCGAAATCGAAGATTCGTTCCACCGCCCAGACGGCAACTTGCGAAGCGAAACTAAGATTCTGATGCTTTGCAATAAGGTAGGGCCGAATCAACTCCCCGGGGCGTCCAAGCAGGGCGAGTCCCGTAAATCCGATAACCATCGGCGGTATCAATCCGAGAACCGATGCTTCTCTGCGCACCGGCCGCAGAAAGATCTTCCATCTAACCGCGCGGAGCACATAGGCGAAGTAAGTGAACAGCACCCCATACACGATGTGATGCCATGCGATATGCGATTGGCGAAACAGCAAGGCCCAGTCGAAGTGCTGCCAGGTGCGGAACTGCAGATAGATCAGCACCGCCAGTACGACGAAGACAATCGTGTACGCTGCGTATTTTTTCTTGTTCATGCGGTATGAAATTCACTTCCAATGCCGATTATGGAAAGAGGCACAGCTTTGACGAGCACAGCCCCACTTGAAGGTAAATGAGGAAGCATGCAGGGTCAACGTGAGGACCGTCGATAGCAGACGATCAATGCGCAGATTCGGCACCAACGGCGGTGGCTGCGGATTTCGGAGCGCGTGGCGTGTGACTCGGGGCTTTTTTGCTTGCCGCCTTAGCGGCGACCTGTTTTTGTCTCGCTTCTTTTTCCTGGGCGATCTTCTTAGTGTTGTACTCGTGCACGATGCGGGCCACGTAGGCGCGAGTTTCGCGAAATGGCGGCACGCCCTGATACTGCTCGACGCGCTCGGGACCCGCGTTGTAAGCGGCCAGCGCCTTGATCAGATCGAAGTGGTAGCGCTCCAGAAGCTCGCGCAGATAGCGGCTCCCGCCCGTGACGTTGGCTTGCGGATCGAAGGCATCGTTCACGCCCAGGTGGCTGGCGGTGCTGGGCATCAACTGCATGAGTCCGCGCGCCCCTTTGGGGGAAACAGCGTGCGCGTTGAATCCGCTTTCGGCGTGGATGACGCTGTTCACGAGGTCGGGATCAAGATGATAGGCGGCGCTGGCAGAGTCGACGACTTGATTCAGAGGGGGCGCGGATTTCGCAGGCTGTGCCTGGAACGAAATAGAGATTTGCGACCCGTCAGGCGCCGGCAACGTGACATCTTTTTCGTAGCCGGTGATTTCTTCCGTGGGCACGTCGGTAAAGTTGGAATCGTCGGCAGCGAAAAAGAGACGAGTCGTCGCTCCCATCACCAGGCGATGCTCGTGGCGAATGCTAAAGCCGTTGCGCAGGATCGCCAACTCCGCGGCGGTTGCGGGACGAGCGCATAGGACAACCGCAGCGATGCAGAAAAGCGCAGCCGCTTCTGCCACAATTCCTGCAGCCCACCCTTTCGGTGCTAGTCTTCTTCGCTTCATCACAAACTGTTCACGATCGTCGATCCGGCAATCGCCGGTCCGCTTTGGTCCACCAGCACCGGTTCCAGCGATTTTCCGTAGACCACGTGCTCGATGGCAGCGGACACGCCGCTTTCCGCGTTCGAGCGGGTAAGCGTCCAGCCTCGGTCACGCAATTCTTGCGATGCATTTCCCATGATAAAAGGGTGGCCAGCGAAGGCAAGCATTTCAATGTCGTTATAGTTATCACCAATGGCCATGACCTGTTCGCTGGTAATCTGCCGGTAATTGGCCCAGCGTTCGAGCGCGTGTCCTTTGGAACAGCCGGCGTTGAGCACATCGACGATCGAAAGATCGCGCCCGGGATACTCGGTGCGCAAAACGGTGATGGGCAGACCGCAGCTTCCCAAAGCCTGTAATACCTGCCGCATCTCCGCGACCGGACCGCAGAACATCGCCTGCACGGGGTCGGTAGTAAGCGCGTTTTCGATCGGAACCACGAACTCGATGTACTGCCGGTTTTTCTCCAGCCAGCGCTGGATGCTCGCTTCCAGCTTGTCTAGTTGCTCGATCACAATGGTACCCGGACCGTTACTATCAAAAGTAAGAACGGTTTGGCCGCGAAATTCTTGCATTACGCGCAGCAGGTCGCGGCAGGTCGCTTCTGGGAGTAAGTCGCGGTGGAAATCTTCTCCGGAAAGTGACCGGGTGACGGCGCCATTGGAACTGATCAGCCATAGATCGAACCCCAATTGTTGAGCGATGGGCAGGGCAAAGGTGTGGCGGCGCCCGGTGACCAGGATGACCTCGATCCCTTGGGCGTGCACGCGTCGGAGGGTCGCCAGATCGGTTTCGGAAATCTGAAATTCCGGGTTGAGCAGGGTACCGTCAATGTCAATGGCGATAAGGCGGACGGAATCGGCAGGCACAATCAATTTTAGCATTTGCACTGTCTGGTGGAGCGACGGGCGTCCCGCCCGGCCCCCCGTCGCTCCACTTTTGTTTGCAGGTCTCTTGCCCTGTGCGACAATCATTCTCCACGGAGAACATCCATGAAATTCAGATTCCTGCTGTTGTTCTTAACGCTCCTCCCAATCTCCCTCCCGGCCCAGCCCGCGCCTGAAACCGGCAAGCCCTTCGTCATCGAGTATTACTACAAGGCCAAGTGGGGACATGCCGACGAGTTCCTGCAGCTGTTCAAGAAGAACCACTACCCGCTGCTCAAAAAACAAGTGGAGATGGGCCGCATGCTGAAGGTCTGGATGGACCAGCCCCGCTACCATACGACCGAAGATGGCCGCTGGGACTATCGCGTGACCATCGTCTTCAGAAACTCGGCGGCCGCGAATGAGCCCTTCGACGAAGACACGCTGAAGAAGCAGCTGTGGCCCGACCAGGCCACGTATGCAAAAGAAGAGCAGCGCCGCTTTGAAATCCTTGACGCACATTGGGACCTTCCGATCAAGAACGTAGAGCTGGACGGAAAGTAATCATCGACCATCGCGCCATTTAATGGAGAGCCTTTTAGATGGCCCGATCACCCGATTTCTTCGCCGCCCAATGTGTCGTAGACGCCATTGAGGTGCTTTTCCGCGGGATTCAGGTGCGCGCGTTTGCAAGAACCTCACCAGATACGAGAATATAGTGAGTTTGCATACATCCCACGGTTCCTACAAGGAAGCAGTCAAGAATATGGTAAAGGTAAAAACAGTGAAGAAAGCAAGCGTCGAGGTGAAGTCCGTCGAGGTGAGGTCCTCAAAGAAGGAACGCAGCAGTGACGGGCACGAGCGTGTGATCGAGCCTGCCAAGGGCAAACTGGGCGTGATGATCCCCGGCATGGGCGCGGTGGCGACAACGTTTGTCGCGGGTGTGGAAGCGGTGCGCAAGGGAATCGCGCATCCCATCGGCTCGCTCACGCAAATGGGAACCGTCCGTCTGGGGAAGCGTACCGATGGCCGGTCTCCCAAAATCAAGGAGTTCGTTCCTCTCGCCGGGCTCAATGATCTCATTTTCACGGGATGGGACATTTTCGAGGACAATATGTACGCCGCTGCCCGCAATGCCGGCGTGCTCGAGCGCGACCTGCTCGACAAAGTGAAGGGGCGGCTCAGCGCTATCCAGCCGATGAAGGCGGTGTTCGATCATAACTACGTCAAGAAGATCGACGGGCCGAACGTAAAAAAGGGAAAGAACAAACTGGACCTGGCCGAACAGCTTCGCCAGGACATTCGCGACTTCAGGAAGTCGAGCGGAGCCAGCCGGCTAGTCACCATTTGGTGCGCCTCGACTGAGACTTTCATTGAGCAGAGTGCCGCCCACCAGAGCGTCAAAGCTCTGGAAAAAGGGATGAAAGAGAACGATGAAAATATCGCGCCCTCGATGATCTATGCCTACGCCTCGCTCATGGAGGGTGTGCCCTTCGCCAACGGCGCGCCGAACTTGACCGTGGACATACCCGCAATGTACGAACTGGCCCATGAGCGCGAACTGCCCATCTGCGGCAAGGATTTCAAGACCGGCCAGACTTTGATGAAGACCGTGCTCGCTCCCGCCTTCAAGGCGCGCCTGCTCGGCCTGAGCGGATGGTATTCCACCAACATTCTAGGCAACCGCGACGGCGAAGTGCTGGACGATCCTGGCTCGTTCAAGACCAAGGAAGAATCAAAGCTCGGAGCGCTGGAGCATATTCTGCAGCCGGCTTTATATCCCGAGCTTTACGGCAATATTTTCCACAAAGTTCGCATTAACTATTACCCACCCCGTGGCGATAACAAAGAAGGCTGGGACAACATCGATATCTTCGGATGGCTCGGCTATCCGATGCAGATCAAGGTGGACTTCCTCTGCCGCGACTCGATTCTAGCGGCGCCCATCGTGCTCGATCTGGTGCTCTTCCTCGATCTTGCGCAGCGCACGCCGGAGCTCCGCCGCCTGGGCATTCAGGAATGGCTAAGCTTCTACTTCAAGTCGCCGATGACCGCGCCCGGCCTGTATCCCGAGCACGATCTCTTCATCCAGCTCATGAAGCTGAAGAACACGCTGCGGCATTTGAAAGGCGAGGAGCTGATTACGCATCTGGGGCTGGAGTACTACGACTGAGGGCGGGCGCCTCGCCCGTCCTTACTTGTTGGTCGGGGAGGGCCGAAGAACCGAACTGAAATCCATGACCGACGACTAGGACGCTAAGCGAGATCGCCGCCGCTTGGAAAAACGACAATCTGAAGGAATGCCGCAGGAGTTCGGATAGGAATGCGCTAAGGAAGGTAACGACGCCGAGGGCCACGATTAATGGCGTGTCCTTCTCGTCTCTGGCCCCCTCGGAGTGAGCATCGGCTGTGTCGAATCCGCTATGATCGTAACCTGCCCACGCCCGCAGACTGAACGCGAGCGACCCGCCAACGAAGATGACTATGAGAACGAGCCCCATCGTCCACCTGCCACGCCAGAGTATATCCTTTACCACACCGTCCGAATCAGCGGACTCCGCCGTATCCGATCATCGCGGGTCACCAGCGTCAACCCCTCGGCGCGCGCCGTAGCGCCGATCAACCGGTCAGCCGGATCGCGCGGATAATCCTCTGGAAACTGAGCCGCCAGGGCCGCAATCTCCGGAGTAATTGGCCGTATCGTCACTCCTTCGAGAAATCGACGGACGGAGGTTTCGACCGTACCGTATCCTTGGATCCTCCCAGACGCAATCTGCCAAGCCACCTCGTACGCAGTGATCGCTGACACTGCCAGACCATCGCCACGGCGCGCGCGACGAATCGCCGAGGCGGCGGCCTTCGAAAGCCGCTTCGAGTCGGCAACCGCCCAGATCAGTACGTGGGAGTCGAGCAGGATCACGAGGATTCCCAGCCATCGATGGGGGACTCGATATCGCCGACGACGCGGAACACTCCCTCCAGCCTCCCGATAAAATCGTCCTTGTTATCGTCGGCGGGCACCAGTTTCGCGACGGGCTTCCCGCGCTTGGTGATGACCAGCGGCTCACGCGTAGAACGCACGTCTTCCATGAGGGTGAGACAGCGCGCCTTGAATTCTCCTGCTGCGATCTTCTTCATGGACACATTATAGCATACATGGTCACCTACAGATGACCATTACGATGCTCCGTCTGGCCAGGCTATTCATCCATTTCATACGCCTTTTTCAGCCAGCGCTTCACCTCGTCGTCAATATCGGTTTTTGACTTGATCTCAATTCTCCGGGTAATCCGGTCTTTCTTCGCATACCCGCCAGTATCGATCAGCCGCTTTGGTGTTTTCATATTGCCCAGCGCGAATCCGAAATCGATGCGCGTATTCGTCGCCGGCTTGATTTGCGCAAACACATGATTGCGATAGAAGGGAACCATGGTCTTGCAAGGGCAAGCCTTCACGTCTTTGCCCAGCGAAAATCCCAGCTTCAGCAACTGCTCATACAGCGGACGCAGCGCGGCCCGCGGGCCGGAGTACTGCGCCTCCACCCATTCGGCGGCGGTTTTCAGGTAAGCCTCGGGCGAGTCTTCCTCCGTGTTCTTGCCTTCAAGGCGTCCCGCGATCCAAGCTGCGGAGATTGTGCCCAGCTGGTGTTCTTTCTTCAGCCATTCGCGGCGTTCTTTCTCCGTCGGCGGGCCGGAGCTCTCGGTCAGAGCGACCCATTCTTCCAGCGACCGTCCGGTCTTCTTTGGCAACTCCTGTATCCACTTCTGAGTTTGAGCAACGCCAGGATGAACGGAGTATGGGCCAAGTGTTTTGGCAGCGGCGGGCATTAGGAACCTCCTTCGGCGTGCCATGATACCCAATCCGGCGGTGCACTCGCGATAGAATCTTCCGATGGCTGGCAAAAAGCACGAAGCTGGACACGACACACGCTACGTACAACTGCAGAAAAACTACTGTTTCGCCTGCGGCAAGGACAACCCTGACAGCATGCGGCTGCGCTTCACCTACGATGAGGAGCGCGACTGCTTCGTCTGCCGATTCCGCCTGGGCAAGCGCTATACCGGGCCTCCCGGACACTGCCACGGCGGCATTATCGCAACCATCCTCGACGAGGCCATGGGCAAGGTGAACAAACTGCGTCACGTGGTGGCTCTGACGTCCGAGATCACCGTGAACTACCTCAAGCCCGTGCCGCTGAACCGGCCCTTGCGCGTGGAATCACGCGAAGTGAAGGTAAAAGGCCGGAAGCACATCAATATGGCCGAGATCCTCAACCAAAAAGGGGAAGTGCTGGCGCGCAGCCAGGGTCTGTTCATCGCCATCGACCCGCACCGTATGTTCGCAAGGTTTGTGGACCGCTAGGGCTCGTGTAGGGACGGGCGCCCTCGCCCGTCCAAGCCGAGCGAAGCTCGGCTCCAGCCTGTACCTACAGCAACTCTGGAGTGCTCGCTCGCGTTAGGGGGTACCGCGAATCGCACCCGCGCTGTAAAATGAACAGAGGAGCGGGAAGTGCAGAGTTCCCGCGTATGCTCCCGGTTCCGGCGTGCTACGAGCGCGCCGACTATCATCCTTCGCGATTGCAGAAGAGAGTACACCTATGTCGCAAAATAACGGACACAACACCAGCCTCCGCCTGAAGACCGGCCTCGCCGAAATGCTCAAGGGCGGCGTCATCATGGACGTCACCGACGCGAAACAAGCCGAAATCGCCGAGCGAGCCGGCGCCGTCGCGGTGATGGCGCTGGAGCGCGTGCCAGCGCAAATCCGCGCCGAAGGCGGAGTGGCGCGCATGGCCTCGCCGAAAAAGATTCGCGAAATCATGGCCGTGGTGGATATTCCCGTCATGGCGAAGTGCCGCATCGGCCATTTTGCGGAAGCGCAGATCCTGCAGGAACTGGGCGTCGATTACATTGACGAGTCCGAAGTCCTCACCCCGGCCGACGAAGTTCATCACGTGGATAAGCAGCAGTTCACGGTTCCATTCGTTTGCGGCGCGCGCAACCTGGGCGAGGCTTTGCGGCGCATCGCCGAAGGCGCGGCCATGATTCGCACCAAGGGCGAGGCTGGCACTGGAGACGTAGTGCACGCGGTCCGCCACATTCGCCAGATTGTGCTGGAGATGAAGATTCTCACCGTGCTCGGCGAGGAAGAACTCTACGCCAAAGCCAAGGAGCACGGCGCGCCCTACGAACTGGTGAAGATGGTGGCGCGCGACGGCAAGCTGCCGGTGCCCAATTTCTCCGCCGGAGGAATCGCGACTCCAGCCGATGCATCGCTAGTGATGCAATTGGGAGCCGAGGCGGTATTCGTAGGCTCGGGCATCTTCATGAAGAACTCGACCGAATTCGCCGAGCCAGCGGAAGCCGAGAAGCGCGCCAAGGCGATTGTGCAGGCGGCAACGCACTTCAAAGACCCTAAAGTGTTACTTGAAGTCAGCGAGAATCTGGCGGGGGCGATGAAGGGGCTGGCTGTGTCTACGCTGGATGAAGCCCATTTGCTGCAGACTAGGGGTTGGTAAACATCGCAAGATGCCAAAAGAAAAATACTCGAAACGTCGCGAGACCCTGATCCAACTCTGGCTGCAACGTCCACCGGAGAAACGTACGCGAAATCACGTTCTTGAGTTCTATGGCTGGCTTGAGGAAAACCACCGGGAGTTGCTGAGACGAGGGCATGGCGATCCTTACCAGCACCTACAGGCCGACTTGAGCAGTCACGTCCGAGACTGAACCAAGCTAGCCAAACTCTTGCTATTTTTAACGGGTTGGCCGGCCGATGGAGCGCAAAGTAGCGAAAAAGCAACATTACGTGTTTCGTGCCTACCTGAAGCCATGGGCAGAGAACGACTTGATTTACTGCCTTCGAGAAGGGCGAGTCTTTCAAGCAAACCTGACGAAGGTTGCTTGCGAGAGGTTTTTTTACAGACTCCAAGATCTGACGCCAAGCGAGCTTCGGTTGGTCGAAGAATTTTTTAGCAAGCACCCCAGCGAGCCCCTGAAAGCAATGCAAAAGCGGTTCTTGGAAACCTACCTATTTCCGACGAGGCTAAGAAAGCAACTGGGGAGGAACGTCGACCGTAGATTTCTATCTGCACTCGATAGAGTCGTCGCGGAAGGACAAGAGGATTATCATCAAAAAATCGAGGACGACCTACTCGTTTTCCTGCAGCGGATGCTGGCTGGAAGCATTGACTTTTATTCGGACAGCAAGCAAGCAGCCTTGTTCCTACACGCCATCTGCGTTCAATACACGAGGACGAAGCGTACCATCGAGGCGTCGATCGATGTGATCGGATCAGAGTTCAACGGCTGCGATGTCCGCCGGATAATGGGAGCCCTAAGCCCGCTGATGGGGATGGCAGTCGGACACAGCCTGTTTATGGATCGTGAGAGGTTTAAAGTTGTGCTCATCGACAACAACAGCGACACACCGTTTATTACGGCAGACCAGCCGGTGGTCAACCTGCAAGCCGGGTACACCCGGAAACCTCCTGAAAAATTTGAGCTGTTTTATCCGCTATCACCAAAGAAGGCGATGTTGCTGCTTGAAACATCGAGTAAACGCGGCGAGTTCACACTCGGTGCTATCTCGGTGAACAGCTATAACATGATGATGGCGAAGAACTCGTACGAGCAAATATTCTCCAATTCAGAGGAGTATCTGAACAGCATCAAAGGAGCGATCCGATGTTGATAGGCGCGTGGCCCGCCCGAAATTCCTCTGAAAAGCAAAAGCCCCGCTAGTCAGGCGGGGCTCGGCAAAATTGCCAGTCGGTACGCTACCTTTCAATGGAATCATTATAGCAAATCAACTCTAAGTCGAGAAGCCCGTGCGGAGGACGACGGACTCGAACCGTAATGGCTGACTTGGCCACTCGACTACTTGAAAGGCAGCGTCCAGTACCCACTGGCAACGTCCTCCAGACGCAACCTAGCGCCAGTTCAGTATTTCCCTTGCCATCGGCCCACGCAATGCCACAAAAGTAGCTAACCCAAATTGGGAATGACCCAGTTACTTTCGCTTCCCAATTCAGAACGGCGGGCGGCCCAGCCTTTCGATGGCAAACCGCACAGTGGGTGGCAGACTGATCGCACCATGGGCTTTGCCTTTCATGACGCCGTATAATAGTTCGTTCCTCATTCCCGCCGAAGGGCCTGGCTGCTCCCGCTCTGGTCCGACGCACAGGAGATTCCGTCATGTCTACTACTCTTACCGAACCCGCCACCTCGATTCCAACGCGTACCCGCATTGAATCCGACAGCATGGGGAAGATCGAAGTGCCGGCTCATGTTTACTGGGGGGCGCAGACGCAGCGCTCCCTGCTGCATTTCAACATTGGGCGCGACACCATGCCTCCGGAGCTGATTCGGGCGTTTGGCACGCTTAAGAAAGCCTGCGCCCTGGTGAATCAGGACCTGGGCAAGCTGCCTTCCAACATCGCTAAGCTCATCGTCGAAGCGGCCGACGAAGTCATTGCCGGCAAGCTGAATGACCAGTTTCCTTTGCGCATCTGGCAGACGGGCTCGGGCACGCAGACCAACATGAACGTGAATGAGGTCATCTCCAATCGCGCCATCGAAATTGCGGGCGGCGAGATGGGGTCGAAGAAGCCGGTGCATCCGAACGATCACGTGAATATGTCGCAGTCGTCGAACGACACGTTTCCGGCGGCGATGCACATTGCGGCGGCGGAGCGGGTTAAGAACGCTCTGATTCCGGCGATCAAGACGGTGCGCGATGCGATTGCGGCCAAGGCTAAGGAATTTGACTCCGTGGTGAAGATTGGGCGCACTCACCTGCAGGATGCCGTGCCTTTGACCATTGGACAGGAATTTGGCGGCTGGGCCAGTTTGCTCGATCGCGACATCAAGCGGCTCGAGATGGTGCTGGACGGGCTTTACGATCTGGCGATCGGCGGGACGGCGGTGGGCACGGGGCTGAACACGCATCCGGAATTTGCCGTGCGCGCGGCTGCCAAGATCGCCGAACTTACGGGACTTCCCTTCCGCTCGCATCCCAACAAGTTCGCCGCGCTTTCGGCGCACGATGAGATTGTGTTTGCCCAGGGCGCTTTGGAAACTTTAGCTGCTTCGCTGATGAAGATCTCTAACGATATCCGGTGGCTGGCTTCCGGTCCGCGGTGCGGGCTGGGCGAGCTGGTGATTCCGGAGAATGAGCCGGGATCGTCCATCATGCCGGGCAAGGTCAATCCCACGCAATGCGAAGCCATGACTATGGTCTGCGTGCAGGTTCATGGCGCTACGGCGGCGGTCGGATTTGCCGGATCACAGGGCAACTTTGAACTCAACGTGTTCAAGCCAGTGATCATCTATAACTTCCTGCACTCGGTCACTTTGATCACCGACGCTTGCCACGGCTATGTGGAGTACATGGTCAAGGGCATTGAAGTGGATCGCGCCAAGGTGGACTTCTACGTTAAGAATTCGCTGATGCTGGTCACGGCGCTGGCTCCGAAGGTGGGATACGACAAGGCGGCGCAGATTGCCCACACGGCGCACGTCGAGCACTCGAGCCTGCGCGAGGCAGCGTTGAAGCTGAAACATCTGACGGGCGAGGAATTCGATTCGCTGGTCAAGCCGGAGAAGATGACGCATCCGTAGAAGATTTCGAGTAGAGACGGGGCAAGCCCCGTCTCTACACAAAGCTCGGATAGGCTCGGCGTTTCGTCCCGCTGATGCGGATTCCGATCGGCGCTACTGCGGCGTCGCCGTAACCGGTATCGGAGCATTTTTCGGTGTGCTCAGGTAGCCGGTGATCTTATTCTTGTCCACCGTCCAGACCACGAGTTCATACAGCATGTGGTCACGTCCGGTGTAGAACTGCACCGGCTCGCTCTGGTTCCTGTCTTTCTTCTCGATGGTCTTGTCGTCAGCGGTGACGTTCAGTGTGTACTTGCCCTTCTTGGGGTCGGTCTTTTTGAGCTGCAGGGCCACGGTCGAGAAGGCCTGCGGCCCTGCCCCCTTCAACAAAGTGAACTCATAGTACTGGCGATCGCCCCTGTGCTTGAGAGCTTCGAGATCGCTGCGCGTGTTGGCGATCAATCCGCTTTGCACGCCGAGATCGCCGATGGTGTTCTGCAGTTTCGCGATGGTCGCCTCGAGCGAGGCCTTGGTGGCGGCCACGTCGGTCTTTACGCCGCCGACATCGGTCTTCACGGTTCCTACTTCGCCGACAACGGCGCCCACATCTTTCTTCTCTTCTGCCGCCTGTGCCGTAATGCGCGCCGCTGCCGCTTGTTGCTCGCGCTGCAACTCGGCGGCACGCGTCGCCAATTCCTTCTTGGTCATGCCCAAATTTTGGGCCAGGGTCTCAGAATCGGCTTCAGCGGACTGCATGCGCTTGGTCAGATCGCCAATTTGCTTTTGGCTGGCGGCTTGGTCTTGGGTGAGCTTGTCGAGCTTGCTGTGTTGGTCATAAATGAAAAACGCCGAGGCGCCGACATAGGCAATGGCTACAATGATAAGAATCCATTTGCCGACATTGCTCTGGGGCTCGGGGTGGTATACGTGCGGTTGTTCGCCTTCAGACATAATGGGGTCTCCAGTTGATGTGGACTGTAGAGCCTATTGTTTGTGAGATATCGGCTGCTGTCAATTGCGTTTCAGGTTCTTGGCCGGACGGCAACTTTGTTAGGTGTTGGCAAATGAGCGGGTCTCGATCCGCCAACGCTAACATGCACAGCTGTCCCCTCGGCACTGCAATCCTCCTCGCCCCGGCCAGCCCTACTGGGCCGCTGGTTTCTTGGTCGGCTTGGCAGCCGCCGCCGCTGGCTTGGGCTTCCAGAAGTCCGGATCCGCTTTGATCCAGTCTTCGGAAACGTAGCTCATTCGCGGGTTAAAGACGAACAGGTTCGCCTCGCTCGAGTCCACCGTGGCGGCGATGAGATCGGCGATCTTCTTCATGCCGTCTTCGCCCATCGCGGACGTAAACTTCATCCAGTCATTCGCCTCACGGTCAATCTCAGCCGCGCTCTTCATCGGGATGAAAAGAATGTACGTGCCAGCTTCCAGGCCATATTGGACTTGATACGTCGCCCAGTGGGCCTCCGGGATTTTCTCGAATCCAGACTGATACATCTTGCTCAGGGCCTCCCAGTCTTTGTCGTGCCCCTGCTTGACGTGGAAGCGCAAAATCCCGAAGTAGCGCGTGTGCGGGATATCGACTTTGGGGCGCAGGCTCAAGTCCTCGCGAAACATCAGCACGCTCTGGTCAATCGCAGACAGCAGTTCGCCATCGGCCGCGTTGGCGCGATCCAAAGCAGCCATGAGAGCCGCGTTCTTTTCGGTTGCCTTCACATCTTTCTCCCACGCTTCAAAGGAATCGTAGGGAGTAAAGAAGAGCGCGCGCGGTTTACCGGACACCGACTCCACCGCCAGGTAGTGGGTGGGCCATTTGGCCTGGGTCATTGCCTGGACAAAGACGCTCTCAGTTTTCTCGTGAGACATGCCGTTCTTGCCTGGTTTCGTCCACTCCCGGGTCACGCTGAGGACCTTGGGTGGCATGGTGGCTTCCGACTGCCCCTGCGCCGCTACACCGGCGCAGCCTGCTATCAAACACGTTCCTAACATGAGCCCAGTTATTCGTTTCATCCGGAATCTCCTTCTTGAATTCAAGAACGTATTGACTTCAGAACGGCAGCAATTGTACACCCATCCCGCAGGTTCGCCGCGCGCGATTCCGGTATATACTGAAACGTTTTCGGCGATCATCTTATTAATTGCGCGCGTCCGCGCGCCAGAAAGGCAACAAAGTATGGCTTCCCCGGCAGTTGATTTTGCCCGTAATAATCAGCCTCGTTTTCTTGACGAGCTGAAGACCCTTCTCCGCATTCCCAGCATCAGCACGCTCGATGAACATAAAGGCGACGTCCAGAAAGCGGCAGAATTTGTGGCCGCTGAGCTGCGCCGCATCGGCATGGACAACGTCGAAATCATCCCCACCCAGGGACATCCCCTGCTCTACGCCGACTGGCTGCACGCCGCTGGCAAGCCAACGGTGTTGATGTATGCACATTATGACGTGCAACCGCCCGATCCTTTGGACGAATGGAAGACGCCGCCGTTTGAGCCGACCGAGCGCAACAACAATATTTATGCGCGCGGCGCGGTTGACGACAAAGGACAGCTTTGGATGGAAGTGAAGGCGCTTGAATCCCTGATGCAGGCGCATGGGGGCAAGCTGCCGATCAACGTCAAGATTATTTTTGAAGGCGAAGAAGAAGTCGGAGGCGAATCGATTGCCGAGTACGTCCGCAAACAGAAAGCAAAGTTGAAAGCGGATTTCGCGCTGGTCTGCGACACGGAATTATTCGCGCCGGAAACTCCAACTCTTTGCGTCGGCCTGCGTGGCCTGGTGTACACGGAGATTGAAGCGTTCGGGCCAAAGACCGACCTGCACTCCGGCGTGTACGGCGGGGTGGCGCCGAATCCATTTTTTGCGCTGATTGAGATCATCAGCAAGCTGAAAGATGCGAAGGGAAAGATACTGATTCCGGGGTTCTACAAGAACGTCAAGGCACCCAGCAAAGATGAGTTGAAGACCTGGAAGCGGCTGCCGTTCAACGAAGAGCATTACCGCAAAACCGAAGTCGGCTCCAAGGTGCTGACC
>Ga0074046_10001623_pt1 | contig 20082 bp, 28 predicted proteins | sample BogForMeECP23OM3_FD_94441 | JGI IMG/M metagenome (GOLD analysis project Ga0074046, IMG submission 94441) | Bog forest soil microbial communities from Calvert Island, British Columbia, Canada - Bog Forest MetaG ECP23OM3 | ecosystem: Environmental > Terrestrial > Soil > Wetlands ... | reverse complement strand
TTATTGATGACCTCGCGGTAGTTCCGGATGCCCGAGTCAATCTTCTTGAAATAATCCTTCATCAGGCGGTCCTTGATGATGCAGTACACGATGAAGAGGTTTTTCGGGGCCTTGATCTCTTTCCTCTTGAGCGAAGCGACAACCAGCTTGGCGATCTCCATGGGGTTGTGCTGCCCCTCGATCAATACAAGCTTCTTCACCAGCGCCGTGACCGTGCGCTGGCGGCTGTGGCGCTTAGGCTCGTCCGCGGGCTGCTCCTCGATGACCTCGACGGGCTGGGCGCTCTCATCCATGTGGAGGTCTTCCTCGATCAGGTGGAGCCCCTCGGGATTATCCCGTATCAGGTCATCGACCAGCGGGCAGTAGTAATACACCCGGCGATCAGGTGGAACGTGGGAGATATTCAGGAGGTTGCGTATGGGAGTTTCAAGCAGGATGGACTTCGTGCGCAAAGTTACCCGCACGACCGCCTTGCCGTCGCCGATGATCTCCACCACCCCGCAAAAGTCACGAGTCTCACCGTTAAGGATGCGGACGAAGCTGCCGACCTCGATGCCGATAGCGCGTTTTCTGTGCTCCTCTTCCGCCTGCGCAATGAGTGTCTGGACATAGCTGTCCTCCACGGGAATCGCCTTGGACGGGCGGTTGGACTCGCCCTCGGTGACCAGCGATACCACGCCCGTGATCTGCTTGAGCCGGAGGAGGGAACTGAAGGCGGTGGACCGCACGAAGATATATGGACCTGTAGACAGGTCAAATATATCCAAATCGCGTTTGACCACCGGGATGAAGATTTCTATGGGATCGCTGCGGAAGATGCCGTGGAGGGCCTTCCCGACGCGCTTCATGGTGCTTTCGACGGTCTTCTCGCTCCTCAACTCGCAAAGGTACCATTGCTTGGTTTTCAATTTTTCTACGGGGCCGTATTCTAGGATCACGTTGAATTAATACTGTAAAAAAGTACATACTGGGTGTACTTTTTTGTGGTAAATTGAGATGTGGGCAGACCAAGGATAAACCGAGAAGATATAGAAGCGGCGCTTGCCAAACGGCATGCTGAGGAAGAAGCGTTGAGGCGAGAACTCCGCATAGTCAAGACAAGCATCTATGCGTTGGAAAGGTTACTTAGAACCCGGAAGAAAGCGGAAGAATCTGGAAATTCGGCTTAGCTTGAAACTCCCAGTAATTTTGACAAAACTGAGACGCGGGCGGTAGCTCTCTGGAGGTCTCCGGAAGCCGCAAGCGGTCCATGGTTCGGTTGAAGGAGGCACAACCACCACGACATAGCAATGCCCCACCAATGACCCCAAAGCTTTGCCCTGTAGGCGTGGGTGCTGATAGTTTCATCCTGCTCGCCAAAGAAGAACACCACGTTCATGAAGATGTCGAACGCCACCAATACACGGTGCGGATATTTCTCACCAGCGGCTTTGGCCTCAGCGGCGGCTACGTCGCCGACGACCCACGGCGCATCCTTGTGCCCCAAGAGAGCCCGGATGCTAGCGATGATGAAACCTATGACAAGCAGCCCGGCGATGGCGATGCCGGAAAGCCCAAGAATCCAGCCAAGAATAACCAGTAGATGATGCATAAGACCCCCCTACAAAAGAGGTCAGATAGCTTCTTCATCTCCGAGGAGGGCCGCTAGGGAGGAGGTTTTCGGGCGGATCGGAGCCGGAGCGGGATGGGTCAAAGCGGTAGCAGCCATAGACCGGACTGCCTTGCTTTGCTGAGTTTTGAGAAGCTCAAAGACAATGAGGGGCAGCACGTCGGCAGGCATGCTGAGGGCGGACCACTTGATCAGGACGCCCGTCACCTCCCCGATGTTGGGCAGGCCCACGTATATCTGCTTAAGCTCGGACTCCGGGTCGGCCTGCCAGACCGAGCGGCTATAGATCGAAAGCATCGTCTCCACAATCCGCTGCGGCGTGGCGTTCAGCCCGATCTCGTCCGCCAGCTTGGCCGCCGCAACTTGGTCCTTCCTTGCCACGGTGAGCAGGAGCTTCGTGCATTTGTCCTCAAGCGAGGTGTCGATCACCGTGCGAACGAGATCAGGCTTGATTTCCCCAAGAGCCGCCGCGGTGTTGAGCCATTGCACGGCGTCCCTGATGATGCCCTTGGAGTGCCGGGCGATCACTTCCAGCCCCTCAAGCTCGTACTTGATGCCGTTCTCCATGGCGATCTTACTGAGCAGCCCGACCATCGTGTTGCGGCTGACGCGCTCGAACGGAACCTTGATGCAGCGGGACGTGGTCGTCCTCTTGATCTTCTCGACCTCGTTTGACACGAAGATGAACACGGACTCGGTGTCGCCCTGTTCTAGCACCTTGAGGTATGCGCCCCAAGCCTCGGGGCTGAGAAACTGGGCCTCATCGATCACGCTGATCTTGCGCTTGCCGAGCACGGGCAGCGACAAAGTAACTTCCACGATTTCGCGGGCGGCCTCGACGCCAGATTTCTGCGCCCCATCCACCTCCATGAAGTCCGGGTGCTGATCAATGCCGGACTCGGCGATCAGGACGCAGGAGGAGCACTGCCCGCAGCCGAGCGGGTCTGACCCGGTACACATGAGCGCTTTTGCCACGAGGTAGGCAGTCGTAGTCTTGCCGACGCCCAGCACGCCGTACAGGATGATCCCGCGAGTGAGGTAGGTGGGGTTGCGCAGCACGGCCTGAAGCACGTCAATCGCGCGCTGCTGTCCGACCACGCCGCTCCAAACACTGGGACGTTGGGCAATTAGATTAGGCATACTTACTGATACTCAGTCGATCCAGTTCTTAGCCTGCTCCCCGGAGAACTTCTCGTACTTCCCCCAACACGCTGTGCAGCCGACGCCCCAGTTGCATGTCGGCTGCGCAAAAACTCCCCCCGTGAATCCCTTCCCCAGTATGTAACCGGGGCGGAACCGGAAATTGTCAGTGCAGGACTGGCGGGACCAGTAGTCCAAGGCGTCGTATTGCAGAAGCTCGTCCCGCATGCGCTTCAGGTCTTCTTCTGTGGTCTTATGGGGCTTTTCGCCGTGCAAGCCGCTGCTGCGCTGCCACTCGGGCCAAGACGCTACGTTGAAGCTGGCTTCCGTGCAGGAGCGCCAGAAGTCGCGGGTGCCCGGCTTGACGACGATGGAGTTGGGCGTGGTCAGCTTGATCGTGTCCACGGATGGCACCTTCCACCGGATTTGCTTGCCTCCGGCGTAGCCCATGTAATTGAAGGCCTTGCGGATCGTCTCCGACTGGCAGCCCCAGCAGAAGAGCTTGGGGTCTTTGGTGTAGGGGGCTACATGGACGATCTCGCCCCCGTGGGCAATGATCGGCCAGCGTTCCCTGCACCAGACGCACTGGCTGAGGCAGGCAGCGAAAAGGGATTTGTTGTTCATGCTTTAACCTTCAATGCAAAACGAAGCTTCAGATGGGCGATCACTTCGGCGACGAAAGAGCCAGCGACAAGGAAACTCCAGTCTTCAATATCGCTGCCGCGCGTTACGACGTTTTCGAATCTCGGGTCGTACCAAAATTCGTGGAAGCATGCATATGCCAAGATCAACAGGAAGACTAGAAGCCACCGATGCTTCTGCCGTACTTGCGTCCATAGCATGAGAGTCAATGTGATCGCGTATGTGGCGGAGAAGTGGGCTACCTGAGCCACGAAATTAAAGAATGCCGGGTTGATCGTATTGTTGTCCAAATTCGACTCCTTATGCCTTGGTGACTATGGCCTTGTGAACTTCAAACACGTCTTGCCATGGAGTGGCTTTGCCGTCAGTAGGATATTTGGTGACTTCTTCGCGGCACCACAACAGGGCTTCCCGCCTTGTGGAATAGACACTCCACAGGATGCCCCAGTTGTACACAGCCCACATCCGCTGGGGCTTGGGATCGTTGCGAACGTCTCGCTTCATGTGGTTACCTTGAAATCCAGCACTACATCGCCGGGCTTTAGCGGTTGCGTACATTTCCACGAATTCGTGTTCGTAATGATGCGCTCATAGCCGTTTATTTCCATGTTGCTCACAAGGATGCGGTCCTCCTCGGTTGCGCGGGCTTTTACTTCCGCCAAGGTCTCAACCTTCCCGCCGAGGTAGTACATCGGACTTGTTGCCGTGACCTTGGAATCCAAGTCCTTATCGCCGCGGCTGCGCGTCGAGAACCGGAATCCGTAGGGCGTGGCATCGTAGCGTTCCTTGATCTTCCGAGCCATCTTTTTCGCCTTCTCAATGTCCCACGAATCAATGGGCTTCTCGGTCTGCTCGGAGACAAACGTGCCGGGGCTGTAGAATGTGACGAAATGCTTCTTGACTTTCATGGCTTAATTCACCGTGCCGGACGTAGGCATCTGCGATCTAAGAAAATTGCTGAACTTAACGAAGGCGTCGATTGTGAACTCGCTCATGCCTTCCTTTTTCTGAAGCTCTCCGAGGGACCGCACGCCGATCCAGCGCGCTTCTTCGAGCCCGTTCTTGAGGATGAGCATCTCGCCTTGACCGAATCCCTCGTTCAATTCCGTCAGCAAGATGGGCTCGGCGAGGACAAAAATCCCAAGACGGTGGTCATTGGGCACGACACGCTCGCAGATAAACAGCGTCATCTTCGGCTCGATGTCTAGCCCGAGCGCTTCCTTCACCGAGCGGATGCAGGCGTTGCGGACGGTCTCACCCTCGGCGACAATTCCCTCCGGGATGGCCCAAAGGTTGTCGTCCGGCCCTTCGTTGGGCTTCACAAGCAATACGTTCGCCCGGTCCTTCATGATGATCGTCGCTACGGTTAGATTAGGCATTATAGTGTGTCCAAGTACTCAAGGAAATCGCGGATTCTCCTGACCAGTCCCTTCTTTTCGTCACCTGCCACGACCTCGACATGGCGGGAGAACGGATCGTGGAAAATGGTCTTGCCCTCGAACATCGGGGCCTTGTCGTTGATCTCGCCGTTTTTGAAAGGCACGTTGCCGTCCCATTGATTGATCAAGTCGAGCGGACGGGCAACCTCGGAAGGGCAGGGCAAATACTTACGGTTGTAGGTGTCATTTGTGATATGGTTCCCAGTGAAGTTAATGCACCATGCTTCCCGAAGTTCCTGCCAGTCGGGGTGCGCGTCGCAGTACTCGCATTCGCCGGGGGCGTGAAGCACCCGCTGGTCGCAGTGCGGGAACTGGGTGATGTATTCGCGCTCTCTCATATCCCCCCCGAGGTGCCTGTCTTTTCCGTAATGCAGATCGAAGATATGCTCCTTCGCGCAGGACACACATCCTTTGTAGCCGCACGAGCATACGTATTCTACGTTGCACTCGTAGCGGTCGCCACAGCAGTCCTGCTTGGCTTCCTCTTTGTTGGCTCTGCGGATGATGTGTTTCTCGCTCATAGCTCCTGCACGTCCTGAATCTCTGAGGTCGTGATACGGTAAGGGTGCTTGTCGGTGGAGAACTCCAAGTACATCCCGACTCCGATCCATCCCATCTTGAGCATCGACCCGCCCCACGTGGAACCGTGGATGTTGCACTTGGTCGGTTCGGGGCAGTACTTTGCGTTCCCCGAGATGTATGTGCCGTCCTCGCGGTTCTCGATCAAGTAGGTCGTGTTCATAGTCCGGACCTTCAGGGTCTTGCCGACCGGGAGGTAGGGTTCATCCTTCACCGCTGCTCCTTCCGGCTTCCTGATCCACACGCCGCCCTGAAGCTCACTCTCGGCGATCTGGTCGTTGATTTTCTTGCTCAGGTTGGGGTGCGGCATGGATCACTCCTCGTGCAGTTCGCCCTCATAGGGCTTCAAACCAAACTTCTTCCGGTCAATCTTCAGTGTCTCGGTGACATTGTCCTCAAACGTGTTGACCGCCGTCTTCATGGCGGACAGCCATTCCTTCCAGTAGTCGCCGATTGTCAGGCTGCGGCCCTTGGCCGCCTTCTTCATCTCCCGCTTGAACCTCGGAAGGTCAAAGCCCCGCAGCATAGCCGCCCCAGCGTCGGTAAGATTGATGTTATCATTCACGTCGATGGTAAACAAGTCCGTCCGGAACGGCTTCTCCTCGCCCTTCTTATTGAACCTTGAGTCCAAATTCTGGAACACGACAGCCGCCCCGGCGACTTCGGACTTACCGAATTCATGCAGGACCGAAAACGCCGTGCTGGGGCTAGATGCAGACAGGGGATCGCCTGTCTTGCAAAGCCGGATACGGGCGGGTGTAAACAGCCCGGCCCACAGCCCTGTCTCCAATTCGGACATGGAGAAGTAGTTGGCAACAATGTTCTCCAGCACCTTGTCGTCCAGCTTCTCGACCTCATCCGGACGGAATCGGGTAAGCTCGTCGGCACGGGTCGCCATGTCAACCTCGAACTTGTTCCTGTCCACCACTAAATCAAGGAACTTCGTCGTCCAGTCCGGGGTGTCGAATTGCCATGCGAGGCTGAAGTCCTCGCCGCCGAGGGCCTCGATGATGGAGCGCACCATTCCCACCTCGTCCGCGTTTCCGGAAGCCACATAGACCGTCTCGCTGTTGAAATCCACCAGCACCGGGAACTGCGTGCGGGACAATACCGCCGATGCCACGACGCTCGCCTCGACGACCTTCTTCTCGTCCTTCGACAGGAACTTGAACGGCCGCCCGGCATCTTTGTATGCCAGACCCTCGGCTTTGGACTTGGGATCGGTCACGTCCTCGTAGTCGTTCACCACGAGCCAGAAGCCGAATTGGTCGTCCATCAGCGAAAACTGGTTCTCGTCGGAGCCGTAGTACTCGGCCCAAAAGTCTTCGTCAACCGCCTCGCTGGAAATCTGGTCGGCGAGCGTCTTGAGGTGGCTCGCGTCGGCGAGCAACTCGTCCTTGCGGGGCTCCGCGTAGGGATTGATCCCGCAGCTTGGCGCTCCGCCAAACTTCGTGCGGGTGGCCGCCACAAGCTGGCTGACCTTCACCAGCTTCGCCTTATCCGACAAGGATGCCCGGAAGGCGTCAAGAGACGCTTTGCGGATTCCGAAAATTGACCACGCACCGCGAGCAAATAGCATGTTATTCCACCTCCGGCTTATCGATGCTGCATCGAATCGGTTGAAGCGGCTTGTTAAACGTGAGCAGGGTCAGGTAGAGGGTGCCCCGAAACAGGACCGTCAGCCTCTCCCGCCAAGTCAGTTCCCAGCATGTCACTACAGTCCCGTCTGAATCCACACGGGACGGCAGCGGGAGATACTCCGGCTGGTTCTTGGCATACACTCTCAACTCAAGGCTGTCTATTGCTGGGTCAATAGGTACCATGGTTAGTCCTCTTCCTTTTCGTTCTCGGGATCGTTGCCCAAGGCTTCGTCGATTTCGACGGCGTCGCCGCCAAGGACAGGCTCTTCCTCGGCTTGGGAATCGGCTAGCGCGTGGGCGTCTTCCTCGTCCACCTGCCCAAGCTCCCGCAGGAGTTCCGCCTGCAAGAACTGAAGCGAGGTCTCAAGGGAATCCCGCGTATTGCCGATCTCAAGGAAGGTGAGGACCGGGTTGTTGCCCGTCTCGGCAATTTCCTTCAAGGTCGCGAAGCCCTCCAACAGCGCCACTCGGAAGCCGTCAAGCAGCCCCCTGATGGTGGTGATCCGGCTGAGTTCCGCCGCCAGTTCGAGATCGTCTTTAGTTACTTTGGTCGGTTTTTGTTTGTTGGTAGGCATTGTTCCTCGCTTTTTCAAGCATCGCCTTGAGCGCCCGGTCTAACTCCTCCGTGCGCCTGAGTTCCGCTTCGCTCTCGAACAGCCGATTGAATGTGTGGACGAGCGTCCCGAATATGAAAGTGTCGATTTCCCGCGCGATGAAGATGAGGGTGAGCGCCAGAGCCACCGACCAGTGGGCGTGCATCCATACGACCACCGTAAGCGCGAGCGTGAGAAGAAGCCTGCCCAGAGTGATGTATGGCGGTTTTAGTTTCAGTTTTAGTTTCATCCGAGTTTCTCCTCAAGGAATTTCCGGACGGCGTCATTCACCCGCGCCTCAAGGTCTTCCCGGTACAAATCAAGGAAAGCAGCCGTCTGTCCCGTCGAGAACTCGTTGCTGCGGTCCTTGCGAATCGTGGTCGCTATCTGCCGGAGCTTGCTTAGAGAGTATTCCACCCTGAGGCCAGAGTAAGGAAGCTCTTCCGGCGAATTGCCGGGGCGGAAACCCGCCGCATCCCGCACGGCTGTCCACAGCCCGGCCTCATCTACGGGCCGATCCGCATGCCAGACGGCAGAATAATAGAGGCTCTCTACCGCGCTGCGCAGGTTCTGTAGCTGCTGTGCGGCTTCTTCTTCAACACGTTTTGCTGCTGGTTTTTCGCTCATGCCAATTAATACTCCTTTATACCCGAGACCCCTCGTATCGGACTTTCTCGACCAGCCGCACATCCGCCAGAAGGGGTTCACCGACGCCGCCGATCTCCCGGAGAAGTCTCCCCCGCACGGCAAAGACGGGCGCATCATCGACCCACATGTGAAAAAAGTCCACGAAGGCCGAACCTTGCAGATTGGGCATTATACAGATCACTCGGTCGGTGATCCGCCGCCCGCACCATACCGAGACCCCGGCTTCGAACTCCTTCAGGAGGTTGTTCCACGATAGCCCGTTCGGCGGAAGTTCTCCGAATCGGACGAAACATCTCTTTGAGCCTCGCCATGCCTCGGTCAGCTTGGAACACAGGCAGTACTTGCTGCTGTAAGGCTGCAAGCTGTACACAGCCCCACCGAACATGAAAGGTGCGCCCCGGAGCTTCACCTGCTCGACTTCTCCAAGTATGCGTTGCTCACCATCTTGACCATCACACGGCCCAGCTTCGGGTGCTGGCGCTCCTTGAGAGGCTTTATGACGATGCCCTCGCGCATGTGGTTGGCCCCCAGAATCAGGGAGGGCCCGTCCGCAAACTTCTGGAGTTTCTCGAAGTCGAACGGCACGATTCCGAGGCATGGTACACGGTATTTCTCCGGCAAGGCCGCTTGGAACGCTTCAGCGTCCACATATTCCGTGCCATTGAGGATGTCGAATGCCCGGAAGAAAAGCTGGCCCTGCTTGGCCCCATACTTGAGGTTCTGCACCCAGCCGAAGACCTCGCCGTAGAGAACCTTGCCGATGTTCTCGTAGCACTGTTTCTCGATCCATGGGTTCTGTTCGATGACCCTCCACCAATTGGAGCCGCCTTCCTTCTTCTTCCATTCCGTACGGGAGCCAGCATGGAGAATGAGGGGCGTGGTGGTTAGTATCCCCTCGGGGATTCCCAGCATTCCGGGTGAAAGCACGGACTCCCCCAACAGTCCCACGAAGCGCCCATTCTGCCCGTGGAGCTTCTCCGTCACGTACACGGGTTCGCCGGGCTCGAAGCACTCGGCGTACTTGTAGATTGATTCCACATCGTATCCCGGCGCATAGATCATCGGCGGAGGCGGGGCCACGTCGTCTCCGGTATGGCGGCGGCTGCCCTCGATCTCCTCCTCGGACGGCGGTTCGTAGTGCGTAATGCCCAGCCGCTCCGCAACGTCGTCTCCGATCTCCGCGCCCTCGGGGCAGGAGATCAACATGCCCATGGAGATAACCCCGCGGAGCTTCTTGACGGCGATGCGCAGGTACTTAGTGTTGGCATCGATCTTGGCTTCTATTGCGGCCAGCGTTGCGTCGAACTCCTCGCGGGTCATCGACAACGACGTGAGCCGGGCTCCAAGCTCCTCCTTCTCCTTGCGGAGGCTGGAAGTCTCCTTCAGGAAACGGTACTCCAGCGTATCCGGCATGACGCTATCCGGCTGCACGTATGCGGCCTTGTGCACGCCGATCCAGTCCTCGGTGCCCACGACAACCGTGAAATTGTACACCCGTACGATGGACAACCTGTCTGCGTTCGGGTGCGGCTCAAGCACCACCGGGACAATCTCTACTTTGTGTGTCTCTACTGCCATTTTTACTCCTTGTACATAAATCCGTCTCCGCCCGTCACATTATTGGGCACGGAGCCTACATTGCAATAAGTCTTGACCCAGAGGTCGTAGTGCTCGGCGCAGAGCCAAATATTGTCTCCCAACTTGAACCTCGCTACTCTGCCACAGCAGTTCGCTCCTTCGTAGTCCTCATAGAACTCAATCCAATGCCCGTTGTACTTCGCTGGCGTAGCACTTCGGTCCTCATAGTGAGCCCTAAGTTCGTACTGGCAGCGATGCTCGGCCATTACAATTTCACCTCAAGTTGCTCGTCGGAGCCCACGAGCGATACCCCGTCCTCGATCAAGGGATAGCACCCATCGCACACCCACACGTCCCGCTCCTCGTCGCCAAGCATGACGATGATGAGGCGGGTGGCGGATCGGCCGCACTTCTCCCGTGTGTCTTCGTCAATCACTGATTCACAGGGATGCATCAAAATTCCTCTCTTGTTACACGGCTTATCGCGGGATCGCCAAAGCCATTCACGTAGTCCAACTCGTACTCGGAAGCGTATTCGTAGTGCTTATCGCAGAGCCAGAAATTCCGCCGCCATTCCTCGGGCGTCCCGCCCTCGAAAGTTGTGACCATGGAATGCTTCGCTGGCTCGCCGCATTCGGTGCCGTTGCCATCAATCACCATTTGGCAGCGGTGCTCAGTCACGGAGGTATCCCTTATCCCGCCCCCACCGGAGCACGATTTTGCGAATCGGGCCGTATCGACCGCGTTCCTTCTCGGGGATGACGGGACCGTTCTCCCGGCCAACGATCTCGAATACCAGCGATATGCAGCCCCATACGCAATTCCGTTCCCGCTTGATGTCTTCCATCAGGAATGGGAGCGCCTTCTCGCCGAGGGCGAGGATGGCTTGGTAGCTCGGGTGACTGACCTGCGTGAACGACATCACCATGGTCTGCTTCCAATACTTGTAGGCATGGAAACGGTATGTAGCTGCGAGGCTATGTTCTTTTTGCATTCAACGCCCTCTCGAACTCTGCCTGCGGAACATACAGATGGGTCGCCAGCCACGAACCCACGCTGGTGCGGGGCTTGGGCTCGACCTTCTTCACCTTGACGGGAAAGATCAGGTACTTGCCCTTGGTCAACCTGTCAAACTTGGCGATGTCTTCCTCATGCCGCAGGAAGTGGAATGCCACGCGGTATTTCTTGCCCTTGGCCTCCCGCCCCCATCGGCGCTTCGTCGTAATCCACTTGTCTAAAGGAACGATACTCGATCCGTTGTGCGCGTGGAACAGGAAGCGCAGCCGTCCCCTCTCGTCTATCCTGAAGGCCTTGTAGCCCACTATAGTTCGCGTACCCATATAGCGGGTAATACTTGATTTTGCAGTTTTACAGGGAAATCAGGACAACACAGGAAGGTTGTTCTGCCTGCTGTATCCTTCGATCACGAAATACTCGTCGGAAAGAGTGCCATCGGTGAAGTAGTTAATGCTGTTGACGCTTGTTCCTACTGTCCGCCACAAGCTGACCCATTTTCCCGCCCAAACATATTGCGGGGCAGTCTCAAACGTGCCCGCTGGGCCTCCCATCATCTTGTCAAATGCGGCGGCCCACTCCTCAAATGCCGCCATATCGATCTCAAGCTCGGAGAGCCGGGTGTCGGTACAGATTTTCCGGATTTGGATGTAGTCAACATTTGTGTCAGCCAAGTAATTCAGAAGCTCGAACATCTCGTGGTGGTTGTAGCGGTTCAGCACGATGGCGGCCCGCACTCGGGCGGGCTCCGTCATTTTGAACACTTGCTTCCAATCGGGCACCCCCCACTCACGCCCGCCGAAAATGATGTTCTGCGTGTGCTGCCTGAGGGTATGCACCGAGTAGCTCACGGTGTTAAACTGCTGTACGATCCTGCCGCACGAATAGTGGTGCCTGTTCCAGAGCATGCCGTTAGTGCGGCACCCCACAGTCGTGAAATCTTGCTTCCGGAGATACTGAATCAGTTCCGGAATGAACTTGTATTGCAGGGCATCCACATTCTGCCCGGTAAGGTAAATCTTCTTGATGCCGTGCTCGTGGCATGCGTCGATGAGCTTGTCGAAGTTCTGCCACTCGCTGAAGTGCGTGTTGGTGTGGTTGAACTTACCGAACTGCTCCGCCAAGTCCTTGCCGAGGCAGAAGAAGCAGTCCACGTTGCATTTCCCCAGCAGATTGATGTTGGCAAAGCTGTAGGGGCTGCGGTCCCGGCGCTTTTCGGTCTTCATTTACCTTATTCCTAACCGCCTCGCTGCATCATGTCAGTGTCATTTTCCGGCGCTGGCTTCATCATTCCGTCCATAGTAACCTTTCTGACTCCAATCCGCAGTCACGTGGAAGAAGAACTGCTGGGTCTGGAGTTTCACTCACTTCTTGCTATTTTGTTCTGGGTGCCGAGCGCGATATAACTCGGTGCGGCACGACATTGTCTGCCGCTGGGCGTTTATCATCGTCTGGAACTGGGTTTGGAGTTCCATTCCCTGTTGCCGGATTGTTTGGTCCTGACTGTAGTTCACGTACATCAAGAGCGCTATCAGGATTATCGCCGCCACCAGTCTGACCGACAGCCATTTTCTTAACTCTATCTTCACGTTGTTCCACCTTGCTGACGATGTGCTCGTCCACCGTCTTCTTCTGCTTGTCGAATGCTCCGAGCACCCACAGGAACACTGTAACATCCCTGTACTCGCGAAGCAAGACTTCTGGATTACGCAATTGGTTAGCAAATTGGTGGGCGAGTTCGTCCTTGGTGAAAAGCGGTACGAATTTGGATTCCTTGAGGCACCTGTCGGAGTTGGGACTCCCGCAGCCAAAGCATCCCACGACCTTGTGCCCGACCATCTCCGCCTTCTTGCAGTTGGCGGGGCATGGCCTGAGGTTGTGTTGCAAGAAACGGCGGCGGTGGCGGCGGATGGTTTCTTTCGCCGCGGTGATGATTTCTTCCAGTGGTTTAAGGCTGACTAACGCCAGCAGGGGGTCTTTCACCGTAAAGCTCCTCTAGCCTCAGCCCCTCCGCCTTGCGGAGGCGGGGGATCACGTCGCTCTTCCGTTCCGTCTGACAGCCGGGACAGGTCTTCGGGGCGGGCTCGGTGTACGGGTACTGCGGCGTCATGTCGTACCCGCATTTCGGGCAATGTACGGTCAGTTCGTATACTGCGTCTGCGCCTCCGGTGATCGCCGCTTGATGACTCACAGCGAAGATCGTGAACCCCAGCCCCGCCAAGGTCCTCAGCAGTTGGGCGATCCGCGGCTGGTACTCCGGCGACACATTCGAGAATTGCTCATCAAGGGCGAGGAACGGGGCGAGCTTGAACCGCTTGATCAGGATCACGCGAAGCAAAAATGACACAACGTTCTGGATGCCGCCCCCGAACGAGTCCATGGGGTTGCCTATGGTATCGCCCCTTTTGACGAGGATGCGGTAGCTGTTGCCTCGGGCGCTTTCCTTCTTTTCAACCACCAGTCCGATGTGGTCGTTGTTGAACACCCGCTGGAGTCCGTCCGTGACCATGCCTTCGATCTTGCCGATGCCGTTCGCGCTTACGATCTGGATGCACCGATCTATCGTTCCCACGGCTTTGACAAGCTGCGCCTTCTCCTCTTCAAGCTGCTTGATGCGGGTGGTATGGCGGGCGATGGTGCTGGCTTCGTACTCAAGCTGCTGGTCAATGGCCGACACGCTCATATGCATCCGGCCCAGCCGCGTTGTAAGCACCGTGTCCATTACATGCCTGCGGGCCGGACGAAAATGTCGGGTAGGTAGGTTTCTACGACTATGTATGGCAAGCTAGTAGTAGTTTCCACTATTTCGATCCCGGCTGCCCTCTCCCGGCGCTGCTTGAACCGGAGCCTGTTTCCAGAAAGGTACCTCACCTCCACCACATCCTCATAGATGGACGGCATGCCGTTGAGATTGATTACGTTGACTTGGTATTTTGACATTAGTTGACGCGCTCGTTCTTGTAGCTCACGACCTCGTAAGTGCCGCCGATGTCTCGGGAAATGTTCAAGGCGATCACTACCCGGCCTTCGGCCGCATAACCATCAAGCACCTGCGCAAGGTTGTTGCGGTTGACGTTCTCGACCTTGTGTTTGCGAACCGTAGGTGAGAGCGGTAGAGTGATCGGCGGTTTCTCCGGTACCTTCCGTGGTTTTCTCGCCGCCTTTGGCGTGTCCTTTTCTTCGGTTTCTCCGCCTTCAAGCGGACTCAATGCTTCTTCTGTGCCCATAGTACACCTCAGGATTTAATACTGAGATGTAGTGGGGTTTCTAATATGCCCGGAAGTTTATCTCGAAGGGTCCGCGCTTCAGCCTGAGTAGGATGGAGCCGCCCGGCGTCGGGGCGATGGAATACAGGATGGCCTCGTCCTCGACCGCCTGCGACAGGGCCTCGGATATTACCTTGGCGGTCTTGGCGAGCGTGGCAAACCGTGGCCAGTCCCCGGTTTCCCCGATGGAATTCCTGTTGTCCCCGAATTTGCCCTTGGCGAGGATTCCCAGCTTGGGATCAACCTCTACCCGCTCCATGGGCTCCAACAGCCCCACGGCGGCATCCAGACCCACCACAAGGCGTTGGGCGGGCAATCTGGCGATCTCCGTGCCCGGTGCAGCATAATTGTCGAATATCTGCCGCCCGATGACATGCCCCTTGGTGTAGGTAATCATGTCTTCAATCTCGGCTCCCCAGTATCCGTTGGCGGTGATGGTGATCCGCCTGATCTCGGTCCCACCGCTGACCATGCGGAGGAAACTCTCCCTCGGATAAAAGGGATCGGGCAGGCCTTGGATGGACTCCGGCCCGTCCCACATCACAGTCGCTCCGGCATCCGTTGACAACATCAGCCGTCCCTTGACGAGGACAGGAGGCGTCACCGTCTTGAACGCCTTGACGTTAATCCTTGAGAAGGCGTCTTTGTCCACGTCGAACCGCACCTCGCCGATATCGTGCTTCTTGAGGCCCGCCTGCCCCTCGGAAACCGTGTGGACGTGGGTCTCGCTCTCGAACACATCGCTTGATGTGCCGTAGATGCGCAGGATGCCGCTGCTGTCGAGGCCAAGCTGCACGGCGTCCTCGGGCAGGTTCCTCAAGCAGTCAATAAGATTGGACAGGGAGACATGAGTGATCTTCCCGTCGCCAAAATTCTTGGTCCGGATGAAGCCGTTGGTGCTGGAACGGTAGAATTGCGGGGCGTCGCCAAGCTGTACACCGATGTAGGGCGATCCCTTGGGGTCGAATGCTACTAAGGCCTTGAGCGGCTGAAGCAGGTCTGTTTTGGGAACAAGCATAGGTATGGTCGCGAAAGCAGTCGTCGCCATACCTCTCAATACTGGTTAGAAGGAGAATATCTGGACATTTGAGAAACCAGAAGCCCCATCGTTTGAGAGTGCCTGAATCTTGAACGCATAGCTTCCAGATGCGAGAGCGAACGTCACCTTCTGGGTGGCCCCGGAGTTGACCTGTTGCAAGGCAGTAAACGGGGACTGGAATGAGACCGTTATAGTGTTGCCCACCTGAGCCACATTGAACGTGTATAGCCCGGTCACATCCACCGTGTACTGGTTCACCAGCGGGCTTATAGCGGTCGTTGAGGTAAGCGTTTGGGTGGATGTACCCAAGTCCGATGTCGGGCCGTAGTTCCCGTGGGTGGAGACGGCAGTAAACTGTGTACTTGACAGCCCCGTGGGCAATACCGTCACCGTTTGCCCGTTCAGGAAAGAGGCGTTCGCCAAGCCGTTCAGCGTGACTGGCGTCCCCGCCGTATAGCTATTGTTGCAGGTGACCGTCAGGGTGCCACCACTGATCTGAATCTGGGTGATCTGGACACTCTCTGTGACTCCGACATCCGAACCAAAATTCGGTGCCGTATATTGCTTACCAACCCCCAAGATGAAACTGGCCGTCGGGCGCACGGCATATTCTATGCTGTATCCAGTGACGAGGTCGGGGCGGTTCTGCGTCCATGTGAGAGTCAGTTTGCCACCACTAGCGGTCGGCGCATTCAGCACCGGGGGAACCGGGCGGCCGGAATACGCGGAGTTGGGCTCGAACAGGATTTCACCCGTATTCACGAACTGGTTGCGCAGCTTGGAAGCATCCCACGTGCCAATAATTTGCGCATATGGCAGGTCGATCAAGGTCTCGTAGGTCTTGCCGTCGTTGAGCGCCGTGGCGAGGCTGCTCGTAGCAGTCACAGTCGTCGGCAATGTGCCGGGGTATCCGAAGGCCGCCGTGAAGCTAGTGGTTGATCGGGTGAGGACGGAGACCAAGGCTCCGTTCAAGAAGGATGTCCCTCCGGTAAATCCCGAGAACTGTATCAAGTCTCCGAGCTTGAAGTTGTTGTTACAAGTAATCGTCAGGATGTCCGACGCGATCGCGACTGCCGTCACCGTCGCCTCAACGTTCACCACAGTGCCGACCAAGACCTTGCCCGAGGAAAGGCTCTCAACGTTGGACAGGCGCACGAACTGCACATTGTTCGCCCCAGCGACGAGGTTTGAGATGGTGGTCAGGGCCAAGGTGCCTTGCACCACCAGCGTGTCATTGGCGACTTGAACCAGTAAGCAACCGTCCGGGCCGGATAAAGCCAATATCCGGACGTTCCCATGGCTGGTCGTGGAGAAGATGCTGTCGAACTGCATTGACGAGGACAAGTTGGCAAGGTCTATGGTCGTGTCGGGGTTGTCTGTGTTGATCAGCGTGGCAGTCGAGTAGCGGAATATTTGCTTGTCGTCCAGTACCAGCGTGTAATCATCCTCGGTGTGCACCGCATCGACTATGGCGGTCGCCAGCGGGGTGAAGAGCCTGCGGAGCAATACAGTCATCGGGGGAATGCCACCGAACACGCCGAACACCAAGACCGAGTAGGGCGAAATCACGATGTAGCGGTTCGTGCCGTCCGTCACGGACAGGCGCTTGACCGTCTGGAGATCGGTGTAGAGTATGGACTCGTCAAGTGGCGACCATACAAGCACGGTGTTCCGCTGTGAGACGCGGCCAGCGACGGTGGCGAGTCCGGTATCCGCGGCGGGCCCATAATTTGGATAAGAGAAATATGCCGTGAATCCCGTGTAGACTGGGCCGCTTCCGATGAGGGTGCTAACAGTCACCGTTTCCCCGTTGAGGAATGTTGCGGTAACTATGTTTGAGAGTGAGACTTGCTGGCCGACTACAAAAGTGTTGTCCACCATGACCGTCAGGATGTTGGGGGTGGACGGGGACACGAGCCCAACAGCGATGTTCGTGATCTCATCCTGTTCCGTCCATACGGAGCGCGAGAGCCGCTTGGTGTCCGTCCCGATGAGGTAGTTGTAGCCCACCACGTTGGCTTGGCAAATGTTGGACACGGGCGGGTTGACCCCGTCGTTCACCGTAAGCTGGAACACCAAAGATTCCCCAGCCAGATTGACGCCATTGGTGTAGAACACGAGGTCTTCCGTTGTGACGATGATCTGCGTCTGGCCGGGCTGCACTGTACCGGGCAGGACGTTGGTGCCGGAAAGCTGTATCCACTGGTACGTGGTCAGATCGTCCGGATCGTTGTTCCCGGTGATCACTACGGGAAACTGGTTGGGAATCGGCGGGGAGTTAAGCGCCGTCGTGATCGAAATCATGCTGTTGCGAGGCACATCAACGCTTAGATAGGTCGGAGGACTCGTCACATTCCATGGTGGCGACGGGAAAATAATTGTCGGCGCGGCATTGAAAGGCACTGAGACCGTGGAAATCGCATACTGGTACTGGGGGATCACCCAGCCCGTGACCGGGGTGGACGGAAGGTCGGCAATGATGCCGACGACCGGGATGGCGGTAAAGGAGGTCGGACCCGGAGTGCTTACCATATATGCAAGGTCGTTCACGTACGAGATGCTGATGCCGTACAGCATGACCGTCTCGCCCGCCGCCAGATTGGTGTTGGCTGTGACTGTGATGGTATTCGAAGCAATCGCAATGTTGGTCACCGGGATCGGGGGATGGCACTCTGTGATCAAGTCGGGGTACAAGTCCACGACCGCCACGCCGACATCGAAGGTGCGGGCTGCGCCGCCAACGGCGCGGGCGACAGTCAGGGTCGCATCGCTGCCCGAGGGAACTAGCGCGACATCCACGGCGTCCGGGTCGTTCTCTGACCAGATATACTCCAGTGGGTCGTTGTCGCGGTCATACGATCCGGCGGCGGAGAAGGTTACGGGCTGTGCACGGTATACCGTTATGTTGGTGGGCGGCGACACGGTAGTGCTTGGTGATATTTCCGCCACCGGGGGCACGTTGAAATCCGAGAGGTACACGGGCACGATGCTGCTCACATAGTCGTAGGTGACGGTGAGCGGCTTCCCGGCCAGTCCCGTGTCTGAATGCTCAGGATCATCCGCATGGCTGAAGAGCGCCGTGAAGGTGGAGCGGGCAAGGTCGGTCCCGATCACAGTCACAATCTGTCCGTTTAAGTAGGCTGAAGAGGTCACGCCGGAGAACAAAACCTTCGTGCCGACTTGCATGTTGGCAATGTTCGAGCCCGTCACCGTGAGTTGTCCCCCAGTCAGGTCGATTCCCCTGATCCCCACGCTGGCGTCCGAGGCGCTGAACGTGTAGAGCCCGTTCGGCTCAACAAAATATTGTCCATTCACGGGGGGAGGAACAACCTCCGTGTAGGAGACGTTGTTGGTGTTGTCCGCGACGCCGCCATCCTGCCAGAACGTTGCGGCGTTGCCCACCAAGAAATCGTACGGCTCCACAGCCGGAATCAAATGATGCGACTCGGATACGGTCGTGAGGACTTCCCGTTCGCCCACGACGGCCCAAAGGGAGGCAAAGTCCATGGCCGATTTCGTGCTGCGCAGCCATGTGAAGGTTTGCTGGTTGTAGAAGCCCGGCACGTCGGTGAAGCCCATGGTGGCCGTGTTGACCAGCCCCACGCGGAACGGATAGGCGGCCGGAAGTCCCGGCTGCTGCGGTAGGGCATCAAACGGCTCAAGAAGATAGACGAAATTCAATTCCGATCCCGGTGGCGATATTGAGACGGACTCCACCAGATCGCCCTGCACAATCGATCCTCCGGCGACCGTGCCCGGAGTCACGTGGAAGAGCCATGTGCCGGAGAAAGGCTTCGTGCCTAGCAAGGCGTTCCCGACCAGCCCCTCGGGATGGTTAAGCTGCGTGTAATAAATCTGGCTGAAGTACCGATTGCCGCCCGCGTCCAACTGCACGGTCATGCGGTTGTCCGTGTAGCGCCCGCTGATCTGCGTCAAGAGGGTCGGCGCAGCCCACGTGCCGGGACTTACGCCCGTCCTGTTGGCCACGTAAAAGCTGAAAAGCTGGTCCGCGAACGTGATCAGCTTGGAATGCGACTCGTAGTAGACCTCGGCATTCGTCCCGTCCGGCGAAAGTACGGACACCGAACTGACGGTATTGCCTGTGCGGTCGGGCGAGTTGGCCAGCACCTTCAGGGAATTCGGCACGCAGGCGTCGCTGGTGTCAAGCTCAAAGGCAACCAAGCTCTGGCCGGAGAATACCGGGGTCGCCGTGCCCGTATCCGGAGCGCTGGCGTAGAACTTGTTATAGCTGATGAGCACGTTCTTCCCGAAGTCCGCTGCGTTGAACGCGTAGGTGCCGGACGAGACGCTGTACTGCCCCGCCAACGGAGCGCCTACCACCCGCGTCAGGGGGATTCTTGAAACGTCGTAGACAACCTTGACATCCGATTCCCAGATCGAAATGTTAGCGACCGGGACAGAAGCGGCGGCGGCATGAAGTTCGTTCAAAGTCTGGTAGTAGTACAGCGCCGTGAATTGCGGGGCTTGCGGCGGGGACACGGACGACAGAGTGATGGTAGTCACCTGAAGCTGCGCTCCGTTTAGGAACGAAGCGGGAGAAACCCCCGAGAAGCCGACCAGTTGCCCGACCGAAAAGCCGCTGTCGGCGGCGGTAGTCACTGTGAGCGTGCTGCTGGCGATGGAGATGTTCGTGATCGTCGCTTGGAATAGCGGCTGGGGAGTCGGAGGAGAGTTACCCAAGACTACCCCCGAGGGATTGTTGACCCCCGCCGCCACCAACTTGTGCCCACCATTCAAGATGCAGATGTCGTATGCAGTCTGGATGTCCGAGGCGGAAACCAACACCACAGGGGACGACAAAGTATGAGCCACGGTATCATAGGTGAACTTGACCAGATCGGTCAAGGTCGGGTTGGACGAAGGATCGTCCATCG
>Ga0074046_10001622_pt1 | contig 20090 bp, 16 predicted proteins | sample BogForMeECP23OM3_FD_94441 | JGI IMG/M metagenome (GOLD analysis project Ga0074046, IMG submission 94441) | Bog forest soil microbial communities from Calvert Island, British Columbia, Canada - Bog Forest MetaG ECP23OM3 | ecosystem: Environmental > Terrestrial > Soil > Wetlands ... | reverse complement strand
CGGACTCCGGTGAAGAACAAGAAGGATTTGACAAGGCCGGCTAAGTCCCGGTAAGCCGTTCTTTCTTCAAAAGTCACACGCAAACTGCCACTCAGGCCATGAACAAACTGGAGGATGGTTTCGGCTTTCGTTTCTAGTGTCGCTTCCATCGCCAGATTCCCGCTCGAATCCCGAACCGCGACAGAGATCGCGCCCTTTTATAATGCGTTACCAGATGCGTCAACACTACCCTGTTGGCCGCTGATCCCACCGCCCAGTTTGGCGAGCGCGCAGCCGATCCTGCATGATCCTCGATTGGGCTGCAACCGTGGATTCGGTTGCAGGCGTATTCTCCTCATGCCCCGCGTGTCTTTGGTCACATCGGTATCTCCCGTCAACCTGCTATAGCTATCGTGGTTGCTGGTCTTTGCTCAGAGTGTTGAGAATCCAATGCGGGTGAAGGTCTTACCTCAATTGTTCCTCTCATTCTTCTGCGCGATCGGCTCTCACGCCCAAGAAGTTCCCGGTACTTTGCTCGAAAACACGGAAAGAGGGTCGATTGGGCAAAGCGCCCCGACTGCAACGCAGACCCTTACTCCAAAGAGTGATGCAATAGAAGAGGAACATCCTCGTCTCTTCTGGATTATTCCGACGTACACGGTAACTAACAGCAAGCAACATATTCCACTCACAGCACGAGGGAAGTGGCGACTCTACGAACAGAATGAAACCGATCCATTCACATATGGGTGGGTCGCATTCGAAGCCGGGCTGGCGCAGGCAAACAATGATCTCCCCGGATACGGCCAGGGCGCTTCCGGATACGGAAAGCGATTCGGAGCCGGATTTGCGGATCAAGCGGCGGGTGGATTCTTCGGAACGTTTTTCTTTCCGACTATCTTGCATCAGGACCCCCGCTATTATCGCCTGGGCAGCGGGCCGTTCAAAAACCGGCTGGGGCATGCACTCATACGGCCCGTACTGACGCACACGGATGAAGGTAGGCGGGCTTTCAACTTGGCCGGGATCTTAGGCAGCATTGCCAGAAGCACCCTTTCCAATGCGTACTATCCGGAGGGAGATCGCGGCGTCGGCCCCACCTTCTCTCGTGTTGGCATGTCCCTTCCGTCCAGCATGATCGACGAACTAATCGACGAGTTTGGACCGGATCTCCAGAATAAAATCTTTGGAAAGCATTAAAGATATGCTCGGAAAAAATAACTTTAGCGAATTCATTCAATCCCATGACCGAAGCGCTAACTGGTGAGTTTGAATGTATAGGTCAAGGGAGGGGCGCACAAAAGCTGAACTCAGCGAGCCCGCTGATTCAGAGACACCAGGGAGGCTTCTCATGGGACCTATGTATTCCATCGGACTGGATGTTCACAAGCAAAAGCTCCGCTGCTGCGTGAATGACGTTATCGGCAAAATTCATGCCGAAGGATGGATACCCGCTACGCGTTTTGATTTAGATCGTTGGTGAAGACGTTGCCACAGCCGTGGAGCGCGGCGATGGAGCCACGATGTTCTCCGGCTGGATTTACGATTACCTGAAACCACACGCCGCGGAACGCTTGCCACTTGCGATTCGCAGGGCTAGACCACGTCGATGACAATGAGTGTGATGTCGTCCTGCTGAGCCATCGAGGGGGGTTGCCAAACGCGGATCGCGGTGAGCAGTCTGTCTGTTAACTCAGACGGTGGGCACATCTGGGCACCGAGAACAACCTGCTCGAGCTTAGAGTCACCGAACGGTTTGCCTTTGGCATTTTCGGGCTCAATCACACCATCGGTGTAGAGGAGAAGCCGGTCTCCGGGACAGATGGGTATGTCGCGAACGGGATAGTCGGGTTGCGGTGTCACTCCGAACACTAGGCCGTTGCTTTCGATACGATGCAATATTCCCCCGCGTGACAGGAGCAGCGGGGGATGCCCCGCGGCCGAGTAGCGCGCTTTGTGATTCTGGGTATCAATAAACAAGTAGGCGGCAGTAACGAACTGATCAGGAGCTTGCCCGGAAAGCAGGCGATTCAAGCCTTGCAAAACATCTCCGGGAGAATAAACACAGGGGATGATGGATTTCACAGCCATTTTGAGCATCGCAGCGATCAATGCGGCAGGGACACCGTGTCCTGACACGTCGGCTACCAAGACACCGACGCGGTGCTGATCCACAGGAATGAAATCATAAAAATCGCCGGCCACGGCGGTCATCGGACAATAGGTAGCCGCGATACGAAGGTTCTTGAGCACAGGGACGTTGCTTGGGAGAATCGAGTTCTGTATTTCGCGAGCGATCGCGAGTTCGTTTTCAATCAACTGCAAGCGACGCTCGTTCGCAAGGACCATTTGGAGCGCGAGGTATCCAAAAGAAAACAGGAGGGCGGCGAATCCCAGCGAATCCCAGATTCGCGAGTTCCAGGGTGAGTTCCAGAGAGCTGGAAATTCGTACCGGAGGGTACCTGACAGGTTGCGAAAGATGGCTTCCACAGCAAAAACCAGCGTCCCCACAAGCAGAACCTTGCTGTGTGGGGTGGCCAGGAACCGGCGCGCCAATTTTGGAACTGCAACGACCGTCAAAAGCACAGAGGTCGAGCAAACGGCCAGGGCATTGTTGGTTGGGATCAATTTGTCGTTCGATCCCGTAAAAAGGAAGAAGCCAATACCTGCCAAAGCGATAGCCAGAGCCAGAAAGATTACCGCTTTAGTAAAGATGCGCATTTTGCCGCGAGTTAGTTCCAGCCAGGCGCGCGTAGCCACGACCAAGATCAGGTACCCGATCACAGTGCCTAAATAGGGGACACTGACCTGAAGCCAGTGCGGCAGAAGTCCAAGAGCAGCAAGCGCAACAAGCAGCGGGTGGACACCGTACATCGTGCTCCAGATCCCTAACCAGATCAGGAGGCGCACACCGCTTCGGCGGCGCATTGCCGCAATGCCCCAGGCGGCTAATCCGACAAAGACGAAAAAGGTTCCAGAAATGACGTCGGCAACTTGGCCGCGGAGCGCTGCTAGAGCTTGATCGTGCAGTGGCGTACCTCCCGCGTAGCGCCAAGATATCAGAGTCGATGTTGATGTGAGTAGTATGCTTCTGGAAGTACACTGGTTCTTCGGCAAACGCAAACAATTCGGGACGGATGTCGGGCAACCCTTGATGTTGCTAAGCCAGTTGTGGAAGGGTTGCCGAGTACTCGGAATTAATCCCTTTTGTAGTGCCGCAGCTCTCCCGACGACCTTACGGAACCTCGTATTCACTCTGAGGCGGAAAGTTCGTCAGGCCGTTTGCCTGGCTCCCAGCAGTTCCGGCGCCACCAGGACGAGACTACCAACCACTTGACCGCTTTCGAGGAGAGCATTGGCCCGCGCCGCTTCTCTTCGTCATGAGTTGCTATTAGTTGCTATTTTAATTTTCTTACGATGTCTTGCCTAGCCCACTGTAAGTCTGGTTCTCTCTGAGGTAGTAGCCGCGGCCGAGAGGCCAACGCACGCACTGAGACGCAGAAATTTCTCTGACCGATGTTGTCATTTTGTTTGTGGACAAGCAGGGCGGAATCAGGTTTAAATATTGGCAAATAAGGTCTGGCCGCCACTTGCGCGTTTGCATGCTTGCGGTCTCCATATTGCGGAACTGCAATTACCCCCGCCCGGGCCAATGGCAATTCACGATCAGTTCCAAGAGTTTCTAACAGATTTGATTCACATCCTAGCTGGGAGTGTGAAATAGGTGTTTGACAATTACCTCTCGTATGGCAGTTCGCGCGGGTTTCAGACCGCTCGTATCCGTTGTTTTGTTCTTACTGCTTGTTCGCTCGCAACGTTCGCCGCCGGTGCTGCTTCCGCGCAACAGAACTCCCCCGAAGGTTGTTCTGCCGCTGGCACCGAGTCTCTAAAGCCGGGAACACCCTTGCCTGCGCCAGAGCCACCCTTCCGCGGAGTCATCAAGCGCGATTCGCGTGATTCCACACCGTGCTGGGCTCCGCGCATCGTGCCACCCAAGGGCGCGCCCAACGTGTTGCTCATCATGACCGACGACGCGGGCTTTGGCGTCTCGAGCACGTTTGGCGGAGTCATTCCCACGCCGGCGCTGGACCGCATTGCCAAGAACGGGTTGCGTTACACCAATTTCAACTCCACCGCGCTTTGTTCTCCGACACGCGCTGCGCTCATCACCGGCCGCAACCACCATTCGGTGGGTTTCGGAGTGATCTCGGAGCAGGCCACGGGTTATCCAGGCTACAACAGCATCATCCCGAAGGATAAAGCCACGATTGGCCGCATCCTGAAGGAAAACGGCTACACCACCTCCTGGTTTGGCAAGGACCACAACACACCGGCGTTTGCTGCCAGTCAGGCCGGCCCATTTGATCAATGGCCGAACGGCATGGGCTTCGACTACTTCTACGGATTCGTGGGTGGAGACGCCAATCAGTGGGAGCCGAATCTGTTCCGCAACACATCTGCAATCTACCCGTACGTTGGGCATCCGGGATGGAACCTGACTACGGCCATGGCTGACGATGCGATCGAGTACATGAAGCGGGTCGACGCGGTTTCCCCAGAACAGCCTTTCTTTATCTATTATGTTCCGGGTGGTACGCATGCGCCTCATAATCCGACGCCCGAATGGATCAAGAAGATCAGCGACATGCATTTGTTCGAGAACGGATGGGATGCTCTGCGTGAGCAGATTTTTGCCAACCAGCAAAAGCTCGGAGTCATTCCTCAAGATGCCAAGCTGACGCCCTGGCCGTCCGACCTGCTGAAGCACTGGGATCAACTGAATGCCGACGAAAAGAAAATGTTCCTTCGCCAGGTGGATGTGTTCGCCGCCTACGTTGCGTACACCGACAACGAAATCGGCCGCGTGATCCAGGAAGTTGAAGACGAAGGAAAGCTCGACAACACGCTCATCATCTACATCGAAGGCGACAACGGCACCAGTTCCGAAGGCACTTTGCTAGGTACTCCGAACGAAGTTGCCATGTTCAATCAGGTTCAGGTTCCGGTTGAAGCGCAACTCAAGTACTTCTATGACGCTTGGGGCACCGATAAGACCTATCCTCACATGGCAGTACCCTGGGCTTGGGCCTTTGATACCCCATTCAGCTGGACGAAGCAGATTGCTTCGCACTTCGGAGGTGTTCGTCAAGGCATGGCCATTTCGTGGCCCGGTCACATTGATGATCCGGGCGGAATTCGCCACCAGTTCCACCACATGATCGATATCGTGCCGACGATTCTGGATGCCGCACACATTGTGCCGCCCGACTACGTTGACGGCATCAAGCAGAAGCCCATCGAAGGAGTCAGCATGAGCTACACCTTCAAAAAGGCTAATGCCAACGCGCCTTCAACACATCGCACCCAGTATTTCGAGATGATGGGTGACCACGCCATTTACAGCGATGGCTGGATCGCCAGCACCAAAGTCATGCGTCCACCCTGGGACACCGGCACGATCGTGGCCGAACATCCCGCGGATTATCCTTGGGAACTCTATGATGTGACCAAAGACTGGACGCAATATGAAAACATTGCCTCAAAGAATCCTGCAAAGCTGAAAGAGCTGCAGGACCTTTTCTGGAAGGAAGCGGAGAAATATCAGGTATTGCCGCTCGACAACTCTGTTGTCGCTCGCCTTCTCACTCCAAAGCCTAGCCTGAGCGCCGGGCGCAATGTGTTTGTGTATCACGGCAGCGTGACCGGCATTCCAAACGGCGATGCGCCCAGCATTCTCAACTCGTCGTATAACTTTAAGGCCGAAGTGGAGATCCCGCAGGGTGGCGGCGACGGCATGATCGTCACCCAAGGCGGACGCTTCGGTGGCTACGGTTTCTACTTTTTGAAGGGTAAGCCAGTGTTCACGTGGAACCTCGTTGACCTGAAACGTGTTCGCTGGGAAGGCGCGGAGGTAGTTCCTCCCGGCAAACATACGGTCGAGTTCGAGTTCAAGTACGACGGACTCGGCATGGGAACGCTCATGTTCGGCAGCCCCAGCGGCATCGGGCGGGGCGGAACGGGCGTACTGAAGGTTGACGGCAAAACCGTTGCCACGCAGTCCATGGAACACACCATTCCGTTCATTCTGCAGTGGGACGAAAACTTCGACGTTGGCGCCGATACCGGAACGCCGGTAGACGATCAGGACTACCAGGTTCCGTTCGAGTTCAGCGGCAAAATCAGCACGCTGACTTTGACCATTGACCGGCCTCAACTCACCCCGGCCGATATCGAGAAGCTCAAGGCCGCCCAACGCAACAACAAAGTCAGCGAATAGCTGGAGCAATTTCATTCTGCTGGTCGGTTTCGATTTCCACTGGGCTTTCTTAAACGAAGCGACACCTTACCGTACCTCCTTGTGCTCGAGGAATGTCCCTTTCTGAAGCTCGGTAAATGCATCGCGAAGCTGCTCCTGGGTGTTCATCACGATCGGGCCGTACCACGCAACCGGTTCCTGAAGGGGCCTGCCCGAGACAAGGAGAAAGCGTATTCCGTCAGGCCCAGCTTGCAGAACGACTTCATCGCCGCTATCGAAGAGCACGAGAGAGCGGTCAGCCGCTTCTTTCGGTGGCGTTGTGTCCAACCAGCCGACCGAATCGGTTGGAACGGCGAGGGGACCAGATGCATTGCAGAACTTTCCTGCACCTGCAAAAACGTAAGCAAACGCGTGACGAGTCATCTCGACAGGCAGCGACTTTCGCATGCCCGGTGGCACCGACACGTCAATATAGACGGGGTCGGCCGCGATGCCTACGATCGGTCCTTTCTTTCCCCAGAAAGTGCCACAGACGACGCGGGCACGGGTGCCATCGTCGTCGGTGATTTCCGGAATTTCCGCCGCTTTCACTTCCTGGTAACGCGGCTGCGTCATTTTGAGGGACGAGGGGAGGTTTGCCCACAACTGGAAGCCATGCATCCGGCCCTCCAAATCGCCTTTGGGCATTTCCTGGTGGATGATGCCGCGACCTGCGGTCATCCACTGAATGTCACCGGCGGCAATTGCTCCACGGTTGCCAATGCTGTCGCTGTGCTCGACGGTTCCTGCGAGAACGTACGTGATCGTCTCAATGCCGCGATGTGGATGCCAAGGGAAGCCTGCCAAGTAATCCTCGGGAAGGTCGTTTCGGAAATCGTCCAGCAGGAGAAACGGGTCGAAATCGGATGTGTTGTGAAAGCCGAATGCGCGGCGCAGGTGAACTCCCGCACCCTCGATAGTTGGCTGGGACGTGATGAGTCGCTTAACCGGTCGAATGGACACAGTGGCCTCCAATCATTCTGGATGCATTCCAATTCTATACACCAATGCACGAATCAGTTTCGCATCATTGATTCGTCCCGCTACTTTTCTTTGCCATCGAGCGGAGCATCGATGCCTTTCTAAGGACCCACGATCCGGTTTTCTGGCGGGCACCTACCGTGAGTTGGTCCTGCTTTCTTACTCAGACTTGGCTTTTGCGTCTGGAAGACGATTCTTCAGGAATTTGATCTGGCCGTCGTGGTTGGATTCGTGTTCCGCGACGTGAAACCATTTGGCGTAATTGTTGGCTACAAAGTCTTCTTCCGTAACGACGGTCGCCAGCCACTTGTCGTCGCGTTTGCGAAATTCGGCAAGGCTCTTCTCGCGGGTCTGATGCAAGGCATCGAGATAGTAGTCGAGACTGTTCCCCTTGATCGCTCGCCGAGCCGGTTCCCCGAGATTCATCGGAATGTCCCATTTTTTCTTTACATCGTCGGGCCACGAATCCCACTTCATCCCACCGAAGGTATTCATCTGATAGTAGGTTTCGGTGGCGGCGAGATGGAGAAGCAGAGCGCCGATGGTGTTTGCCTTGGCATCGAGAAGAAAATCAAGATCCGGCTGAGACAAGCCCTTCACGTTGTAAACCACTTGCTCACGGGTGAAGGCCAGCATAGAAGTCAACGTGCCGACCTCAGGCGTGAAACCCGGTTGCGGGCCGACAACCCATTTCTCTTCCTCAGCGGCGGTTACCAAAGGAAGCGCGGTAAGGGTAGAAAGCCCGAGAGCCATGCCTATGCCACCCATCAGGAAGTTGCGCCGATTGGGTATACACTCGACTGGGAACATTTGGTTTTCCTCCACTGGGGATGCGATTTGCTGTGAGCCGATGACCGCATTGCGCCAGGATTAATACCTCAGAATTTGTGCAGCGAGTGAAGTGATGGTGATCTGCAATTCCCATTCCATTCGCCGTCTGGCTAGTTACCCTCGCGCAAAATCTCCTGATACGCCGGTACGGTGAGAAACTCCGCGAATTGCGGCGCACGGATTAATTCGCGCATAAGCTCGGCGGACTTCTCGTAGGCGGCCAAGCGGGCCGCGTCACCTCCCTTTTTCGCTTTGCTCAGTTCTTCGTCGATGATGCTGTCGCACAAGGAAAAATCAATCTTGCGTCCATCTTTGAGCTGCTTACTCTGGTGAATCCACTGCCACAGTTGCGCCCGGCTGATTTCTGCCGTTGCCGCGTCTTCCATCAGGTTGAATAGCGGCACACAGCCAATTCCTCTGAGCCACGCCTCCAAATAGCCGAGGCCCACCGCGATATTTTGTCGCAGGCCCGCTTCGGTAATATCGCCGGGCGGCACTTGCAGCAAATCCTCCGCGGTCGCTTGAAATTCAGTGAGTTTCCTATCGATCTGGTTTGGCCCAGGCATCAGCCGGTCAAAAATTTCCATAGCCACGGGAACCAGTCCCGGATGTGCCACCCACGTACCGTCATGCCCGTCGCCCGCTTCCCGTTCTTTGTCTGCGCGCACCTGGGCAATTGCTTTCTCATTCGCCACTGGATCACTCTTGATCGGAATGAACGCCGCCATTCCTCCCATAGCATGAATGTTTCGCCGGTGGCATGTGCGGATCAGCAACTTGCTGTAGGAGCGAAGGAAATGTGTGGACATGGTAACTTGCGCGCGGTCCGGAAGCACCGCGTGCGGATCGTGCGAAAACTTCTTGATAAAACTGAAAATGTAGTCCCAGCGCCCGCAGTTCAACCCCGCGGAATGTTCGCGCAATTCATACAGAATTTCGTCCATCTCAAATGAAGCCAGTATGGTTTCGATTAAGACCGTGGCCCGGATGCTCCCTTGCGCAAGTCCCAGTTTGTCTTGCGCAAATACAAAAATGTCATTCCACAATCGTGCTTCCAGATGGCTCTCCAGCTTCGGCAAGTAGAAATACGGACCGGTTGCTGATCCCAGTAGTTCTTTGGCGTTATGCAATAGGTACAACCCGAAATCAAAAAGCGAGCCGGACATCGGCTGGCCATCCACCAGCACATGGCGTTCCTCCAAATGCCAGCCCCGTGGCCTCACAAACAACACCGCGGTGCGCGCATTCAGCTGGTACTCTTTTCCCGTGGAGGGGTCCGAATAGGTAATCTTCCGTCGCACCGCATCCATCAGATTGAGTTGCCCTTCGATCTGGTTTGACCACGTGGGCGTATTCGAATCTTCAAAATCGGCCATGAATACTTTCGCTCCGGAGTTGAGCGCATTGATGATCATCTTCCGGTCGACCGGCCCTGTAATTTCCACGCGGCGGTCGAGCAAGTCCGCTGGAATCGGCGCCACGGTCCATTCTGCTTCGCGGATTTTTGATGTTTCCTTCAGGAAATCCGGCTTCTCACCGGCATCGAGCCGCTTTTGCCGCGCCGCGCGTGCGGCTAGCAGTTCAAGCCGACGAGGCTGGAACCGGCGTTGCAGTTCGACAACGAATTGCAGAGCGGCCGGCGTCAACACGCGCTGTTGGCCGGCATTCGAAGGAGCCTGTATTTCTACGCCGTGAAGCAAAGGGGAATCCATGGTTGGTCACCTCGATCCGCCGGAGTAATCCGGCGCTCTGCTGATTGTGACTTCTCCTTCGCATAAATGCGACGGCTTCTCAAACCACGCTTGCGATTAAATCCGCTACGTTACGGTTTGAAGGACTCATCCTAGCCCTTTGGAGAATTACTTGTCCAATGGTGGGGCCATGGCATTTGAGTTGTCATGTGAGCTTTCCGATCGAATTGCGGCTGTAGGAACCGTAGCAGCCGAGCAACGGTTGCCTTGGAATTGTCGGGGTTTCAAGCCGGTCCCCACCGTGGCGGAATGGCTGACGGAGAAAATACCGGTAGCCGTGTACACGCTAACCAGGCTGCCAAGCAGTCCGGCACCCTCAGAATTTTGTGGAAAAGGCAAAATAAATTGAAGCCGTCTGGCCACTCGAGACTTTGATCTCCTGGCTCAGAGTTCCTAGCGATTCATGCCATGCGGTGACGATGTAATTCCCGGGAGGTAAGTCTGGGAGGTGAAATATCCCGTTCTCACCTGTTACGGCAAAGTGGCTCGTCTTCAAAACAACAAAATACCCTTGCATCCAAGGGTGAAGGTTACATTTTACGGGAATGAACTCTTCTTTCTCGTAGGAGTATGAGAATGGGGGTGTGCCGGGTGGCTGAATTCGGTTCCATTCGCGATTCACTTTTGCCATGGGATGAATGTTGTGAGAGATGGGATCACTGTTGGAAAAGTTGATCTCCTGGCCGGTACGGAGCGCGACAACATGCGTGGTATAGTGGCAACCCCGCTGATCAAAATTAACAGTTTGGACCTCGGCGGAAGGCTCCGCTCCGCCCGCGGAAATGTATACGACAACATTCGCTAGCCCGCCCCCGGGGCCGATCATGATAGTTTCATCCAGGAGAGGATCGGCTGAGTGCAGTTTGACGCAAGCGGGCTCTTTGGAAAGGTCGAGTAGTTTGGGTTTGGGCGGCATACCTTTGAAGGTTACAACTCCGGCGATGGCACCTCCTTCCGATCCAGCACGGATTGGACTGAATGCGAGGAGCATACTGAAAGAAGCAAGAAAGAATCTCAGCGCTCGCATTCCTTCACCTCTTCCTACTTAGGTCCGAATGGAGCGCCCCCTAAAGTTCGGGCTGATCATCATGAAGAAACAACTCAACTGCCTCAGGGGCAACTGATCCATCCGTAATCCCAAGTCATTTAATTCTACGGACAAACGGAGATCTATTCGTTGAGAGTTCGGGCAAGGTCCTCAATGAGTCAAGGAACTGCGTAAGCCCTCTGCGCAGCTGACTCGTTAACAAGTCGGATTGCACGGAGGTCCGGGACTCAGTTACACCATGCTTTCCAGCCGAACGTAGCTCGCTTCCATTCCCCGCTCCATACCCGTCGCGAGCATGGCCGCCCGCGTCTGCGCGTCGGGCAGGGTCATTCGCATGGTCATTAACGTGCCAGTCCCGTCCGGGTCAAACCTAGTTTCAATTTGGTTATCCGGCGTAGGATCTGGGAGGTGCATTCGTTCGACATGAACGATCCTACTGTGCGGCTGGAGTTCCAGATATTCGCCGGTGATGTAGAATCCTCCACCTCTTTCATTGGCCCACTCGTAACGGAACTTACCCCCTGGTCGGGCCTCATTGATGCACACAGGCATCGTCCAGCCTTCAGGACCGAGCAACCATTTCTGGATTAAGTTCGGATCCGTGTGGGCGCGGTAGACGGCCTCGGGTGGTGCAGCGAAGCCCCTGGTTACCACTACGTGTGTGTCGCCTTCCGTGTTCAGTGTCAGTTTGCTCATCGGGTTTCTCCTTTTTTTTCTTGTTCCATCGTGGCTAGAACCTCGTCCAACCGGTCGAAGTTTCTCTCGAGGGCTTTCCGCAGCATCGCAAGCCACTCGTCAATCGCTTGGATTCCCGCCTTTGCGAGCCGACGAGGACGCTTCGTGCCCTGGACGCGACTAACGACAAGTCCGGCGTCTTCGAGCACCTTTAGGTGTTGCGAGATTGCTGGTTGCGTCATTCTGAAGGGCTCTGCCAGCGCCATCACGGTGGCTTCGCCCTTGGCGAGGCGCGCGAGAATTGCCCGACGTGTTGGATCGGCCAAAGCGGAGAAAGCTGCATCGAGAGAAAGCGTTTTATACATAGCCCCTACCTTATATAAGTATATACTTATTGTCAAGAAATAAATCTGCCGCACTTCGCAAGCAACCGAAAATTCGAAGGCAGGATTGCGCTCGGAGGTCCGTACGAGGCACGCAGGGTTGCTCCCGAAGGGCGGATTGCAGAGCGATTATTGGAGAGATGCGCAAACAAGGGGATGAGGTGTTGTGTGAACACAGGAGACGGACTAGGCCGACACGAAAGCAATTGTCAACGTCAGGTGACTGCGAATTTTGCAGCTTGTAAGGCGGCTAAGCGCTGCCGGGCATAAGCCGACCAGGGACCTAGGGGATCGAAATTGACATAGGCCTGCCAGTGTTCGCGGGCTTCCGCGAAGGCATGCAGTTTGTCGCACACGAAGGCCAAATTATAGTGGGCATCGCAGTAGGAAGGATCGAGGCTAACGGCGCGGCGTAGGTGGCGGCGAGACTCTTCGAGTTCGCCCACTTCTTCCAAGGCGCTGCCAAGGTTGAAGTGCACCAAAACATTTTGTGGTTGGGCAGCCAGCGCGCGCTCAAAGTACGCTATGGCTTTCTCGAAATTTCCATCCTCGAAATGAAGAGTTCCACAGTTTAACAGCGCATTGACATTGTTCGGATCCACATCCAGACAGCGGTCATAGGCGCCGATCGCCTCGGCTCTGGTTTTGTTGTCGGCTTCATAAGACAGGGCCATTGCCAGCCACTCCTCGGCACTACGCTCGGTAATGAACTGCACAATCTCATCCAGCTCACGCGTTTCAAAATTTAAGACAAATTGTCCCGAGAGCGGTTCGAGCCGTGTAGCACCGTGCTCCACGAGGACTTCCTTGCCATCGGAAAGAATGCGAAGTTCGCAAAGCGGGGTTTTGACCTGAGAAAGTTTTTCGTTAAGGGCCGAGAGAACCCGTTGTAAACGGGTCGCCGATAGACCCTTCTCGAGCAACTGCTTGACGGTGCGCAAACCGATCAGGCCGCGAAAATCGTAGTAGCGCGCACCCTGCTCCGTTTGCGGCGAAACAAGACGAAGGCGATCCCAGTAATCCAACTGCTTGCCAGTTAGACCAAGTATCCGTTGAACTTCTTCGGGGCTGAATCTATCCGTGGCACCCATCCAGAATTAGCCGGTTGCTTTCTTTCCCCGTTTTTGGGCCGCCGGCGCCGGTTCGACGGCGCGAGCAGGGGGTTTCTTGCCTAAAGGCACGGCAACGGGACCGGTCTGTGCGGAAGAAGCGACGGTCGCGGGGGGAGCCTGCTTTTCGGCGATGCTTTTCTTGAGGGCTTCCATTAAATCGATGACTGGAGCTAGGTGCGGTTGCGGTGCCTCGGTAACTTGCTGGCCCTTCAGCTTGGCGGCGATCATGGCACGGACATTTTCGCTATATTCGTCGCGGTATTTCTCGGGCTGAAACGGGGCTGCAAGGCTTTCAATCAGCTGCTCGGCAAGTTTCTTTTCCTGATCCTTCACTTCGATCTTGTCCGTGGCCACCGATTCAGCGGCGCGAATTTCATTGGAATAGAACATAGTATGTAGTGTCAGTATCTTAGCGCCCGGACGGATAATCACGATATGTTCGCGCTGGTGCATGGTAAGCTTTGCGACGGCCCCGTAGCCGGATTCTTGCATCGCCCTCATGAGCAACGTGTAGGCCTTTAACCCGGCGTCTTCCGGGGTGATGTAGTAGGAGGAATCCAAGTAAATAGGATCCATCTCATCGAGCTTCACGAATTCGATGATCTCCATGACGCGTGCCGAGGGCGGCTCAATCTTGTCGAGTTCTTCTTCGCTAAAGAGGACATACTGGTCTTTTTCATATTCATAGCCTTTGACGACTTCAGAGCGCTCCACGTTGCGGTTGCAGACAGGACAGAAGAGCGGTTGCTTGAGGCGCGAATGGCAGACGTTATGGAGTTGATTAAAGCTGATACGTTCGCCCCGGGCAGCGGCAAACATGCGAACAGGAATCGAAATCAACCCAAAGGTCAGGTGCCCCTTCCAAACTGTGGTTGCCATCGTGGCACTCCTCTCGATCGAGCGGGGGTAGATACTGTGCAAGGTTAGCGAGCACTTTCGCCAGACGCAAGTCAAAATAGAGGCCAAAACCGCTCAAAAAGTACCCCTAAAACCTCCCAAAGCGCCTGCGATAGAATGCGTCCATGCCGAAGAGTAGAAAACTCGAAGAGTACAAAAGGAAGCGGCAGTTCGACCGCACGCCCGAGCCGTCTGGGGCCGAGAGTTCCGTCAAAACGGAGAATACGTTCGTGGTACAGAAGCATGCCGCGCGCCGCCTGCATTACGATTTTCGCCTGGCGATTCAGGGCACGCTGAAATCCTGGGCGGTGCCGAAAGGCCCCTCCCTAAATCCGATGGACAAGCGCTTGGCGGTCCAGACCGAAGATCATCCGCTGGACTACGCAGAGTTCGAGGGCAATATCCCCGAGGGCAGTTACGGCGCCGGCACAGTGATGGTGTGGGACCGGGGGACATTTCAAGTCGAAGGCACGGTCGACGCCGCAAATCAACTGGAGCGCGGAGAGATTAAATTCGCACTAAACGGGGAAAAGCTTCGCGGCAGCTTTGTGATCGTCAGATTGAAGAACAGCGAGAAGGGCAACGAATGGCTGATGATCAAGCACAAGGATGCCGCTGTCGATCCCCACTGGAACATTGACGAGCACGACGGATCGGTGCTGACAGGGCGCATCCTCCGGGAAATAAGTGCGCAGGCGCCGCCGAAACGCGGGCCAAGTGTTCTCTATCCCGCGGAATTGCCGGGGGCGCGGACGAGCGCGATGCCGACGCGTTTGGGACCGATGCTGGCTACACTCTCGGAGCGTCCTTTTTCCGATCCGCACTGGCTGTTTGAAATTAAATGGGATGGGGTGCGCGCGCTGGCGTTTATCGAAGATGGCGAGCTAAAGTTGCGCGCACGGTCTGGCAGAGACATCACCTCGCAATATCCGGACTTGGCTGCGCTTCCGAACGCGTTCGGCGGCACTCAAGCTGTGCTCGACGGAGAAATTGTCGTTCTGGATGGCCGGGGGCGTAGCGATTTCGGAATGCTGCAAGAACGCATGCACGTGCGCCATCCGGGGCAAAAACTGCTTTCCGGATTTCCGGTGGTCTATTTCGTGTTCGACCTTTTGTATTGCGATGGATACGACCTGCGGGCGGCGCCGCTTTTGGAACGCAAACAGCTTCTCCGGCGGCTCCTCCACAGTTCCGAGAGAATTCGTTATTCCGATCATCAGGTGGAAAAAGGGAAAGAACTATTTGAATTGGCAAAGCAAAACGATCTGGAAGGGATCATCGCGAAGCGGCTCGATAGCCGCTACGTCAGTGAACGCAGTACGAATTGGCTGAAATTGAAAACAACGCAGACCCTCGATGCCGTTGTGGGCGGTTGGACGGCTGCAAGGGGCGCGGGCGCTCCGTTTGGTTCGCTCTTGCTCGGCCTGTATCTGGGAAAGACGTTGCGTTTTATTGGGCACGCGGGAAGTGGATTCGACGCCAAAACTCATAAGGAAGTTGCGGCGAAGCTCAAAGCGTTAGCGACGGACAAATGTCCATTCGACGTAAGACCCAAAACAAACACTGCAGAAACTTGGGTCACACCAAACCTGGTCGCGCGCGTGCGCTTTAGTGGATGGACAGAAGAAAACCGGTTGCGGCATCCGGTGTTTCTGGGCCTGCGTGAAGAGGCAAAACCGGAAGACTGCCACTTGAAGAGCGAGGTGGCGCCGCCGCTGACGACGGCGAAAAACCCGAGCGTGGTGCACGGGCCGATTTTGGCAAGAGTTTTGCGCAGAGAGGCGCAGGTCGAAGCGGAGCTTTTTCATGGTCATGCGGAATCTGTCAGTTTGGAACTGGACGGTATGCCTTTCCGGCTGAGCAATTTGAATAAAGTGTATTTCCCGGAATCGGGCTACACCAAACGCAACCTGCTCGCCTACTACTACCGGATGGCAAATTATGTTCTTCCCTTTTTGCAGGATCGTCCTTTGGTCTTGCGTCGATATCCGGACGGCATCAAGGGTCAGGCGTTTTTTCAAAAAGATTTGCGCGAAGGACTTCCCGAATGGTTCAAGACCGTGCCGATCGATTCGGAAACCAGAGGCGAGCAGATTCACTATGCCATCGCGAATGACCGCGCTTCCTTGCTCTACCTGACCGGACTCGGCTGCATTGACCACAATCCCTGGAGTAGCCGAACGGACGATCTCGAGCATCCGGACTATTTCTTCTTTGATTTAGATCCATCGGAGGGGACTACGTTCTCCCTGGTGGTGAAACTTGCCAGGGCGGTGTATGAAAAGTTGGAGGAATTGGGACTCAGTGTATTCGTGAAAACTTCGGGAGCAACGGGAATGCACTTGTATCTGCCGGTCGAGCCAGTCTACACGTACCCGGAGTTGCGCACCTTTGCGGAGATTGTGGCACGCATGGTGACCGCAGAGCATGCGAACCTAGTAACCAATGAGCGAATTGTGGCGCGACGCCCGTCAGGCCGAGTGCTAATCGACGTGCAGCAGAATTCCGAGGGCCGGCCGCTCGCTGCACCGTATGTCGTGCGGGCCTTCCCCGAGGCCCCGGTTTCCGCCCCGCTGCTGCTGCCCAGTGAGCTGCGGACCAACCTGAAACCCGAACGACTGAGTATGAAGACGATGGCCGAACGAGTGAAAGAAAAGGGCGACTTATGGAGCGATTTCTGGAAACGGCGTCAACGGTTGGAGGCGGCCATCGATCGGCTAAGTAGCCACATTGCGCCCACGGGCAAAGCCGGAGCGACCTTTCCGTAGAAAGGAAAATCAAACCAACGTGGGAGGCCCGAGATGCGGCGGTTTTGAGGATAAGATAGAGAGGAGTGTTGTTTGTCCAATTGGTAACGGTGCAAACAAGAAACTAACGTAATTGAAACATTGCCGCAATCTGCTCAAGAGACACTTGAAGCAGCCAGAGGTCGACTGTGAAAACGGTAACTTCCGAGCAAGTCTTAACGGCCACCTCCCTCTATCGCGTCAGCCTGGCAAGAACGGCTGATGACTTAATCGAATGCCAGCGACTGCGTTACTTCGTATTTAACCTCGAACTCTGTGAAGGCCTGGCGACATCTGACCGAAACGGTTTGGACGTCGACCCGTTTGACGCTTTCTGTGACCATTTGATGGTCAGGGATCTCGAAACAGGTCGACTGGTGGGCACGTATCGTTTACAGACCGGGGAAACGGCCGCGCGCTACATGGGCTATTACAGCGAGACGCTGTTTGATTTGTCCGCTTATGGATCCATTCGCAAGGAAGTGCTAGAACTCGGTCGCGCCTGCGTGCATGAAGACTTCCGCAACATGATGGTGTTGCATTCGCTCTGGAAAGGGATAGCCGTGTATGCCACACGCGTTGAAGCGCGGTATCTGCTCGGCTGCAATTCGATATCGTCGCAGGATGAGAACTACGGCTACGCCATGTACGAATCGTTAGCGGACAAATATCTCGCCGAACCGCATCTATGCACTGTGCCCCAACCGGGACACCACTGCCGCAGTACGGGAGAAGCGATCACCGTCAACCGGCCGCCGCGTTTGTTTCGCGCCTATCTCGACATCTCCGCTAAGGTGTGTGGACCACCGGCGATAGACCGCGATTTCAAGACCATTGATTTTTTGACGGTTGTGGATTTAGCGCAATTGCCGGATCGCGTGCGCACACGATTTTTCTGAAGATACAGCCGCGCCGTCCTCCAGTGCTGTCTGTAGCGATCCGCTCACGCGGAATTGGGCGGAACGGGCCAGCCCCGCGGCGGCCCGGAGAATACCTTACGACTTGCTCATCTGTGATTTGATCAGACCAACGATGGCCATGACGACTGCGCCACCGATGCCTCCGCCGCCGACGCTAGAGAGTATGGTGGACATGTCGAGGCCGGAGCCCGCAGCGGATGTGGCCGCGGCCACGGCCGAGGAGGCGGCCCCACCTGAGGTGAGCATGCCGAGCAACTGACCGCCAATTCCACCACCGACGATTCCGGCAATCGAATTGCCGATCGGACCTAAATCGAACTTTTTCAATAAAGCGCCGGCGATGTTTCCACCGACGGCTCCGCTGATCAGTTGAATAATGAGTGGAACGAGATTCATTTCAATTTCTCCTTGTCCAGAAATAGGAACTCCGGATTTCAGACCAATCCAGGGATCTTCGCCCGGGCGGACGACGGAAGAGGGAAACTGGAGGAACTCTATACCAGGGGCGAAGGAAGACATAGGAGAATTTGCGAGGGAACCGCGGGCCGGGCTGTTGCGCGGGAATGAGGCTTGCGCAACATGGCGCGCTACCCTACTCTGGTACCTCCGCGCGCGAGGAAGCAGTGAAAGATTTTCTTCACGCCCGAGGGCAAGCGGAAGCCTCGTCAAAGGCCTGTACGAGGTCCCCAATTCCGGCGATGAGCGAAACGGGAGAATCCGATGAGTTCCGAAACTGTCAAGAAGTGCGCGCATCCAAGCTGTTCGTGTCCCGCGACCGAAGGAGATTACTGCAGTATCGAGTGTGCAGCGATGGAGAAGACTCCGGATATCGAGTGCACTTGCGGACATTCGAGTTGCAAGGGCGAAATCGACAGGCCCTAAGATCGATCAACGGAGGATCGTCTTCTGCGCAAGAGCAAGGGCGGCCGCAGAATGTTTCGGGTCTGCTAATTTGGCGCGGACAAAGTCTTTTGTGCCGCCTCCTTTTAGAGGGAACGAGTCGCTCACGGTCTGGAGAAGTGCTTGCATGTCTTTGCCCGAGGAGGCATGTTGCGCAAAGATCAACTGACCGGAATCTTCGGTAACCAGTAGCGCGATGGTGTTTTCCTTTTTGGCCAGCTCGTTGGCGAGCGGCAAGAGCAGTTCCGATTGCGGGCCCTCTAGGGTCTGGGCGACGAGGCGTAGCCCGTTTGCGGTGACTGCAGTCGCCGAAACAAGCAGATCGGCTCGTGCTTCGGCCAGTTGTTGCGAGATGCCCCGCAAATTCTTCAAACTTGCGTTGCGTTCCGTTGCCGATTTTTCGAGGGCCGCAAGAGTATCTTCCGGTGCGCAATGTAAGTGCTCGGAAAGCCTGCGCAATAGTTGAAAATCGCTGCTGGCGAGAACCTCAGCGCGGCTGCCACAGGCAAACTCCACTCTCCAATCCTGACGAATTTTTGTGCAGCGGCGCACGAGGATCATTCCGATCTGGCCGGTGGACTTAACGTGCGTGCCACCGCAGGGCTCTAGGTCGGCGGCTTCGATTTCAACGGCTCGCAGCAGGCCTTGGCGCTCGACTTGTTTGCGCACACCGATTGCGGCCAGTTGATCGGCCGTACCGTAGCGCACGTTTACAGGCCGGTCCTCAAAAATGACCACGTTAGCGGCTCGTTGCGCGCCCTCAAGCAGGTCGGACTTCGGCTCGGGTCCGCGGAGATCGATGGTAGAAAGTTCCGAACCAAGGTGGAACGAGACGGTTTCTAGGCCGAAGCGTTCGTGGAACACGGCGGAAAGCAAATGCTGTCCGGTGTGCTGCTGCATATGGTCAAAACGGCGTTGCCAGTCGATAGATCCCGAAACTGAGCCGCGGCTAAGTTCCCTGTCGACAATGTGGAGAACGTCTTCGCCATCGTCGCGGACTGCGAGGACTTTGGCATCGCCAAGGCAGCCAAGATCGTTCGGTTGACCGCCGGAGGTGGGATAGAAAGCGGACTGATCGAGGACGACTTCCCATGCCGGGATCATGCCGGAATCGGAGGAAAAAGGTTCAGCGGGGAGGCAGCTCAACACGCGAGCATCGAAGGATTGCAGATAGGAATCGTCGTAGTAGAGACGGTGCGTCGTCATTCGGAAAAATTCTAGCACACAGGGAAATTCGGGTTGGCGACGCGGGTGTCAACTTTTAGCGGCAAGAGATAAAAACCGGCCCCGTAAAGGAAGGGCGCGGAAAGGGGCGAACCTAAGAGCACCGGAGTGCGTGTGCCAGGAGGCGATAATGAAACAGGCGGCGGACTGTCGCCTTCAGGCGACAGGTGAGCTTGCAAACCACTTCAGTAGTGTCCCAACGTTATGTGAACAAAATCAATTGGTTATCGGAAACGCGTTGAATTTCGTCGGTCATCGTTTGTGCAAGTAGTTGATCTAATGGGATTTTCTCGAACATGGTCAGGCTG
>Ga0074046_10001619_pt1 | contig 20111 bp, 20 predicted proteins | sample BogForMeECP23OM3_FD_94441 | JGI IMG/M metagenome (GOLD analysis project Ga0074046, IMG submission 94441) | Bog forest soil microbial communities from Calvert Island, British Columbia, Canada - Bog Forest MetaG ECP23OM3 | ecosystem: Environmental > Terrestrial > Soil > Wetlands ... | reverse complement strand
AGCAGGGGCCGGCGTCGGCTCCGGCTACATCAACGATAATACGGCCCTATTTCTGACGGGCGTTCGTTTAAAGTTCTAGGGTGATGGCAACTCCAAGCTTTATGGAAGTGCGAAGCAACGAGCTGCGGTTCCCCCCGTTTCGCCGGTGCCGATCATCCAACTCGGCTCGTCCGCTGCCCGGAAAAGCAGCCATGACGCGACACCGTCCACCCAGCGAACGAAATGGCAGTGATGGGTCAACAGCACGCCTAGCAAGTATCTAATTATTCGCCCAGGGCTCGGCTATCTTGACGGAATTTGTGCACTTGGTGGCTGGTCCGCTTCTGGAGGTTCAGCTGCCCAGATTTGCTCCCAGTGAGTATTTCCGCAGTCGACCCCCTACGGCCATTTAGGTCGCCGCCGCCTTCGAGCACGCGGGGGCGCTAAAGCGCCAGTGCCCGACACCATGTCCGGCGAGGCTGTTGGCCCCGGCGGGGGGAATTTAGCGGGTTGAGGCGGCGGGATGTTTTTAAGCCGCTTGGCTCTTAGCAATTTAGGCCGCTAAGCTCATGAGCGGCGCGAATTAATATGAGCGAAAGTACGAACAATAAAAGATGCATTAAGCCGCTTTCTTCTCCTTTGTCTCTCTCTTCTCTCTCTTGTCTCTTTTGTCCCTTTAGTCTCTTCTGTCCTTATTGTCCCTTCTGTCCCTTTTCCTTTAGCCGTCGCGCTTATTATGCTTTTAAGCAGTCCGGCTCGTGCTGATCAAAGGGACAAGGTGACAAGGAAAGGGACAAGGGTTGTCCCTTTGAAAACGCTTACAGCCGCAAGGGTTTATGAGGCTTTTCGCCCCCGAAGGGACAAAAGGACAGTAGAGACAGGGGGGAACATTTTTCTGTTTAATGTGATGTTCCCGCTTCTGCTTGCTGATAAAAAGCACGAACCTGCTCAAAATCCCTGGCGGGCATGACGGCGCGCGAATACATGCCCCGGCTCGTTTTAATCAAAATGCGACGGGTGACCATCCGCGCCATTGTCTTTTTTGCGAGGTCGTAATCCAGACCGTCGGCCGCTTTGTAAACTTCAGCCGGCGACAACTCATTCTTATCCGCCCTCGCAAAAACGTCGATGATCTTCCGCTCCGTCTCGCTACGATTGGCATCTTCAGCCAGCGCCCCCTCTACCCAGCGGCATGTGTCGCTGTCGAACGTGATCGGCATGTCATATTCGGGAAGATCGCGGCCTTTCCCATAAAGCACGTGGCCTTGCCCCTTCGCCATAATGACAAGCAGCGAATCGGGCGCCGCATTCGTTCCGAGCGTGCCGCTCAGCGCGTCGAACGGGTCCGCGGGGTCCGCCTTGTTCGTGTGATGGATGAGAAGCACGGAGATGCCTGTTTCCTTGGCGAACGACTGGAAAAGCGCTCCCGCCTCATAATCGTCCGCATAGCCCGGCCCGTGCCAACGATTGCCAGTTGAAGAGTGCAGGCGCTCAAGACATAAACGCCCTATGCTTTCCATGGACATTGAGGCCGGATCGAGGCCCAAAGAAAGCGCCGCGGACTCCCCTATGGTCCATGCCGGACGCTGAAACCACCGGAAGAGTTCGACGTCAGGCAGCCTGTGCCGCCGATAATTTTCCATTGCCGCTTCTCCGAAAGCGCTCCGAATGCGGGCGCGCGGCAACCTGTTCGGAGAAACAGGATTTCGGGGATCAGCCTAGCCGCGCAAGAATGGCGTGACTGATTTGCGCCATCGCTGCAAGGCTGCCTTTGCTGGCCAGCGAGGCCGCACTCCGCCTCTTCCCGGCCTCGATTTTCGTCACGGTGACGACACAGTGACGATTCTGCCGGAAGGCGTACGCCTTAACCAGTTGATTTTATTGGCTTAAATTGCTTTAGCCTTCAATATGGGGTTTTCGGCTTCGGGTGTACGGTCTTCTCCGACATCGGTGCCTCACCGTGCCTCGAAACGGGCGGTGGCCCTGGCAACCGGCTTCCTCGACGCCGAACTCAAAAAGGCGGGGGTGGGCGCCATCGGAGTGCATGAACTGAGCCCAGGCCTGGTCCTGACCGATCTCCTCATCAAGGATGACGGGATTCGGGAACGCATGCTGTTCAATGCGGTTGCCGAGGCACCCGAAACGGTCGCGGCGGCGTTGGTGCCGAGAATCCGCACCGTGAGCAGTTCGGGCGGGCTCTTGAGGTATCAGCCGGTCATCCTGATGGTTGCAAGAATAGTCGCCTCGAAGTTCGGTTACCGCAGGGGGCGTTTTTTCGACGATGAAGGCCACCGGCGCTCACCTTGACGGGCTGTTGCCGGGAAGAGAAAACGATGTCTGGTTCTGAAGTGAGTGCGGCTGTGTCAAATACCAAATGGCGAGGGATGGTCGAGCAGAGGTTATGGCCCAAGCTGGCACCAGCCGCTCGTTCTGGCCCGTAGTGAAACCGGCAAACCTAATCGTAGCGCTGGGTTAGCCCACCGATGGGCCACCAAAAAAACGAGTCCCGCCGCCTGTCGGGACTTGTGATCCGTATTGCCCCGTCAGGCCCCCAAAGGCGTGTCGCTCTGGCTATAGTCAAGAATTTTTTTAGAAAATTGTAGCAAAATAAAATTGTGTTTGCCCATGAGCAACAGCGACTAGGGTGCCTGCCATGGCCGTTATAGAACGAGAGACGCGAAACCGCATGTTCGGCGAAATGGTGATCGATCCATGGATAAGGGCTTTGATCGCATCGCCCTCCTCGGCGAGCAATGAGAGCGGAGCCCCAAAGGGAGGCACATGCATGCTTGAGGTTATGTGTGATCCGTATGAGTGGAAATCCGCTGTTAGATTCGCGCTTGTCATCTTCGTCGGCTTTCTCGCTCTCTCGCCCGCGCTTGCACCGGATCAGAAAGAGCTCGCGGCAAAGATCAATCACCAAACCCTTAAAGCCGCGGCTGCAATCAAAAGCCCCGCGAAATAGGCTCGCCGCCTAAATTGTCTAGCCGTCTGATAACGCGAACGGATTCCAGCGGTTAGGCCTGAAAGCATTCAAACCACGCGTGAACAAGGGCCTTATCCCGCGCTTTGCGTTTGTCCGATCGCAGGCAAGCGCCGCCACGATCCGGCAACCGACGCGGCTAAGAAGCTTGCCGCAGTGTAAATTTTGAATTCAAGAGAATGAGACTTTTTTCACGATGTAAGGGAACCTGCCCCAAAGGTCGGGCGTTTTTCTCCAAGAAGGCAGAGGAGCTTTTTTGTTGGTGACGCGTATCCCATCCAAAACAACTGCGGGGCTAATGCTGTTCGTGTTCGCAGCGTCTATCGCCCTTTTGCCTGCGTTGGCGCTCGTCCAGGAGAGCCGGAAATCTCTTCGGCCAGTCTCTTCAAGCTATTCGCCGCAGGATGTTCGCCTTTTGAACGCCGAAGAAATTAATCGCCGCACCCTCGCACTTGCGGCCGAAATCAACGCGAAATAAGCGATCGCGGGCTAGAGAGTGACTCGGGCCAAGCGGTATCGCGGCATGGCTGGCGCACGAGGGGCGGCGCTATGACCGGCCCCTCATGTTGATGGGAAGATTAGCTGCGAGTTGTCTTTTGGACAGCATCCCCGATCAGCTTGTGAATTTCCTGCGTCTGGGCGGTGTAGGATTGCATCTGATCTTGCGCAAAACGGGTCTGCAACGTCACAATCTCTTGCAAGCTATTCGCCTTGGTAATTTTCTCGACCAGCGAAAAAGCGGTGTCGGCATTCTGCTTCGCCATGGCTACGGCGCGCTCTTGCACTTCTTTGAAGCCCGTGGCCGCGGGGCTTGAGGGCAGAGCACCCATCCACGCGCCCATGGCTTTGGTTACGAAATCTGTAAGCTGATCATAAGCAGCGTGTGCCTGCTTCATATTCTGTTCGGTTAGATCGCGCATCGCCTGCGGGATTTCAAAGGGACTCTCGGCCATAGTCTTCTCCTCGTCGTTGGCTTGAATGGACAAAACATAAGATTACAGCACGCCAGTAACAATGGCGTGACCACGAATAACCAAAGCCGTCGCTGGACCAGCATTCACCGATGACGCCTTTAAGCCAAATTCGCTGATCTGATCAACGGATTAGCATCCCGGAAGCCGCTCGCTCCACGCTCGTTATCTCGGAAAGGCGAAGCCTTATGCGATTGAAGCGATCCCGGCTCGCGCTTCGCTTGGCCGGAATGACGGAGCGCGGAAAGCGTTGGCGCCTCAGCGAAATCCTGCTTAGTTTCTCACGGGCCTTGGGGCCGACCCACTGGGAATGAAAAAGTGTAAACCTTTATGTCTGCTGCTTCGGGTAGCCAGTCTCTGTCTAGGGGCCATTAGACTGCGAAGGCGATGAATCCGCGGCAAGGAGGCGCTCGACGCACTCTTGCACTCCTTTTTGCCAAGCAGGCAGCTTGACGCCGAAGGTCTGCTCCAGCTTCGCGCAATCGAGCTGCGAATTTGGCGAACGATGTGAACGTGTTGAATATTCGGCGGACATTATAGCATCAAGGCTGAAGGAAAGCCCAGTCAGTTGCTCGGATTTAACAAGAACATCGCGAGCAACGTCGTACCAGGTCGCCGCGCCGGAGCCAGCGGCGTGGTAAACGCCCCAGGGAATATCTTCCGGAGGTCTTGATGTCAGATACGCGGCGACTTCAAGAATTGCGTCAACCAGGTGGGGGGCGTAGGTTGGATTGCCATATTGATCATTCACGACTTTCAGTGGCATTCTCAGCTGGGCGCGCTGCAAAATATTGCTCACGAAGCAGCGGCCAAAGGGGCTATGGAGCCATTCCGTTCTAAGAATTACATGCTTCGGGTTGGCCCGTTGCACCTCGACTTCCCCGGCGAGCTTCGATTTTCCGTATATGGTTGTGGGGTGCGTCTCGTCTGTCTCGACATACGCAGATCTTTTTCGTCCGTCGAACACGTAACTCGTTGAAATGTGGATGATCGGAACGTCTCTTCGGGCGGCGGCCTCGGCCAGCAGCCGCGCTCCGGCCGAATTGAGCGCAAAAGCCAGTTCCGGCTCGCTTTCCGCTCCATCAACCTCCGTATAGCCAGCCAAATTGATCAAGACGTCGGGCCGGATGTCCCCCAAGGCTCTTTCGACGCTTCGGGGTTCGCAAATATCAAGCCCAGGCCGGCCGATCGCAAAAGCCGAAATGTCCTCGCGCCCGGGCGCGGTTTGCATAAAAGCGCTTGCGATTTGTCCATGCCAGCCGGCAGCAAGTATCCGCATAAGAGTGTCTCGAAGCGTTGCAGGGCTCCCGGCCTGTTACAGAAGGGAGCCCCGCCTGTCAAATAAACATAACTCCGCTTGAGCTGTCTCCAGGCTAAGCATCCTCTTTCGCGTCTAATTGCAAGGCTTGCCTGATGCGGTGAAGCAATGTGTCGAGATTGACAAGGATGACGCCAAAACGAAGGGCATCCGCTTCTATTTTCTTGCCCGCGGCCTTGTATGCGGCCTCATTGGAGTCGACGCTAAGGCCATAGTCCTTGGCCGCGCCAAGATATCCCAGCTCGAAAAGCCAATCATCCGCATCCCACACTTGGCGCTCCTGGTCCCACCATTGCGCGGCGCGGAGGAGTTTTTCAATTTCAGCGCCGGCTTCGCTGGCATAGTCCGAGCCGTCCCAATCCATGGAGTGCCAAACCGCGACGCGCGCAAGCAGCGGATGAAGGCATTCCGCGAGCGCTTCAATCGAAGCAACATCCGGGATCGCATACGATCCGGGAGGAAGACTCGCGCTCCATGCGCATGTGCAGCCGCTCAACTCATCGGCGGGAATCACATTCCGGCCGCTCGGGCGATGGCTCGCTTGCAGCACAGCATAACAGTCTCCTCTCAATTCGAGTTCCAAATATGCAATATGATCCGGACCGCCGAGGACTGCGTCCTTGTCGGCTTTAATTTCGATTTTCACTATTCCGCTCCTCGATCTAAGCGATGGATGTTGCGTAAAAGCGCATTACGGCGGCCTCAATTTCGCCTCTGAACATGTCGAGCAGATGAAATGCTCGACGGGAGATTGCTCTTCGCCGGGAAACACGGCAGCAGCCATTGACCAGCCCAGGAACTCCGGCGATCTCTAGGGACGAGCAGAAATCTTTTCGCGAGGCTTTGCCCCATGAAACGCGCCGCCGAATTGCTGATGCCGGCCGGGTCGCTGGAGAAGCTGAAGGTTGCCATCTTGTACGGCGCCGACGCTGTCTACATGGGAACGCCGGATCTGTCGCTGCGAACCCGATCGAACTTTTCACTCGACGAAGTTCTTGAAGGCGTCGCCGTAGCCCATGCGCACGGCAAGCGCGCCTACCTGACCCTCAACCTGTTCTCGCACAACCGCGATATCGAAAAACTGCCGGATTACGTTCAAACCATTCGCAAGGTGAGGCCCGATGGCGTCATCGTCGCCGATCCCGGCGTTTTCAATTTCGTCAAGAGCGCCGCGCCCGAGTTGGAGCTTCACATCTCGACGCAGGCCAATGTGTGTTCGTGGCTTTCGGTGCAATTCTGGGAGTCTCTCGGCGCGAAGCTTGTCGTTCTCGCACGTGAAGTGTCCTTCGAGGAGCTGAAGGAAATCCGCGAGCGGTGCCCGGACATCAAACTCGAAGCCTTCATCCACGGCGCTATGTGCATGACTTATTCGGGGCGCTGCCTGCTCTCGAACTATCTGACGGAGCGCGGCGCGAACCAGGGCAACTGCACGAACTCCTGCCGGTGAAATTATACGGTCAAGGTGCGCTTGAAAGACGGGTCGTTGAAAGACATCGAGCTGAATGACGAAACCAAAGAGCTTTTCGATTTCCTTATCGAGGAGGAGAACCGGCCAGGCCAACTCATGGCTTTGGAGGAGGACGATCGCGGGTCCTATATCCTGAACGCCAAGGATTTATGCCTGATGCCGCGATTGGACGAGTATCTCGCGCTCGGCCTCGATTCTTTGAAAGTGGAAGGACGTAATCGCAGCGCTTATTACGTCGCGGTCACGGCGCGCGCCTACCGCATGGCAATCGACGACTGGCGCCGCGACCCTGTACGCTGGCGGCCCGATGCTTATATGCGCGAACTTGCGACAATCCCGAATCGCGGCTACTCGCTCGCCTTTCATGATGGGAAGCTCTCTCATCACGCGCATAATTTCGAAGACACGCACACCCTCGCAGCCTGGGAATATGCGGGCACGATTGTCGGTGTCACCGAGGATGCCTTCCTGCTTGCTGTCAAGAACCGCCTGGAGATGGGCGACGTTCTGGAATTCGTGCCCCACGCCACGCGCGAGCCGCTTCTCTTGCGCATCTACGAATTCGAGGATGTCCGGCACGGGCGCAGAACAACGGCGCGGGGCATTAACGCGGGGCAGAAGCCCGTGATCCGCATTCCGTTCGCCTGGTTTCACGAAGAGGATGCCGGGAGTTTGCGCTATGACTTTCCGGTTCATACCGTTGTTCGCAGGGAACAGCCCCTCAGCCAAGAGGCCTGGCCGCGGCTCAAGCTCGACCGCGCGGCACAAGCTGCGGAACTCGGGAAGGCAGGCGAAGGCAATTATCAGGAGAAGCGCGAAGGCCTCGTTGAGGCGCTTCGGGCCGGACATGAAGGCGTCACCTTCCGCACCCCTCGCCTAGGTGTAGAGGGATGCTGCGGACGCGGGTGCAACGGCTGCCTGCATTTCTGGAACGAGCCGCGCTATGCCCGCGCCCGTCAGCTTCTGCGGTCCAAAAGGCAAGGCGTGTTGCTCTCGGAGGACGAGGCCCGGGAAGCCAAACAGGTTGCGAAAGGGTTGCCGGCCTAGCAGCCGCGGCCGGGTTTGCTCATGCCGGCGAGTTTGCAAGGCGCTCCGCGCTAAGGCATAATTATAAGAAAAGACTCTCCTTATGCCCGGGGCACTTCAGGAGCAGGTGAAATGCAACCACTTCATGAGGGTTCCGGCTGTACTTGTGTAGGAGAATAAGATGACATCAGAAACGGACACGCATCTTTTTTCGAACTGGGCGAAGGAACGTCTCGACGAGATAGATGCGACCTTGGCCACGCTCCAATCGCGCGTCAATACTCTCCAAGCGGAAACGAAACAACAGGCCGAGAAAACCATCACAGAGATACGCGCCCAACAGCAAGTCTTCCAGGAGATGCTTAAAAAGCAAACGGAGGAAGGCACAGCAAACTGGACGCATTTGATGCGCGGCCTTGAGTCGAACTGGGCTTCCTTCGAGTCTCTCGTGCAAAAATACATGAACATAACCTTGAAAGACGCCCATCATTTCCAGGAGACGTTCTCGGCGCGTGCCGAGGCTCAAAGAAAAGCGTGGCAAGAAGCGATAGAAAACCTGAGGGGAAAGGCCAACACCTTCGCTGCGGCGCACAAGAAAGAGACCGAAGAGGCTCTCAATCAGCTAAAGGCGGCGGCGGATACGGCGAAAGCCAAGCTTGAGACACAGCAAAAGGCAGGGGTCGAATCGTGGGATGCTTTGAAGACCGCGCTCGAAGAAAGCCGGGCTGCGTTCGACAAAGCGACCCATAAGGTGATCGAGAGCTTCAAGAAAACCGCTTGACAGTTCCCATGGTTCGACAGGCTCACCATAAGGTTCAACAGGCTGAACACGCTCAACCTCATCCTGAGCTTGTCGAAGGATGAAGCCGAGAGATGTCATGCTTTTTCAGCAGCCTCTCAGATCTTTGATGTGTCGTGGCCGCCTCTGAGGCGGCCATCTAAGCTTCCGCTTAGGCGGACAACAGGCAAGAGTCGCGGATCGCGGAGATATTTTTCGCGTAATGGCCGCCCTTGAACACGGCGGACCCTGCAACGAGAACATTTGCGCCCGCTGCGGCCAGGGCAGGCGCGGTTTCGGGCGTGACGCCGCCATCCACCTCAAGGTCGATGTCGCGTCCATCGATCATCGCCTTGATGCGCCGAACCTTCTCGACCTGCGCTGGAATGAAAGCCTGGCCGCCGAAGCCAGGGTTGACGCTCATTACGAGGACGAGGTCGATCCTGTCGAGGACATATTCGATGACGCTTTCGGGCGTGCTTGGATTGAGCGAAACGCCCGCTTTCTTACCGAGCCCGCGGATTACCTGAAGCGACCGGTCGAGATGCGGGCCTGCTTCGGCATGGATCGTTATGATGTCGGACCCTGCCTTTGCGAACGCCTCGAGATAAGGGTCGACAGGGGCGATCATGAGATGCACGTCGAGGATTTTCTTCGTCCAGGGGCGGATGCACTCGACGAGGCGCGGGCCGAACGTGATGTTCGGCACGAAGTGGCCGTCCATCACATCGACATGCACCCAGTCGCAGCCAGCATCGTCGATCGCACGCACTTCCTCGCCGAAGCGGGCAAAGTCGGCGGAAAGGATGGAGGGGGCGATCAGAACGGACCGGCTCATAGCTGACCTATGGGTTTGCTGGGGTGAAGTTGAAGACGCGGCTCGCCAAGATATCCTCAGCTGAGATTTCCGACAATTCTTTAGCCGACAGAGGACCTGTCGACGAGGCAAAGATGCGGTTCGCCTGGCGCAAACGCGAGCGGTCGAGTGCATTGCGGATCGAGCGCGCGTTCGCGAAATGCGGCTGCTCCCGGCGCTTTCCAATGTAATCGATCAAAGCGTCGCGAGCTTCTTGCGCCAGATGATAATTCTGAGTCGCCAGCATCAACTCGGCGATCTGCAGAAGCTCCGCGTCCGAATAATCGGGGAACTCGATGTGGTGCGCGATGCGGCTGCGGAAGCCCGGGTTGGTCGAGAAGAACTTGTCCATCCTGTCTTCATAGCCGGCGAGGATGACGACCAGGTCGTCGCGCTGGTTTTCCATGATCTGCAGCAGGATTTCGATGGCTTCCTGGCCGTAATCGCGCTCATTGTCGGCCCGGTGCAGGTAATAGGCCTCGTCGATGAACAGAACGCCGCCCATCGCCTTTTTGAGCACTTCCTTCGTCTTTGGCGCCGTATGGCCGATATATTGGCCGACAAGATCGTCGCGTGTTACGGAGACAAGGTGCCCGCGCCGGACATAGCCAAGGCGGTGCAAAATGTCAGCCATCCTCATCGCAACCGTCGTCTTGCCGGTGCCGGGATTGCCGGTGAAGCTCATATGCAGGGTTGGCGTATCGTGTGCGAGGCCGAGACGTTTTCTCGCCCGCTCGACAAGCAGCAAAGCCGCAATTTCCCGGATGCGGGTTTTGACCGGCTTCAGTCCCACAAGCTCGCGGTCGAGCTGGTCGAGAACCTCGGCTACTCCTGATTCTTCATACTCGCGGCGAAGATCGACCTTATCCTCGCTCTTGTTTTGTTCGTTAAGGTCCGTTGCCAGGCTCAATTCTCATTCTCCTATTGGACCGAAACCTTGTTCACTTCTCTTCATATAGAAAGATAAAACGTCGATCCTCCCTCTCGCCCCAGGAGGAAAGGGCTTTGAGGGAGGACTTGGTGACGTTTTAACGCTGCGCAAGGCAATGCAACTAATAGCGTTGCCCAGCGGGTTTATTGGTTGCGTAAGGCTTCGTTGTGTAGCGGATGTTCCGTCCATCCACTTCCTGCCGCGCGAGGTCGAAGCCGGGCTCTTCCTTCGGCCGGTTCACAATGAACGAAAGCCTGATGGATTCCCATCCGTGGGTCGAGTCGGAGGCGGAGACGCGGATATAGCGGTCGCCATACACTTTACGGCAGGCCGCAAGCTCCGACAGCGCGGCGGCTGCGTCCTTGATGTCGAACATCGGTAAGCCCCACATCTCCCAGTATGTGTTACGGGGATGCGGGTCGTCGGTGAACTCGATGTTCACGGCCCAACCGTTTCCGATGCAGTATTGGATCTGTCTCGCGATCTGCTCGTCGGTCAGATCGGGCAGGAATGAAAACGTTCCTTGTGTCACGCGCATATTGAATTCCTCGTCATCGTGGCCGCCCTTGAGGCGGCCATCCAGGCCGCGATAAAGGGCGAGTGTTGCACTTGGATGGCCGGGTCGAGGCCGGCCATGACAATCAGTGTTACTCGGCCGCCGTTGGCATCGGGACGAAGTCCGGAGCGTCGGTTGACGTGTAGTCGAACGTCACATCGCCCCAGGTATCGAGCGCTTGCTTGAGCGGCAGGCAGTGCCGGGCAGCTTCCTGTAGAATCTGCGGGCCTTCGGCGAGATAGTCGCGTCCTTCGTTGCGGGCGAAGATCATAGATTCGAGCGCCACGCGGTTCGCCGTCGCGCCAGCCTGGATGCCCATCGGATGCCCGATGGTGCCGCCGCCGAACTGGAGGACCGTATCCTCACCGAGATAATGGATGAGCTGATGCATCTGCCCGGCGTGAATGCCGCCGCTAGCCACCGGCATAACCTTTGCAAGAGATGCCCAGTGCTGATCGAAGAACACGCCATGCTCAAGGTTCGTAGGAACGAAGTCCTCGCGGAGAATATCGTAGAAGCCAGCCGTGGTAAGCGGATCGCCCTCGAGCTTGCCGACAACGGTGCCCGCATGGATGTGGTCCACGCCCGCAAGCCGCATCCACTTCGAGATCACCCGGAAGGACACGCCGTGCGACTTCTGTCGCGTATAGGTGCCGTGGCCCGCCCGGTGAAGGTGCAGGATCATGTCGTTGTCGCGCGCCCATTTCGAGATGGACTGGATGGCGGTATAGCCGATCACGAGGTCGATCATGACGATGACGCTGCCCAGCTCCTTCGCGAAGTCGGCGCGCTTGTACATCTCTTCCATGGTTCCGGCGGTGATGTTCAGGTACGTGCCCTTAACCTCACCCGTCTCGGCCTGCGCCTTGTTCACGGCTTCCATGCAGTAGAGGAAGCGCTCGCGCCAATGCATGAAGGCCTGCGAGTTGATGTTCTCGTCGTCCTTCGTGAAGTCGAGGCCGCCCTTCAGCGCTTCGTAAACGACGCGCCCATAATTACGGCCTGAAAGACCGAGCTTCGGCTTCACCGTTGCGCCGAGAAGTGGGCGGCCGAACTTGTCGAGACGCTCGCGCTCCACAACGATGCCCGTGGGCGGGCCAGCGAATGTTTTCACGTAAGCAACCGGGAACCGCATGTCTTCAAGGCGCAGCGCCTTCAGAGGCTTGAAGCCGAAGACGTTGCCGATGATGGATGCCGTGAGGTTGGCGATCGAGCCGCCCTCAAACAAATCGAGGTCATAGGCGATGTAGGCGAAATATTGGCCGGGAGAGTTCGGCACGGGATCGACGCGGTAGCACTTCGCGCGGTATTTTTCGCAAGCCGTGAGCCTGTCTGTCCAAACCACGGTCCAGGTTGCCGTCGAGCTCTCGCCCGCCACGGCGGCACTGGCCTCGATGGGGTCCACGCCATCCTGCGGCGTCACACGGAAAAGCGCGATGAGGTCAGTCTCTTTCGGCTGATAATCGGGCTCCCAATACCCCATTTTCTTATATGACATCACGCCCGCTTTGTAGCGGTCTTTACCCTTAACCGTTTCAGATTTGTCATTCATGGGGTTCACCTTCCTTCACACTTGTCTTGTTTTTTCATGATGGCCGGTCTCCCGGCCATGCCTCATCCGATGAGTTTTTTTGCTGCGGCAACTGCGGCTTCCGCCGTGATGCCGAAGTGCTTGTAGACCTGACCAGCAGGCCCAGATGCCCCAAACCCGTTCATGCCAATGAAGGCCCCATTGGCGCCGATCCACCGGTCCCAGCCGAAGCGGCCAGCCGCTTCGATAGCGATGCGAGGCGCGGTTCCGAGCACCTTCGCCTGATAATCAGGGGTTTGCTGCTCGAACAACTCCCGGCATGGCATCGAAACGACAGCCGCCTTGATGCCCTCAGCCTTAAGCGTCTCGGCCGCGGCAATCGCGAACTCCACTTCGGAGCCGGTCGAGAGGAACGTCACATCGCGCTTCCCATCGGTGTCGCGGAGAATGTAGGCGCCGCGCGCAGTGAGATTTTCCTTCGATTCCTCGAGGCGTACCGCGGGAAGATTTTGCCGCGAGCAGATCAGCGCCGAGGGCGTTCTCCGCGAAGCGAGCGCGATCTCATAGGATTCCGCAGTCTCGACCGCATCCGCCGGGCGGAACACCTGGAAATTGGGCGTCGCGCGCAAGATCCCGAGATGTTCGATGGGTTGGTGCGTTGGGCCGTCCTCGCCCACGCCGATCGAGTCGTGCGTCAGGACGTAGATCACGCGCAGGCCCATGAGCGCCGAGAGCCGGACGCCGCCGCGCATGTAATCCAGGAACACCAGGAACGTTCCGCCATAGGGGACGAAACCGCCGTGAAGGGCAATGCCGTTCATGGCGGCGGCCATGCCGTGCTCGCGGATGCCGTAGTGAATATACCGGCCCGAGAAATCGCCCGGCCTTACGGATTTCATGCCCTTGGTGACGGTGTAGTTCGAGTGCGTGAGGTCCGCAGAACCGCCGATCGTCATGTCGGTAGCATCGTTGATGACCTGCAGCACCATTTCAGACGATTTGCGGGTCGCGAGCTTCGGCTTTTGCGCGATCATCTCGGCTTTGAAAGCGTTCAGCTTTTCTGTGACCACGGCCGGGATGTTCCCGCTCAGCATTTGCTCGAAGTGGCTGCGTTCGCCCGCCGGGAGGCTTTGCAGACGGGACGTCCAGGATGCGTGAGCGTCCTTGCCGCGCTCTCCGGCAGCACGCCACGCGGCGAGAATCTGATCCGGAACCACGAAGGGCGGGTAGGGCCAGTTGAGCTGCACGCGCGCGGCTGCGATCTCTTCCTTGCCGAGCGGGCTTCCATGCGTCTTTTCCGAGCCCTGCTTGTTTGGTGCGCCGAAGCCAATGATGGTCTTGCAGGCGATGAACGAGGGCTTGTCGCTTTGCTTCGCTTTTGCTATCGCCGCCTCAACCTGAGCCGGGTCGTGGCCATTGACGCGGCAGGCGGACCAGCCCGATGCCTCGAAGCGCTTCACCTGATCGATCGAGGTTGAGAGACTCGTCGAGCCGTCGATGGAGATCGAGTTGTCATCGAACAGCACGATCAGCTTGCTCAGCTTGAGGTGGCCTGCAAGGTCGATCGCTTCATGACTGATCCCTTCCATGAGGCAGCCATCGCCCACGAGCGCATAAGTGTAGTGATCGGCAACCGCGTCACCGAAACGCGCGTTCATGAGGCGCTCGGCAATTGCCATGCCGACAGCGGTCGAGATGCCTTGGCCGAGCGGGCCGGTCGTCGTCTCGATCCCTGGGGCGTGACTGTACTCGGGATGCCCGGCGGTGATGCTGCCAAGCTGGCGGAAGTTTTTTATCTGCTCGATCGTCATCTCCGGATAGCCGTTGAGATACAGCAACGAATAGAGCAGCATGGAGCCGTGGCCGGCCGAAAGGACGAAGCGGTCGCGGTCGGGCCAGTCAGGTGCGCTCGCGTCGAACTTCAGAAACTTCGTGTAGAGCACCGTGGCGACATCCGCCATGCCCATGGGCATGCCGGGATGCCCGGAGTTCGCGGCCTCCACGGCATCCATGGACAACGCGCGGACCGCGTTGGCCATCTCGCGGATGGACGGCGTTGCGCCACCTTGCGGCGCCAGTTCGTGAGCGAGGTTGGTCATGTTTTTCTCTGTTTTCACGATGCGCGGCGCTTAAGCTCGACGAGCCGGTGGATCATGGGTGTCAGGATCAGCTGCATGGCGAGGTCCAGCTTGCCGCCCGGAATGACGATGGAGTTCGCACGGCTCATGAAGCTGTCTCCGATCATTGTTTTGAGGTAGGCGAAGTCGATCCCGCGCGGGTTCTTAAAGCGGATGACCACCATGGATTCGTCCGGGGTCGGAATCCAACGGGCGGTGAATGGGTTCGAGGTGTCGACGGTCGGCACACGCTGGAAGTTGATGTCCGTCTCGCTGAACTGCGGGCAGATGTAGTTGATATAGTCGGGCATGCGCCGAAGGATGGTTTTCGTAACATCTTCCGCCGTGTATCCCCGGGACGCGCGGTCGCGATGAAGTTTTTGCGTCCATTCAAGATTGATCACGGGCACGACACCAATCTTTAGGTCCCCATGGCGGGCGATGTTGACCTTGTCCGTAACGACAGCGCCATGCAACCCTTCGTAGAAGAGGATGTCGCTTCCTTCCGGCAAGTCCTCCCACTCGGTGAAGGTTCCCGCGGGCGCGCCATACTTTTCTTCCTCGACGCGATCGTGGACGTAGCGGCGGGTCTTGCCTTTGCCGGTCGCTCCGTAGGACCGGAAGGTCTCTTCCAGTTTCTCGAGCAGGTTCGCTTCCGGGCCGAAGTGGCTGAAGTGGTTGTTGCCCTTGGCCTCCTCGTCGGCCATGACCTTCTTCATTGCCGCCCGATCATACGTGTGAAACGCATCGCCCTCGATAGAGGCTGCTGATATGCCTTCGCGGCGGAAAATCTGCTCGAAGGTATGCTTGACCGTTGTAGTCCCAGCGCCTGATGAGCCCGTGACCGAAATGATAGGGAATTTTTGTGACATGGTTAGCCTACACTGAGCGGAAGAGACCGCGCTGCGAAAACAGAGGTGAATGATCGCCGTGGGTGTGCGGGTCGCGATAATAGTGCGTCACTTCATCGACTTCGGTCTTTGAGCCGAAGATGAGGGGAACGCGCTGATGGAGCGACAAAGGTTCGATGTCCATCATCCGCTGGGTCCCGGTCGTGCAAGCTCCGCCCGCCTGTTCCATGATCATCGCGATCGGGTTGGCTTCATAAAGGAGGCGCAAGCGACCGCTCGTATATCCCTTCCGGCCGTCGGCCGGATAAATGTAGATGCCGCCGCGCACGAGGATGCGGAAGGCGTCCGCAACAAGCGACCCGATCCAGCGCGTGTTGAAATCATCTTTGCGCGGGCCGTCTGCGCCGAGCGTGCAGTCAAGGACATAAGCCTTTATGGCGTCGTCCCAATGCCTGAAGTTGGACGAGTTCACGCCGTATTCGCGCGTGACGGAGGGAACCTGAACGTTCGTCTTCACGAGCACGAACTCACCATTCCTGGGGTCCATCCAGAATTTGTGCGTTCCTTCGCCGAGGGTCAGCACCATTCCCGTTTGCGGACCATAGATGATGTAGCCTGCCGCAAGCTGGTTTCGGCCTGGCTGAAGAAGCGGCGAGGCAGGTTTTGTTGGCAAGATCGAAAAAATTGTGCCGATCGAGACGTTTGTATCGATATTGGAGGAACCGTCGAGGGGATCGATATTGACGACGAGCGGTGCGCCCGGATTGAGCAGCACAGCCTTTTCATCTTCCTCCGATCCCATCCAGGCCACAGGGGACAATTTCAGTGCGTCGGTAACGATCTTGTTACTGAGGAAATCTAGTTCTTTTTGAGTGTCCCCGTCGGAGTGGTCACCGCGCTTTGATCCCATATCACCTGCGAGCGGCCCGAGCGCAACGATGTGCGCAACCTCAACGCAGGCCTTGGCAAGGTTTGTAACCGTTTCGGCTATTGCGCGACGTTGCGTGTCGTCGCCCGCCCACTCCGCCAAATGCTCACGCAGCGTGGCATAAACGCCCATGCCGTTTTACCTCCCTTGTCGGTCTTTGACACGACGTTGGTTGTGACCGACAACTTTTTGCATTATGAGGAACGTCCCGCAGAAAGTAAATTTTAATTTCTTTTCCGTTTGATTAATTTTTTCTAATGGCCTATTCTAGTCACGTGAGAAACGTAACCCTGAAACATTTCCGTGTTCTCTCTGCCGTCACGAAAATGGGCTCGATGGCAGGCGCGGCGCGACGACTGAATGTCACACCCCCTGCAATCACCGTGCAGATTCAACAGCTTGAGCAGTCCGTTGGCCTGCCGCTAGTGGAGCGCCTGGCCGACAAGACCACGCCGACAGAAGCAGGGGAGATCATCCTCAGGACGGCGCACCGTATCGAGGCGCTGCTTGCCGAATGCGGGGGTGAAATAGCTCAGCTGAAGGGCATTGAGGGCGGCAGGGTCGCGGTGGGCGTCGTCAGCACCGCTAAATATTTTGCGCCCAAGGCCTTGGCCGCCTTTCGCCAGCAGCATCCGGGCGTGGATGTGCGGCTTTCGGTCGGAAACAGGCAGGAAACCATCCGCGCTCTTCGGGATTTGGAGCTTGACCTCGTCGTCATGGGGCGTCCGCCGGAGAATTTCGATGTTGAAGCCGCGGTGCTCGGCGATCATCCCCACATCATCGTGGCTCCAGCCGGGCATCCGCTCGCGGGGGCGAAGCTTACCATCGCGGATCTCGCCAAAGAGACGTTTTTCGTGCGCGAGTCGGGGTCCGGCACGCGCCTCCTGATGGAACGCCTGTTCGAGCAGGCTGATTTCGATCCGGTTGTGGGGATGGAAATCGGCTCAAATGAGACGATCAAGCAGGCGGTGATTGCAGGGCTTGGTATCGCATTCATCTCGGCGCACACGGTTGCGGTCGAGATCGCGGATGGCCGGTTGGAGATGCTCAATGTCGCGGGGCTGCCGATGGTGCGGGAGTGGCATGCCGTGCGGCTCAGGGAGAAGGCTGTGATGCCGGCCGCCCAGGCGATGTGGACGTTCCTCTCGGCCGAAGGGCAAAAATTCTTGCCCCGGCCCGCCCCATGCACCAAAAACTCTCTCTGAAAGCAAGGGCCGGAGTTCTCGCGGCCTGAGACGGGTTTACTCTCATGCGAATTGATGATGCATGAGGAAGGCAAGATGACCGTAACCGCACCCGATCTTTGGTGGGAGAGGCTCAGGAACCGCGACACGTCAGAGGGTGGAAGTTTCGTGTACGGGGTGGTGACAACAGGCGTCTATTGCCGCCCCGGCTGCCCTTCTCGCCTGCCGCGCAAGGAAAATATCCGGTTCTTCACATCGGGGCAGGAGGCGGAGCGGGCAGGCTTTCGCGCTTGCCGGCGCTGCCAGCCGGATGGCGCTTCCCTGCAGGAGCGGCAGGCGGAAGCCATATCGAAAGCTTGTGCTTTGATCGAGGCCGCCGAGGAGAAGCCGGACTTCGACGAAGTTGCGAAAGCCGCTGGCATGAGCCGGCATCACTTCCATCGGATTTTCAAGCAAACGACAGGCGTAACGCCCGGCGCCTATTTCAATGCGCGCCGCAGGGCTCGCGCGCTTGAGGAACTCAGTCGAACGAGAACTGTAACCGACGCGATCTATGGCGCAGGCTACAGCTCATCCAGCCGCTTTTACGAGACCTGCGCGCCCCAACTCGGCCTGAAACCCAGCTCTTTCGCAAAGGGAGGAGCCGGCGAGGTTATCCTGTTCGCAGTGGGCGAGTGCTCGCTCGGCAGCGTTCTCGTGGCCGCTACCGCGCACGGGATTTGCGCAATCCAGTTGGGGGATAGCCCCGAGCCCCTCGTTGAAGTGCTGCGGGATCGCTTTCCGAATGCGGAACTGAAAGGCGGCGACGCAAACTTCGAGCGCGTGTTGGCGGAGGTCATCAGCCTCGTCGAGGAGCCGAAGCGGGCTTTCGATTTGCCCCTTCACGTACGAGGAACCGCGTTCCAGCAAAAGGTCTGGGAGACGTTGTGCGCCATTCCGCCGGGCGAAACCTTGGCTTATGCCGAGGTTGCGGCCAAGGCTGGCTGCCCGAGCGCGGTCCGAGCCGTTGCAAGCGCCTGCGCCGCGAACAAGCTTGCCGTCGCAATCCCGTGCCATCGTGTGGTGCGGACTGGCGGCGCACTCTCGGGCTATCGATGGGGCGTCGAACGCAAGGCCGCCCTTCTCAAGCGCGAGGGGGCACTATGAGCGAAGCCCGCGCTTCGATTTCATTGATTTTGGGTGGGGCGCGATCCGGCAAGAGCGCCTATGCCGAGACGCTCATCCGCGCGTTGCCTCCCCCATGGATTTATTGTGCCACGGCGCAGGCCCTCGACGACGAGATGCGCGATCGCATTGCACACCATCGGGCGAGGCGGGCGGAGGGATGGATCACGCTCGAAATGCCGCTCGACCTGGCGGGAGCGCTGGCCGCGCGCGCGCATCCGATGCTGGTCGATTGCCTCACGCTTTGGCTGACGAACATCATGCTGGCGGGATGGGATGTGCCAGCCAAGAGCGCAAAATTGCTCGCCGCCGCGGAAGCCTCGAAAGCGCCCGTTGTCTTCGTCTCGAACGAGGTGGGGCTCGGCATCGTGCCCGATAATCCGTTGGCCCGTGAATTCCGTGACCATGCCGGACGGCTCAATCAGGAGATCGCGAAAATCGCGACCCGCGTGGTCTTCATGGCCGCGGGGCTGCCCATGGTTTTGAAAGGCTAGTGGCAAACTCGGGACTAGCGATTCCATTGGGACGCTGGCTCCGCTTGCACGTTAGAATCAACTTTTCCGCCTTTAATCGATTCCGACAAAAGGCGGGTTGATCTGACGAAAGGCTGAAAAGGTGATTGCAAAGGCAGCTTTATTGGCGAACGAAATCGACCCGCGGTTCTATGAGCGCGGCGGCCGGCTCGATGTGGCGCGGGAGGTTTATCCGGATGCGCCGCAGCCGTGGATCGACCTGTCAACTGCCATCAGCCCCTGGAGCTACCCATGTCCCGCGCTGTCCGGCAGCGAGACGCACGGCTATCCCGATGCGGCGGCCTTGCAGCGAATGGCGGATACGGCGCGCAAGGCGTATCGAGCGCCCTCCGTCGCCGATGCCGTCCCCGTGCCGGGAGTGAACGTAGGATTGAGCATCCTGCCCTGGCTTTTCCGCGAACCGAAGCGGGTGGCGATCCTCTCGCCCGACCACTTTGGCCATGCCGCGGCTTGGGAGGCGGCGGGGCATTCGGTGTCGCAAATCGCATCGCTGGACCAGTCCGGCAAAGCGGCCATTCTCATCGTCGTCAATCCCAGTCATGGCGATGGCCGCGTTGTTCCACATGCCGATCTCGCTGCAGCATTGCCGCCGCTGAAACGGCGAAACGGGCTGCTTATTGTCGATGAAACATTCGCCGACGCCAATCCAAGCCATTCGCTTCTCCCTGAGGTGGCGCGCCTTGACTACACGCTGGTCTTGCGGTCTCTCGGCGAGTTCTACGGGGGCGCCGGTATCGGGCTGGGCTTTGCCATCACGTCGCATCCGATAGCTGAGCGGCTCAGGGCGGCGCTTGGGGCATGGCCCGTTTCATCGCAGGCGCTGGCTTTCGGGGAAGCTGCGCTCACCGGCACCGTCTGGGCCGAGACTCAACGGGTAAGGTTGAAGGAGGCTGCCAACGCGTTGGACGCGGTGCTCGAGACCGGCGGGCTACGCATT
>Ga0074046_10001618_pt1 | contig 20119 bp, 21 predicted proteins | sample BogForMeECP23OM3_FD_94441 | JGI IMG/M metagenome (GOLD analysis project Ga0074046, IMG submission 94441) | Bog forest soil microbial communities from Calvert Island, British Columbia, Canada - Bog Forest MetaG ECP23OM3 | ecosystem: Environmental > Terrestrial > Soil > Wetlands ... | reverse complement strand
TGCTGTTCATAGAGACCGTTATGCGGCCAGGCGGCGGCTGCTCCACCTTTGCAGTACGTTGATGCCGAGCAGAATCGCGAACGACGCCACCAGCATCACCACCGCGATCGCCGTCGCGCCGGCGTAGTCGAACTGCTCGAGCTTGCTCATGATCAGCAATGGCACCACCTCGGTATGCATCGGCATGTTGCCCGAGATGAATACCACTGAGCCGTATTCGCCCAGAGCGCGCGCGAACGCGAGTGCGAATCCAGTCAGCAGCGCGGGAATCAGCGCGGGCGCGATCACCAATATGAACGTCTGCAAGCGGCTCGCGCCGAGCGTTGCCGCAGCCTCCTCGTATTCCTGGTCGAGATCCTCGAGCACAGGCTGGATAGTGCGAACGACGAACGGCAGGCCAACGAAGGTAAGCGCGACCACCACTCCGAGCGGCGCGTACGCGACCTTTATTCCGAGCGGTGCGAGATACCGCCCAATCCATCCGTTGCTCGCGTAAATCGCGGTGAGAGTAATTCCCGCCACCGAAGTCGGCAGCGCGAACGGCAGATCGACCATCACGTCAATCAGCGTCTTGCCGGGAAATTCGTAGCGCACCAGGCTCCACGCGACGATGAAGCCGAAGACCGAGTTGATCAAGGCGCCGGCAATCGAGGCGCCGAAGCTCAGCTTATAGGCCGCCAGCGTGCGCGGACTCGCGACGGCAGCCCAGAACTGCGGCCAGCTGAGCGTGAAAGTCTTGAAGAAGATCGTCGAGATCGGAATCAGCACGACGATTCCGAGGTAGGCGAGGGTGAAGCCGAGTGTCAGGCCGAATCCCGGCAGCACGTTCTTGCTTTTCGTTTTCGTGGCCATCGCGCCGCTCGACGGACTCCCCTAACTTCCCGGCTGATAAATTTTGTCGAACACGCCGCCGTCGCCGAAGAACTTCGGCGACGCGTTTTTCCATCCGCCAAAATCCGAATCGATTGTGAGCAGCGGCAAGCGTGGAAATTGGGTTGCATACTTCGCGGCGACGGTCTTGTCTTGCGGACGGAAAAAATTCTGCGCGATTATTTCCTGCCCCGCCGGAGTGTACAGAAACTCCAGGTACGCCTTCGAGATCGCGGCCGTGCCGTGAAGCCGGTCGATCTTGTCCACCCACGCGACGGGAGGCTCGGCCAAGATGCTCACCGACGGATACACGACCTCGAACTTGCCGGCGCCGAATTGCTTGATTGCCATGCGCGCCTCGTTCTCCCAAGCGATCAGCACGTCGCCGATTTCGCGCTCGACAAAAGTCGTGGTTGAGCCGCGCGCGCCGGAGTCGAGCACCGGCACGTTCCTGTAGAGCGCACCAACGAATGTCGCCGCTTTGCCCTCGTCGTTGCCGTACTTCTTCAGGGCGTACCCCCACGCCGCGAGGAAATTCCATCGCGCGCCGCCTGAGGTCTTCGGATTCGGCGTGATTACCGCGACGCCCGGTTTCACCAGGTCGTCCCAGTCCTTGATCTTCTTGGGATTTCCCTTGCGCACCAGCAGCACGATGGTCGAAGTGTAGGGACAACTGTTGTCGGGCAGGCGCGACTGCCAGCTCGTCGGCAACAGGTCCGCCTTCTCGGCGATCGCATCGATATCGCCCGCGAGGCCGAGCGTCACGAGGTCGGCCTCGAGGCCGTCGATGACAGCGCGGGCCTGCTTGCCCGAGCCGCCATGCGATTGGTTGATCGTCACGTCGTCGCCGGTCTTCGCCTTCCAATCCTTAGCGAACTGCGCGTTGACAGCTTCGTAGAGTTCGCGGGTCGGATCGTACGATACGTTGAGAAGTGTAATTTGGGCTGCGCGCGCGACACCCAACCCGAAAGCAACGCTTGCCGCGACAACGAGGGCGGCGAGCGCTTGTGCCAATTTCAATCTTCGACCAAACATTCCTTGCGCCGGTTTCATCAGAACGCGATTTGCAGTTGCGACTCGAAGACGCTTTCGTTCGGACGGTCTTTGGGCTCGGTGGTCGTACCGGCGCCGCCGTTGAAGTAGGTGTTCGCATAGTCCAACTGCCACTTGATATTCGCGGTCAGGTACCAGTTGACGCCCAGCGACCACTCGGTCGCAATTTTCGCCGAGAGGCTCGGATTGGCGAAACCGAGCTGGAACTCGCGGGTTTGCGTGGCGATGTTACTGATCCTGGCCGCCACTTCCCATGCGCCCCACCATCCGTTGCGCGGGTCGAAGGGATGATAAGGCTTCACCCAGCCGTAAGATGCATCTTCGCCGGTCAGCAAGTAGGAACCCTGCGCCATGTATCCGGTGTCAGTGAAAGTATCGGTGGCGTTGACGTACTTTCCGTGGACGGTGGTGTTGCGGTTCAGCGAGTGCTGGTCCTGCGCGTATTCGGCCATCAAGCCGAAACCGCGCCAGTAGTAGTAGAGCTGCGGCTCGAGACGCGCGCGCAAGCCCGACGCCGTCACGCCCGAGTTGTACGAGAACCAGGTGCTCTGGCCGTACGTCTTGTAAACCGAGGTCGTGCTGCCCCGTTCGTCGCCGTACGAGCCGGCGATTCCAAAGCCCAGCCCCTTGAGCCATTCGTTCTCGCCGAGTTCGAAGGGTGTCGTGAAGATGCGGCCGACGAAGTCCTTGCCGTCGTTGTTGTCGAGGTCTGTCGTATCTGCTGCGGTGTTATTCGGCACTCCATTCATCAGCGCGGCGTCATAGAACACGCGTCCGTCCGCGAGCTTGCCGTGCAGATCGAAGCCAGTGTCGCGGTTAGGGACCAGATTCTGGATTTCCGAGCGCTCGCTGAATTCGAGATCGCGGTCCGACTGCAGGCGCTCGAGATCGAGCGGTGCTTTGAACTTGCCGGTCCTGAGGCTCGCATAGTCCCAGTAGGTAATGTTCAGGTAGGCGTCCTGCAGCACGACCTTGCCCTGACCGAAGTCGGGCGTGATGTTGAAGTTGTAGTACTTCGCAACCGAGCCAGTCAGAATCGGGCGCACCCGGTTCAGGAAGAATGTGCTGCTGACGTCTTTGTCGCTGCCGCTGGTGAAGAAGCGGCCGTCGCCCTGGAGGATTCCGCCCAAATTGATATTGTAGTCGTGGTTCGGCGAAGCGAGAGAGAATCCCTTTTCGCTCGCCTTGACGATCGGCATCACGAGCGCGTGCTGCTGCTCGGCCTCCTGCTGAACCTCGAGTTTGCGGTCGATCACTTTCACTTTCTGGTCAAGCCCCTCCAGCGTGTCGACCCTCGACTCGAGTTTTTGAATTTCGGTCTTGAGCAGTTGGATTTCCTGGTCTCTCGGATCGGCCGCGACGCTCGACTGCGCACGCGCCGGCCCGGCGGGGAGAAACACCCCGGTAATCACCGCCGCCAGCAGAACCGGCAGGATCGGCAAAATGCATTTTCTCATCTCGGAAGCCCCTCATAGGATTGGGAACTTCCGGATGTCCGGTCGGCTCACGGTTGATAGTTGACGGCTCTGTCATGGTTCGCACGGATCCTTCCCTAGTCCGCGCTCGCTGAGGTTTCTCTCTTTAGCCGCGACTGTTCTTGTCGAAGCGAAATTTCTCTTTGCGCTCGATTTGCACGACTCGCGAGTCCTGGATCACGACCTCGACCGAGCCAAAGCGCACGCCGCTGATCGCATTGGCGATACGCTGCAGAATCTCGTCGCCGGAGTCGGGCTCGCACTGAGAGTCACGCCGGGTTGTCGGGGGTGAGTCTGCTTTCATAACTTATCCTATTAGATGACTAGACTAATTTCCAAAAAAAAGTGAAGCCTATCAGATCGCGAAACTCAAGGATTCCTTGCCGGTGACTACTGCTTCGACCTGCTTGAGCATGTCAGACAGCGAGGTCGAGTCCATTATCTTCGCGGTCGCATCGCGAACTTCCTTCATTACGATCCTGATTCCGCAACTGCGCTCGTCGCGGCATTCGCGGCATCGCATGTACGCCGTCTTGCTGACGCATGGCAGTGGTGCGATTGGCCCGTCCAGCACGCGTATTATGTGCCCGAGGCTGATCAGATGAGGCTCGCGTCCAAGGAAATATCCGCCGCCCTTGCCCTTCTTGCTCTGCAGGAGTCCTTGGTTTTTGAGCTCGAGCAGGATCAGTTCGAGGAACTTGCGCGGGATACCCTCGCGCTGTGCCATATCGGATATCAGCACCGGGCCCTGGCCGTACTCCTTGGCCAATACCATCATCGCCTTGAGGGCGTATTTCGACTTCTTCGAGAGCATTTTATCGAAGTTTACTCGATAGGGTGGCTAGACTAAAGATCGCGACCAAATCAGTCAAGGGCTTCGGATAGGAAAAGTAAGAGAGATAGGAAATGGATCCTAACCTCTCCTCGGACAATGAGAGGTTAGGATTGACTCACCGCGACTTGGCTTTCAGCTCGGCGTACTTGTCGAGTAGAGGCAGCACCGCCTCGCGGGTCGCGGACGGCAGCGCGAAGATCAGGCGGTCGAGGCCGAGATCGAGGAACTTCTTGATGTGCTCCTCGTTCGGACCGACACCGAACATAGAGACCGGAAGTTTGCCGCGGCCGGCTTTCTTGCCTGCATCGGCGAGCGACTTCAGGCCGGCGGCGAGATCGTAGCGCGGAAAATTTATCGGCATCCATCCGTCGCAATACTCCGCGACACGATCGAACGTCCTGGGCGATTGTGAGCCGAGCAGAATCGGCGGCCCGCCTGCCTGCACCGGCTTGGGAAATGACCAGATCGGATCGAAGTTCACGAATTCGCCGTGAAACTTGGCCGCCTCTTTGGTCCAGATTTGCCGCATCGCCAGAATTTTTTCCTTGACGATTTTCCAGCGCCGCTTGAATATCGCGCCGTGATTAGCCATCTCCTCGACGTTCCATCCCGCGCCGATGCCGAAAATCACGCGCCCGCCGGAAATCATGTCGAGCGACGCGACTTCCTTGGCGAGCGTTATCGGATCGCGTTCTATCACCAGGCATACTCCCGTGCCGAGTTTGAGTTTTTTTGTTGCCGCAGCGGCTGCGCCGAGCGCGACAAACGGATCGTGCGTATGCCAGTACTCCTTCGGCAATTCGGCGCCGCCGGGCCACGGCGTCTTGCGCGACGCTGGAATGTGCGTGTGCTCGGGAAAGAACAGCGACTCGAAGCCGCGCTCTTCAGCCGCGAGCGCAAGCTCGATCGGCTGGATAGCGTAGTCGGTCGGGAACATCGAGACTCCGAATTCGGCCATGGCGATTCCTCCTGGAATTAAGCGGGCGCCGGCAACGTGTCGTCGCCGGTGCGCCGCACAATTTTCATAGCACAACTGATCGGCGAAGCGTTTGCGCGCTAGTTCTGATTTGTCGACGGACTCACGACGCGGAGCTTTGCGGTCGAGGCGGGCATTCGATCGCCTTTCATCGCTTCGGATCCGGGGTCCCTCGGCTTCGCTCGGGATGAACAGAAAAAAGAACAGGACAGAAAAGGGTGACCAGGCTGGCCGCCGTGATGGGGTCGCAGAACCCTCACCTGCCGGCCGCGCTGCGGCCGGGCCCCTCTCCCGTAAAAATAACGGGCGAGGTAAGACTCGGATCGTATCCTCTTACTGCGCGCCTGACCTCAACACTTGGCCGGGCAGGTAGCCCGAATGATGGCCGTGCTCATAGAGCACGTCGCCGTTAACGATCGTGTACTCGACGCCCTCAGCCGGCATCACGAGGCGGCGGCCGCCGCCGGGCAAATCGTTTTGCATGCGGGCGCGCTTGGCCGAGCCGATTTTGCGCTCGTCGAATATCGCGACGTCGGCGGGCAGCCCGACCTTGAGCCGGCCGCGGTCCTTGATTCCGAAGAAGTCCGCCGGCTCCGACGTGATTCGCTTGATCGCATGCTCCAGCGTCAGCGCCTGCCGCTCGCGTACCCACGTGCCGAGCAGGTACGTGCAATAGCCCGCGTCGCACAGCATGTTCACGTGCGCGCCGCCGTCGGACAGCCCGATCATCGTGCGCGGGTCGGCAATCAGCCGCTGAATTCCTTCCTCGTGATACTGCTGCATCGTGTACTGGATATTCAGATCGTCCTCGAGGGCGAGGTCGAAGAAAGTATCGAGCGGATCCTCGTGGCGCTGCTCGGCGATTTCGCCAACGGTCTTGCGCTCGTATTGTTTCAACGTGGGACTCGCGACCTCGAGCACTTCGACCCGATTCCATTTACCCTGAAACAGATGCGGCCGCTTGAGCTCCTCGCGAAACGCGCCGCGAAATTCTGAATTACGGTAGAACTCCTTCTGCCGCTCGAGCGGCTGATTGAACACCGGCCCCCACAGCTCCATGTCGGCGAACGAAAACGGGTTGCGCAAATCCATCTGCACCACGAACGGCTTGCAGAGCACTTGCGGCACGCCGCCGCGCTTGATCAGCGGCTCGAGCCGCCGGAGCGTATCGGCGCTGGCCTCGGGCCGGTCGGGACGGCTGGCCATCGCGAGCCAGGTGACCGGGCGCATGCTCTCATCGAGCAGAAATTCGAGCAGTCCCTGTTCGTCCTCCGACATCCGGCCCGCGCGCCGCGTGAGCGCCACTTCGATCGCGCCGCGCCCCGCGTCACGCAGCACGTTGGCGTACGCTTTCAGCTCATCACTCGACGCCAGCCGGCACGCCAGCGGACGCCCCTGGTAGCCGATATGCTGCGGCAACGTCGTTGTGGAAAATCCGAACGCGCCCGCGTCGATCGCCTCGCGCAGCAGTGACGCGACCCGCGCCGTCTCATCGGGCGTGGCCTCGCGCTCCATCGACTCTTCCCCCAGCACGTAGTGCCGGAACGGAGTCAGCGGAGCGAGGAACGCGAGATTGATTCCGGCGCCGCGCCGCTGCGCCGCCGCGAGGAATTCCGGAAAGCTCTCCCATTCCCAGGTGATCCCCTTCGATAACGCCTCGAACGGAATCGCCTCGACATTGACCAAGTCCCACGCCGCCACTTCGCGCGCCGCGGGCTTGCACGGCGCAATACCCACTCCGCAATTTCCCATCACGACGGTCGTAACGCCGTGCCACGAAGTGCAACTGACTAGTGGATCCCAACAGATCTGTGCATCATAGTGCGTATGCGGATCGACGAAGCCGGGCGCGACGATCAGGTCCGACGCATCGATCGTTTCCGCGGCGCCGTCGGTGACTTTCCCGATCTCCGCGACCTTGCCGTCCTTGACCGCGACGTCGGCGCGCCGACGAAACGCGCCGGTGCCGTCGACAACCGTGCCGTTCTTGATAATCAGATCATAAGCCATTCCACATCCTCCCCGGATGCGATTTGAGGCAATCCGACTCAGCACTCGGTATCGCAGGAAAGACCGCCGCTGCGCAAGTATTGCCGTTAAGACGTGTGTTCCCTACAGCACAACGACGGCGCTAATTCTGTCTTCTGCTATCTGCGGGTCATACGGACTCGACAAAATGATGCTTCGAGCCGATGAGCGCTCGCGCAATTTCTTTTCTACAGAATTCCTCGCGAACGAGGTCGGAGCAGTCCGCACCGTCTGTTTAATTTTCGCGATGCACGCGCTCCTAGTCGCAAACACTATCCTCTTATATGATCCCATCGTCGGCCGTATCAGCGGGGCAAGGAGATTAGTCATATGAAGGTCGTTGTCGATCTGAAGCTGTGCGAGGGAAATATGAAGTGTCAGGAGGCAGCACCGGAAGTTTTCGAGGTGCGCGATGACGACAAGAGCCACCTGTTGCTCGAAAACCCACCCGAGCGGATGCGCGACAAGCTCAAGCTCGCGGCGCGGCTGTGCCCCCGCCAGGCAATCACGGTCAGCGACGACTAGATGACTCATCGCGTGCGACAAGTCAGAATGCGGAGTCGAGACGGAAAATCCCGGCATCGCGGAGATACTCGCCAATGGAAACTGAAGAGGGCCTCTCACTGGAAACGTTGAACATCATCGGACCCGACCATTACGCGAAAAACGGCTACCCACATCGCGAATGGACTTACCTGCGCAAGCACAAACCGGTTTTCTGGTGCGAGTATCCAAAGACCGATCCATTCTGGGCGATTACCAAGCACGCCGACATCATTCAGATCTCCAAGCAGCCGCGCCTGTTCCTCAACGGCCCGCGCCTGCTGGTGTTCGTCAACGAGGAGGGCTTCGAGGAGAGTCCGACGCCGCCGTTCCGTCATCTGCTCGACATGGACCCGCCCGATCACGGCGAATATCGCGTCGTCGTCAGCCGCCATTTCACGCCGCGCGGCGTGAGGCCGCTCGGGCCTGAAATCGAAAACATCACACGCGGCGTGCTCGACGACGTGACCGGGCGCGACGTCTGCGACTTCGTCACCGACGTATCGTCCAAGATTCCGCTCGCGGTCATCGCCGAGTTGTTAGGGGTTCCGCACAAGGATTGGGAGCAGCTCTTCCGATGGACTAACGAGACGATTGGCGGCGGCGACCCCGAATTCCAGGCGGGAACGAGCGCGCAGGAGACGATGGATCGCTCGCGGCTCGGCCTGTTCCAGTATTTCAGCGACATGGTGGCGTCGCGCATGAAGCATCCGACCAACGACATTACGAGTATCGTCGCCAACGGCAAGGTCAACGGCCAACCGATCCCGCAGTTCGAGATGCTGTCGTACTATTTCCTGCTGGTGGTGGCCGGCAATGAGACGACGCGCAACGCGACCACGGGCGGTTTGCAGGCTTTCATCGACAATCCGGGCGAGTGGCAAAAGCTCAAGCGTAATCCCGCGCTGATCGACTCGGCGGTCGAGGAAATCGTGCGATGGACGACGCCGGTCATCCAGTTCGCGCGCACTGCAACCGAAGATACCGTCGTTCGCGGTCAGAAGATCAAAGCCGGCGAATCGGTCTGCCTGTTCTATCCGTCGGCGAACCGCGATGAAGAAGTTTTCAAGGACCCTTTCAAGTTCGACATCAGCCGCAATCCGAATCCGCATATTGCATTCGGCATCGGCGAGCATTTCTGCCTCGGCGCGAACCTCGCGCGGCTCGAACTGAAAATAATTTTCAGGGAGCTGGCCAAGCGTCTCGATTACGTCGAGCCCGCGGGTCCCCTCGAGCGGCTGCGCTCGAGCTTCGTCGGCGGCATCAAGCACATGCCGATCCGTCTTAAGATGAAACCCGCCGCCAAGGCGGCCTGAGGGAGCGTCTCCAATGATTACTCCGCGCAAGTCGGCGGACCGCGGACGTACGAAAATCGACTGGCTCGACAGCCGCCACACTTTCTCGTTCGGCGATTACTACGATCCCGCCCAGATGGGATTTCGCACGCTGCGCGTCATCAACGAGGATCGCGTACGTCCCGGCGCGGGGTTTCCCACCCACGGGCATCGCGACATGGAGATCATCACCTACATTCTGGAAGGTGCGCTCGTGCACAAAGACAGCCTCGGCACCGGCTCGATCATCCGTCCGGGCGAAGCGCAGCGGATGAGCGCCGGTGCAGGAATCACGCACAGCGAATTCAATCATTCGAAAACCGAGCCGGTACATTTTCTGCAAATCTGGATCACGCCTTCCACGCGCGGCATCGCGCCGGGCTACGAGCAGAAAACCATCGACGACGCCAAAGCGCACGGCGGCTTCGCGCCGGTAGGCTCTCCCAATGGCGGCGATCGGTCAGTAAGGATTCATCAGGACGCCGCGCTGTCGGTCGCAAAGCTGGAGCGCGGTCAGACTGTCGCGACAAATCTGAAGAAGGGCCGCCATGGATTTGTGCAAGTCGCGCGCGGTGCGGTCACAGTTAACGGCACCGCACTCGCAGAGGGCGACGGCGCCACAATCAGCGACGAAGAGAAGGTGACGATGGTCGCGAACTCGCCCGCCGAAGTCCTGTTCTTCGATCTAGCCTGATCCCTCGCCCGTTTATTTCACGGGAGAGGTTAGGTGAGGGTTCTGCGATTCAATCAACAACTAAGGTAAGGCTGCCTCCCGACATCACCCCTTCGTCGCCGCGCGCAACCGCCTCAGATCGTAGTCGCGCAGCTGCTCGATCCTATCCACCGTGACATCGGGCGCCATGTACTTGGCAATTTCCGTCGCGTCAGCCGCGTAATGCCCCTGACGCGGAAACACCGTCGTCACATTCGCGCCCCACGTCTTCTTCACCGCGTCGAGAATCCGCACCTTGTCGTCGATCAGCACGTAATGGTCCGCGGGATAGCGCTTCTTCACGTCGTCGAGTTCCTGTTCCTTGTGGATATAGATCATCACTTTTTCATCGACGGCCTCACGCAATCCCGAGCGCTCTATTTTGAGCGGCTGAAAAATCATATCGCCATCCGACAGAATCGCCGTCTCGCCGTATTGCTTGTATTGCTCGATGACGTCGAGCGAGCAGGGGAACAGCCGGTTCGCGAAATGGTAGTTCATCAGGAAGTAGGACACTGCGATAATTCCGAAGTCGCGCGGATGATTGACACGGTAGCGTTGCAGCGCGCCGAGGTAGTCCGCGTAGCCGAGCTCGGTGCGCAACTGCTCGAAATATTCCCAATAACGCGTCTGCTGATCGTTGCCGATGTCGCGCTCGAGATTGCTTTTCATATCGGCAACGATGTGATCGTTGTCGATCAGCGTGTTATCGACGTCAAACAAAAAAACAACATGTTCCGCGGCCATCGGTGTGAAACTCCTCCGCCGACAATGATTGCGATTTTAACGCACAGAGGGAATCGGGGTGGCGCCGCGCGCGCTCGACTCGTAGCACGCCTCGACCACCGCCATCGTGCGGAGCGCGTCTTCGACGCCCGAAATCAGCTTCGAATCCTCGCCGGCGATGAATCGCTGCAGATTCGACATCGGTCCCTCGAACGCCTCGAGAAACCACGAACCGCGCAGCGGGATATCGCTCCAACCCTTCGAATCTTCAGTGGCGATCTCGAGCGTGTCGGGCTCGCCCGCGGGATAGTTAAGATTCACGCCCATCTTTGCGATCGCGGCGCCGCGCGTGCCTTCGAGCTTGAACTGCGACATCCCGTATCGTCCGCCGAATGTATGCGCGTGATTCATCGTCAGGCTGCATCGAATCGTATCGCCGTAGTCGAGCACGATGCTGGTGCGGGTGTCCGAGTAATCGGGCATCGCGGGATGCCGCACGCCCTTGCAATAGACGCCGCGCGGCTCGCCAATAAGCGACCGAATCAGATCGAGGTAGTGAATCGAATGCATCTGCACTTCGAGGCGCGGCACGCCTTTGAGGAACGCCCAGTAGTTCCACGGCGTGTGAAGATTGATCCGCACTTCGACGTCGAGCACGTCGCCGAAAACCCCGCGCTCGAGCGCGTCCTTAACCGCCAGCATATTGGGCGCGAAGCGGAGCTGAAAATTTACCGCGACATGGAGCTTTCGCTCGCGGCAAATCACAACTATACGGCGAGCGTCGGCTAGGTCGCGGCCCATCGGCTTTTGAATCAGAACCGCGGCGCCGGACGGCAGCCGTTCGAGCACGCCAGCGATATTTTCCGGCGGTATCGCAACGTCGAAGACTGCATCGCGGGTCCACGCGGCTTCATCAATCGACTCGAACACGCGCGGAATCGCAAACGCCGCAGCGCGTTCGGCACTCGCCTTCCCGTTCACGTCGAAAATGCCGGCGACCGGAAAGCCGAGACGTTTGTACACCGGCAGATGAGCGTCGCGAACGATACTGCCCGCGCCGATCACGACGATCGATTTCGGCGCCGACGGACGCGGCCATGACTGCCGCAGATCGCGAATGGAGGCTGGCAATTGAGTCGTCATCGCCGGTCGCGCGATGCTACCATGCCGCGCAGAGGAAGCGATCATGGCGCGCACAATCTCCGGCCTCTCGGTTCGCGACATCCGAACTCCAACGTCCAGAACGCTAGCGGGCTCCGACGCAGTTCACACCGACCCGGACTATTCCGCCACCTATGTAGTCCTGAGCACCGACGCGCGCGACGGCATCGAAGGCCACGGCATGACATTCACGCTCGGCCGCGGCAACGAAGTCGTAGTCGCAGCCGTTCGCGCGCTGCAGCATCTCGTCGTCGGCTCGAAGTACGAAGACATAGTCGCCAACCTGGGCGCCTTCTGGCAGCGGCTCACGTTCGAGAGCCAGCTCAGATGGATCGGTCCGGAGAAAGGCGCAATCCATCTCGCGACTGCGGCAATCGTAAATGCGGTCTGGGATTTGTACGCCAAAATCGAGCGCAAGCCTGTGTGGAAACTCGTCGCCGACATGACGCCCGAGCAGTTCGTCTCGTGCATCGACTTCCGCTACCTCACCGACGCTCTCACCTGCGACGACGCGCTCGAAATCCTGCGCGCGAAATTCGCGACGCGCGGCGAGCGCGAAGCGCAGATGCGCAAGGACGGCTACCCCGCCTACATCACGTCCGCCGGATGGGTGGGCTATCCAGACGACAAAGTTCGCCGGCTGTGCCGCGAGGCGCTCGCCGCGGGATGGACTAGGTTCAAGATAAAAGTCGGGCGCGACTCTGCCGCCAACGTTCATCGCGCGGCGCTTGTGCGCGAAGAAATCGGACGGCGTGCCGTCATGATGATGGACGCGAACCAGGCGTGGGACGTCGGCGAGGCGATCGAGTTCATGCGGCCGCTCGCGCGCTTCAATCCGTTGTGGATCGAAGAGCCCACCAGCCCCGACGACATCCTCGGTCACGCGACGATTCGCCGCGCGATTGCGCCGATCGGCGTGGCGACCGGAGAGCATGCGGCCAATCGCGTGATGTTCAAACAGTTGATGCAGGCCGGCGCGATCGACTTCTGCCAGTTCGACAATTGCCGCCTCGGCGGACTCAGCGAGGCGCTCGCCGTGCTGCTGCTCGCCACGAAGTTCGGCGTGCCGGTTTGTCCGCACGCGGGGGGAATCGGGCTCTGCGAATACGGCCAGCACGTTTCGCTGATCGACTACATCTGTGTGAGTGGCAGCCTTGACAAGCGGACGATCGAATTCGCCGATCACCTGCACGAGCACTTCAAGGATCCGGTAGTCTTGCGCGGCGACCGCTACACGGCGCCAACCGCGGCGGGCTTCAGCATCGAGATGCTCCCCGCGTCGCTAGCTGCGTTCGAGTTCCCCGGCGGCTCGGAATGGAAAAAGTAATGGACGCTGCTCAGAGCGAGAAGACCAGCTTCATCTCGGCCCACCATTCGCCCGGCCGTGCGTCCGGCACCGGCTCCTGCATCGATGCCATCAGCTCCTGCCATTCGCGATTGCGCGGATTGCTCGCCTCGTAGCGCGGGAAGTCGCGCTCGGGATCGAATGCGTCCGTCGTCTCCATGAACATGAAGAGCTGGCGGCCGAGCTTGAAGATCAACATCCGCTGGATGCCGATAGACTCGAGCCCGCGCTCGACCTCCGGCCAGATCGCGCGATGGTGCTCGAGGTAGCGCTCGATGGTCTGCGGGTCGTCCTTCAGGTTGATCGTGCGGCCGTACTGTTTCATCAGAATGCGAGCACGCCGCCGTCGATTGGATACGCCTGCCCGGTGATGAACGACGCCTCGTCCGAACACAGGTAGAGCGCGAGCGCGGCAACTTCCTCGGGCGTGCCCATTCTGCCGAGGGGCTGATACTCCGAGAGTTGCTTGAACATCTCGGCCTCACGTCCCGGATAAGTGGCGTGCAAGTACCCGTCAACGAACGGTGTGTGAACGCGCGCAGGGCAGATACAGTTGCATCGGATGCCGCGCTTCACGTAATCAACCGCGATCGATCGAGTCATCGTCAACACCGCGCCCTTGCTCATCGAATAGGCGAAGCGGTCGGTGAGTCCGATCAGCGACGCAATTGACGCGAGGTTGAGGATCACGCCGCCCCCGCTCGCGAGCATCCGGCGGACGGCGGCGCGCGAACAGAGAAATATCCCCTTCACGTTGACCGCGTAGATTCGGTCGAGGTCCTCCTCCGAAGTGTTCTCGACTGTGCCTATGTGCGCGATGCCGGCGTTGTTCACCAGTATGTCGATGTGCGGCGCATTGCGGTCGGAATCGATACGCGCGAAGGCGGCTTCCACCGAGTCAGCAAGGGCGACGTCGCATTCGATTGCCGATGCCGTACAGCCGGCGGCGCGAATCTTCTCGGCGGCAGCGCCAACTGCCTTTAGATCGCGATCGAGCGCGAAAACGTGCGCACCGTTTTGCGCAAACGTCGAGGCGATCGCCAGGCCGATCCCCGAACCGGCGCCGGTGACGATCGCCGTCTTTCCGTCGAGTCGAAACACGCCAGAACAGTAAAACAGGCGAGCGCTACATGACAACCAGTCCGGTCATCTCTCGTCCGCCTCATGCAGAGTCCGGTTGATCCGAGCCATCAGCTCGCCCGAGTTGAAGGGCTTGGTGATGTAGTCGTCGGCGCCCAGCGCGAAGCCCTTGACCACTTCAGCTTCGTCATGATGCGCGCTGACGAGGATTACCCGCGTATCCCTGGTGGCAGAATCGCTGCGCAGAGCGGTCAGCGCTTCGAAGCCATTCATGTGCGGCATCGACACATCCAGCAGCACGAGGTCGGGCTTATTCTTGCGGGCAAGATCGAATGCCTGCACACCGTCGCGCGCGACTTCACACTCGAAATTGAAGTGCTTCAGGATCGTGGACATCATAACAATCGTCGTCGCATCGTCGTCGGCGACGACAATCCGTCGGGCGCCGTTTCGAATTGGCGATTGAGTCGCAACCTCCGCCGCCTCGACGAATCTGAGGACTCGGTACGCCCTAAGCAAGAGTTCCTCGGGCTGCCATGGGCGCAAAATGAAATCGCGGTTGAGGTCGGCAACGACCGCGAACTGCGCCACTAGTTCGTCAAGCGTGCCGACGATGACCGTCGGCTTGCGGCTGCGCGCGATCATTTCAATCGGGGCCGGCTGCTCGCCAACAGCGGCGGCCGACGCGTTGATGAAGCAAGCGTCGAAGCGAGAAAAAGAGTTGAGCCCGGGAATACTCGGCACCGCGCCGACCACGTGGCCGATTCCACGGACGGTTCCCAGCGCCGCGATGATCGAGTCCTCCTCGAGCGTGTCGAATCCCATCAAGGCGAATCTCCTGCCCGCTAAAGACTGTTGAATGATCTGGTCCATTCCGGACGCGCTCCTCCTTGCCGTGAACACTTGCCAGACGAGGGCCGATCTGGCGGCTTGTCACCCATTCCTGCCAGGCGCGATTGAGCCACCGGCAATACGCAACGTCCGTGCCTTGGGGCGATGACAAGCAAAGCCTCAAATTGAGCGCAACCGTCGCCCAGACTGCGTCGCAGAGCTTGCCGTAGCAGAGGGGATTTCAAAGGGCTGCTCGAATTGGGAACAACGATGTCGCCCTTTGGCACATGTGTCGGGAATCGCTCTCGCTGCTCGCGGGCGGAATGCTCGCCTTGACACTGCCGGTGCCGTTGCGCGAAACGGATGCATCATGGGTGACAGAACCGGCGTGCTCAGCCCCGCGGCGCTATGGCGGCGACTGGGTTTGGCGCATCACAATTGGCCGGGTAGATTTACCTTCCTGCTCGCGACGATTCTGCTGCTGCTCGTCACCCAGCCGATGTTCGTGGGCCATGCATTCGCGCAGAATATTGCGACCGCGACGATATCGTTGGTGCTGCTGGCCGCGCTTTACGCATTTCGCGCGACCAGGATCTATTTCGTTATTGCGTCAGTTCTGCTCGTTCCTTCGATCGGATGCCGGCTGGCGCTGTTATTCACGTCGAATCCAACGGTCGAGGTCGTCAGTGCGATCTCTTCGGGTCTCTTCCTGGCCGTGACGGTCATCGCACTGGTTTCCAGGCTGTTCATCGTAAGGAGCGTTACGCTCGACACCATCAGCGCCGCGATTTGCGCCTACCTGCTGACGGGCGTTACGTTTGCGTACGCCTTCGCAGTTGTCGAACTGCAACATCCGGGTTCGTTCAGCGCCGCGCTGTTTCAAAGGCCGGCGGGCAGGGTCGCGCCGCTAATAGCGTCGCTTCACAGCTTCGTCTACTACAGCTTTGTGTGCTTGACGACGACCGGGTTCGGCGATATCGCGCCGATCTCGGAGGGCGCACGCAGCCTGTCGGTGATGGAGTCGGTATTTGGCCAGCTGTATGTGGCTATTCTGATCGCGCGTCTGGTAAGTCTCGAAGTCGCTCAATCGATGACGCAGGAGCGGGAGTAAGATGTCCGGACTATATTTTGAGGAATTCGAACTCGGCCAGGTGTTCAAGCACACGATCACGCGGACGATCACGGAAACCGACAACCTGATTTTCTGCGCGCTGACCCATAATCCCCAGCCGCTTCATCTCGACGCGGAATTCGCTAGCCGCACCGAGTTCGGCCAGCGCATCGTAAACAGCATCTTCACGCTCGGGCTGATGATTGGAGTGTCGGTGGGCGACACTACGCTCGGCACTACGATCGCGAACCTGGGCATGGCCGATACGCGCTTCGCGCATCCCGTTTTCATTGGCGACACGCTGCGCGCCGAGACCACGGTTGCCGAGAAACGCGAGCGCCGCTCGCGACCCGACGCCGGAATCGTCGTGTTCGATCATCGATGTTTCAATCAGCGCGCCGAAGAAGTGGCCTACTGCAAGCGGTCGGCCCTGATGCGCAAGCGGCCCGCATCATGATCCTCCGCTCGCTCCTGTTCGTCCCGGGCGACAGCGAACGCAAGCTCGCCAAGTCCGAATCCTCGCGCGCCGACGCACTCGTGCTCGACCTCGAAGACGCGGTTGCGGCGGACCGCACCGAGCTCGCGCGCGCGATGGTGCTCGAGTACTTACGCGCGCACCGCGATCGCTCGAAGACTCAGCTTTGGGTGCGAATCAATCCGCTCTCGACGCCGAAGGCGACGGCAGACCTGGCCGCGATCGTCGCCGGCGCACCCGACGGAATAATGCTGCCGAAAGTTTTCTCGGCCAACGACGTCGTGATGCTGGATCACTTCCTGTCCGCTCTGGAAGCCCGCGACGGCGTGGCGCAAGGATCGATCGCGGTCATTCCGGTGGCGACAGAGACGCCGGCCGCGATGTTTGCGCTGGGCGGATTCGCGGGATGCAGTCCGCGGCTATCCGGGATGACATGGGGCGCTGAAGATCTAGCGGCTGCCGTCGGAGCGAGCACCAACCGCGGCGCGGACGGCAATATCGATTTCACCTACCAGCTTGCCCGCTCGCTATGCCTGTTGGCGGCAGTTGCAGCCGATGTCCAGCCGATCGACACGGTGTCGGTAAACTTCAAAGATGCGGAAGCACTAAAGAAAGAGTCGGAGACCGCGCGTCGCGCGGGCTTCACCGGCAAGATTGCGATTCATCCCGATCAAGTTGACGTAATCAACGCCGCGTTCACCCCGTCGCCCGAGGATGTTGCCTATGCGAATCGAGTAATCGACGCGTTCGCATCTGGAGCAGGCACCGTCGCGCTCGACGGTAAAATGCTCGACATGCCGCACCTGAAGCAGGCGCGCCGAACGCTCGCTCTCGCCGCATCGCTGCGCTCGCGGTAGCAGTGTCGGATCATTCCATCGGCAGGCCGACGTAATTTTCTGCGAGGGTCTGCGATGCGGCGCGCGAGCTGGTTACGTAGTCGAGCTCGGCGAGCTGGCGGCGGCGGTCGAAGGCGTTTTCATCGCCGAACCGGTGCAGCATCGAGGTCATCCACCAGGAGAACCGCTGCACCTTCCAGACTCGCCGCAGACATATTTCCGAATACTTAGTTAGTAGTTCGCGATTACCATTGGCGTAATAGTCAGTCAGCCCGCGGGCCAGTACGCGAACGTCTGCGACTGCGAGATTGAGACCCTTGGCTCCTGTCGGCGGCACGATATGCGCTGCGTCACCGGCGAGGAAAAGCGTGCCGGACTGCATCGGCTCGACGACGAAGCTGCGCATCTCGGTGATTCCCTTCTGGATGACGGCGCCGCGATTGAGTTTCCAGCCGGTGCCGGCTGCGAATCGTCGGTCGAGCTCGTCCCAGATTTTTTCGTCGGGCCACTTGGCGAGGTCCTCGTCGGGTGCGCATTGCAGATAGAGGCGCGTGATCTCCGGCGAGCGCATGCTGTGCAGCGCGAAGCCGCGCTCATGGTAGGCGTAGATCAGTTCGTCGGACGAAGGCCGCGCTTCGGCGAGAATACCGAGCCATGCGAATGGGTATATGCGATCGTATATAGTCAGTTCGCCAGCCGGGATAGTGGGGCGGCATACTCCGTGAAAGCCGTCGCATCCCGCGATGAAATCGCACGACAACTCGTTGACGCTACCGTCGATGCGGTAGCGAATCTTCGGCGTGGGGCCATCGAAGTCGTGGATGCTGACTTCGCCGGCCTCGAAAACAATTTGACCACCGGCTGCCAGCCGCGCGGCGATCAGATCCTTGATGACTTCGTGCTGAGCGTAGATTGTGACCGTGCAGCCCCCCGTCAGCCCGCTCAGATCGATGCGATGTCCGCGGCCGCCGAAGCGCAGCTCGAGGCCGTGATGGGTCAGGCCGAGGCGTGTCAGCCGCTCGCCGACCCCGGTCTCCTTGAGCAGGTTAACCGTGCCCTGCTCGAGCAGGCCGGCGCGGACGCGCTCCTCGACGTATTGGCGGCTGCGAGCCTCGAGCACGACGGACTCGACGCCGGCAAGGTGCAGCAGATGCGACAGCATCAGCCCCGCCGGTCCCGCCCCGACAATCCCGACCTGTGTTCGGTGATTCATCTCAGTGCGCCGCCCTTTTTTTAGTCAAATGGTCTGCCGAATGGGTAGTTTTGAATGGTTGAAATGAGCCGAAGAAGCAAATTCATACCATTACTTGTGGTTTTGAGATGCCCACCACCATCGGTAGCTTCGCTCCGTCAAAATGTGATTTTGCACGAGACCCGGTCGCCCGATGGTCGAGCAGCAGTGCGGGAGGGTCGAGGGAGTGTCGACCTGATGAATGGTATCCATGTTGTATGGGTAACAGGGGAAGCGCGCCTGCGTAAGGCTGAAAAGTTCATCCCCCCTCGCGGGGAGTCTGCGGGCGATGCAGACATATCTAGTCATTGAAGGGCGGGAGCGAGAAACGGCACCGCTGAAAGAGGCGGGCGAGGTCGAACTGTCATTGCAGCAGGCTCAACTGACGAGCTGTGAATTGTGTGTGGATACACATAGAGCATCGGCTCTTGTCTCGGTCGCCCTTTGGGGGCAATCCTTTAGGGTAAGATGTGGTGAGGTGACGGGTAGTTGACTGACTTGATCTTGCCCCTAGACGCTTTTGTGCGCTTGGTGGGGATTAACAAAGGGGTGCGGCACAGTCTCTTCTTGGGTGCAGGCGCGTCGGTCACTTCGGGCATGCCATCGGCCGAGATGGCTATCTGGGAGTGGAAGAGAGACATCTTTCTTACAAACAACGTCGGTCTAGAAAATCAGTTCAGCGAACTATCGCTCCGAAGTGTCCGGTATGGAATACAACGTTGGCTTGACAAACAGGGGATTTATCCTGCCGAAGGCGCGCCCGAAGAGTACGCGACATACATAGAAGCCTGTTATCCAGTCGCCGAAAGTCGAAGACTGTAATTTCAGCAGAAGGTCCGAGATGCACACCCGCATGTCGGGTATGAACTACTGTGTCTCTTGGCCGAAGCTAATCTGATTCGGTCCGTATGGACGACTAATTTTGACGCACTCGTCGCGAGAGCGGCGGCTGGTTCTCGAGTAATACCCTTAGAAGTTGGGATTGACTGCTCGCAACGCTTAGTTCGCCCGCTGAGAACAGGCGAACTGCTTATCGTGTCGCTTCACGGCGACTACCGATACGACAGAATCAAAAACACACCCGACGAACTGAGATGCCAAGAACAAGAGCTCCAAGGGGGATTCGCTAGGGAATGTCAGGACGCGCCAATGGTTGTTTGCGGTTACAGCGGCCGTGATTCGTCGATCATGCAAACGCTCTTGTCCGCGGTGAGGAAGCAGGGTACAGGAGGTCTCTACTGGTGCGTTCAAAACGAGGCAATTCTTCGGCCTAATGTTGAAGAACTTATCTTGACTGCAAGGGAACACGGGCGGGAAGCCTACATTGTGCACACCCAGGGCTTCGACGATCTGCTAGTTCGTCTCGCCTCCCATTGCCTAGCAGGGTGTTGAGGAAAGGGTTTGATTACTCAAGTTTCATATCTCGTTAGGGACGCGGGACTGGGATTGCAGGTTCTACCCGCGACCTACTTCAGTCGCGGCACGGTGTGGAAGAGT
>Ga0074046_10001617_pt1 | contig 20120 bp, 11 predicted proteins | sample BogForMeECP23OM3_FD_94441 | JGI IMG/M metagenome (GOLD analysis project Ga0074046, IMG submission 94441) | Bog forest soil microbial communities from Calvert Island, British Columbia, Canada - Bog Forest MetaG ECP23OM3 | ecosystem: Environmental > Terrestrial > Soil > Wetlands ... | reverse complement strand
GGCATTATCGTCGAAGTGCATCCCTGTCCGGAACGCGCACTTTCCGACGGGCCGCAGTCTCTCGACCTCCCACAGTTTGAGCGCGTGATGCGCGGATTGACTGCCCCTCTCCGTCCCCTGCTCGTTCGGGACCAGAGTGCGGCATCAGCATAACCAAAGCCGAGGCATGGCCAAGGGCTCTACTTGACGTCTCCGCAGGCCGGTCCGAGGTATCTGGAGCTGAAAGTAAAGTCCATGTTCATGGTGCGACTGTTGGAGTTGGTGACGAAATGCATCGAGCCCTTAACGTTGTCGGAACTGAGGGCCTCGACCAGAAGAGTTCCGTCGGTCGACGTTTGCTTGTCTTCACAGTGCAGCTTGATTTCGAGCTTGTTGCCCGTGGAATTGACGACCGTGCGGGTACATTCCTTGCGGTTATCACTAAAGGCAGTTTGCTTTTCGAGCTTTTCTTTGGTGATGCAATCTTTGCGAACGTCGGTCGTCGGCCCGCCCATGCCACTCTGCTTCATCGCGGCTTCAATACGGGCGCGCTGCTCCGGAGGCATTTTGGCGAGAGCATCGGGAGGAATGGCTGGCATGGCTGGCATGCCGGTCATGGAATGAGTCACGGTAATTTCCCAGAGACCCTCTTTGACGTTGAGGGGTGTAATTTTGTCGGTCGCCCAGAGGACGGACAAGGAAAATACAATCAGGGCAAGAAACAATTTGGTTTGCATCGGGACTCTCCTGGTATTGCTCGTCGGGTTGCGTTGAAAAGCATTACACACCGCAGATTGCGGAGCAAGTTAATTGTGCAAGCGGGTTTTGGGAAAGGAACAAGCGCCAAGTTTTGCCAGTGGCGGAAGGAATGTGTTACAAGCATCGAGACGACGGAGCGTGGAATGCGATCTCGCGATTACGTTTTTTGGGAAGTGGATGTGCAGGCTGATTTCATGCTCCCCGGTGGCAAGCTCTACGTTCCTGGCGCCGAGAAACTTCTGCCCAACATCCGCAAACTGACGGACGCGGCGCGGCGCGGCGAAGTCTTCCTGGTTTCGCATGGAGATTTTCATCCGGCCCACGACCCGGAGTTCAAGCAGTTTCCGCTGCACTGCCTGAAGGGAACGGCGGGAGCCGAACTGGTTCCGGAAGCGCTGACGGACAATTTTGTTCGGGTGGAGAACGACGTCAAGGCGAAGTTGCCGGAAAATCTATCGCAGTATCAGCAGATCATCCTCGAGAAACAGACGCTGGATATTTTTGACACTCAGCACGCCGGCGAATTGGTCGATCGTTTGGGGAACGCCGCGGAATTCGTAGTGTTTGGAGTCGCGACCGAGTACTGCGTGAGTTACGCGGTAAAGGGGTTACTGAAGCGAAAGCGGCAGGTAGCGGTGGTCCGCGACGCGATTGAAACGCTGGCCCCCGAAGTTGGGAACAAGACACTGGCTGAACTTCAACGCTTGGGAGCGACGCTCGTCACCACCGACGAAATCCTTCACAAACTGAAAACCGTTTCCCGATAAGCTGCACGACACTCAGGGGCTAAAGCCCTCGTATCCACTGGCTCTGGGCGGTATGGCTGAAGCCATGCCCTTCCCAAACCCGATCTCAACCAGGGCAGGTCGGTTACAAAAGCATACCGGCGATCGACGCCGACATTAGATTGGCCATGGTGCCGGCCAGCATGGCGCGAATGCCCAGCTTTGCCAGTTCTCCTCGTTTATTGGGAGCGAGCGCTCCGATACCGCCTAACTGAATTCCGATCGAGCTAAGATTCGCGAAACCGCAAAGCGCGAAGGTGGCGATGGTAAACGACCGCGGGTCGAGCACGGCTTTCTGCGGTCCCAGCATGGAAAAGGCTACAAGCTCGTTCAACACCATGCGCGTGCCGAGGAGGTTGCCGATGGCGCGACAATCATGCCACGGAATTCCAATGACCCATGCCACGGGGGCAAACAACACGCCGAATATTTGCTGCAGGCTGGAGGGAAACCACACCATTCCGAGACGATTGTGAATTCCACCCATGATGCCATTCGCCAGGGCGATGAGCGCGAGGAATGAAATCAGCATGGCGGCGATATTGAGTGCGAGGCCTAAGCCGTCGGTGGTGCCCCGCGCAATCGCGCCCAGCAGATTTTCACTTTTCTCCGCGCCCACTTCCTCCTCGCTCATGACGACACGGCCGGCGGTCTTCGGAACCTCCGTCTCCGGCACCAGCATTTTTGATATCAAGATGGTGCCGGGGGCGGTCATGATCACTGCGCTCAAAAGATGTTTGGGTTCGATGCCGAAGGCGATATAGGCGGCCATGATCCCGCCGGACACGTGGGCCATGCCGGCGGTCATCACAGTCATCAGTTCGGAGCGAGTCAGGTCGGGGAGGAAGGGGCGGATGGTGAGCGGAGCTTCGGTCTGACCCATGAAGATGCTGGCTGCTACGTCCAGAGACTCGGCGCCGCTCGCACCCATAAATCTGGTCATCACCTTCGCCGCGAGATTGATGATGAACTGCATGATCCCATAGTGATAGAGCACAGCAAAAAATGCGGCGATAAAAATGACGGTGGGCAGCACCTGGAATGCGAAGAAGAATCCCATTGGCTTTTCTTGCGCACCAAGCGCTCCAAAGACGAACTTGGATCCTTCGAAGGAATAGCTCAGCAAGCGGTTGACCGCGTCGCCAGCTTTCTGGAAGAGCATTTGGCCGACGTGAACTCTAAGCACGAAGATGGCAAACACAATTTGCAGGCCCAGGCCCCAGGCAACCGTCTTCTTGCTGATGACGCGGCGGTTGGTGGAGAAGGCGTAAGCCAGGCCCAACATGGCGAGCAGTCCGAGAATGCCAGTGAAGCGTCCCATCGTTATCCCCTTGATGAATCAGTGTTCCCTTTATAGATCGCGCGATGAACCATGGATATCTTGTGCGCGAGTGGAGCGGCCGCAATCTGATAGCTCTCTTCCAGCAGCGTCTTTGCTCGTGCGGCCTGTGCGTCGGAGTGGCAGTAAATGGTGCAGAGCGATTCGCCGGTGGAAACTTTGTCGCCAATTTTTTTATGAACGGCAATGCCCACGGCGGGATCGACGGAATCTTCTTTGCGTTCACGGCCTCCGCCGAGGATGACGCAGGCAGTGCCGACCTGTTCGCATGCGATCGCTGCCACGTATCCGGCTTGGCGACTTAGCACCTCGACGCGGTGCTCGGCGCCCGGCAGGCGCGCGGGATCGTCGATCGTGCTGATGTCACCGCCCTGCAACTCGACCATTTGGCGGAATCGATCGAAGGCTTTGCCGGAAGCGATGATTTCCTCGGAAAGTTGCTTGCCCTGCGCCACCGTCTTGGACGCGCCTCCAAGATAGAACATCCAAGCCGCCAACTCGAGGCAGAGATCCCGCAGGTCCGCCGGTCCGCCGCCGTGCAATACTTCGATGCACTCCTGCACTTCGAGCGCGTTGCCCACCATGCGCCCTAGCGGTTGGTTCATGTCGGTGATGAGCGCGACCATCTGCTTGCCCATGCGCTCGCCAGTTTCAACCATGAGTTCGGCGAGGAAGACGGCATCTTCCTCCTTTTTCATAAACGCGCCGGAGCCTGTCTTCACGTCGAGCACAAGTGCGTCGGTGCCTTCGGCGAGCTTCTTGCTCATGATCGAAGCGCAGATTAGATACGGACTCTCGACCGTGCCGGTGACGTCGCGCAACGCGTACAACTTACGATCCGCGGGAGCGACTTTTTTGGTCTGGCCAATCATGGAACATCCGCAGGCTTTGAGAACGCGATGGAACTCGGAGGCCGTGAGACCTACGCGAAATCCGGGAATGGATTCGAGCTTGTCGAGTGTGCCTCCGGTGTGGCCGAGTCCGCGGCCGCTGATCATGGGGACGAAGAGTCCTCCGGCAGCGACCAGCGGGGCCAGCACCAGCGAGGTCTTGTCGCCGACGCCGCCGGTGGAGTGCTTGTCCACTTTTTTTGCGGGCAGAAAGCTGAGATCGAGGACTTCGCCGGAATGCAGCATGGCGTTCGTGAGAGCGGCGGTTTCCTCGCGGGTCATGCCACGCAGCACGACTGCCATGAGCCACGCCGCCATCTGATAATCGGGAATACTGCCGTCGGTACAGCCAGCGATGAGGTATTCAATTTCAGCGGAAGATAATGCGCCGCCGTCGCGCTTTTTGCGGATGAGGTCGATCACGCGGAACGGAGATTCGGAAACGCTCGGCTGGCTCACTTGAGGCGGAAACCCTCCGGCAGAAGATCGGTGATGAGACTTTGCTTGGGACCTTTTTCGCCCTGGTAGAAGATGATGGCGCGCGGCCCGAATTCATAGATGACCTGGCGGCAGGCGCCGCAGGGAGAGCATGGAACTCCGTGATCGTTGACCACGGCGACGGCGCGAATCTCAAGCTCTGGACCCCCTTTAGCGATGGCGGAAAAGATTGCGGTACGTTCGGCGCAGTTGGTCATTCCGTACGAAGAGTTCTCGACGTTGCATCCCGCGAAAACTGTTCCCTTCGCTGTGAGAATGGCTGCACCCACTCTAAAGTGGGAGAATGGCGCGTAGGCGTTCTTCATCACTTTGCGCGCCGAACGGAGCAGGCGTTCGCGCGTCACAGCTGGCAGGGTTGGCTTGTGCATATCCAAGATCGATTTTACTGAAGAACAAGAGTGGGCCATTGTAACGCCTGAGCGGCTTCGGCCGCAGGATTTTCGCGAGATGATCGTATCCAAAAGCCTACTCTCACGTGTGCCAGGTTCGGGAACTTGACACACTAGCGTGACCCTTGTATTTTTTGCTCCGAAAACTCAATGGAAGGGCGAGAGGGCCATCAATGAAAGAGATTGCTTCTGCGGCGATGGTTGTGAGCTGTTTCTTGTCGGTCCTGGCCGGGCTTGTGGCCGCGCAGGTCGTCGAGAGCAAAGACACTGGCAAAGTGAAATGGCCGACCTATGGTTGGGCAAAGGACAGTCCAGCCAATGTGGGGCTCGACGAAAAAGTTCTGGCGGCGCTGGACTCTGTTCTGGCGAGCGGGAAGTACTCGTGGGTGGACAGTTTTGCCGTGATCCGCTGCGGAACCGAGGTCTTCGAGCGCACTTACTCACACGACTATGGAACCATTTACGCGAAAGAGGCGAAGACGCGGGGGCCGCTGAACGCTCATCTGACGGGGTGGTACAACTACTTCGACCCGGCGTGGCACCCCTACTACCAGGGCACCGACTTGCACAGCATGCAATCGGTGAGCAAGACGGTGTCGTCGATCATTCTCGGAATCGCGATCACGCGTGGCGATTTCAAGGCTGGCCTCGACACCCCTCTCCTCAAGTACTTCGACGTGGCGAAGTTGAAGAATGTCGATGAAAGAAAACGGCGAATCACGCTGCGCCACGTTTTGACGATGTCCACCGGACTGGACTGGAATGAAGATGTGTCCTACGACGATCCCAGAAACGATTCGAGTTTAATGGAAGCGACCGACGATTGGGTGCAGTACGTGATCGACAGGCCCATGGCGCAGGAACCGGGGAAGGTTTTCAATTACAGCAGCGGCGTGTCAGCATTGCTGGCTTACCTTTTCCAGAAGGAGACCGGGCAGGATATCGAAAGGTACGGAGAAAAATATCTGTTCACGCCGCTAGGAATGGATCATTTCTGGAAGCGGACTCCACTGGGATTGCCCGACACCGAGGGCGGGCTGTTTTTGAACACGAAGGACTTCGCGAAGATCGGCTATCTCTACATGCATGACGGAATGTGGGACGGGAAGCAAATTGTGTCGAAAGAGTGGGTGAAACAGTCACTGGCCCCGTCCATCGATACCGGGGAAGGCCACAAGTACGGATATCAATGGTGGCTGCTTCCGCGCACCGATCGACCGGGGTATGTCTGGATGGCCTTGGGCTTAGGCGGGCAGATCCTCATGATCTTCCCGGAGGAGGATCTGGTCGCTGTGGTAACCGGGTGGGAAATCATCAAGGATAATGACTCGGAAGATCGTGAATTAGTCAGCCAGATTCTCTCCGCCGTGCGCACACCGGATTGCCGCAGTGCCCCACATTGAGAAGGCCTGTTCCCAGCGTTCGAACCCTGTTGACCGTAAGTTCCACTCTTCTTGACGGTCGTGGGTGCGGGTGTTAATTTTCAGGCGACACGTGGATACCCCGGAGACATCGTTCTGAGTCGGCCAGAAAAGATGCGGAGTTTGTCCGGCCCGGGCCCCGTGGACCTTCGCCGGCGCAACTTTCTGATTCGGTGCTGCCAGGGAGCGTCGGCGGCCTTTATTCCCGCCAAACTGTACGGCCTCGGCTGGCCCCGTCTGCCTTTGTACGGCTTTGACTCTGCCGCCGCAGACTTGTCGAGTCATGAATTCCACCTGCATCCTCATTATCGGATGCCCCGGCCCCTCGATGCCTTGCTGCTCAAAACGCAGGCTGGTCTCGACAATTTTGTCACCGAAAAATATGTTGACCAGATCGCGGCTATCCTCGCGCAGTGGAGTTCTGGTCTGCTGCAATCTCCGCAAAATGTGAGCGCGGTCGAGAGCGTTCTGCTTACGAATTTTTTGGGGGCGTCGCCACAGCCCGCCGATTCCCGCGTTGTACGCCCGGGCCCGGCGATTGAAATCCGTCACAACTCGTTCCAGCGGGAAACTCCGCTTGGGCGGGACGCGTTTCTGCAGGAACTGCGGTCTGCCCTGAGCGGCTTTTCCCAAATTCTTACGGCTGAATTTCAGGTGACCGCTATTGACGCTGGCTCCATGCCAGGTGCAGCGGTATCTTCCGGCCAACTGCAGACTCGCATCCGCTATGAACTGGTCGGGACAGGCCACGGCTTCTACCGGGAACAACGCGTGGGCTACTGGCAGCTCACCTGGGAACGGTCCGCATCGGACGAGTTTCGAGTGCGGAGTTGGCAGGCGGAGGATGAAACGCTGAGCCGGTCTGCCCACCCAGGCTATCTCGAGATCACGGCAGCGGCGCTGGGGGGCAATGCTTCCTATGCTTCGCAACTTCTGCACGGAACGGACTATTGGCGGTCCGTGCTCGACGGCGCTTGCGGCATTGATATCTACGGGCACAACGGCGTTTCCGTTGGCGACATCGACGGCGATGGATTTGACGACCTCTATGTTTGCCAGCCGGGCGGCCTTCCGAACCGCCTTTATCGGAATCGAGGCGACGGAACGTTTGAGGACATCACGGAAGCATCGGGCGTCGGCGTCCTCGACAACACAGCGTGCGCGCTTTTGGTCGACGTCGATAATGACGGGCGGCAGGATTTGATCGTCGTGCGCGCAAACGGCCCTATGTTGTTCCTGAACCAAGGCGGCGGCAGGTTTCGCCAGAAGGCAAACGCGTTCCAGTTCGCCAACCCGCCGCAAGGAACCTTTACCGGAGCGGCGGTTGCCGATTATGACCGCGACGGCTGGCTCGATATCTACTTCTGCCTCTACGTCTATTACCAGGGCACGGACCAGTACAAGTATCCGTCGCCTTATTATGACGCCGACAACGGGCCGCCGAATTTCATGATGCGCAACCAGCGGGACGGCACGTTTCGCGACGTAACTGCCGAGACAGGCCTCAACCAGAACAACACGCGCTACAGTTTTGCTTGCGGGTGGAGCGACTTCAACCGGGATGGCTGGCCCGACCTTTACGTGGTAAACGATTTCGGACGTAAGAATCTTTACCGCAACAATGGCAATGGGACGTTTACCGACATTGCTGCGCAGGCGGGAGTTGAAGATGTCGGCGCGGGTATGAGCGTCTGCTGTTCTGATTACGACAATGACGGCGCGGAAGACCTCTACGTGGCGAACATGTGGACGGCGGCGGGCGAACGCATCACGATGCAGGACATTTTCAAGCAAAACGCGCGCGCAGAGACGCGCGCGCTCTATCACCAGCATGCTATGGGCAATGCTCTGTTTCGAAATTCGCTGCGAAATGGCGGCACTTTCGAGGAGAAGACGGGCGCGGCCGGCGTCGGGATCGGGCGCTGGGCGTGGTCTAGCGACGCCTGGGATTTCGATCATGATGGGTTTCCCGATCTCTACATCGCCAACGGCATGGTCAGCGGCCCCTCGCCCAAAGACGATCTGAACAGTTTTTTCTGGCGGCAGGTGGTTGCCTTATCGCCCGAGGAGCCCAGGCCGTCGCACGACTACGAACAGGGATGGAGCGCGATTAACGAGTTGATCCGCGCTGATGGCTCGTGGAGCGGGTACGAGCGAAATATTTTCTACGCGAATAATGGCGATGGAACATTTTCGGATATCTCGGGCGTGGTCGGGCTCGACTTCTGGGAAGATGGCCGGTCGTTCGCCCTCGCCGATTTCGATCATGATGGCCGCCAGGAACTGTTCTTGAAGAACCGCAACGGCCCGCAATTGCGGCTTTTGAAGAATGTCATGGAGAATTTGCCTCCATCGATCGCGTTCAGCTTGCGCGGAACCAAGAGTAATCGTGACGCGATTGGCGCGGTCGTCACGGTGGAGACGGAACTGGGCCGTCAGACCCGATCGTTGCAGGTGAGATCGTTGCAAGCTGGCTCGGGATTTCTTTCCCAGCACAGCAAGGATGTGTTTTTTGGCTTGGGAGCGACGAAGGGTCCGGTGCGCGCGTCAATTCGCTGGCCGAGCGGACTGGTGCAGGAACTCCGCGATCTGCCGGTCAACCATCGCGTGTGGGTTGAAGAAGGCTCCGAACCATCTCGAATCGAGGCCTTCAGAATGCCGGCGGGACGAGGTCGGTCCGCTGAGATTCAACCAAACGACGCGAAGCCAAGGGAAGTCGAAGCCCTGCCCACCACGGCTGAAACCTGGTTTCTGGCTCCGATCGAGGCGCCCGATTTTTCTCTGCCTGATTTCAGCGGGCGGATGCAGACTCTGTCTGCGCTACGCGGAAAGCCGGTGCTATTAAACTTCTGGGCGGCCGGAGCAGAGCGGTGCGAGCAAGACTGGATCTCTTTCAACCAGCATCACGCGGCTTGGACGGCGCAGGGTCTGCAATTGCTCGCAGTGAATCTGGACAGCCCCGCCGAGGCGGAAACCCTCCAGGCGCTGGTGCGGGAGCATCGTCTTTCGTTTCCGATTCTCCGTGGCTCCGACGATGTGGCCGCCATCTACAACATTTCTTTTCGTTATCTGTTTGACCGGCACCGCGATCTCGCGCTTCCAGCATCGTTTTTGATCAGCGCCAAGGGAGAGATCGTCAAGGTTTACCAGGGACCAGTCGACCCGGAACACGTTGAGCAGGACTTCCGCCACATTCCCCAAACCAGCGCGGAACGGTTAGCCCGGGCACTTCCCTTTCCCGGCGTGACCGACGCGATCGAGTTTGGACGCAACTATCTTTCCTCCGGCTCGGTGTTCTTTCAACAGGGCTATCTGGAGCAGGCGGCAGCTTGCTTTCGGATTGCTCTGCGCGACGATCCTACCAGTGCGGAAGCGGCCTATGGCATTGGCAGCGTGTATCTGGAACAGCAGAAGAACACGGAAGCCCGCGAGAGCTTTGAACGCGCGCTCAAGCTTCGGGCGAGCTATCCCGATACTTTGGCAAACTCCTGGAACAATCTCGGCTTGCTGGCGGGGCGTGAAGGGCGCACGGGCGAAGCGATCCACTACTTTCAGGAAGCGCTCAAGCTGAGTCCGGATCATAGGATTGCGCTCGACAATCTGGGCAGCGCCTATCGCCAGCAGAAGAGCTGGGATGACGCGCGCAAAACCTATGAGCGGGCGCTGCAAATCAACCCCAATGATGCTGAGGCAAACTACGGTCTGGGTATGGTGTTTGCGCAAAATGACGACACCGTGCGGGCGTTCGATTCTCTCCAGAGAGCGCTGAAGCTGCGGCCGGTTTACCCTGAGGCGCTGAATAACCTGGGGATTCTCTATCTGCGTACCCAGCGACGGGATGAGGCGGTGGCGAGCTTTGAGGAGTGCATCCGCGTAGCGCCTGCTTTCGATCAGTCTTATCTGAATCTGGCACGCGTCTACGCCATCGAGGATACGCCTGACAAAGCTAGAGCCGTGCTGCTCGACCTGCTCAAGCAGCATCCGGGGCATGCGCAGGCGCAGAAGATGCTGGAACAGTTGGGACGGTAGCAGCGTGCCCCGCATTCGCGACCTCCGTCAGGTTTGTCATCCTGAGCGAAGCGAAGGATCTGCTGTCCCTTGCAGCGAGAAGAAAGCAGGTCCTTCGCTTCGCTCAGGATGACAACTAAAATATGAGAGCGCAATTTGCATTAGGGCACGCCTTCGCCAAGGTTTCTATGGCTTCCCCGGCTGCGGCGTCGGTGCTTTCAGCAGGTCCACAAACAACTTGTAGAATCTCTCGGTGTCCAAGTCGACCTGCACTTCCACCGACTGCACATCGCGCTTGGGCTTATCACGATCTGTCCAGATGAGCGTGTCTCCGTAGCCGGCGCCACGATCCAGGTTTACGTCCATGTAGCGGTTTTCTTTCCTGGTAATCAGCGATGGGTCAAGCCACGCCAGGGAGGCGAGTTCGTCCCACAGATAGTTGTAGGAACCCCGCAGGCGCGCGTATTTGCCGATGTATTGTGCGGATGGCGTGTTGCCGGTCTTGATCTTGTCGATCAGCTCGTTGGTCAATCTTGTCTTCACGGAGATATCCACTGTGGTGCAGACAATTCTCTTCCAGGGGGCCCGCAGCACAATGTGCGCCGCTTCCGGATCGAACCAGAGGTTGAATTCGCGGCGGGGCGTGTTGGTGAACTCGGGATCGTCGGTCTGCGGATTCAGGCTGGCGCCCATGAACACCAACTCTTTGGCCAGCCTCGGAAATTCCGGGTCGATGGAGATGGCGAGCGCCAGATTGGTCATGGGCCCACCCTCATAGATGGTGACTTCGTGCGGATACTTATGAACCATGCGTATTAGGAAATGGGCAGCATCTTCGTCAGCGGCCTTGGTGGTGGGCATACCTTCCGGCATCGCTCCCAGGTCGCGGGGCGCGTGATACACGCTCGGAGTCCACGCCCCCAGCCAATCCACGAAACCATAGCGCTGCTCTGACTCCTCCGTCTCTTCTTTGGTTCTGACCAGCGGATACTCGGCTCCGGGAACGACGGGAATGTCGGTTCGTCCGATGAGTTCGAGCATGCGCAGGGTGTGCGCGACTTCTTCGGTCAGCCACGCGTCGCCTGTCACCACGGTGATGCCCAGGACTTCCGTTTGCGGAGACTGAATGAGCAGGAGGATCGATTGCTGGTCGGTGCCCGCGGGTCCAGCTGCGTCCTGATCGATGATGACCTTGCGCTTGTCTTGGTTCTGGCTTTGGGACACCAGACAGGCCAGCAGAATTACACTTGCCACACAACCCAGGAATCGGCCTGGTCTCATTCGTGCACCTCATTTCATTTACACTTGATGTAGGATCGCATGGAAAGCGGGCTATTTGCGAAGCACATTCATCAGGAGCGAATCCGCGTGACCTCCGGCCACTTCCGACTAAATGGTATTTATGTTGCCGCCTGCGTTTTGGCGGTGACGGCGGCGCTCGCACAGTCTCAAGATGCCGCTCGGAACGCCACCTTGGGGACAGTGCAGGGCTATGTGCGCGATTCCGGTGGCCGGCCGGTGGCGAACGCGACCGTTTTCTTACAGCCCGTGACTGGAGCCGGGACTACCTCCGCACAAATCCAGATCGCGCACACGGATTCAGCGGGAGCCTATCGCTTCGCAGCGCTTCCAGAGGGTTCATACATTCTGCGCGCGGAGATGAGCGGATATAACCGGACAATCGTCGGTACCGTGAGTCTCGCTCCGAAAGAGACGAAGCAGATCGATCTCGTCCTCGTGCCCACAAAAGCCTCTGGCGCGGTGGCACAAGCGCCTGAGTTTTTTGACGAGCCTCAATTCACGGTGGCAGGCGTAACCCAAGCCACGACTTCCGGTGGACACGGTTCTGATACCGTGCTGCGAACTACCGAGGCGCTGGCCAGGGCAACGGTCTCCTTGAGCAAGGAACCGGCTGCCGAATCAAAGCCGGCTCCCGTTGCAACCGAGAGTTCTTTGCTGAAGGCAGTGGCGCTCAATCCCAAAGATGCTGCACTTCATCATCAGCTGGGCGACGTCGAGGAGGAACTCGGCCGTCCACTGGAGGCGGTGCGCGAGTACCAACGCGCCGCGGAACTTGATCCCAGCGAACTGAATCTGTTCGACTGGGGAACCGAACTTCTTACCCATCGTGCGCTGGAACCGGCCACTGAGGTCTTCACCACGGGCAATCGGCTGTTTCCAAAGTCGGTGCGGATGCTGATTGGGCTGGGCGTTGCCTGGTACGCTCGCGGGTCATATGATCGGGCAGCGCAGAGTCTCGTGAGCGCCTCCGATCTCGACCCTGACAATCCGACTCCGTATTTGTTTCTGGGCAAAATGCAAACCGTGGAGACCGCCGCGTTAGCGGGGCCGGTGGAGAGACTGGGGCGATTCGCGCAGTTGCATCCGGACAATGCGCTCGCCAGTTATTACTACGCCGTTAGTTTGCGGAAACAACCGGCCGGGTCGGAGAGCAGTGACACGGAGCGTTCAACGCGCGTGGAAACGCTGCTGCAGAAGGCGGTGCATCTCGATCCGAAGCTCGGGGCCGCGTATCTGCAACTGGGGATTCTCTATGCGCAGCGCGCGGATTTTCCGCGGGCAATTTCGGCGTATGAAAAGGCGATCGAAGTCAGTCCTGCGGAAGTAGGTCCCCAACTCGATCAGACGCTCGAAGAGACGCACTATCGGCTGGCGCAGGCTTACCAGCGGACCGGCGACAAAACGAAAGCTCAAGAAGAACTTGAACTTCACCGTCAATTAGCTAAGAAAACAAAAGAGGATGCTGAACGCAAGCGGCGCGAGATTCAGCAGTTCGTAATCTCGCTGCGGAACAAGGATTCCGGCTCGCAGCCGCAGCACTGAACCGATCGCGAGTCGACTTGGCATCTCTCCGAAGGTCCGTTCCCTCATGGCGCATCGACCACACAGCGAAAGCCAACCGTTCCCGATCGGTCGTGCCCAGGAGACATCAAGAGATACTTCTGGTGTTCATCCAGCCGGTAGGTTTGCGGGAAGTACCAAATCGAGCCACTTGGTTGATAAGAGGCGCCGCCGCGAATGATCGCCGCGCGCGTATGCGGATCGCGATATTCGTCTGTCCACTGAGATACGTTGCCGACCAGATCGAGAACACCGAATGGACTTGCTCCCTTCGGAAAAGCGGTTACGTCGGCGAGTGGACTCAAAGCAGGTCCAGAATCTACTGGGGGAAGAGCTTGGGAGTCCCAGTCGTTCCCCCAAGGATAGGCGCGACCGCTGGTAGATTGTGCTGCGTACTGCCACTCCCACTCATGGGGAAGGCGTTTCCGGCTCCAGGCTGCATACGCGCGGGCATCCTCGATCGACACCCAAGTGACAGGCTTGTTATCCCAGCCCTCCGGATAGCTGCCATTCTTCCAGGCGCGCAAGAAATTGTGATCGTCTTTTGGATGATAGTGTGCCAGGTTCAAGAATCTCTTGAACTCAGCATTCGTCACTGGCGTCCGATCGATATAGAAACTATGAATATGCATTCGATGGCGATGGAAACGGCGCGCCGCATCTTCCCACGGATACTGCACATCTGCCCCGGGATCATTGCCGCCCTCGATTTCAATGCCGCTCACCTGAAACTCATAGTCGCCCTCGGGGATGCGCACCATTCCCTCCGGCGGTGACTGTGACGTGGCGGTCAGTGGTATTTCAACCATCGTCTGGGGCACGGCTTTCCATTCGCGGGAATAGCTGCCGAGAGGACGTTTAGAACGCTCCGCCATAAAGGAGAGGAGGCTCTGCACACTTGCGTCCGGTTTCTCTGCCGTGGCCAGAACCGCGCCGTAACCGAGGCCTTCGAGATCGAAGCTGAGGGTCGCTTTGCCGTTCGCAATTGCGGGTGTCAATTCCGCCCCGTGCCACAAGTCGTAGTAGTGCATCCCTGTCCGGTCGGGCACCTCGATCTGAGATCCGGCGACGTCGTATTCATTGCGGTTGATGATCGTCCACAACGTTCCCTTCGCCGCCGGGAAACGGCTGGCGAATACGCCCGCCTGCAAGATTGGCGCATGCGGTTCCCAGTCGGGACTGAGCAGGTAATCGGCCATACTTCGCTCAATGCGGGTGAGACGCAGCACAGCCTCGGCATCGTGCGGATCATCTTCGTACCAGAATCCCCAGAGGTTTTCGAGGGTGGCATAGCCCTGACCATTGAAAAACGCGTGCTGCAAACTGTCGGTCTTGTCGCGGGTGAAACGGTCCGTAACATTCACGGTGTGGCGCGGCTCCATCCATTTGTTCTTGCTGACCATCGGCACGAATGGATACGGCTTCCCTTCCCAGGTCACCCAGTCGTTCCAGCTGAGGCTGGTCCAGGCGATGGAAGCGTCGCGCGGTTGGAATTGGGGCTCCAGCGCGAGGGGATGGCCGATCGCGTCTGAGGCTTCGCGAAAGCCTGGCGGGACGCTCTCCAGCGTATCGAAGTTGATGCCATCGGCGTCCACTTCCTTCAGGAGTTGCGCCATGACCGTCGCTGGCGCCGCACCTTCGTCACGCGTTCCCGCATCCCACGCTAGCAGCGGGAAAAATACTTTCACAGCGTGGCGGTGAAATTGTTCAACCATCGCGCGCACGCCAGGAATGCCTCCTGGAAGATCGCGCAGCATATCGAATTGGTTGCGATCATCGATGCCGAGGTTGGGATACACATGCCAGATAAGAACGGCATCGATGGGGCCGATGCGGCTCTGGGCTTCGGACAAGAAGCGGTCAACGGTGTACTCGCCTTTGTCAGGATCGTAGAGGCTGCGGTCCCAGATCAGCAGTTGGACTTGGGAGAAGATGTGCTGCGTCCATTGCAGGTCGGCGCGATCGTATTGCGCGCCGTTGTAGCGCAGCAGCGTGCGACGATCGTTGCGCCACGTCTTCAATCCTTCGAGCCACGAAGGCGCCTCTGCGGGGCTCGATGGGCCGGAGAAGAAGACCTCGCTGGGCGGCGGAAGTTCGGTGAGATTCATGACTCCGGTGTGCGAGACGAGGTCATGACGCGGTTTCCACTCGTCGGCGGAAGCGGGGATCGAGAGCAGCAAGAGAGTGAGTGCTGGCGCGAGCCAGTGGGAATTGAGGATTCGATTCACGAATGGATGCATTGGGTAAACTTCCGACCATAACTCGATGTGCATACGAGCGCCGAGCGCAAAGCGCGCGTATCAACACTAGAACGATGACGGCGCTAATGTCTACTTTGAGCAGCAATCGCGGGACAGTGGGATTTGTCGTGGCGTTACCAAATGGTAATGATACCCCTCTCCCTGCGGTCTTTTAGAATCAAAGATTTAGGAGCTTTCTATTTCCAGATCTTTGAGAAATAAGGACTTACCTGTAAAATATTTAAGAATCAATAAGATAGCCATCTCCCGGAGGCGATTTTTCGGGGTGATCGCTCCAGATCTTTGAGGAATAAGGAGTTGCGAGTCTAGTGCAGGAACCCTAGCTGATTCCGTATTTGCAGATACGTGCAAACCCATGAATTGCCTGAGTTGACACCAAAAGCGGAGGCTTACGGGTCAGCGTAAGCCTCGGCTCGATAGTTCCAGTAGTTCGCCTGATTCCGATCCTAGAAATCAAGCCGCAGAGCAAACTGGATGACGCGCGGGTTGTTGACGGTCTCGTTAACAACACCAAACGTGGACGGGCTGTTGATGTCCTGCATGAAGACGCCGTTACCCGTCAACCCGAACTGCGGGTGATTGAACAGGTTGAAGAACTCACTCCTGAATTGCAGCGTATACCCTTCGCGAATCCGGAAATTCTTGAATATCGAGAAGTCCGTATTCACAAACCGCGGGCCACTCACCGGAGCACGCGACGCATCCCCAAGTTCTCCCGTAGGCGGCGCAACAAAACAGCTTGTATTGAACCATTCTCCCAAAGTCGGATGGCTCAGGTGCGGATCGCAGATCTGATTGGGACGGTTCATAGGGGTGCCGTTCCAGTCGAAATACACGCCAGACTGGTTGTTGGTATCCACGACGAACAGCGGGAAGCCGGAGATGGCCTTTTCAATCACATTCATTTGCCATCCCCCTAGGACGCTGTCCTCCACGCCATTCCAGCCGCCTCCCCAGTGCTTGCCCCTGCCGAATGGCAATTCATAAAGCACGCTGGCGGTGAATTGATCGTCAAGATTGAGCTGCGAAAGCCCCCAATCTGCCTTCTGCGTATTGGGCAGGGGCCAGTATTGCGCCCCGGGCGTTGTGCCGTCGCCATCCGCCATGCCGGAGTCGTACGTCTTCGACCATGTATAGCTCAGCAGTGCGTATAGACCGTGCCGCACGCTCTTTGTTTCCGCCTTGATCTGCAGGGAGTCATAACGCGCCTTTGCTCCGTCGGTGACGTTGTAAATGGCCACGTATTCGTTGCCCAGGTAGGGAGCATTAAACCACTGTCCTGCGGGCCCACAACCGAGCGTATAGCCAGGAGTTGAGTTTGGACCTCCGTTGCACGCATACGGAGCGTTCACATTCATGTTCAATCCATAGAACAGAATGTGGGTGCTGCGGGTTCCTGCGTATCCGGCAGTGAGGACCACGTTTCCGGGGAGCTGGCGCTCGATGTTCAGGTTGAACTGCTGCACCATTCCCTGTTTGAAGTTGGAGTTTTGTGAAAGCGATGTGCCGGTGAAGTTATCGGGGTTCGGCGGAGCGGTAAATGGCTGAAGGTTCGTCTGCAAGAGGCCATACTTAAAACCGCAATTGACCGCGGCAGCACCAGCTTCAGAGTTGCCGAATGGGCACATCCCAATGTATCCCCCGGGGCCGTAGCCGAACTGATCCTCCTCTGCATAGTAGGGCGGGTTCTGCCACAGTCCCTGTGCGCCCTGGCTCCAGCCTGAATCGTGGTAAATCGAATAGCCAGCTCGAACCACCGTATTCTGCCTGCCGAAGGGCTTCCAGGCCAGTCCAATGCGCGGCTCAATCGCGGTCCTGTCGAAATTGACTCCAACATCTGCATCGCTACGAACGCAATTCGTGCAACCGCTGAAAGGCGCATTGCCAGCAATCAGGTATTGCTGTGTCTTCCAATCAAAATTCGCCTGCTTGTTCAGGGCTTCCGTGATCGGGGTTACCAGCGCCCATGCCACACCCAAATTCAATGTGAGGTCGTTGGTCACACGCCAGTCATCCTGCACAAACGGACGAAACATCTTCCAGCGTCGCCCGGTCATAGCTCCATAAAATGTCTGATCGTGAATGGTGCCGTAGGGCTGCCCTACCAGCATGTCGGCCGCGTTGTCGCCGGTGGCGGCACCGTCAAGCAGGAAATATCCATCCTGGAAGCCGTTGGTCATTACGTTCATTTGGTTCAAACGGATTCCAACACCCACACGAACATCGTGACGGCCGCGGATCATCTCGAATGTGTCCGAGAAGGTAAACACGTTTGTGCCACCGATGAACGGCGCAAAACCGCGATCACCCAGCGACCAGTAGGTGCTCGGCTCGATTGAGCTCAAACCGCAGCTCAGGCAAGCCTTCGTGTATTGCGTTAACCCCGGAGGTGCGTTCGGGCACTTGCTATTGAGGTCGGCCCCGAGAATGCCGAGGGTGGCAGCCTTGCAAAGCTGCCCGCCAAACTCGCCGTAGGAAGTGATGTAATCAAAGATCCGGTTGAACCCGAAGTAAGCTTGGTTGATGTTTTTCGAAGAGACGACGTGCGTCTCCGAAATTACAGCGTTGCGCGCGTGGTTGGCGATCAGTTGGTTGCTGCCAAAGGCACTCTCCTCCGCCCAGGTGGGCGAACCGCCGGGTACGAAGGAGTTCGCCTGGTCGTAGGTGAAGCGCGCGAAGACGGAGTCCTTGCTTGAGAAGTTGTGATCCACCCGGATCGTGGCGTTGCCTTCATTCAGACGACGCACGGGCACATTGGCGTAGTTGATTCCGTTGCTGTAGGTATTGCTGCCAACAGGATAAAGGTTGATCAACGCCAAGCCGATGGGATCGGCTAAACCGTAGCCGGTCGGGCCGCCGGTAATCGGGATCCTGTTGCAAGCCATGGCCCCTAACGCTTGACTCCCATCGCTATTGACGGCTGTGGGGTTCCCCGATGCATCGCATTGGAATGGCGCTCCAGAGTAGGGGTTCACTAATTGTCCAGCAAACGGATCGCCCGAAAAGTCCGCGTAGGGCAAGACCGTCCCCGTCGGACTTAAGCCCTTCTCTGCCTGTGTCGGTACCGTTCCAAGAAACGGTATCCCATGTCGCTGCCGCTTGGCCTCGTAGTTGAAGAAGAAGAAGGTCTTATCTTTCTGAATCGGTCCGCCCAGCGAGCCGCCGAACTGATTCAGATTGAACTGCTCTCTGAACGGAACTAAGTTGCCGGCGCTATTCAGCTCTTTTGCGAAGTAGCTGGTGGCGTCCAGCTTTGTATTGCGCAGGTACTCGTAGAGCGCTCCATGCCAGCGGTTGGTGCCAGCGTGTGTTGTCACCAGCACGGTCGGACCCGCGCGCGTTCCATATTCTGCCGAGTAGTTGTAGGTCAGGACCTTGAATTCGTCGATGGAATCGATGGTCGGCAGGATTGAGATGCCACCGGAAGTGAGTTCGGAGTTGTCGTTGTTGTCAAGCAGCCAGGACGTGCTCTGCTCGCGCGAGCCGCCGACCGAGAGCGAGAAGGTGCCTCGAGTGGCAACTTCGCTGCTGGCCGCCGAGGTGAAGAAGCTGTTCGGGCTGGTTTGCTGGGTCGTGCCAGGAGTTAATGTTGCAAGCTGGACGAAGTCGCGACCATTCAGGGGGAGATCGGCGACTTCTTGCGAGGTAATGACTTGGCCAAGCGTGGGGTTTGTAGTTTCAACCGCGACTTCGGCCGCGCTGACCTCGACAGTCTGGCTAACCGAAGCGGGCACAAGCGTGAAATCGACTTCGCGCTGCTCGTTCACCTGGAGACGAACGTCTTTCTGCTCGACAGGCTGAAAGCCTTGCGACTCCACGCGAATCCTATAGTCGGCCACTGGAAGCAAGGGCACAAGGTAGTGGCCGGAGCCGTCGGTTTTGGCTTCACGCACCAGGCCGGTTTCCTGCGAAGTGACCTTCACACCCGCACCGGGAATGACTGAGCCGGTTTTGTCGGCGACGGTTCCGGAGAGGCTTCCGTTCGCCTGGCTGTATAGAAGTGGACAGAGGAAAAACACGGAACCCAGAACCGCTACGACCAGCGCTTTTCTTTGCAGCATCGGTTTCCCCCTGGCGGCCACTTTCTCCTCGCGAGCTGAGGTGGCGATTGCTCGCAACCGAGACGTGGAACGCCCTTTCCTAATGAAGGGTCATCTAAATAGATTAGATTTGCAATGTCAAGAGTTTTGTGACGCTGCGGTGAATGCCGCCCGACCGAATTCAGTTTTTCATACCATCGTTTTTCGTAACTATGCTTTCACGGATTTTTATGATCTGGTTAGCGGCGACGTTTTCCAGGCGCTGGACGAGGCCGCTCGGCCAGCGAATCTCCACCGCATCGGCCTTGGTGGCTTTGCCCAGCCCGAAATGCAGGCGGAAATCACTTTGCGAGATGTATCCGCTGCCGCTGCGCACCTCCTGCGTCTGTTGATGATCGCCGACGCGAACCGTGACTCTGGCGCCGATGGCGTCGCGGTTGGACTTGGTGCCTTCCAATTTCAGTAGAATCCAGTTCCCACGGTCGCCTAAATTTTTTAGCAGGCTGGGACGATCATGACTGTTGTTCACAAGAATTCCGACGGTTCCGTCGTTGTCGAAATCGGCGGCGGCCACGCCGTGGCTGTTGAACGGAGTGGTGATGCCCGCGCCGGAATCTAACGAGATGTCACGAAATCTTCCGTTGTGCTCGTTCCAGTAAAGAATCTTGCGTTCGCGGTATGTGTTGTTGACACCTTTGCTGTCGACCTCGGGATAGATGTGGCCGTTGGCCATGAACAGGTCGGGCCAGCCGTCGTTGTCGATGTCGACGAAGAGCGTGCCCCATCCCAGGAATTGTGAATTCTTGGCGAGCCCAGCGGCGGCGGTGACGTCGGTAAACGTTCCGTCATGATTGTTGTGATAGAGCGTGGCGGTGTCGTCGGAGAAACT
>Ga0074046_10001615_pt1 | contig 20138 bp, 14 predicted proteins | sample BogForMeECP23OM3_FD_94441 | JGI IMG/M metagenome (GOLD analysis project Ga0074046, IMG submission 94441) | Bog forest soil microbial communities from Calvert Island, British Columbia, Canada - Bog Forest MetaG ECP23OM3 | ecosystem: Environmental > Terrestrial > Soil > Wetlands ... | reverse complement strand
GGGGGCGATGCAGCAGATTGGCAAAAATCAGTTTGTTCATCTTCGAGCCGGATTCCGGGTAAGAAAAAGCGCCGAAAAGCCCGATTTCAGGGTAACAGACAGTGGTCAGAGGCCAGAGAGAGTCTGAGCGCGAAGTGTGAGTGTGAGTGTGAGTGTGAGAGAGTGTGTGTGGTTGCATCTATCGGGCACACTCACACTCCACACTCCTCCTGTTCCCCGTTCCCCGTTCCCTGTTCCCTATTCCCTGTCCTTCCCTGTTCCCTATTAGGTACTTCCGGTTCACTATTCCCTGCTTTCATCCTTTGACCGGAGGCACATCCCGGTTTATTGTGAAGTTAATTTCTGGGTTTTGACCCGTGCTTTGGTCGCCGATGGGGAATTTTGGAGAGGACCTGCGCAAGGAGCGCCTGGCGCGCGGCGTTGCGCTGGAAGACATCACGGCGGTCACCAAGATCACCCAGCGGCACCTGATCGCGCTGGAGCAGGAGAGGTTTCGCCTGCTTCCCGGGGGAATCTTGAGCAAGGGCATTGTGCGCGGTTACGCCGGCGCGCTCGGCCTCGATGCCGAGGACTGGACGGAGCGGTTTCTTCGCGCCTGCGACGCTTCCGGCCAGATGTCAGACGACGAACGCGGCTGGACGACCTTTGCCTCGAACGTAGGCAAGGCGCGCATCCTGCACCGCGAAGCTGTCGAGGTGCGCCTGCGCTGGATCGGCGCCCTTCTGATGCTGTTGGCGGTGGTCGCGGGCGGCTTCATTGCCTTCCGCTACTACGGTCTGCGTCAAGGCTGGTGGTCCTCCTTGCTGCCCACGCACGAAATTTCCGCAGCGTTCGGTGGCGCGTGGCACTGGACCTCGAATCTGTTCGCGCGATTGATCGCGCGGCTGCGCGGGTAGTGGCCAGTTCCATTCTCGATCCCCGCCGGGTACCGTCCATTCTTAATCCCCGCCGGGTGCCCCACCTTCGACGGGCAACCGGCACGGTTGACCGGCTAAGGTGGGAGGCCGCTCCCTCCCCACTCCGCCCCTCAGATCTCGCCGTTGACCGCCCAATGTTCACCACCGGCTCAAGCGCCTTTGCTCCCGCTGCCCCGCCCCAATTACCATAGAAAAGATGCACTATCTTGCCTGATCCTGCCGTGTGGCCGCATCAGATTAAGCAAGTGGGAAGGAGCAAATTGAGCGACCGTTTCTTGTTTACCTCTGAATCCGTTACCGAAGGCCACCCGGACAAAATTGCCGATCAGGTCTCCGACGCCATTCTTGACGCCTGCCTGGAGCAGGATCCCTACAGTCGCGTCGCCGCGGAAACCCTGACCGCCACTGGCCTGGTGGTCATCGCGGGCGAAATCACCACCAAGGCTTATGTGGACTTCCAGTCGCTGGTGCGCGGCGTGGTTGCTTCCATCGGCTACGACAACGCTGTCTACGGCTTCGACTCCAACACCTGCGCCGTAATCTCGTCGATCAACAAGCAGTCGGGCGACATCGCCCAGGGTGTTGACACCGGCGGCGCCGGTGACCAGGGCATGATGTTCGGCTACGCCTCCAACGAGACACCGGAGTTAATGCCCGCGCCCATTTCGCTGGCGCACAAGCTCACGCGGCGGTTGGCTGCGGTGCGCAAGAGCGGCAAATTGCCCTACCTGCGCCCCGACGGCAAGAGCCAGGTGACGGTAGAGTACGGCGAGGATGGCAAGCCCGCGCGCATTGACGCGGTCGTGATTTCGAGCCAGCATTCCGAGGCTGTCAGCAACGAAGAGCTGCACGCCGACATCCTGAAGCACGTGATTCAAGCCGTGCTGCCCGCCAAGTGGCTTGATGAGCACACCAAGTACCACATCAATCCGACGGGAAGATTTGTGATCGGCGGGCCCATGGGCGATACCGGGCTCACCGGCCGCAAGATCATCGTGGACACCTACGGCGGCATGGGGCGGCACGGCGGCGGCGCCTTCAGCGGCAAGGACCCGACCAAGGTGGATCGCAGTGCGGCTTACATGGCGCGCCACATCGCCAAGAACATCGTGGCCGCGGGACTGGCGGAAAAGGCCGAAGTCCAGCTGGCCTACGCGATCGGCGTGGCGGAGCCTGTGTCCGTCCTCGTAGAAACCTTCGGCACCGGCAAGCTAAGCGAAGCCAAGCTCACCGAGCTCGTCCGCAAGAACTTCTCGCTCACGCCCAAGGCCATTATCGAAAGCCTGAACCTGCGCCGGCCGATCTTCCAGAAGACCGCGGCGTACGGGCACTTTGGCCGCACCGAGCCGGAGTTCACCTGGGAGTCGACCGACAAGGCCGCCGACTTGGCCGAGCAGGCCGGCGCGGCCGTAACCGCAAAGTAACTTTGTCCTACAGACACGAAGGGCGGCTGCTCAGGCAGCCGCCCTTCATCTTTCCGCTCGAGGAGACTTTGTTCGTCGAGCTGGCCCCTTCCATATAATCTTGCCCTCGAACGGCACGCGTCACGCAGAACGGACCTGCCGCCGTTCCTGACGATCATCACCGTGCAGGGGGCGGAGTGCTCGGATTCGGGGTCTGGCCGGGTTGATTCGGAGTCTGTCCAGGCTGATCCGGAGTCTGGCCAGGTTTCTTCTGGTGGCCGGGTTGATCCTGAGTCTGGCCGGGTTGACTTGGATTCTGGCCAGGCTGATCCTGAGTCTGGCCGGGTTGACTTGGATTCTGGCCGGGCTGATTTGGATTCTGGCCAGGCTGATCCTGAGGCTGGCCGGGCTGATTGGGATTCTGACCGGGCTGGCTCTGTCCGGGTTGCGATTGATTTTGCGGTACTGCGCTCACAAAGGGGCTTCCCCACGCCAGCGCGCAGGCGAACGTCAGCGCAGCCACGGCGGAAATGTGGGCGAAATCGCGCTTTACAGATTGCATGAGTGGTACCTCCGGGGGATTGGAATGACCAAATTTGGATCGGGCCAGAGATCGCATTTCAGTTTCTGCCCGACGCTGAGATTCTCTTGCATCGCTCTCGTCTAAGAAGATTCGCTTGAGAGCGGAGAGGTTGCTTCGACGTTGAAAACCGCGGCGAGCGGGGCGCGGGCCGTGGAGCAAACTCACCACCCCTGGGGTGCCGCAGTTCACGATTCTGGGACCCCAAAAACACGCGGGCTTGCTCAACCGCTGATTCGCTGACTCGCTGTCTTGCACGCTCATGCCGTAGAATGCTCCCGGATGCTGAACCGTCCTCTGTAGCGGAGAAAACCATGCGTGTACCTGCAATCGCCGCACTGCTCTTTGGCTGCGCCGCCCTCTGCGCCGCGCAAGGCGGAGCCAACTGGTCGTACGAAGGAAAAACCGGACCGATCGTTTGGGGCCGGCTCGATCCCGCATACCAGGCCTGTTCCCGCGGCCACCAACAGTCGCCGCTCGACATTCGCAGCACCCATCTCAATAAGAGCCTGCAGCCGCTCGAGTTCCATTACATTGCCGGGCCCATGACGATCGAGAACACTGGCCGCGGCATCATTGCGCGCGTCGATCCCGGAAGCGTCCTGGTGGCAAACGGCATCCGCTATCAACTGGTCGAGCTCGACTTCCACCACCCCAGCGAGCACCCCATCAAGGGCAAGCTCGCCGACATGGAAGTGGACCTCGTTCACCGCAGCGACGACGGCAAAGTGGCGATTGTGGCCGTGCGCCTTAACCAGGACCGGGGATTTCCCAATGCCCTGCTGTCGAGCCTGTGGTCGCACCTGCCCCGGACGCCCGGCGCCAGCGCCAAAGTGACCGACCTGGTGAGCGCGGGTGGCCTGCTGCCGGAAGACCGCGGCTACTGGACCTATACGGGCTCCATGGTCACGCCGCCGTGCGCCGAGGGTGTGCGCTGGTATGTCCTCCAGGAAGACCTGAGCATCAGCCGCGATCAGTTCCGCGCCTTCGCCAATCTCTACAAGATGAACACGCGGCCCATGCAGGACGCGCACGGGCGCCGCATCGAAGCCAACGAGTAAGGAGCGAAGGCATCGTGAAAAGGATTCTTGTCGCAGCATTTTTCGCAAGCTTGTTGGCGATATTGGTTTCGCCCGTCATACATGCCTCTTCGCAATCGCCGGTTTCCGCGGTTCATCGGGCTGCAACTCCACGTGAAGTCACGCCTCTCGATTCCGGTTGGCGGTTTATCCGCGAGGATGCCCAGAGAGCAGAGAAGACCGATTTCGATACCTCGAAATGGCAGGGAATATCGCTGCCGCACACCTACGATGCGGCAGACGGAGATGCGGGCGATCATTTCTATCGGGGACCGGCCTGGTACCGGCGCAGCATCACGATCTCCGCACTCGATGCCGCAAGGCGCACCTTCATCGAGTTCGACGGCGCCGCGCTGCGCACGGAGGTGTGGCTCAATGGCCGTTCCGTCGGACGGCACGACGGCGGTTTTGCCCGTTTCCGGTTCGATCTGACGCCCTATCTCTCAGTGGGCAAAAACGTCCTCGCCGTGCGCGTCGACAACAGCAGGAACGATACCATTGCCCCTTTGAGCGGAGACTTTGCCGTCTATGGAGGCCTTTATCGCCGGGTTCGCTTGATCTCGACGCGCGACGTGCATTTCGACATGATGGATTACGGCTCATCCGGCGTCCAGCTTCACCCCACCGCCATCGACAGCAATCATGCGGTGGTGAAGGCAACCGTGCGCATCACCAATGATTCGGCGAAGGACGTGGACGCAGAGCTTGTCGCCACGATTTTCAATGCCAGCCACATTGCGGCGGCGACCAAAACCATTCCCGTGAAAGTGCACGCAGGCGCCACAATTCCCGTGGATTTCGAGGCCGACGTTTCCCATCCCCACCTATGGAACGGTGTGAGCGATCCCTATTTGTATCAGGTGGATTTTACGCTTGCCGGTCCGCGGAAAGAGAAGCTCGACAGCATCGCCGTTCCCTTTGGAATTCGTACCATCCAGATCACGCCGGAATCGGGCCTTCTGCTGAACGGCAAGCCCTATGCCGTACACGGCGTCGCCATCCACCAGGCCATGCGCCCCGGCCGCGGCCCAGCTGTGGACGACGTGGACGTGAAGGCCGATTACACCATGCTCCGAGAGATGGGCGCTACTGGTTTACGCTTTGCACATTATCAACATGGCCCAACCGAATACGATCTTGCCGATCGCATGGGGCTGCTGGTGTGGACGGAAGTTCCTCTCGTCTCCGCGGCGGGCGGCAGCGATGCTTTCCGCGCCAACCTCACGCAACAGATGCGCGAACTCATACGCCAAAACGTCAATCATCCCAGCGTGATGGTGTGGGGCATAGGCAATGAGGTGAGCGACACGCCGGAGGTCTATAAGGCCCTGGAGACGGACGCGAAGATTGCACATCAAGAGGACGCTTCGCGCCCCGCTACTTATGCGGCGTGCTGCGGGCCTGCGGATGACCCGCGAACAAAATATTCCGATGTCATCGCCTATAACCAGTATCTGGGCTGGTATCGCGGCGAGATTGGCGATTGGAGTCAATGGCTCGACGACTTCCATCAGCAGAACGGCCACAAGCCAATGGCGATCAGCGAATATGGCGCAGGAGCCAGCGTTTCTCAGCAGGAAGACCCGGTGCACCGTCCGGCCGCACGCGGCCATTGGCATCCGGAACAGTGGCAGGCCTTGGTGCATGAGGGCGCGTGGCGTCAGATCTCGGAAAAACCCTATTTGTGGGCCAGTTTCATCTGGGTAGGTTTTGACTTTCCCTCGATCGGGCGCGACGAAGGCGACCACAAGGGGCGTAACGACAAGGGCCTCATTACCTTCGATCGCGCTGTAAAAAAGGACGCCTACTTCTGGTACCAGGCCAATTGGACCGCGAAGCCGATGGTCTACATTACCTCGCGCCGCTATGCCGTGCGCTCGAGTCAGGACGTCGCAGTGAAGGTCTATAGCAACCAGCCGACAATCACACTCAAGCTGAACGGCAAATCCATCGGCACTCAAAATGTCGTCGGCCACATTGCGTCCTGGCACGTGAAACTGCAGCAGGGACAGAACCGGATCGAAGCCACTGCAGGGCCGGCCAGCGACCATGTGGCCTGGGAATACAAGCCGGGAAGCGTGCCGCCTGGTCCACCTGCCGACAACGCACCACCGCCTGCAACGCCCCAGCAGAAGTGAGGCGTTCCTTCGCAATCATTGGCGATCCCAACGCTGGAAGAGGTGGAGTGCAATCTCGCCGTTGCGCATTTCCGCACTAACCCCCGTCAAATCCCGCACTACGTAATGGGCGGCGTCGAGCGACTCAACCGGATGCGAGAAGGTGGTTGCCACCACGGTGCATCCCGCATCGCGTCCGGCCTGGGTGCCGGAAGCTGAATCTTCAAACACCACACAATCCTGAGGCGCGACGCCGAGCAGCGCTGCCCCGGCCAGGAAAGGCTCGGGATGCGGCTTGCCGCGCGTGACGCGGTCCGCGGTAACAAGACGCCGGGGCACGGCAATGCCTCCGGCGGCCATGCGAATGCGCGCAATGCGCCCCGTGGCGCTGGTCACTACTGTCCAGCAATCGGCGGGCAGGGCGGCCAGTAACTGAAGCACGCCGGGCAGCACGGTGAGCCCTTCGTTGTCGGCGATTTCAATGTCTTCAATCACCTTGAGCTCGACTTCGGGGTCGAGATCGGGCCGTAGCAGGCCAATGGTCTCGACCGCGCGGCGGCCATGCGCAGTCTCTCGCGTCAGAGCGGCATCAACGCCCCGCAGATGCGCCCACTTGGTCCAACTGCGCTCCACCGACGCGATGGATGAGATGAGAATGCCGTCCATATCGAAGAGGATGCCGCGGCAATGGATGAGAACAGGGGAAGAAACGGAAGATGAAGCCATAGCTTCATTGTAGTTTGGCGGCAATTACCGTTGCTTCGCGGTGACCTGTTTCGGCGCGGCGAAGCTCACCACTGGCGGATCGCCGAAGGTGACAGTAGCCTGGATGGATTGTTTGCGCCTGCCCGTGGAGACGAGGTTCTGATCGAGCGTCAGGCCGCCGTTGGCGATCGCAGCGTCGCCAGTCCAGTTGTCGAAGCGGCCCAGCGCCGCGGGAACAGGTCCCGCCTTCGAGGATTCCGAAGGCAAGTTGCCGATGGCTCCGCGCCGGCACTCAAAATGCAGGGCGCCGTGGGCCGAGGCAGCGAGATCCTTGCCGGTGTAGCCTGCGAGCTCGATCTTGCCGTTGCCGTTCAATGGATCCCCGGCCCAGCGCAGGCCGAGCAGGGCGCCGATAGAAGGGCCATCGAGCTTCTGGAAATCGCCTTCGAAGCTATAGGCAGGCTTGTCCTGCTCGGAAGCGGGCTTCAACAGCGATCCGGCAAAGTGCACGCTGCCGCCAAAAAGGCTGGCGTCGACGTTGACAATCTCCACGCCCGTGGGCACGACGCGCAGGGTCGCCGACACCCCTTGGAGCGTGACGGGACCGAGAGTCAGCGAGTCCGTTTGCACTGTGCCTTCAAGCACGGGCCAGGGCGGAGATGCGGCGGGATGCAGGCGGTTAATCAAATCAGACAGCATCGTGGTCGTTTCATGCGCGCCCAGCAATGCGGATTCGACCGTGGCCGCATCGAGATCTTCGAATTGCATCTGGAACTCGACAGGGCAGGGCTGCGGCTCGGGGAGCGCGGCCGGGCAGTCCAATGGCAAGTCCACGCTGATGGTTCCCGTCACGGCACCGTAGGAAAAAACCACTGGCTCCCATCGCAGGTTCGCCCCGTCGAGATGCAACGTGGCCTCGGCAATCTGCACATGGCTGGCCAGAAAATCAGCCTTCCAGTTGGCATTATGCAGCGTCACCGTTCCCGTGAGCGAGTCGGTCGAAGGAATGACGTCGGCGCTGGTGGAAGGCGAAGACGCAGGCGCAGGCAATTCTTGTGTGGCTGCCGGAGCCGACGCGCTTCCCGGGTTGACGGGGAGAGGAACCTGTTGCGGTATCGTCTCTCGCGGAATCCAGGGCCCTGCGGCGATAAGGTCCACTGCGAGGGGCTCGCCTGCCATCGCCACAAGCACCTGAGATTGCGGAATACCGGCGGCGTGGGCCAGCTCGCGGGCGCGCGCGAAACTCGCCGGGCCACGCACGCCTACCTGATAACCGGAGCGCGAGAAGCGCAGTGTGAAGACGAGGGGCGTTTCGCCGCCTGCGGGAATCGCCACAGTTCCGGTGAGCGCTGAATCCGAGGCATGCTGGGCAGCGGAGGGCTCGAGTGTAAGCTTGGGCGCCTGCACGGGGCGGTTGAGGCCACCACCCGTCAGAACCAGGTCGGCGACGGTGAGGCTCCCGGTAAACGGGCCGGTCGGCTCCGCATCGGCTTTGAGCCCGCGTTGCGATTTTGCGGGCCCGTTTGCGGGTTGCGCCGGCGGCGCGGCGCTGCCCGTTCCGGCCGCGTAGACAATCTTTCCACTGACGGTGCCGCTGGCCTGGAGGTCGGGATCGAAGCCGCTGCGCAAGGTGCGCAGCGCGTCCAGTCCGGCCGCGACGGGAATGCGATCCATCTCGACGGTGAACTGCGGCGGGATGCCGAGGCCGAGTTTTTCGCCGCTGAGGTGGAAGCGGCCGTCGCCCAGGGGCGAATCGCAAACGAGATTCTCCAGCATGCGGCGCGTGTGGTGATACACGAAGGCGCAGTTGGCGTCGAAGTCCATGGGTGAGGCGGGGGCAAACTCGGCGCGGTGCACGCCCGAGGCACGCAAGCGCATGGCGACATGCGCGGCGTCGGCGGTGCCATCGATATGCAAATCGCCGGTGAGGTCGCCACGCCAGCCGGGATCGGAGCCGGCGATGAGCCGGGCCAGCTGGCCCAGACGCGCCTCGCGCCAGTCCAGGTCGACATGCACCGGCATCTCCCGCAGAGCAGGAGCGGACCGGACACTGGCCTCCATGCGCACCACGCCGGTCTCTTCCTGGTAGAGGCTTACGTCGGTGCGTGCGGGCTGGCCGCGCAGGCGAATGCGCCATTCCCCGGGACTCCCCTGCCAAAGCGAGATGTCGGCGTTGAGCAGCGAGAAGGGCAGTTTTTCCGCGCCGTTCTTGAAGTTGATGCGCGAGTTCGTGGCCTCAAGCGAAGGCAGCCGCTGGGTGCTGTCCTCGCCCGGTCGGTTTTGGGATGCGCCGCTTCCGCCAATAGGAACGCCGGTCTGCGCGGCCGCGGTGCGGAAGATGGGATCGAGGTTCCATCGCCCGGGTGCGGCGCGCACCAGGTTGAGACTGGCTTCGTCCACACTGATCTTGTCGATTTCGAGCTTCCCGCGCCACAACGCAAGCAGGCGCAGCGAAGCCGTGACCTCGCTGGCATGCAGCACGGGTTCGGCGCCGTAGGCAGGATCTTCCGCAACGCTCAGGTCGTGGAGCACGAAGCCGGGCCACGGCAAAAGGCGCACTTCGACCGAGGAAAGCCGCACCGGCCGGCCCAGCGATTGCGCGATGAGGTGCGTGATCTGGCCCTTGTAATGGCTGACGCTTATGAGCGGAGGCACCACCAGCGCGAGCACCAGCAGCGCCAGGACGGCCAGAGCTATGCGCAGCCGGCCGTGCAGTTTCTTCTTGCGGTCAGCGCCGTTTGTCATTGCGTTCCACGGATCATTCTAGCTGCTGAGGAGCAGTTATCCCCTGTGAGCTTCCAGATCCATCGTGGGAGAACCGCCTTTCAACCTGCGACGAGCAGACCCTGGGCTGTTGATTCCTGCATAAGTAATGTCCTGAAAATCGCGCCGGAGGCGCAGCGTTTGTTAGCCCCGCGCTTCAGCGTGGGGAAGCGGATTCACCAGATGAACTCCTGAGTCCCGTAGGGACGGCGCAAGGACATTCTTTTGCAGGAACCAATAATGGTTCCCGACCGCCCCGCGTGGATTGAGGTCTTCGTCACTCGCGGGAAAAATCACTGCCCCCTCATGCCCCACGGCAAAGTTGATATAGTGCCGTCATGCTTAATGTCTTGATTCAAAGTGCCATCCCGTCTCGGGGACACGGCATTACCTCGGTGCTCGGCCACCTGGGAGCATTCGGGCTCTTCTTCGTTGCCATCATCGATAGCTCTCCCCTGCCAACATTTGGCGGCCCTGACATCTTGACGGCAATTCTCGCCGCCAGGCAAACCAATGCGTGGTGGGAGTTTGTGGCAGTTGCAACAGCGGGGTCAGTGATTGGAGCCTACTTCACGTTCAGAATCGCCCGCAAGGCCGGATCAGCTTACCTGCACAGCAAGTTTGGAAGCCGGAAGGTAGATGCCATGCTCCGTTTCTTTCAAAAATGGGGCACTGGCAGCCTTGTCGCGTCGACGGCGATACCGTTTCCCTTCCCTACAAGCTTGTTGTTCGCTGCGGCAGGAGCTTCGAAATACAGCGTTGCGAAATTTCTAACGGTGGTGACGATTTGCCGCGCCGCACGTTACACACTTGTCGCACTCATCGCCGATCACTACGGACGCCGTTTTCTCCGTGTTTTGCTGCATCCGGCCCAGCATTGGGGCTGGTTGCTGCTGTTCGCCGCGCTCATCCTCAGCGTGATCCTGGCAGGGATCCTGCTGAATAAACGGCTCGGGGGGACAGCCGCCGCTTGAAGCATGCCGCAGAACAAGAACGCCGGTCTCCAGACCGGGGTCCCCGGCGAGCGATCTTTGCTTGCTGGGGTGGGAGACCGGCGGTAGCGGGGGTCTCCAGACCCCCGTAGCCTAATCCTGCGGTTGAAAATGAGCCGCCTTACCTGCCATCGAATCGTCGGTAAGAAACGCGCTCTAGCTCGGGGCGTTCCAGTCGTCCGCCATGGTCTTGCCGCCATCGGTCCAGGTGACCTCGATTTTCTGGTAATCGAACGTGATCTGCTCTTTGTCGCCGCCCGCCTTGCGAACGCTCAGGATGGTGGCGTTTGTGAGCACAATCCTCTGGGCTGTCTTCTCGCCTCTCGAGCCTCCCTGGAAGGTAATCGTCACCGTGCGCATGGTCTCATTATTAACCAACGCCGTTGCAAACTTGGGCGATGCCGCATCGACTTCTCTAACGACGGTGATGGTGGAGTGCGTCCGTCTGCCGGTGGACATCCCGGTCTCCCTTGGGGTGTCGCGGACGACGCTGATGAGATGGATGTTTTCCGACCCGCCATTGCCCTTGATGGGTCCTTGCTTGGCGCCCGTCACCGTCATGTAGGCATCGACCGCAGCCATGGCCGGCACCGCCGCCAGCAGCGCAGAGATCACGCCAAAGAGCACAAACAACCGTCCTCGATGAACGATATGCATGGTAAACCTCCTTGTTTTCTTCCTTGACTTTTCGATCCGTGGGAAGCCGCTTGAAGCCGGGCCCGGTAATTCGCGTGCCGGCGGCGACAGTATATCGCCAGTTGCCGCTGCTCGAGACTTTTTTCTGAGTGCGTAAGAGAGCCGGAGAATCGGACACACCCGGCAGCGACTTTGCCAACTTTCAGCCGATTGCTACTTCTTACCGTTATCTTTGAAGTTCAGCGCAAAGTAGTAGGTCGTATACGAATGGTTGGTGGTCACATTCGTCAGGAACTGGCCGCCGCCGAAATAGCCGATGCCGCCTCCCAGATTGAAATGCCTATTCAGCTCATACCAGGAGTAGCCATCGATTTCCGCGCCCAAATGGCGGCCGTGATTGGTCTTGTTGTTCACGATGGCGCTGCCCGAAGTGTTGTAGATCGAGTCCAGCGCCTCCGCCGCCCAATCGTCCAGCCCTTGCACCGTAAAGGTGAGCCGCCGATGAGCCTCAACTGTGGCTCCCGCGCGCACTGCCTCAATGTTCTGCCAGCCGAACAGGTCGGTGATGCCGAAACGGTCGTGGGCCGTCGGGTAGATCGTGTCGAAAGTAGTGTGCGATGCATTCTGCGCCGGATTGCTGTTGCCCGTGGCGTAGTCGTACTGCGTAAAGACCCGCGGCCTGGCCGCCACATTAAGGAACTGGAATGCCGCGCCCGCCTGTGCTGCCCAGGCTCGGATCGGCTGCGCTCCCACCTTGCCGGTTTCGACGATCATCTCGCCCGAGTAGTCGAGCGCAGTATGGGCTTGCGCCTTTAAGCGCACGCCAAATGCCTTCTCGTTCTCTTTGCCGGTGGTCTTGGCGGCGGCTGGCTCGACGACCTCTGCCGGCTGCACGCGCCACAGAAAAAACGGCTCAAGATTCGAGTGCGGTACGAGAAAATCATCGATGCGGCCATAGGCTCCATAGATGTTGTTGCCTTCCTGATGCGGGCTCACGCCATAGCCCTGCGGCACCACTGCCGAGGCGGCGAAGATGCCGAGGTGTTCGCGCTTCGCATTCAGGTTCAGCACCGCCGCATCGTAGGAACGACCCTGGTTGCGCCATTCGGAATTGGCCATGATGGTGTTGTTGTAGTTGATAAGCTGCCGCCCTACGCGTAGGTTGAACCAGTGCTGTTCGGGCGCGCCGATTTCGACGTAAGCCAACTTCAGATCCCAGCGAACGTTGTTCGGTGGCCCGAGCGGCGGGTTCTGGAAGCCCGCGCGGGCGTCCTGCACCTGCGCTGTAACCCGCAGCCAGCCGTCCTTATGCAGATCCACCTGGAACCGGAAACGGTTCAACAAGTACGAATCATTCGCATTTGCTTTGAAGTTATTGTTGTCGTACGCTTCGTACCGGAAACGCTCCTCGGCCTGGAGATCGGCCCACCTGGGCAACTTTTCGTCAAGGTTGGTCAGCGGGGCAAAGTCATGAAAGTCATAAGGCGCCGGGTTGCCGGTGGTTCGAAAGGCCGCGCCGTTCAGGAAGCTCAGGGGGTTCGACGCGGGCCCCGTAATGAATGCGCCCTTATAAGCGGACGTCGCGTTTTGCGTGGTGATGTCGTCCTGCGCGACCAGGGGCAGGGCCGCCGCCATGGCTAACAAAAAGAGCAAAACAGGGATCGATTGCCGCAACCCGCGCAGAGATGAAGGAACAATAGGATGAAGAGGCCTTGACACTTTGGATCCTCCTTGAGGTGTTGCAAACGGAATCTGGATTTTGGAACTGGTCTGGATCGGGAACTCAGGCGCTGGCCCAAAGGGGCGACAGACCTCTATCGACAGGTGGGAAGACAACAACATGAGCACAGCGCCGTTCCCGGCCTGCTCATTGAGCGGGCAGAGTCATCCATAAGGCGTGCGGAGAAGGGTTTAGAAACGGGCATCCTGTATTCGCAATGTCAATAGTGTGCTTCGGTCGGGAGGGGCAAAATCGTGGACGAGCCAGCGGGCGCTAGCGGCGACAACAACACGCGATTTTGATAAAGATGGTTTGCATTCCGGATGCGACCTGGTTTCCTCACCTTATCGAAAATTGAAATTCTCGTCAACATTTTTCTGCCCTGCGCGGCGCCTCCCCACTACATGCTTTGTCAGTGACTCGATTCATTCAAAGAATGACTCCCGGCTGAAATTGATCGACCCCTTCAGACGGAAGGTCGTTCTTCCACGACCGAGCTAAGAGCTGAAAGCTGGGAGCTGATTGCTATCGCGTCAGGTGGAATGTCCGGCTCCAGCGCGTGTCGGAGATGAAATGCGTCACCACGTGGACCATCCAGGCGAGGCTCTTGCTCGCCTCGGTTTGGGTATAGTCCTCTTCAGTGGATTTGAACGACCAGTAGTTGAAGAGCGGACGGCCCACGATGTTCTGCCGCGGCACAAAGCCCCAGTAGCGCGAATCGAGGCTGTTATGGCGGTTGTCGCCCATCATGAAGTACATGCCCGGAGGCACCGCCAGATCGCCATCGATAACGTGGTTGGGAAAATCCACGATCCAGGAATCGGGAACCCCTGAAATAGCCGGGGGCGGCTCGGACGGAAATTCGTCGAGAAAGGCCGGATCGCCACCTCCGGCGTCGTCGGAGCCATCCTTCGGCGCCGGCTGCGCCACTCCGTTAATGAACACAACGCCCTCGTGGAGATGAATGCGGTCGCCGGGCACGCCGATCAGACGCTTGACCAGGATGAAGTACTGCGGCTTGCCATCGGCGTCGGGCTCCGGCTCTGCAACCGGCTTGATAAAGACCACAATGTCGCCGCGCCGCGGCTCGCGATAGTGCACCAGGGGCATCCATTTCGCGGGCGGGGCCAAAGTGATGCGATCCACGACCACGTGATCGCCCACCAGCAAGGTATTCTCCATCGATCCGGAGGGGATGACGTAGTTTTGCGCGAGAAAATAGAGAATGTAGAGGCCCACCACCAGCACCGAACAGATGCTGGCCACTGCCTCGAACGGGGTTTCCTCGGGTCTAGCGGGAACGGGAGCGGCTTCCGCGCGCTGGCCGGAAACTTCATTCATTGGTCGCGTCTTTTTCTTCGTCATGCGATCGCTCGTTGCTCCCTATTTTGTCGTTCGATAACAACCTATGGGAAGAGTCCTTTAACCGTCCCTACCGGACTCCGTGGCGCGGTTGGCATTTTGTCTCCCCGCGCTAAAGCGCGGGGCAAACAAACGCTGCGCCTCCGGCGCGCTCGTCAAGGCATGCTGCATCAATGCACTACATGCAAGATGCGCCGCCAGCGCGCAAATGCCGCGACCTTGGCGACAAGTTCCCGTTCGAGTCCGAGTTTATCATTCGGGCCGCGCCGCGTCCGCTCCTGCGGCGTCGGCTCCATGTCGGTGGGCGAAGTCCGGACCAGCGAGAAATAGATGACCAGCGGGCGGCCGACGAAAGCATCGCGCGGCACAAATCCCCAGTAACGCGAGTCCCGGCTGTGATTGCGATTGTCACCCAGGACAAAATACTCGCCTGGAGGCACGGTAAGCTCGCCGTCGCTCGGGAGACTCCACATCTGACGCCGCCACTCAGGGTCGACCAGCCTCGGAGGTATTTCGCCGGGAAAATTGTCGCGCCCGGAGTCGGCCTGTGCCGGCTCGAAGGTCGCGTAAGGCTCATTGAGGGCCACGCCGTTGATGAACACCTGGCCATCGGCGATGCGCAGCCGGTCGCCGGGAACGCCGACCACGCGCTTGATGAGCATGGGCGGATCGGGATGGCGGAAAACCACGATGTCGCCGCGCGCGGGGCTGCGATAAGGCAGGAGCCAGCGGCCGATGAGCCCCGGAGTCGCGTAGGTCTGCTTGTTGAAGAGCAGAAAATCGCCCACCAGCAATGTGCGTTCCATGCTTTCAGAGGGAATGAGAAGAGGCTGCACGATAAAGGTGAGGACAAACAGCGCTACCACCACGGTCTGCATGAGCGAAGCCAGGGCCTGCGGCAACGTGGGCAAGTGCGCGCGGAACTGGGCGAAGTGGCTGGGCGCCCGCACGGGCCCCGTTTTGGTCGCTGCCCTGGGCGCCGGATTCGGCGCTGGCGTGGGCCCCGAGTGGGGCGCTGGGGGAGAAGCGCTCATGAGCCCGAAGTCTCCTCGTCACTGATATCGATTTCCGCGTCGACATCGGCATTGGGCTCGGCTTTGCGTTCAGTATCGGGCGGAAATGCGCTGCCGGCACGGGCGTCCGCGAATTCCAGTTGCTCCAACGCGCGGCGGGCGGCATCCTGTTCGGCGAACTTTATGGTGCTCCCCACGCCGCGGGCCAGCGGCTTTCCGCGCTCTCCGGCCAGGCCTTTCACGCGCACCTCCACGATAAAAACTTTGCGGTGGTCGGGGCCGCTTTCGTTCTTGATGCGGTAATAGGGAGCGCCTTCGTGCGCCGCCTGCAGCCGCTCCTGCAAGGCCGATTTGTAGTTGCCCAGTGCGGCTCCGGAGCGCAGCTCGAGGGCCAGGCGCTCCGCGGCTTCGCCCATCACCTGGCTGCGCACAAAGGCCCGCACCGGCTCCAGACCGCCATCGAGATAGAGCGCGCCCATCACTGCTTCCATGGTATTGGAGAGTACCGTGCTCTTGAGGCGCAGGCCGCTGCGATCTTCGCCGCGGCTCAGGCGCAGATGCTTGCCCAGGCCGATGATCTCCGCTACCTGCGCCATGCGCAGGCGGCTTACCAGCCCGGAACGAATGCGCGTCAACTCGCCCTCGCGCCATTCGGGATGCTCGGCATAGAGCACCTCGGCCACAACCAGCCCCAGCACCGCGTCGCCAAGATACTCCAGGCGCTCGTTGTCTTCCCTGCCGCCAGCGCGGACGCTGCCAGGAGCCCCGATGTCGTCAGCATGGGTGTTGCCTTCGGCGAGCGCGAGTTCATGCGCCAGGGAACGATGAGTGAGCGCGCACACCAGCAGCTCAGGACGCGAAAACCTGTGCCCGAGCGCCGATTCAAGCTCATTCAGGCTCGATCCCATGCGCCCCTCGCCCACGTTCCATCCCTCCTTACACAGTCTGACGTTTGCCGAACCCACTGTGTCCCATGGGAAGCCCGAAACTTGCCGAGATTGAGACGCGACACGTGCGTTCCTCGCAGCGCAGCAGATTTTGGGGACGATTGTTCCGGCCAATCAATATAGCCACCGTGCCCCATCCATTTCCGCGATTTTTGCGGAAATGGGTGGGAAAATGCGCTACTGTTGTGGGCCGGATCACTATTGCGGCTTCGGCGCTGCCTGCTGCGTTTGCACGGCGGGCTTTGTGGCTCCGTTGTCCGGAGGTTCATCATCCGCGTCCTCGTCGCAGCCATGGCCCTTCACAGCGTACGCCGTCTTCAGACCGCGTTCGGCAGCCAGATGAGTATCCTGCCGGCCGTCGCGCACTTCCAGCGCCGCTTTGTATTCGGCCACGGCCTGATCGCGCTTGCACTCCAGATCGAGCACGCGGCCCAGGTAGATGTGTGACCACGCCAGCAGGCGCTGGTCTTTGCTGGTTTCAAGCGTCTTTTGAAACTGCGTCACCGCTGCTTCGATGGTTCTCTGCGCATCGTCTTCCGATTCGCCGGGATGCACGCTCAGAAGATCGGCGCGGGCCAGGATAAAGTGGGCGCGTGCCGCGTCCGCCACACTGGAAACCGTATCCGTCTCTTGCGCCAGCACCTCTTGCGCGATGCTGCTGGCCGCGCCTATATCGCCCGTCGACAGCCGCGCCTCAGCCAGGTCCAGCCCCGTGAGCTGGCGCGGCCGGCTGCGCTGCAGCACGTCCTCGTCGGCCTCCTTGTCGAACTCGATTTGGCGCGCGCGGTGTAACTGCTGGTCCACGTCCATGCCGTAGACCATTTCGCCCATGATTTCTTTCAGGCCGACATTGTTCTTCTCAAACTGGATCATCTGCTCGTAGAAGTATTGCGTCAGCACAAAGCCCTGGCGCATATCGTGCTGCACCATGGCCCACTTCACGGCGTCGACTCTTTGTTGATAAAGCTCGCGCTCGTGCTCGTAGCGCGGCAGTTGCGAGCGGTCGATGCCCGCCGGAATCTTGTACTCCGGAACGCCCGTATCCATGGTGCGCGCTTCCACGGCCTTGATCAGGCACTCCACGGTCAGGGCCGTGGTATCGGAGCGGAAGCGGAAATCCAGTGGCGCGTCGCGAATTTCTTTAAGAATGGGCTGCTCGCGGTCCAGAACGCTGGTCCGCGCGTAGAGCAGCGGATCGATCATGTAGTGCAGATAGGTGTGGCGCACCGACGCCATGGGGATTTTGCCGCTGGCCGGAGAAACCACCGCGATGTAATCCGTCCCATAAATGCGGGCGTTCACCGTCGCGGGCGAGAGCTGCGGCTCAATCACCACGATGAACCTGCGGCCGTCGTAAGTGGCAGCAGGCATCTTCAGGTAGAGATCGGTGTCGACAATCATCTTCGAGAGCGGATCGTGCACCTTGGCCGCCTCTTCGTCGTAGGCATGGTGCGTGGTCAGCCAGATGCCGTGCAGATCCACCGCGGCCGCAAATTCACGCAGGATGGGAACAATTTCCGCCACCTGCGTGGAGTCGGGCGGCATCTCGGTAAGATCGGCGGTGATTTCAAGCTCGGGCGGCGGCGTCAGGTAGAGCGACAGGGAGATGTACTGGGAAATGTCCTGCTCCGTCCCGGTCATGCGGTGCTGCGCGATGTAAAGGCAGAGGGCATCTCGCTTCTGGCGTGCCTCCTCGCTCTTTGCAAAGGCCTGGTTCATCTCGTCGCGCACGCGCTGGCGCACCGGCGAGCTGTCTTCCAACCCCTCATCGTAGCCGCAGGAGTTCAGCGCCGCCGCCATCGCAAACACCGACTCCGAGGGGATCAGCGATACCGTCGGCCCCGCAGGATCGATGAGCGACGGCGCCTTTTCCTGCGCATACACCTGCCCGGACGAAGAACTTTGACTTGAAGGACCCTGACTTGACGAACTTTGACCGGCAGAATTCTGGCCTGACGAGCGGCTTTGCGAGCTTGAGGAGGACTGCGCAGAGGAGATCGTCGCCCACCCGGCCGTCAAACTCAGAATTGCGCCCAGAATTGCGGCGGAAGGAGGAACGAAAGAGTGCGTGAAACGAAACGTCATCGAGTTGCCCTGCCTGCAAGTCTAGTTAGACGCACCGGTGGGGTCAAACGGGAGGCGGGATTCACGCGAAAACACTGCCGCGGCCGCATGCTTTCCTCTATCATGATCTCGTGAAAAGCTTGCTTCGTATTCGCGGCCAACTAGCGACCTGCAGCTTGTCCGTTGCCCTTGTTCTCTCGGCCTTCATGGCTTTTCCGGTCTCGGCGCAGCAGATGCCGAAACCCGAGCCTTTCCCTGAAGTACCCGCGACGCAGCCTCCCGGCTCGCTCACCATGCAGGACCCGGCCACGTTTCCCGAAGTAAAGATGGACTTCCCCATCGCTGCCGGCCCCTATGCGCCCACCTGGGATTCCATCGCCAAAAACTATCCCGGAGACCCGGCCTGGCTGCGCGATGCGAAGTTCGGCATTTGGGTGCACTTCGGACCACAGGCCGCGGGCCAAAGCGGCGACTGGTACGCGCGCAAGATTTATCAACCGGGAACCCCGGCGTACGACAACCATATCCGTGATTTCGGCCATCCATCGGAAACCGGCTACAAAGACGTGCTGCATTCATGGAATCCCAGCAAACTCGACCCCGCGCGGCTGGTTCAGGTCTATCACGAGGCGGGCGCGCGATTCATTCTCGTCCAGGGCGTGCATCACGATAACTTCGACAACTGGAACTCAACCTATCAGCCCTGGAACTCGGTGAACATGGGACCTCATCGCGACCTCATCGGCGAATGGTCAAAAGCTGCTCACGCGGCCGGCATGCGTTACGGTGTAGCGTTTCATCACGAGTACACCTGGTGGTGGTACCAGCCTGCCTTTGGCAGCGACACCACCGGACCCAGGGCAGGTGCACCTTATGACGCCAACCAGACCCTCGCTGACGGAAAAGGAAAATGGTGGGAGGGGTACGATCCGCGCCTGCTCTATGGCGTCGATCTTCGCGCCTACAAGAACGTCGCCGATGTGAAGTACCGTCCGGAGCAGGGCATCTTCTATGAGCATCTCGACTATGCGCACTGGTACGCAACGCGCTGGGCCTTACGCATCATGGATGTCATCAACAAGTACGATCCTGACTTCATTTACACCGACGGCGACTCGACCCAGCCCTTCAGCGGAGACAAGACCGGCACCGGCTACAAGTGCGATGCCATTGAGCGCGTCATCGCCGATTTTTATAACCGCGCCCTGGCCAATCGCGGCCAGGTGGACACGTTCAGCATCGTCAAGTTCCATGCCGGCACCAACGGCATCGTGAACACAGCCGAAAGCCGCATTCCCAAAACCATTCAGACCAATGGACCGTGGATCGGCGAAAATGCGGTGGGCGATTGGTTCTACCGGCCTGACTTCGTCTACAGCTCGCGCGCGCTCGTCCTTTACATGCTTGAGATCGTCTCGCGCGATGGCAGTTACCTGGTAAACATCCCCATCCGGCCGGATGGTTCGCTGGACGATGGCTTGCTGCAGATGCTTCACGAGGTCGGCGCCTGGATGAAGATCAACGGCGAGGGCATCTACGGCAGCAAGGCGTGGGTCAAATTCGGTGAAGGCGTCGCCAATGCCGACGGTACGCTTCGCACTCTTCCCGGAGGCGCGCTTGGCAAAGCGCAGGCCGATTTCCAATTCGGCGCTACCGATTTTCGCTTCACATCCGGCAAGGACGGCTCCATCTACGCTTTTGCCCTGACGGTACCGCAACCTGGTGCACAAATCACCATCGTCTCGCTCGGCGCCAATGCCGGTCTGCTCACCACGCCTATTCACTCCGTCACAATGCTGGGCAGCGCGGAGAAACTCGTCTGGAGCCAGCATCCCGAAGG
>Ga0074046_10001614_pt1 | contig 20139 bp, 15 predicted proteins | sample BogForMeECP23OM3_FD_94441 | JGI IMG/M metagenome (GOLD analysis project Ga0074046, IMG submission 94441) | Bog forest soil microbial communities from Calvert Island, British Columbia, Canada - Bog Forest MetaG ECP23OM3 | ecosystem: Environmental > Terrestrial > Soil > Wetlands ... | reverse complement strand
CGGCAAGGGATCGGTGCAAGCGGTGGGGTAGAAGCAGGGACTAAGGGACTAAGGGACTGAGGGACTTCGAGGGCTACAGAGCAGGAAAAGCAGACGGGTGGCGAGTGAAGGCCTCCGAAGAACAAATGCGGGGCCTTCGACTCGACCTCGCTCGGCTCGGACTCGCTCAGGATGACCTCCGATTCTTGTTGCCCAGAATGACAGAGTATTTTTGGTGCGGACCTTGGAGGCGCAGCATTCGTGCGATATAGACGACTGGGCGTCGGCCCGCTTGAAGTTTCGGAGCTGAGTTTCGGCACATGGCTCACGGTGGCGGGCGGCGTGGCGCGGGAGCAGGCGATCCGCTGCATCCACGCGGCGCTCGATCACGGCATTACGCTTTTCGACACGGCCAATCAATATGGAGCGGGCGAAGCGGAGCGCGTGCTGGGCGAGGCGCTCAAGAGTACTCCGCGCGACCGCTATCTGATCGCCACCAAGCTCTATTTTCCCGTGGGCGACGAGCCCGATCGAGGACTCTCTGCCGCGCAGATCGAGAAACAGCTGCATCGCTCGCTGGAACGGCTCGACGTGGATGCGATCGACATTTACCAGTGCCATCGTTACGACAAGGAAACTCGGCTTGAGGAGACCATGCTGGCACTGGATCGCGCGGTGCGCGCGGGAAAGGTGCGCGCCATCGGCTTCAGCGAGTGGACCGCGGAGCAGATCGACGGCGCAGCGGAGCTCGCCGGGACACATGCGCTGGTTCCCTTCACTGCGAGCCAGCCGCAGTACTCCATGCTGTGGCGCAAACCTGAGGCCGCCGTTTTTCCGGCGTGCGCGCGGCATGGAATCGGCAACCTGGCGTTCTCGCCACTCGCACATGGCGTGCTTACTGGGAAATATGCGCCGGGCGAACCACCTCCACCGGGAACTCGCGCCGCGAGCGAAGAGATGAATCAGTTTATGGAGACGGCCGGGCGGCATTACCGTTCGGATTCTTTGCTCTCCGCAGTCGCGCAGCTTAAGCCCATTGCCGCAGAGCTGGGACTGAGCATGGTGCAGATGGCGCTGGCGTGGGTGCTGCGGCGGACCGAGGTGGCTTCGGCGATCATTGGCGCCTCGCGCCCCGAGCAGATTGCCGACAATGTGCGCGCCGTGGGCGTGACTCTGCCCGCGGAAGTACTCGAACGCATCGACCAGGCGCTTGACCGGGTTGTGGTGCGGTAGAAGTTTAATTCGTCGGGACGCACGTGTGCGGGCGTGGACGCCCGCATGACGGCCGGTCTGGAGACCGGCGCTACTTTTTGGCCGACGCAATGTTTTGGCCAGCAGAAGATTTTGACTTTAGCAGGCGGCTTTGGGGTTGGGATAGGTGTCGCCATTGACAGCGTGAGCGGAGTCGAGGCAGGCGAAGTCCTTCTCGATGGCGAGCGCGAGGGAGCCGGCGCCGTTCGGAACATCGCCATAGATGCCGATATCCTCGCCATTGGCCCACGCCTGCGCGACGCTCGTGGGCACAATCACAGTCACTTCATAGAGCGCGTGAGACACGGCAATGGAACCCGCAGCCGCGGAGTGCTGAAGCGTGTATCTAAGGTAAACGCCGGGTGCGAAGTGAATGGTTTCTACGACGCGGCCAGTGGCGATGAGTTGCTGCACCTCCGCGGGGCCCACGCGAAGTCGCAATGAATCTCCCTTGATGCGTAATTTCATAGCACTTGCCTCGCGGCCCGGAGCCGGTCCGCGCCTTTTCATTCGATGGTACTCAAAAGAGGAAGTGGCCAGCAATCGAGGCAGGTGCAAACGCACGGCCCATCGTGTGATGAGCGAGAGTCATGCGACGCTTGTTTATCGCCCGTCAGATTAGCTGTGGTTGTTGAACCAGTCGATGGTGAATTGGGCGTAATGGCCGGCCTCGATGAGGTAACCGTGGCGAAAGCAGCCAGCTCCCAATTGCTCGATCGTCCTGCTTTGATCTATTGTTCCATTACAACAGCAGCGGATCGGGCGGGAATCTGCAGCGTGCCGTCGGTCGCTTCGGCCTCCGGCCGCTCCGGCGTGGCCATAACGAGTTTGCCTGCATTCGGCAGGTTTACCTTGGCGGTAATCGCAGAAACGGAGCCTGGGTTGACGACCACCACTGCCCGTTTGCCGCTGGCAGCGACATAAACGGAATAACGGTGCGGCGCATCGGCGCTCACATCGGCGCCGAGCGTGTCATGAAAATCGGCATCCCAAAGGTAGGCTTTGTATTTGCGGCGCAGGTCATCGATCTTCTGCCCGTACGCCATGGTGAGGGGAAAATCGTGGAGATGCCCCTTGTAAAGAAACGGCTCGTATTGGATTACGCAACGATTCAGCAGGATCATGTTTAACTGCTCGCGATCGTCGAAACCGCTTACTCCGGCAAGCATGACGGAATTCCTGGTGTCGAGGTACTGGCAAACCGGCGTCGCGCTCACGCCGCATTCGTTCACCGGGAAGTACTGCATCAGCCAGTCCTGCGGCCCTTCGCCGGCGAAAATAAAATCGGGATTCGCTTTGTCGGCAGCGGCCCTGAGGCTTGCGGAAAGCGGCAGGTCGCCACCGTAGATGTAACCGGGCGGATTGTAACCATGGCCCGGAGCAAAATTGTAGATTGCTCCCGAGTGATGGCAGATTTCATCCCATAACCAACCGGTGGAACCAAGCGCGAGAACCTTCTGGAATTCTTTTAGCGCGATCTCGCGATAACCAGGGTCCGCGAAGTCCATTACCGCGCGGCGCCGCGTGTTGATGCCGGCTAACTGCGTGGGAGTCACATAATCGTAACCGCCCTGCTCGTAGCGGATGCCGTACGGATCCTTGGCCTCATATTTGTAGAGTTCGCCTTTGTACCATTTCGAGGTCAGATCGGCCCAGTTCAATTTGCCGAACAGAATCACGTTCACGCCCAGCGATTGCACCTTGGCGATCGCGTCATGAAACTCCTGCCACGTGCCCAGGTTCGGGTCGGTGTCCTGCGAGGGATCGTCGCGGTCCTGGCCGCCGACGTTCCATCCGATCAGCTGCACTGCTTTCACGCCGTATTTGGCATACTCCTCGCCGTACTCAACGAATTTCTTGTACGAGATGGTGTAGTCCTCCTCGGGCGTGTTCATCCGTAGCATGGTCCATGAATGCACGTCTTTCGCCCACTCAGGCAGATGCGGCGTTTTGAACCACGTGTTGCGCCACTCCTTGTAAACATCGATGCCCGCATGCCAGTCGCCCTGGTAACCGCGAAACACGATCGGGGCAAACTTCTTTGTCGAATTGGGACCGGCGAAAACAAAATGACAGATGCGGAACTCCTGATGCACCGGGAAGCCTGAAAACTCATCGGTCTTCGGGATCACGGCGCCGTGCACCACGCCGGGATGCTGCTCAAAAGTAAATTCCATGTAATAGCGCAATTGGGGATCGGACAATTCCACATAGAGCCCCTCGGTCTGGGCTTGAATCAGGCAGAAATTGCTGCGATGCGATCCGAAGGTTTTGATGGGAAAATCAACGCCCCAGTACCCCTTCTCGTTGCCGAAGTTCGGATAGATCTCGTCGGAGCCGAGATTGCCGTACCACATGGTTCGCACGGCCACCGACGCATTCGTCGAAGGAGGATTTAGGTCGCCGAAGTACGGATAGTCGACGGTCTCTACCGTGCAGGTGGATTTGTTCTCGAGCGTGGTGTCGAAGGTGAGTTTGCCATTCTTCAGTGTGACGGTGGCGGTAAGGGTAATGGGAAGCACGCCTCCGTGCTCGCTGACCAAATCCTTCCACACAATGCGCGCTTGGCTGTCTGAAATCTTCTCGACGCTCGCAGCTTTTTGTTTTTGCCCAAGGACAAAGTTGGTCCGTCGGCCGGGAATGGGAACCAGCATGCGGAAAGAGGCGCCGAGTGCGGGACGGCGCTCGACGATCCAGTTCGTGGGCTTGTGCTCCATGCGCGTGAGAGCGCCTGTGGCAGGATCGAATGCTACCAGGAATTCGCTGTCCTCGAGGATCAGTTCGCCTGCAATGTTGGCCGCTTGCGCGGTGCTCAATTCCATCTCGGCCGTCAGTGCTGCCATTGCGGCAAGTCCCGCCAATTTATTGAAGGTTCTCCGGTTCATCTCTCTCCTCGGTTCTTTCCTTGCGCGCGGTGCGCTGTGGGCCGCGCCACCACTGCCGCCAAGCCTTTAAGGTCACAACAAGTCAGTCCATCATCTTCATCTCAACTGGACCGATGAGGCCGGAGGACATCAACCCGGATGGATTCTCCACAGGGCCGGGGTGAAACGCCGGCGGGTCGCGCAAGGTCATGGCATTGTAGAGCGTGTTGGTTACCGCGATCTCCAGCGCATTTTCTCCCGTGTGCGCGAAGTCCGTAATGTCCACCTGATAAGGTCGCAGCAGCAACGTTGCGGCATGTTTGCCGTTCACTGTCACCTCGGCTACATCTCTCACATTGCCCAGATCGAGGATCAGTCGGCTGCTGGCATCCGCCGCCATCGAAAACGTTGTCGTGTAAACTCCGCGCCCTGAAAATCCACGCAACTCGCTGTCGAGCGACCAGTCAATCAACATCGGAAGTTCGCGTTGAATCTCTGCCGTCTTTCCCGAAGGCACCAAGCCCGTCGCTGCCAGCTTCCATCCGCCCGCGCCGATAGGCTCCATCCGCTTCAGCTTACCGGGCTGCTTCGCGGTCGCAACGGCCGCGCCTCCCTCGGGATCAAACACAATGAGCGCCGACCCAAACGGCTCTAAATCGAGTTCGATCGCTGCCCAATCGCCTTTGCGCCGAGTCCCGGCCATCGCCGTTGTCCGCCCGGTCCACGGATCCCACAACTCCGGCGTGCCCTCCGCTTCAAACTCAGCGTGCACGTGCTGCGCAGCGTCCGATCCGTTGCGCAGAAAATACGCATTCATTTTCCCGATGCGTTTCTGGATAAACGGCACTGCTTCGCCATGGAACCTGATGTTCGGCTCCGCAACACGACCCAGCATCGTCACCAGTCCCGCGCGATCGGCGGCCACAAACACGCTTGGCAAACCGCGTATTGCCGCCATCGCTGCCTGCACGCGTTGCGAATTCTCCGCATTCCGCTCGAGGCCGCCGACGCGCGTGGGCATTCGCTCCGCAAACAGAATCGGCAGTCCCGCGCTCGCCCAACCTTGCATTTTCTCGACCAGCGCCGCGTCGATCATGTCGAGCGCCGGCAGCACCAGCGCCCGATACTCCGCACCACCCGGCGTCGCCAACATCTTGTCGCGCAACGTGCAGCGCAACAATGAATCAACATTGATGTGGTCGTAGTTGTAGCCGGCGTCCATCAGCGCCTGGTTCAACTTTGGCGCCGGCGTCATTTCATCCGCGCCATGCGCCAGGTCATTCCTATACAGTGCCACCGCGGCAACATTCGTTCCTGCCTGCGAAAGGTACTGCACGCGCGCCATGTAATCGTTGAGCGGCGCAAAGTAGGGCCACAGCGGATTTAGCTCGTTAAACTGCGATGAGTAGTTGCCCTCGCCGAACTTTCCCGTGAAGGGATGCCATCCCGGCGCTGGAACTTCCGGCATGATGTAGCCAAAGCCGTGATACACAATCGCGTTCACGCCGGCTGTCAGCAGTTCATCCGCCGCAACCTTTATCTTTTCGGGCGTGGTTTCGTACACCGAGTTTGACCACACGAATGATTCGCTGCCCACAATGGGGCGGCCATACACATGCGCCGCCGACCCGGCCATCTTCAGAAAGTCATAACCGCCCCAAGCGAACAGGTCCTCGGTTTCCGGAATGTCCGCCTCGCCGTAAATGCGCAGCACATCCGAGGGTGAGCCGTGCGCCTGCGTGCGCGATAGCAACTTGTGTTCGTGCGCCCATTGATTGAACTGCCCGTAGAATCTCTCCGCCATCAAATCTGAAACGGTCTGCCGGTAATCGTGGCGAACCTGGTCGCCCATCTCCGCCATTTCGTAGACGGGCCGATCGACCCACTCGCCAAACGGGTTTGCGTAACTTTGCACTTTCAAGATCGGCAGGTAGGGCAGCAGATCGTAGCCGCGCCGTCGCTTGAACTCGGCAAGAAAATCGTCACTCCAGAAAAGATTCGCGCCCACCTCAAGGCTGTCGCAGAAAACCGCGCGCAAGCCGTCACCAAAATATTTCCCGATGTACGGACTCGCATCGTCACCCACGCGTTTGGCGTGCGCCGCAAAGGCTTCCGCACTTAAGTGATCCATCACGAACTGAGGACCCTCGCCCGCACCTGCATTCACACGCTGCCCCGTTGGCACCTGGCTAAAAACAAAAAGCTGCCACGTCCCGTCTGGCACATCCCAACTCAGCGAGCTATCGGAATCCAGGCGCGCAGTCAAATCCACCGATGTGCCCGCTTCCAACTCACCCGACTTCTTGGGGCTTCGCTGGCGTCCGCCACCCTGGTTCCACTCCCACCGCGCATCGGTTCCGCGCACCGCTACTACGGCCACCACTTTCGTGCGCTTGCGCATGCGCTCGGCCCACCCATCCGGCAATCCCTTCAGCCAGGCAGGAGGATGCGCGGGATCGCCGTCGTCGATTGATGGGACTTGCACGCGCTCGCGAAACTTCGCGGGTCCCGCGATCGTCATGTGCGTCCATCGCAGCTCAATCGACGCCAGCTCCGGCGTAATATCGTACCCGCCGCCGAAAGGCCATCCCGATCCGAACGTGTAATCGATAAACATGCCGTGCTTGCGCGCTTCGTCTGCCGCCGCGGCCACGTGTTCGAAGAAGGGCGGCGTCGCAAAACCGTTCACGCGCTTTTGTTGTGCCTCCGGCATGCCCTCGAAGTCAAATCCCTTATTGAACGCCTGAATCTCCGCGCCGCCAAACCCGGCCTTGTCCAGCACGGCGATCTCGCGGCGCAGCTCTTCTTCCGTCACGTCGTTTCCCGGCCACCACCATCGCGCAATCGGCCGATACTTCTTCTCGGGCGATAGAAATTGCTGCCGAATCGAAGCGCTGCTGTCGCTACCCTCGGTCGCCTGGCTCGATGACCCGGCGGCTGCCAGAGCCTGTCCGCCGACGGTGAATTTCGTCAGCGCTGCTGCTGTGCTGGCCAACGCGCTGTTGCGTAGAAATGTTCTGCGATTTTGTTTCATGTCAAACTGTATGCTACTCCTCTCAAGCACCCTCAATTTACCGCGGACCGGCAACAGGTAACGAACGGAATGATTTGTGGACACCATCAATCGTATCGGACAGGACTGAGTAGCTGCCTAGCGACCGGCGGCACGAATTCTCACGATTACTGCGGTGGTGCTTGCGACGCGGAGCGCGAACTTGCCGTGGCGCATGCGTCCCAGGGGCGTCCACTTGCCTGACCACGGCGTGTGATTGGTAATCGGTAGATAATTTCCAAATGCGATCTGTCCATGGCTGACAGGCGGTCGGTCATTTCGTTGCCCGGCGGGCACGACAATCCCAGAGAGATTGCGTATCGGCTTCGTCCACCCGAAGCGTGCGTGGGCGGGTAGACGCTTCGTCAAAGCTTTCCTGCTCGCATCGCCGGATGTCAACGTTGCATAAGAGCTGCTCCGGCACGCAAATTCACGCGCCACAATCGACCGGGGCTCGAACCCGCGACTCAGCGGTAAATTGCGCCGCCGTAGTGGATGCGATAGCGACGATCCCGGGTTCGTCAGGCTTGTGCAACCACAAAGCTCGCCTTTTCCGGGGATGCAGTCACGGAGTCGGTCTTGCGGAGAACAACAATGTCTCTGAGTTCAACTTCCAATGAGAAGCACTGTATCCCGGCGGAAAGGGCGATGATGACGCGGCACTGGTGGCGGAACTCTGTCACGACGCCCTCGACTCCCTCAAAAACGCCGCTGCGCACGCGCACCGGCGTTCCAACTGAAACGTGCGAATGGGGCCGTAGCAGGCAGCCGCTCGCCAGCCCAATGCGGATTCTGTCGATCTCCTCGGCGCTGACCGTATCGCTCTCGTATTCGCCGAGGAGGCGAATCACACCGGGCGTGGAGACGACGGGGAACTTGGCATAAGGCGAGAAACGAACAAATACATAGCCGGTGAAAAGCGGGCGATCCAGAAGGACGGAACGGTCTGTCCATTTTGACCGCTCCGTGTAGAGCGGCAGGTAGTGTTCAACAGAACGAACAGATAGGTGCTGCGCGACTCTCTTTTCGTGGTTCGCAATCACATGTAGAACTTGCCACGGACTCTCGTGCATGTTTTCTCCGCGCCGTTCATGCGCAATAAGATTTCCGGTTCTACACTCCGAATGCCCCGGCGTCCTTTAGATCGCTGGTGCGTGATCCATCTGGCTCTTGGGCATGGAATGGAACCGTAAAAACTCACGCTAGATTCTTCAGGGAGGGTCTGCTTCCGGGAGTCAGACCAAAGTGACACGGACTACGATGAGCAATGTTCTGATGACTGCAGATAATTAAACATCCGAGGCGCGCTGCGCGGTGTGATGTCAATCACGCAAAACAGGAACGGCCGGCGCAAAAGCGCCGGCCGTTCTCTAAGGCACGCACAATCAGAGAGTTGAGTGTGGATTTGATCGAGCCTTCGGCTCCTTCATAGCTTCCCGCTCACTCATTCACTATCGGCGCCTTGAGGTGTTTTGGCCGTTTGGGCCTCCATCCTCTGTGACCGTCAACAAATCGGCGCTTTTGTCTGCTGACTTATAAGCGACCGATCAAGAACAGATACGCGCGAGTCGCGGTCCTTGGCTTCCACAACGCGTTTTAGCAATTCAGCGCTCGGGCTATAGTCTAGAACTACTTCTTTGAGGACGACCATCAGGCGCCCCGTATCGCGGGCCGCACACAGGTCGCGAAGCTCATCCAGCCACCTATGTACGTTACCTTCCGGCACCCCGTTGCCTACGAAGATGCGCACTTTCTCGTGCTCGGTTGGAATGGTATTTTCGAGAAGCGTACTTAGTTCTTCGTAGAGCTTTTCGCCGGGCCGCATCCCGGTAAATTGGATTTTGATATCTTTCTCCGGCTTCAAGCCGGACAGCAGAATCAGATTCCTGGCCAGATCCACGATCTTGACCGGCTGGCCCATATCCAGAACACAAATCTGGCCGCCTGTTGCCACTGCCGATGCTTGCAAAACCAGCTGGCACGCCTCGGGAATCGTCATGAAGAAGCGCCGCATCTCCGGGTGCGTCACGGTGACTGGTCCCCCAGCCGCGATTTGTTTCTTGAAGATCGGGATCACGCTGCCATTGGAGCCGAGCACGTTGCCAAAACGAACTGCGACGTAGCGAGTTCGGCCGTTTTGAAGCGCGAGCAGAATGAGTTCAGCGACGCGCTTGGTGGTGCCCATGATGTTGGTCGGGCGCACAGCCTTGTCGGAGGAAATCAGGACGAAATCCTCGACACCGTATTTCATCGCGGAGATGGCGAGGTTGTAGGTCCCCAGGACATTGTTCTCCACGGCCTCGAAGATGTGTGTCTCCATAAGGGGAACGTGTTTATACGCCGCGGCATGATAAACGATGGTTGGTCGGTATTGGCAGAGAACGTCGTCCAGGCGCACACGGTTTTGCACGTTCCCGATCTCGGGGTAGAAAGGGATTTGCGGGAATCTCTGTTTCATTTCGCGATCGATCTCGAACAGAGGAGACTCGGCAATTTCAAATCCTACGATTCCGGCGGGTTGAAAACGCGCAATCTGCCGGCAAAGTTCAGATCCAATGGATCCAGCAGCACCAGTGACGAGAACGACCTTACCCTTGAGCACATCGCGAATTTGACTTACTTCAAGCCGGACCGGGTTTCGACCAAGGAGATCTTCGACGGCAACTTCGCGAATCTGGCCTACCAGGCCGCACTCTTCGACCACCTCTCCGAGTCCGGGCACGGTCTTCGACTCCACTCCCGCCGTGTGACATAACTCCAATATCCGCGTCATCTCGACGCCCGTGGCCGATGGAATGGCAATGAGAATGACCGCTATATTGTGTTTTGTTACGAGTGACTCAACTTCGCCGCCACCTCCAAGGACTGCAATACCGCTAATAAGTAAGTGCTCTTTATCCTGGGCGTCGTCGAGAAATCCACAAACGTGATACGCCAATTTCGGATTGTTGCGAATCTCTCTGAGCAGGGTAATGCCTGCGTCACCCGCCCCGTAGATAAGCGTTCTTTTCTCTTGGGCATTGCCATGTCCATCATGTATGGCTTCGGCTACCATGCGCACCACGATACGTAGTCCAGCCGTGCCCAGAAAAGAAAGGATGAGATCGCCTAGATAGATGGAGCGCGGGAAACCCGCGGGAGCAATAACCCAAATGATGGCCCAGCTTAGAAGCGATCCGGCACAATTCGCAATGACAATCCTGTAGACATCGGCAATGGTTACATACCGCAGTCCCCAGCGATTCAAACTCGAGGCCTGGAATATCACGCTCTTGACGACAATCCAGACCGGAAGCGCATAGACGAAGTAACGGAGGCAAGTCGAAGGCAGGCTGATGTCGAAGCGCAGCAGAAAGGCCGCCATTCCCGAGAATGCAAATATCGCTGCCTGCGCCCCACACACAACGACCCAGCGCGTTGCGTTTAACCTTACGACTGACCCGAGTTTCTTATGCATATTCTCCACCATGTTTTCCGATGTACTACTCTTCTGTTGCGAGGACGCGGCCGAAAAGACGCGCCTCAACAGGGGCAATTACCGCAACGTTACAGGTGCTGAACGACGACTTCCGCTCCGGGCGGAGGGTAGGCCAAGAGCGGCTCCTGCCGTGTAGCCATACGGATCACGAGCGCGTCGAGTTTCCAGGCTCGCAACAACATTCCCAATCGCCTTAGAGCTGTGGTCCTGGAGACCACCACAAGCAAAGTCAAAAGGATCAGCCAAAGATCGATGGAAAGGCTCTGGTGATCGATATAGGCCAGGGCAAGCCGGCTTTTCCAGGGACGAATGATCTGGTTGTAGAGAAGATCGGGATCGGCGCTCCCCTTCAGGATTTCTCCTTCGTCGGAGAAGACTATCGAAGCCAGATCGGTAATGCCGGGACGGACCGAGAGCATGCGCTTCTCGGCGCGGGTGTAAAGCGCGGCATCGCTCAGCACCTGCGGCCGCGGTCCGACCAGGCTCATGTCGCCTTTGAGAACGTTCCAAAGCTGGATCAACTCGTCCAATTTGTAAGCGCGGACGAAGTGGCCTATGGGAGTGATGCGGCGATCGCTGGCAGCCGTCGATGATCCGCCGATCTTGTCGGCATTGGTCACCATAGAGCGGAACTTGACCATGCGAAATTCACCGCCGCCACGAGCGGCACGGGGAGCAATGTAAAACGGCGATTGGCGATCCTGCAACCAAATCCCCAACATCACCGCTGCTAAGAGCGGTGAGAAAACCAGCAATCCAAAAAACGCGGCAACAATGTCGAATGCACGTTTGATCATCGAGAGATGGCCTCTTCGGCAATGCCCAGCTTTACCGACACGGTGCGGACGATGGACGCAGCATCGAGTGAGTAGACAGTGCGGAGATACGCTTGCGACCCGACAACGGAGGAGAACGTGTTGCGAAGCCCGATGCGAACAAAGAAGCCGGGAGAGATGCCGGCTTCCATGAGCGACTCCGCGATTGCGCCGCCCAGTCCACCGTCTACGCCATGTTCCTCGATGCTTACAATCCCCTGCGTCTCTGCTGCAATGATGGCCAGCGTGTTGGTATCGAGGGGCTTGACAGTATGAACACTGAGCACACGGCAACGCACACCCCGCCCCGCCAATTGGTCCGCAGCTAAGAGCGCCTCGTCAAGAATTCCGCCGGTTGCGGCCAGAGTTACGTCCGAACCCTCGCGGACAGTGCGAATGAATCCGGGCCGAAATATTTCGCCAGGGCGGACCGTTGGTTTTGCCGCAGATTTATCGAGCCGCAAGTAAGCAGGCCCGTGATGCGACACCAAGTAACGAGAGACCTCTCCGGCTTCCCAGAGATCGCCAGGCGAGAACACTTCCATACCCGGAAGCGAGCGCAGGATGGCCAGGTCCTCCGTGGCATGGTGTGAAAAGCCGACCGGGCCGTAACTCATGCCGCCGCCAATACAAATGATTTTGACGTTTACGCGGTGGTAGCAGATGTCATTGCGAATCTGCTCCAGGCAGCGGAGGGTCGGAAAGCTACCGATGGAGTAAGTAAAAACGCAATGGCCCTCAAGCGCAAGCCCAGCAGCGAGTCCGGACATGTTCTGCTCAGCGACGCCCACGTTCAGGAATTGACGGGGATACTGTGCTATGAAGTTGTTGAGCACAGCGAATCCAAGATCTCCGCTGAGCAATAGAAGTTCCGGGTGCCGCGGAGCGAGTTCGGTCAACACACCAACAAAAGTATCTCTCACGGTTAGCCCTCCAATTCAGCGAGTGCAGCATCGAATTCTTCTCCGCGCGGAATGCGGTAGTGCCAGAGCACGGAGTTCTCCATGAAACTGACGCCTTTACCCTTGGTGGTGCGGGCAATCAGGCACGAGGGTTTGCCCTCGATGAAGGGCACTGCCTGCAGCACGCTGCGCAGGGCAGCGTGGTCGTGTCCGTCGACTTCGCGAACCGCCCAACCGAAGGAGGTCCACTTATCCGCAAAGGGCTCCAGCTCGAGAACCTCCGAGATAGGCGCGATACCCTGGTTGCGGTTGTAGTCCACGAGCGCGACGAGGTTCGAGAGCCGGTGTTGGGCGGCGAAGAGGACGGCTTCCCAGGTTGACCCCTCATCGCACTCTCCGTCACTCAGGAGGCAGAAGGCCCGATGCCCGGCTTGCTTCAGTTTCCCTGCAAAAGCCACGCCTGCGGCAATCGATAGTCCATGTCCCAAGGCCCCGGTGGACACCTCCACGCCACGGAGAGCGTGCGATACATGGCCGCTCAACTCTGAGCCGTTCTGGTAATGAGTCAGAAGCTTGTCGACCGGGAAAAAGCCTCGCTCCGCAAGCACGGCGTAGAGTCCGCCTCCGGCATGTCCCTTGCTCAGGACAAAGCGATCACGGTCCGGATGCCGGGGTGCTTCGGGGTCCACGCGCAAGATGCCGCCGTAAAGCACGGCCAGGATATCGGCGCAGGAAAAGATCGCGCCAATGTGGGCTCCGCCGCCCCGGTTAGTCATCCGCAATGCGTGAATACGAATGCGCCGTGCCAAGGCAACGGAATCGATGGCTGTTTGCTGACTCATCTCTGGTACCCGTAGAAGGAGCGAATGGTATCGCAGACGTATTCCAGGTCTTCATCCGACAGCGCCATATTCATAGGCAGCATGAGCATGCGCCGGAACAGAAGGTCGGTCGTTGGAAGGTTTTGCGTAAAGCCCAGCGCCTTGAGCTGATGGAGGGCTTGACCGCCCCACTGGATCAGGGTGCCAATGCGCGCCTCAGACAAATACGCCTTGAGCTGGTCGCGGCGTTCGGCTTCAATCTCGTAGTTCTGATAGACATCGAAGTGGTCGGGATCGGATCCGGGCGCGGGCGGTAGCACCACTTCAGCAACAGTGCTGAGGCGCTCGGTGTACATGGCGGCCAGACTACGGCGGCGAAACACGACCTGATCGTAGTTCTTTAATTGGAAATCGAGCCATGCGGCCTGCAAGTTATCCAGGCGGGAATTGAGGCCCCAGGAGAGAATCTCTCCACTCGTGCCGCGCCCATGGTCGCGCATCTGGAAGATGCGCTCGTAGATGGCAGGATCGTTGGTAAGCACCGCGCCGCCGTCGCCCAGGCAGCCGAGCACTTTGGCAGGATAGAAACTGATGGCAGACGCCACCCCGAAGGTGCCTGCGCATTTGTCCCTAAAGCGGGAACCGAGCGCCTGTGCGGCGTCTTCGATGATGGCAAGACCGTGCCTGTCCGCGGTCGCCTGCAGAGCGTCCATGTTGCACGTGCGGCCGTTGAGCTGCGTAGGCATGATGGCGCGAGTACGCGGGGTGACGGCCGATGCGACGGCGGCCGGATCAATGAGGTGGTCGGCAGCGCAGTCGACTGGAATAGGCGTGGCGCCGGCGAAGTGAATTGCCGCGGCGGTAGCGATCATGGTGTGGGAGCTAAGGATGACCTCATCGCCTGCGCTGATTCCCGCGGCGCGCGCGGCAAAGTGCAGGCCGTCGGTAGCGTTGCCGACACCGAGTGCGTAACGTGCGCCGGTGAAGCGGGCAAGATTGGCCTCGAATTCGGCCAGGTCGCGCTGCATGATGAAAGCTCCGCGCCGCCCCACTTCGCGAAGAGTAGCTATAAATTTCTCTTCACACGCAACAAATACGCCGGGATAATTGAAAAACGGGACCTGAACGGTATTTCCAGAGATCATAAATTAGCCTCGATGTCCGACTGTTTTTTGAAAGCAAGTGCGCGAAAAGGTCGACCAAGAGCGGAGCCTGTGACGCGATAAGGCAATGCGCCGCGTGTTTTTCGAGACCCGGCGGCCAAGGGTTGGAATGAGCGCGTCATCAGCCGGTGTACGCATGGCAATCCAATTCGCAGCAGAGGAAGCGCCTCCTCGACGGAAGCACCGTTCAGGACCTGCCCGACCACTCGAAGGCATGCCACTCGTCCGGTAATCGCGCCAGTTGATTCCATTCGCGCATGATGGGAGCGACAACGATTGACTCCTGCGTTCTCCCCAGCCACGCTCCCCACCAGCTGAAGGTGCTGTTGGCGAGTACATAATGGCGGCATTGGCTCATCAGATGGAGGTCTTCGTACTGAGCGGTCTCGCCGATGTTCTCGACACGCTTCACGTCTTCGGCGACGCCCGGAATTGCGGCCAACTCGGGGTTGTCACAGAACAAATAGAACCTTGGCTCCCGCAGCCGCTCTTTCATCCGTTGGATAGCGGTTCGATAGTATTCGACAGGAAGGGATGCGACATCAAGACGGCGGACGTGAACGGCCACCGACTCCGAGCTGCGCATCTCACGGGCCAGTGCTTCATTCGCTCCCGGGTGCGGATTGACGAACGCCAGATCCTCTTTCAACTGCGCCCGAATATCTGCAAAATAGCGTTCGTCCTGCCAATAGCCCTCCAGATACACGGGGCGTACAACTTTCAAATCCAGATAGCGCGGTTCGAAGCTCCCGCTCGACTCGCGAAAGTACCAGCGCCGCGGAAACGGCAAGAGCGCATTGGCGCCCATTATCGCTCGGCGCGACCATTGCGGCCGCCGCGGAGCCGAAAATTCCTGGCCGGCGATGTTGAAAACATTCAAGCCATAGGTGCGGCGGAAGAAGTCCCCGTCAAATCCCGATCTGGTTTCGAGATGAAGCGGAACGCCGTTGGCGAGCGACAGACGCCGTACCATGGCATAGATGAAAAGCTGGTTGCCAATGCCGCCGCGGATTTGCGTCGTAACCGAACGTGCGTCCATCAGTTATTGGATCCTGAGCGTTGACGGCTGCCGTTGCTTTCCTCATGGCGATACTGATCGCACACGAGCTCAAGGTGATCTTCCATGGCTGGATATACAATTTCGGGGCTGAACCGGCGGCGAAACAGGGCGAGCGCATTGGCGCCAATGGAATTTACTTCTTCGCGATTCTCTGTCAGTCGTAAGAGATGTGCCGCGAGGGCCACTGCGTCGCCTGACGGATAACTCACCCCACAAGCGCCATTGGAAAGCAACTCGCTGAGTGTGCCATAGCCCGGGCTGGAAACAATACCTAGTCCTGCACTCATATATTCAACGGCCTTATTGTTCACCGTGGCCAGGAAATCGAACCGCTCACGGAGCGGATCGAGACCCAGCGACGATCTCTTCATCAAGACCTGAATCTGCGCGCGATTCACCCAACCGGGAAGAAGCACATTGGCAAGACCGGCGGCGTTGCTGCGGTACTTCTCCAGTTCCTCACCGCTACCGCAAAGAACAAACCGCACGCGCGCGCCCTTGGTCTGAAGCCGGCGTGCTGCTTCGAGAACGTGGGCAAGATCGATCTGATGCCCTATATTGCCGAAATAACAGACCACCAGATCGGACATGCCGGCGGCGATGCCGCGCGCATCCCAGAATCCTTCTGCTTCCCGCATCTCTGCCGAAGATGCTGCCTCCGGGTCGTAGGCAAATGGAAAGGCGCAATCGAGCACGCTGCGCGCACGCTGGCCACGCTGCAGCCCCCAATCGACGAAGGCATCCGTGATGCCGGTCAAAGCGGTTGCCGAGGCGCAGGCCCGGTGAGACTGACGGAATAGCGGACTGAGCATCAGCCGCGCAAGGCTTCGTACCGGCTTGGGTCCAGCCTCCGCAATGATGTCCGGCCACATATCTCGAAGATCAACTACCGTGGGAACGCCAAACCGGACGCCGTATTCTTCCGCGGCCAGGCACATCTCCACGGTGGGCAAAGCAGAAACGAGAATGTCCGGCTTCGGTTCCTGTGCGCTGAGCTCCGTGAACCGGCGCGCTACCTGGATGTGATCGACGAACCGCGCCACTGAAACGTTTCGCTGGTATCCGCAACCGCGCAGCGGACGTATCATCAACCCGGAAGGATCGTCGATCACCCCATCACCCAGCATCAGATGCTTCTTGCGGAAGTGATCGAACGTCGATGTCCACCAAACGACCGCGTGACCGCGCGACGCCAGGTAGCGGCCGAAACTCCCGGTCCGGTGAAGCCGGTCCTTTGCGCCTTCAGCGGCCGGAAGAGGCTCTCCGATGGTTAGGAGCCAGATTCTCATTTCAAAGATCTCTCTCGCACTGCACTGGCGCAACTCGTGTAACCAAAGCCTTAAATGCCTTCAGTTTTATGACCCGGCGCCGCATTGCGTCCACTTGGTTAGCTGCCTGTTGTCATCGAAGATCGAGGCCTGCCAGACAGGGAAATAACTGCCCGTCCCATAGCAAGGGCGGCGAAAACGGAATGACCTCGATTGGCGCAGATTCAGGCAGGTTGTTATGGCTCCCTGCTGGTGGGGAGCCAGATGTTTATTGATTTATTGAATGACGCCTCGCACCTGTGAGGCTTTCATGGAATAGGCTTCCCGATCGCCTGGTGCAGCACTGATGAAGCTTCCAAGGAACAGACTCCCCCATCGCTTGGTGCGGCGCAGATGGGCGGCGAACTCAAAATGACAGGAACGGCAGACGGCGATCGACGCGGCATTCTCCGGTTTTGCGATGTACCAGAGATCCCTGGCGGAGGCGCCGTGCTCACGCACAAAATATTGCACAGCGAATTTAGCCAATCCGCGGCAGCGATGATCGGGATGCGTCCACGTCGAGGAGATCTGCAGATCGTCGTCATCCATGAACGGCCAGCGATAATACTTGGGAACCAGACAACTGCGATGAACGACGCGGCCACCGGACCGGATCAGCAATACGCAATACTTGTGGCTGCTCATGACCCCGATATAGTGGAAAAGCCACCAGGCCACGAAACGCCATGTCAGCGTGGGCGGCGTAATCGAGAGAAGTGCGGGCCGCCAGATCTCCATCTCGTATCCCCGCGGCAACTCTGGGGTCGGCTCAGATTCCCTGGAAAAGCGATACGCTACGTATTTTCCGGAGACGGCGCTTGCGGCCGTTGCATTTCGACGAGACAACGAGAGACCATGACTCATGGCAATCGAGCACTCTGCAGTATTGGACGCTTTAGTCTGGTTCGAGTTGACTGCGCGCCCGGCAAGAGCGCGATATTCTTTCTGCATCCGTTCCATCGCAGTTTCTCGACGCGAGCAGTTAAGCGATTGGACGGGGATTCGTGTAACCGGCCGGCGGCTCATTGGGCGGAGGCTTTTATGGCAAGCACATAGCAAACGCGCTCGTACTCACTCTTTTGCCAATGCGTCTCCTGAACCCTAAAACCAGCCAACGTAATGAGTCGGCACAAATTCGAGTACGTTGGGTGCCAGACGTGATCATCCCCGAACCGGCTGAACCCTAAGTGCGCCAGAACCCGGTGTGCGACTCCCCTCAATCTGCTCGACGCACTCACTCGCCCCGTCTTTCCACCAACCACGAATACTCCGACTATCAAGCGGCCATTTGTTCTTAAGACCCGGAACGCCTCACGTAATGCAAGCTCAGGGTTCAGGAAGTGGTCAATAACCGAGCGCATATGTACAGTATCAAAACTCTCATTCAGAAACGGGAGATGTTCAGCAAGAGCAGCGATGAAATTCAGCGGTTCGTTCAAGAAAGGATAGATTCGCTTGCATTCTGGCGACCTCGGCTCATTCACAATCTCAATGTACGGGTCGATACTCACGTATTCCTGCCGGGGACTGAGAAAGGCCCGAAGCCTACCGTCATTTCCTCCTACGTCAAGACATCTCCCGCAGACGGGAATACTGTGATATACCTCTTCGACACCAAGGCGTTGCCTGGCGTAGTCTTCGCCGGACGTGAGGGCCGCCCTGGTGCTCCATTCCTCATATGCGCTCTGGCCTTTCCTCCAGAGTTCACCGGTAATGCCCACGTTGCAGCTGAGGGCCCGCAGATCAAAAACTCCATGCGCAATCGGATAGCTCCTGCCGTAGTCAGACACGATGCGATCATCTTCGATTCGCACCGACGTTTTACTGACAGGATCGCAAACGACGTCACGCAGCCACGGATCAACTTTGATTGGAATCATTCATATTCTCCGGTGTGTTGATAATCACCAAAAGTGGGGCAGCTGCCTTAGTACAGGAACCACTCGCGGTTGTATATTCCGGTGCGTAAGCCGGCTCGCGAAGGCGGGATGCGCTCCGGCTTATTGGCGGTGGATTGCCATTGCGGCAACTGCGAAGTACTCTTTCTCCATCCGTTCCATTGCGGTCTTCCACGATCCTTTTCCACACACAAGTTCCCGGTTCAGGTTTGCAGCGGAGCGGCGTATCTGAGGGTGGCGAACCCCCGCCAGAATCTTCTCAGTCAAGTCGGCCGGATTCTGCGTATCCACCAGGAATCCATTGCGGCCGTTCACGATCCACTCGCGGTTGGCGGGAATATCGGTGACCACCGGGAAGGCGCCGCATGCCATGGCCTCTTGAAGGCTGATGCTATTGCCGTCTGAGAGCGAAGTTGATATATACACATCGGCTCTTGACAAATAGTCGGCAATCTCCGTGGCTTTAAGTCTGCCTGCAAACTCGACTCGGTCTTTCACGTTGAGCTCGTATATCCTCCGCTCGAGCTGTTCACGAGCGGAACCCTCACCGATGATCACTACTCTGGCGGAAGGGGCACCGGCGAAGACTGCCGGCAGCGCCTCGACCAATAGACCCAGGTTATAGATCGGTTCGAGGTGGCGTGTGCTCACAATCAGGCCGGTGGGCGTCCAAGCGCTCTCCGGGCGAGGCCTGAAGACCTCGGTGTCGGCGCCATAAGTCAGAGTTACGATCCTACCCGTGATTCCCATGGCTCGCATTGAAGCCGACATATGCTCCGCTACCGATGTAATCAAATCTGCACTGTCCAGGCATTTCCGGATGAGCCCTTTCAATACCCGTTCGGCATGCGGAACCACCAGTACATCGCTGCCCCACGCAGAGATTACTAACGGGTGAAAGCCCGCCAGGGCGCCAACTAATCCGTAACCTCCGGCGTAATGAGCGTGCAGGACGTCCGGCCGATATTTGCGAATCGCTCGACGCACACCCGGCACGGCCAGAAGGTAGGCCAATCGGCCGAGTTTCCGCGGATCGGGCCCGACGCACTCGACGGGGACTCCGGCAATTTCGCCATCACTCAGAGAGAGCACCATAACCTCGTAGCCTCTATCGGAGAAATACGTAGCCCAGCGCCGGGTATGGAGGCTGGCGGCGTTTGCCAGCAGGCACAGTCTCATTTCGACTTTTCGCCTCTTCAAAACATCGCCGGGTGTGAAGCTGTTGCTGCTTGCGCGCCTATCCGCTGACGCCGCCACGCCCCGAGCCGGGTCAACAGCGATGGCGGCAGCAGCGCCGCAGCCATTCCTGCGTAGGATGCGAGGCCGGCAGGCCGGATTCGGATGGCTTCGCGGAACATGGCTCGCGCCTCCGGTCTGCGGCCCAGCCGCAAAAAGCGTAGTCCCGCCGAATGCGCCAGCGCCGAAATACAGCGCGCCCTGAGGCCCGCAAGGCGCTCCGGGTTTCGCGCTATTGCCAGTTCTGCAATGCGCCGCTTCGACTCGAATACCGCCGCCGCGTCAGTGGTGCTCATCATGCTGTCACTGT
>Ga0074046_10001613_pt1 | contig 20152 bp, 20 predicted proteins | sample BogForMeECP23OM3_FD_94441 | JGI IMG/M metagenome (GOLD analysis project Ga0074046, IMG submission 94441) | Bog forest soil microbial communities from Calvert Island, British Columbia, Canada - Bog Forest MetaG ECP23OM3 | ecosystem: Environmental > Terrestrial > Soil > Wetlands ... | reverse complement strand
TGGCGCAGTTCCCGCGCTGAGATGACATTTTCTATGGCCTGCGCCTCTTCGATTACTTCGGGTGGGAAGCGGTGCGGCAGGTGAAACTTGCGAATCATGATTTCGACGTCGACGCCGAAATCGTTTTCTTCGCCGAGAATTTCGATCACACGGCCGCGCGGCTGCTGCGTGGCGCTTGGCCAGTCGGTGATTTCAACGTCAACGACCACGCCCTCAAGATCCCGCCAATCGGTGTGGACTGCGGCCTCGCCGCCGATGACGCGGTGCTTAGCAGCTCTTGATTTTACCGACTTATCCTTCTCCGCGTGCTCTGCGCTCTCTGCGGTAAATGCCTTTGGGTTCTCCATCCCCGGCGGGATGACGATTTCCTGCGTAACTTTTTCGTCGATCGGCTTGACGTAGTTGTGGCGGTGTCCGTAGTGGAAGATGCCGACCACGGTCGGATGCGCGCGCGACAGGGAGCGAAGGATGCGCCCTTCAGCGCGGCCATCGGTGCGGACGGCGGAGACTTCGACCAGCACGCGGTCGCCGTGCATGGACGATCCGATAGCGTGCGGAGGTATGAAAACATCGCCGGCAAGGCGAGCCTTCAGATTAGCATCCAGCGATGTAGCATCGGGAATCACGAAGCCGAAGCCGTCGCGATGCATGGTCAGGCGGCCGACGAGCAGATTGCGTGACATCAGGTCTCAGGTCCCAGGTCGGGGATGACACACGGTAGGGTCCCCCACGGCTCCATACTATCGGATGAAAGTATCGCGATAGAAGAATTACCGCAGGCTGGGCAGGCCTTACACGGCGGGCGCGCCGCCGGGCGTTCTGGGCGGCTGGGGGAACCACGAGGGGAACTATGAAAATCCGTTGGAAATGCTGGATTTCCACAAGGCAGGGCGTTTACTGAGGAGTACAATTCGCTTTGGCCCCCGAAATGCGGCGCTGATTTAGAGTTTCTTGATACTGATTCAGAATTTCTTGATAGAGGAAAGGATTTCGACCACCATGTGGAAGCCCACGAATCAACCTGCAACCCCTGGACGGCCAGCGGAGCCGGAGCGTCCGAGTACGACTGCTGCGACGACGGCACCGGGCATGAACATAAGTGAAGCCCCTGCGGCACCGCGCCCGGCGGTTACGACCACGGCATCGGACCAAGCCACGATTGGCAAGTCGCTGGTGATTAAAGGGGAAGTGACCGGTTCCGAGTCTTTATATATTGACGGCAAGGTGGAGGGGTCGATCAACCTCTCCGGCAATCGCGTCACCATCGGCCGCAATGGAGTGGTAGCCGCCAACATCAGCGCGCGGGAAATCGTAGTGCTCGGCAAAGTGCGGGGCAATCTGACGGCGAGCGACCGGGTGGATATCCGCAGTGACGGTTCGCTCACCGGCGACGTGGTGGCGGCGCGCATCTCGATCGAAGACGGCGCCTTCTTCAAGGGCGGAATCGACATCCGCAAAGCGGGATCGAAGCCCGAAGAAGCGGCGAAGAGTGTTTCGATAACGTCGGCGGAACCGGCGATTGCGGCAAGGGCGTAGAAGCGCTAACTGCTGATCGCTATTCGTCGTTCGCTATTCGCTCTGATGTCTGATGGAGGAATGGCGGCAAACATTTTTGGGGAACGGGCCTCTTTGGGGCCCGTTTTGTTTTGTCTGCCGCTGAGGGCTGCGAAACCGCATTGCGAAAAGCAAACAACGAACAGCGCTCTCACGGTTCTTTGCCAGTGGCCATCGTTTCCGCCGTCCCGCCTTCGGCAACTCGTGGAAATGATGACGGTCTTTTCTGGCGAAGGTCTGCTGGCAATTCCGAACCCAACAACCAGAGACCAGCAGCGACCGCGGCGGCCCAGGTCAAGCTGCCCAGCGCAAGGGCGAACAGATCGGCGCGGCGGCTGCCATCGAGCGCTACGCTGCGCATGACTTCATAGCTCAATCCGCCGGAAACGGCGCCCACCAGCGCAGACTTCCCTAATTCTTTCCAGTTCATGCCGCCGAGCGGGACCATGCCACGAACATGCAGGAGCAGCGCGATGGCCAGGGCATTGGCAGCGATGCCAACGTCGGAGGCGATGGCCAGTCCGGTAACCGACAGCGTCCGGAAGAAGAGCGCGTACATGGGCAGGGAAGCGAGCGTGATGAGGCTGGTGGCGACCATCGGAGTCAGCGTGTTGCCCGAGGCGTAAAACGCGCGCGCATACAGCGCTTGACTGGACCACAAAGCTAGGGAGAGCGAAAACACGAAAAAGTAGAGGGCCGTGGATTCGGTGTCCGCCAACGTGAAGCGCCCGCGGCGGTAGACGAGATCGATCAGAGGGACGGCAATGGCCATCATCCATCCGGTCAGCAGCAAAGAAGCAGCCGTGATGCGATAGACGGAAGCATTCACGATAGCGGCAAATTCTGCGAACTTTTTTTCTCCCCACAGGCGCGAGAAAAAAGGGAGCGACGCCTGGCCGGTGGCTTGTCCGAGAATGGCGATGGGAACGGCGAACAGGCGCTTGGCATAGTTCAGGCGGGCGATGTCGCCGATGCCGCTGGAGGCGAAGTAACGGAGGATCCAGTCGTCGGCGGTAACCAGCGAGACGCCCAGCATCAGAGGGATGGAGAGCCGCACCCACTCCCGGAACGCCGGATTCTTCACATCGAACGAGGGCCGGTATCCGGTGCCGATTTTGGCGGCGCCGAGCGCGTTGATCAGAAATGGTCCGGCAATGCTGCCGGCGAGCGCGCCGAAGGCAAGGGACGCAATCCCCATTTGGCGCCCGGCAACAACTCCGCCGCCGATGATGAACACGTTGTAGATGAGCGGACCGAATGCCGGCAGCAGGAACAAACGGTGCGAGAGCAACACCGCCGAAACGACTCCGCCAACATAAAAGAAGATCTGCGCCGGTAGCAGGATGCGGGTGAGATGAACACAGAGCCGCATCTGCTCCGGCGTGAAGCCGTGGAACATCCAGCCGCAGAACTGAGGCGTGAAGATCTCGGCCACGATGGTGCCGGCGACGAGCACGGTGGTCATCACGGTGATGATGATGGAGAAAGTTTTCTGCGCATCCTGCTCGCGCTTTTCCGCCAGAAACCGGGTGTAGATGGAGATGAAGGTGATCGAGGCGGTGCCGCCGGCCACGATGTAGTTGAGCCAGTCAGGCAGGGTGAACGCGGCGACGTAGGCGTCGGTCTGCTGTCCGGCGCCGAAGGCGTAGGCGATGTAAGCCTCGCGGATGTATCCGATCACGCGCGAGAGCGTGATGGTCGTCATCAGCAGCAGCGTCGCCGAAAACGCGGTGTGCTGGTGCGATGGGCGGAAGAAGCGCAGCAGACGCATCGTTTGCAGATTAACGCATCTTGCGATGCGTTGGAGAGTTATTGGGGGGATGGAATCGGGAATGGCAATCTCGGTGTGGCAACGAAGACTGGGGAAGTTCTGGGTTCATGCAATCGGAGATTACGACAAGCTAAAGACGTTTTACTACTTGTTCTGTCCCATGCGCTCGACGTAACGGTCGGCTGCATCTTGAAAGCCGCCGGCTTCCGATTCAATAAGGGCGAAAAACTTCTGGTCGAGAGCGTCGAGAGCACCTCCTGGTAATTGCGAAAGGCGTCCTTGCCTTTCTTCCCGATCACGCGGGTACGGAGACCCAACTAGATCCATCGCGGACTCTATAAGCGCGGCGATCTGTGGCTGCCCAATCTCGCGAAAGCCCTCTGCAGCCTCAGGTGCAAGTACCCCGGTGCTATTCCAAAAGAACTGGTCGAAGCCGCCGTTGCATATTTCAGATTGGCAAGAATGAGCAGCAAACATCAGTCCCGATACCCTTGGAGCTGAGTCAAAGGTATGCCGAAAGACCTCAGGTCCTTCATAGATGTTGATGGCCTCCCAGAAGGGCGCAACAGTGCTCCAATAATCGCCCATACTTCCGAAGTATACCCGTGCTGAATTCGTTGCGGGTTAAGTGTTGCGAGATCGCGATTTCACTAACGACGCGGGTACGAGTGTAATCGTCTTATCTAAGACAGCATAAACTGTGCTCGCAACTACGCGGGCGGGGGCGCCCGCGCCACACGTTCCCTTATAATCCGCATGTGACTGAACCTACGTTGATCCAGCAACAACTCCGGACTCCCGTGTTGCGCCGTTCTTTTCGCAAGCCGTATCCCGTGGCCGTGCGGGGCGAAGGCGTTTACCTTTGGGATGCCGACGGCAATCGCTACCTGGATTTCTCGGGATCGGCGGCAGTGAACTTTATTGGTCATGGCGTGCGCGAAATTTCGGACGCCATGGCGGAACAGGCTCGGCAGTTGGAGTTTGTGCATACCAGCCAGTTCACCACTCCCGTGGCCGAAGAATTTGCTCAGGAGTTGCTGGATTTTGCCGGCGAACACTTCGCCGGTGGAGCCGTCTACTTCACCTGTGGCGGGTCGGAGTCGGTCGAGACGGCGTTGAAGCTGGCGCGCCAGTATCAAGTGGAGATCGGCGAGAAGAATCGGCATCAGATTCTGAGCCGCCAGCAGAGCTATCACGGAGCAACGCTCGGCGCGCTAGCGGTTTCCGGCAACCGGAAACGGCGCGAGATCTACCTGCCGATGGTGCGCGAGTTTGAGCACGTCGGGATGCCCTACTGCTATCGCTGCGCCTTTGACTGCACTGACAACTGCTATAACTGCGGACAGCAGTATGCCGCAGAGTTGGAGCGCGCGATTCAGGCGGCGAAGGGCGCGGCGGCGGGCTTCATCTTTGAACCCATGAGTGGGGCCACATTGGGAGCAGCCGCGGCTCCTCCGGGATACCTGCAGGCCGTTGCGGATATCTGCCGGCGCCGCGGTGTGCTGCTGATTGCCGATGAAGTCATGACCGGCATGGGACGCACCGGACGAAATTTTGCCTACGAACATTTTTCAGTTGAACCCGGGAGAATTGCGCCCGACATCCTGGTTGCCGCCAAGGGCGTTTCCTCGGGATACGCTCCGCTGGGGGCGGTAATTGCCAGCAAGAGAGTTGTCGATGCGATCGCTGGCGGCTCGGGCGCTTTTCTGCATGGCTTTACTTACAACGCGCACCCGGTTTCGGTGGCGGCCGGACGCGCGGTGCTGCGGCGAATCCGGTCGTTGAGTCTGGTGCATGTCGCGGATTCGCAGATCGACGGTACTGCTGGCTCGGCTCTGAAGATCGCTTTGGAGAGTTTGCGCGATCTGGATGCGGTGGGCGATGTCCGCGGCCTGGGCTTGTTGTGGGGCGTCGAGTTTGTTGCTGACAAGAAGACTAAGGCTCCATTTCCGCCGGAGAGGAATTTCGCCGGGCGGGTAGGCCAAGCGTGTCTGCGCCGCGGGCTGTTGGTCTATCCCATGCAGGGATGCGTGGACGGGGTCGCGGGCGACCATTTGCTGATTGCGCCTCCGGCAGTGATATCGGCTGAGCAGATTGGATGGGCGGTGGAGCAGATACGGGCTGCGATTCTGGAGTCTGCTGCCCGCTGAGGCCGAGCTTTGCTCGGTTTGGACGGGCGAGTCGCCCGTCCCCACACGTCCCCCGGGCGCTCAGACGAGGCCGCACTCTAACTAGTTGTAGTATCTAGGCTTAACTCTTGATCTTCATTTTACCCGCTGTGCATTGTCATCCTGCCGCCGAAGCCGCATAGTGCCCGCAGAAACGGAGGCACTATGGCAACCTCATTTGCCGACTTTGCGGAACAGATCAACCCCAAGACTTTAGCCGAGGCTCGTCGCGCCAACTTCCGGCAGGCGACGCGGGTCCACGGAAGCTTGCTGGCTGCCGCCGAGAAGCGGGCTCTAGTCTGGATGGCCGAGCGCATGCCGGCGTGGGTGAATTCTGACCACCTGACCGTCCTCGGATTTGCCGCCCAGATCGCTACCGGTGTTTGCTACGCCCTCGCCGTCCACGACCGCCGTATGCTGCTTGCCGCGATCGTCTGTCTTGCCCTGAACTGGTTCGGCGACAGCCTTGACGGAACTTTGGCGCGCGTCCGCCAGCGAGAGCGTCCGCGTTACGGGTTTTATGTGGACCACATCATCGATTCCATCGGCGCCGTGGCGATGATGGGCGGGCTGGCGCTTTCCGGCTACATGCATCCGGTGATTGCGATTGGATTGCTGATTGCTTTTCTGCTGCTTTCCATCCAGTCGTATCTGGCGACTTATACGCTGGGCGAATTTCATCTTTCGATGTGGCGCTTCGGGCCGACCGAATTGCGGGTCTTGCTGGCGGTTGGCAACCTGGCGTTGTTTCGCTGGGCGTGGGTGATTCACGGGCGCTACCGGCTGTTTGATGTTGGCGGTGCGATTGGATTGGCTGGGATGCTGCTGATGCTGGTCGTCGTCAGCCTGAAGAACACGGTCCGGCTTTACCGGGAAGAGAGAATTGGATGAACAGCTCTCAGCTGTCAGCTCTCAGCTCTCAGGAAAGCCAGAAACATACCCTTCTTCGGTGGGTGAAGTTCAATGCGGTTGGCGGGATCGGAATTGTTGTGCAGTTGGCGGCGCTGGCGATTCTGCGTTCGTGGCTGAAACTCGGTTATCTGCTGGCTACGGTGCTGGCGGTTGAGATCGCGGTGATTCACAACTTCTTGTGGCATGAGCGCTACACCTGGGCGGATCGGCCGGCTCGGCGGCCTGTGCAGTCGCTGGTCAGGCTGACTAAGTTCAACGCTAGTAACGGCGCGGTTTCGATTGTCGGGAACCTCGTTTTGATGCGGTTGCTGGTGGGCGAATTGAAGTTCAACTATGTGGCGTCGAACCTTCTGGCGATCGTCGTCTGTTCGCTGGTGAACTTCCTGCTTGGCGACCGGTTCGTGTTCGACGTCGAAGCGGGAACGGCTGCGGACTCGACTTAACAACTGCCGAATGTCGCTCGGCGGGGCGGACGAATGCGTCCGCCCCTACCTGGGCGATTTTGGTAAATTGAAGTTATGCCTGCTGCCAAAACCGCACTTGTCGTCATCGATGTACAGCGGGGCATCCTGGCCATCCCCAATCTTGTGCGCAAGAAGCAAATCGACCAGGCTCTCGACGAAACGGTCGGGCGCATCGCAGGACTCATCGCGAGGGCCCGGACGGCCTCCGTGCCCGTGATCTACATTCAGCACGATGGGAGCCCTGGTCACCGGCTGGAGCCTGAAACCTCAGGGTGGCCGCTTCGAGCTGAGATTGCACCCCAGCCTTCCGAACCCGTAATTCACAAACGTGCTTGCGACGCGTTCTTTGAGACGCCTCTCGATGCGAAGCTCGCGGCTGCTGGCGTCACCCGGCTTATCATTTGCGGATGCATGACCCAGTACTGCATTGACACCACCGTGCGCCGCGCCGTCAGCCTTGGTTATGACGTCATCCTCGCTGGTGACGGTCACACGACGGCTGATACAGGCACGCTCCCTTTCGAGCAGATCATTGCGCACCACAACGCGCTTCTGGACGGGTTCGCTGCCGGGGAGCACGAAGTCCGGGTTTGCCCATCGTCTGAGGTCTTCTAGTCGCTGCCGAACTTCGCTCGGCTGGACGGACGAATGCGTCCGTCCCTACGTGGTTCGTAGCGGGCGCGGCGGCTTTTTGCACGTGACTTTGGGGTGTTTCTTTTGGGGGTTACGCCGCGAGCAAACGCGGGATATAATGTTGGTAGTTGCTATGCGATCGAAGGGCTACATTTCGCCTCTGCAGACGTGCTGGATCGAGGGACGCGCTTGTCCCCGCCGCTACCTTTCCGTTCTGCCTTCGCACGTGCGCGCCAATCTCTTTGGCAGCGACTAATTTTCCCATCCCTTGGTTACTTTGCTAATCGCTATCTTGCTGTGTGCTCTTAGCCTTTAGCCCCTAGCCCAAGCAGCTACGCTGCTCGCACCCCGGCTCAAAATCACTGAGAACTGAGAACCGGGAACTGAGAACTACTAGGAGGACTCCATGACTACCAAGACTTTGATCGCCGGCCCCAAGCTCAAGACTGCGATTCCGGGCCCGAATGCCAAACGCATACTTGCTGGCGATGAGCAGTACATTTCCCCTTCTTACACGCGCTCCTATCCGATGGTGGCCAAGCGCGGCCGCGGCATTGTGGTCGAAGACGTGGATGGCAATGAGTTCTTCGATTTTTCCGCTGGTATTGCTGTGACCTCGACCGGCCATTGCCATCCGGAAGTAGTCGCCGCCATTCAGAAGCAGGCGGGCGAACTGATCCACATGTCGGGCACCGACTTTTACTACGAGGGCATGGTGACGCTGGCCGAGCGGCTCTCAAAGATTGCGCCCATGCCTGGGCCGCACAAGATTTATTACGGAAACTCCGGAGCCGAGGCCATCGAGTGCGCTTTGAAGCTGGCACGCTATCACACCAAGCGGCAGCACATCATCGCGTTCCTGGGAGCTTTCCACGGACGCACCATGGGCGCGCTCTCGCTGACCGCCTCGAAGCCGCAGCAGAAGCGCCGTTTCTCGCCGATGGTGCCCGGAGTTACGCACGTGCGCTATCCCGATGTGTATCGGGGCTGCGTTGGTGGTCCGCAGGATGCCGAGAAGTTCGCGCTCGGTTGCGCGCGCTACATCGAAGATAAACTGTTCAAAACCGTCCTCGCACCCGAAGAAGTCGCGGCCATTTTTGTCGAGCCGATCCAGGGCGAAGGCGGATACGTTGTCGCGCCCACAGTCTTCATGCAGGAACTGCGCCGCATCTGCGACAAGTACGGCATCCTGCTGGTGGTGGACGAAGTGCAGAGCGGCATCGGCCGCACCGGCAAATGGTTTGCCGTCGAACACAGCGGCGTGCAACCCGACATGGTTTGCATGGCCAAGGGCATTGCTTCCGGAATGCCGCTGGGAGTGACCCTGACCAGGGCCGACATCATGGACTGGGTACCCGGTTCGCACGCGTCGACTTTCGGCGGTAACCCGGTGTGCATCGCGGCGGCGCTGGCCACGCTCGATGTGATCGAGAAAGAAGGGCTGCTGCGGAATTCGCAGGAAGTCGGCGACCACATGATGAAACGCATGGCGGGCTGGCCGAAGAAGCACAGGATCGTTGGCGACATCCGCGGGCGTGGCCTGATGATCGGGGTCGACATCGTGAAAGACCAGGCGACTCGCGAGTACGGCAACGCCGATCGCGATCGCATCGTGGAAGCGGCATTCGAGCGCGGCATTCTGTTCTTGGGCTGTGGTCCAAGCACGATTCGTATCGCACCGCCGCTGATTGTTACCAAAGACGAAGCCGACGTGGCCATGGATGCGCTGGAAGAGTCGATCGCGGTGGTTGAAGCTGAAAAGAACGCCTAACCGACGGAGGTACGCAATGTCGAACGGAACTGTGGAATCGATTCATATCGCTGCCGCCGCTCAAGGGCCGCCGAAATCTGTCGGTCAGGCGACGGCGATACCAGGCGCCGGGCTTGAGGGTGACCGGTACGCTCTCAAGCTCGGCACGTTCTACAAACCCGAGCCGGATTACGAACTCACGCTGATTGAAGCCGAGGCGATTGAGGCGCTGCGGCGCGACTATCAGGTTGAGTTGGCTGCTGGCGACGCTCGCCGCAACATCGTGACCCGCAACGTCCCGCTGAATCACCTGGTGGGCAAGGAGTTCGCCATCGGCGAAGTGCGCATTCGCGGCATCCGCCTGTGTGAGCCTTGCGATCACTTGGAGAAGGTAACGGGCAAGCGGGTGATGAAGGGCCTGCTGCACCGCGGCGGATTGCGGGCGCAGATTCTCACGCGAGGCACGATTCGCGTCGGGGACGCAGTTAATATCCTGTAGAGACGCGGCTTGCCGCGTCTCGGCAATCTTAGACGGGGCAAGCCCCGTCTCTACATACCCCGCTCTCGGGAGAAAGGATGGAACGTATGGGCGACAGCACACTGCGCGGACTGGTGTACGGCAAAGGCGCCCACGTGGATCCGGTCGCTTGCGTCGAAGATATTTCGGCGGAACTGGCGGCGCGGACCGTGGCGGGCTATCCGCACTCCATCTGGCAACTCGTGGAGCATATGAATTACTGGATGGACTACGATCTCGCTAAAATCGCGGGGGAGAATCGTCCTTACCCGGACAAGGCGATCGAAAGCTGGCCGGTGCATCCGAGTCCAGCCGCGGACCGTCGCGCGGCCGATGAGGCATGGCAAGCCACGACACGCCGTTTTGCCGTTTTGCTGGCCCGGCTTGCCCGCCTCGCGGAATCCGATGCGGCGGAACTGGCGCGAAAAGTTCAGAATGTGGGTTCACCAAAGTCTCCGCGTGAGTCCACGGTGCACGCGATGCTGTGGCAGATTGCGGCGCACAACAGTTACCACGCCGGCCAGATCGCCTTGCTCCGCCGCCAGGCTGGCGCTTGGCCTCCTGAACGTGGCGGCGACACCTGGTGAGCCTCACCCGGTACGCCGTGAATCCGCCGCCACTCTCTGCATAAGCAGAAATCCATCAACCGAAATTCCTGCTGGAAGGAGGCCTCTCAATGCCGCGCTTTACCTCTCGCACTCTTGTCGCTCTGGCGTTCACCCTGGTGATCTGGGCCTCCGCCTTTGCCGGTATTCGCGCCGGCCTGCGCGCTTACTCGCCCGCGAATCTTGCTGTCCTGCGTTTTCTGGTTGCTTCTCTGGTGCTCGCCATCTACGCCGGGATCGCGCACTTTCGCCGTCCGGAGTTGCGCGACATTCCCGGACTCGCGCTCACCGGTACTATTGGGATCACTTTTTACAACCTGGCGCTGAATTACGGAGAAACTCGCGTGACCGCGGGTGCGGCGAGTCTGCTGATTGCCTCGACGCCCATCTGGACCGCGCTGGCGGCTCGATTCTGGCTGCACGAGAAATTGACTGCCATCGGATGGTTTGGAGTATTCGTAAGCTTTGCGGGAGTCGCGCTGATTTCGAGTGGAGAAGGCGAGGGCATCCGCCTCTCACCGCAAGCGCTGATCATTCTGGCCGCTGCGGTTACGTCCGCGCTCTACATGATTCTGCAGAAGCACTACCTGGGCCGGTACAGCGCGCTGGAATTTACGGCGTACTCGATCTGGTTCGGCACTGCGCTCCTGCTGCCCTTCGGTAGTGGGCTGGTACACACCCTGCGCACTGCTCCTGCCTCGGCCACGTTGGCGGTCATCTATCTGGGTATCTTTCCCGGAGCGCTGGCTTATGTGGCTTGGGCCTATGTGCTTTCGCATGGCGCTGCCGGACGCACCGCGACCCTGCTCTACGTGATTCCGATCGTGGCCATCGGCGTGGCATGGGTCTGGCTGGGTGAGGTACCAAAGTTGATTTCGTTGCTGGGCGGTGCGGTTGCTCTGGGGGGCGTGGTGCTGGTGAACACCGTCGGGAAGAAGAAATTGGACAAAGAGAAACCGGCGAATTGTACCGGACGCGCGGTGACCAGCATCACATAACGCGTAATGGGTCCGAGCTAGGGTGAATGTGGAGTTCCCCCCGTGTTCGCTGGACGCCTGACTCAAGCCACACTACGCGCATTGGACTGGCTGGCGGCAAGAACGCTTTCGCCGGAGGAAACGCCCGCACACCAGCGCACCGGCCGGCGCGGCGAGGAGGACGCGTACTTCTACCTTCGCCGGCGGGGCTACACGATCATTGCCCGTAACTACCGCTCCCCCAACCATCGCGGCGAACTCGATCTGGTCGGCTGGGAGCGGGACGTCCTATGCTTTATCGAAGTGAAAACTCGCACCACGCATGACGTCAAGCCCGCTGAAGCTGCCGTGGATCGAAACAAGCAACGGGAGTTGTCGCTCGTCGCCCGCGACTTCCTGCGCCAGATGCCCTCTTCGTGCCAGCCGGGCCCCCAGCCCGCGCGCCTTTCGCGGGATGAGGTGGAGTGGCGGTTCGACGTTCTCGCCGTATACTATGAGCACGGACGCATCCGGCCCGTATTCGAGTTGTTTCAAAATGCGTTTCCCGTGTCGTACAATCGAAACTTTGCGGACTCCTATTGAAAGGATTTAGTACGTGCCTGAATTAAGAAAGGACCCCATCGTGGGCCGGTGGGTGATTATTTCCACGGATCGCGCCCGGCGCCCTAGCGACTTTGTGCGCGAACCCGTGAAGATCAAGGGCGGGTTCTGTCCATTCTGCTATGGCAATGAAAGCAAGACCCCGCCGGAGATTCTGGCCTATCGCCCAAGCGCCAACGGCAATCCTCCGCAGAGAGACACTCCGGGTTGGACAGTCCGCGTCGTTCCGAACAAGTTCCCGGCGCTCGGCATTGAAGGGAATCTGAATAAGCAGGCCGAGGGCATGTTTGACAAGATGAATGGCATTGGCGCCCACGAAGTCATCATCGAAACGCCTGACCACAATGCCACCCTGGCCTCGCTTCCGCCGAAAAGAATCGAAGACGTTCTATGGGCCGAGCGTGATCGCATTCTCGATCTCAAGAAAGACCGGCGCTTCAAGTACATTCTGCTCTTCAAAAACCACGGAGAAGCCGCCGGCGCGTCGCTCGAGCACGCTCACTCGCAACTGATCGCGCTGCCGATTGTGCCCATCTACGTGGCGGAGGAGCTGCAAGGATCCAAGCAGTATTACATCTACAAAGAGCGCTGCGTCTTCTGCGACATCATCCGGCAGGAACTCGACAGCGGCATCCGAGTGGTGGCTGAGAACGAAGATTTTCTGACGCTCGCCCCGTATGCTCCGCGGTTTCCCTTTGAAACCTGGATCCTCCCCAAGAGCCACGAGTCTGCCTTCGAGAACTCGTCATCGCACATGTTCGAGAATCTCGCGAGAGCGATGAAGTTGCTGCTGATGAAAGCGGACCGCGTGCTCGACAATCCACCCTACAACCTGGTCGTGCACACGTCGCCGGTGCAGGACCCGACCAACGAGTTTTACCACTGGCACATCGAATTCATGCCGAAGCTGACCAAGACGGCAGGATTTGAGTGGGGAACCGGTTTCTACATCAATCCCACCCCGCCCGAAGAGGCGGCGAAGTTTTTGCGCGAGGCAAGCGTGGAAGACGCGGCGCCCAGCGCGGTGGGAGCGCGGTAAGCGTCGCTTCAGGGCAGCGTAGAGTACAAGGTTTCAAGATAATCGACGTATCTGGGCACTGGAGCCGTTTACTGGTAATGAGTGCTATTGGGATATTACGCCAAGTGACTCTCGTCAGTTAGGTCTGGCCAGTTTTGCGCTGTACCTTTTGGCGACCGCTGCACATCAAGGTGTGATTCTTCGCACTGACATTCCGCGCTTACTCGTGTGAGATTACCGCTGTTCGGCCGGAAAGAAAGGAATGACTATGAAAACGTGCCTCCTTGTCCTTGCTACGTTGTTGTTGGCGGTCGGCAGTGCGGCACACGCGCAGCAGGCCACGGAGTTTGCCTCGATTGAGAACTTCACGCAGGTCAGCAAGCAGTTCTACGTCGGCGGCCAACCGGGGATGGACGATTTGGTCCGACTGAAAGCGAAGGGAATCCGCACAATCGTGAATCTGCGGCGCCCTGCCGAATACAACGCCGCGGAGGAGGAAGCCAAAGCGAAGGAACTCGGATTTCATTACTTCAACATCCCGGTTAATTCCGCCGCTCTTCAAGATTCACAAGTCGAGCACTTCCTGAGAATCACGTCCGACCGGCAGAACCTGCCAGCCTTCATCCATTGCCTTGGGGGACCCCGAGCCGCCACGTTCTGGATGATCCGGCGTGTCCTGGTGGACGGCTGGAAAACCGAAGATGCCGAAACGGAAGCGCAAAAGATAGGTCTGCGCAGCCCGGCATTGCTAGAGTTCGCTCGGAACTACGTCGCGCGGCAGGTGCCGCCCAAGTCTGGCAAATAGGTACAGCGGATTGGGGGCTGGCCCGGCCCCAGACTAACCGACAAGATTCAGCGAAGAGCTAATTGTGATCGGTGCCGAATGTTCGGATGTATTTGATCAGATCACGAATCTGCTGTTCCGTCAGTCCTTTGTGCAAGAAAGCATGGGGGTAGGATTTGTGGCCCTTTCCCTCAGCAGTGGCAGCGTAGAGATCCTCATCGCTCATCTGCTGTACTGGCTTCGACCGCAAGTCCGCTACTGCCATCTTGGTGGTTGCAGCCGTGTGCCCACTGCCATCGGCTGCGTGACAACTGGCGCACTTCTCCGAATACAACCGATCGGCATTCTGCGCGGTGCTCATTATTGAGACCGCTGCGCAGAAAACCACAACGACAACGATCCTGACCAAGTTCACAAAGGCCTTCCTGCTATCGGGGTTGGATCTTTTCATATTCGATCGAGTCTATCCGAGTTGGCGTCAGTTTCCCTGTTGGCGTAATCAGATCAGTAAACCAATTGAAAACGACCACGGCCTTTAGGTTTTTCACCACTGCGTAAAAGCGAAGTTCTAGCCATGTGATTCGCGTGCGGTAACCGTAACGCAACCTATTGCCAGTTATGGACATCCCAAAATATCAACGGAAGGCTCAGTACGCCCATGACTGAGGCAGGACGTTTCGGAGTCGTGTCCTCATGAACAGTTGGACACCACGACCCATGATCCCGCTCAATGAGCGCAATGGCGAGAGATTTTCGAGAAAGATGCGGCCGCACGGCGAAGCTCAGGGCCACCCGCTCTCCGCGACTTGTCGTGGGGAGAATGCAGGCACTTGGGTTCCGGGCGCAGCAGTTACCAACGTTACTCTTACAGTTGCGGAAGAACATTAAGTGTCCCGCTGCTCAGCCATATACTAACCCCGTCAGGAGTCTAAGATGGCTGATTGCGAGAGACTTAACACGTGCCCATTCTTTTCCGGTCAGATGGCCAACATGCCGGCCGTCGCCGACCTGATGAAGAAATCCTTCTGCCTTGGCGACAAGAACCAGTGCGCCAGGTATCAGGTGGCTTTGGCAGGCGTCCGCGTACCCACGGACCTTTACCCCAACGACACGGCTCGAGCGCTGCATCTGCTGCGCGATCGGTAGCGGACCGATAGCGCTAGGCCTCCGAGCCGCCCTGGTGGTGCGGCCTTACGCGGTGGGGTGTGTCCGCCTGACCAACACGCGCCACCTACCCGGCCGGACGACCATTCCCCTGTCTTGCATCTATTCACAACCAGTGCGAAGGGGCGCTCCCGTAGTGATTGTTGATGAAAGCAGGCGATAGCGCTCATTGACGGTAATGAGTATGGGGGATATGACACTGGCTGAACCGCGGCACTATCCCTGAGTTCGGTCGAGAACCTCTGTATGCCACGCCATCTGGATCGCTTCCAGCTTGGCTTCGCTCGACTTCGAGGGGTCGTCTTTGAAGCCGGGGAGCGCGATCACATATTTGTGCAGGTCGGTGAAACGGACCGCGAGCGGATCCAGTTCCGGATAGGTTTCAGAGAGCAGAATCCCGATGTCTTCAGAATCGCTCCAGGTAAGTTCTTTTCGCATGAATCGGTGCTCCTCGTAGGATCGCGGTTTTATCTGAGAGCTGACAGCTGACAGCGAATAGCTGGTTCTCAGTGCTCTTCCGAGACGTAATTCCGGTTCCACGCCGGGATTTCCACGACCACTTTACCGGGTTTCTTAATCACGGTCTGGCATCCGAGGCGCGAGTTTAGCTGAAGGTCGGCGGCCATGTCGAGCTTGTCGGCTTCGTCATCTTCCATCTCCGAGATCAGGTCCGCGCCTTCTTTCACCCAGACGTGGCAGGTGGTGCAGGCGCAGTTGCCGCCGCAAGCATGATCGAGATGAATCCCGAAATTCAAGGCCACATCGAGCAGCGACTCTTCTTTGCCGTGGTCTTTATATGGCAACTTGCCGTGTTCGAAAGTCACCGTCTTGCCCTCGGGAAGAAAGGTGACCTCAACCGTGTTTTCAGCAGGAGCATCCATTGTGGTGGTTCCGGTTCCCTGCGCTTTTTCTTCAGACATGTAAGAACCCCAGGTTTCTATTTAAATTCTGCCTTAGCCACGGGATGTCCGGCTTGCGGGCCTTCCTCAAGATCGGTGTCGTCCATGGCTTTTCCCTTGAGCGCGGTCGAGACAGCCGTGTCCATCATCAATTCCGCCAAATGCATCGTGGCCTGGTTCAACGCGTCAATGGCTCCGCGGATCGCGTGGTAGTCATCGCTATCCTTGACCGCAACCAGAGATTTCTCCAGCGTCTCGACGTTGCTGCGTTCTTCGCTCGTGAGGTCTTGCCACGCGGGATTCTTCTTTCCTTTCGCGAGTGCCGCCAGGATCGTTTCGGCTTCGCGACGCGCTTCAATGACCTGCCGCTGCCGGAAATCCTCTTCCGCGTAGTCAAAGGATTCGAGCAGCATGTTCTCGACCTGTTCGTCCGTAAGGCCGTAACTGGGCTGGACGTCGATTTCCGCCTCTCGTCCGCTGCGCTGCTCGCGTGCCGAGACGCGCAAAATGCCGTTGGCGTCGATCAAGAACTTCACTTCAATGCGCGGCATGCCAGCGGGCATCGGTGGAACGCCTTTCAGGTCGAATCGCGCCAGCGATCGGCAATCCCGCGCCAGTTCGCGTTCGCCTTGCAGTACGTGAATCGCTACGTTGGTCTGGCCATCGACCTGAGTCGTATAGTACTGCGTTGCCGAAGCCGGCACCGTCGAATTACGCAGGATAATCTTATCGGTCACGCCGCCCGCGACTTCAATTCCCAGAGACAGCGGCGTTACGTCGAGCAGCAGCATCTCTTTCGTGATTTCGGAACCGCCGCCGAGAATATTCGCCTGCACGGCGGCGCCGAGCGCAACCACTTCGTCGGGATTCAAATCGGTGTGCGGCACCCGCTGAAACAGATCCTGCACCAATCGCCGCACCTTCGGAATGCGCGTCGAGCCTCCGACCAGCACGACCTCATCGATCTGCTCAGGCTTCAAATTTGCGTCTTTGAGCGCCTGCTTGCAGGGACCGACGGTGCGGTCAATGATCGGTTGGATCATCTGCTCGAAAACTTCGAGGGAGATCTCCCGCTGATATTTCTTCCCACCGGGCAAATCCACATCGAGTTTTGCTGAAGGCTGCGACGAAAGCGCAATCTTGGCTTCAATCACAGCCTTGCGGATGCGAGCCACCGCTTCGCCGCTGCGCCGAACTTCGTTCCCGAATTCGATCCCGAGGTCGCCGCGAATGTCGTCGAGCGCAATCGCAATCAGCAGATTATCGATATCGTCTCCGCCCAGATGCGTGTCGCCGTTAGTCGAAATTACCTCGAAAATGCCGTCGTGCAACTTGAGGATCGAGATGTCGAACGTACCGCCGCCGAGATCGTAGACCGCAATAATGCCGTTCTTCTTCTTGTCCAGACCGTAAGCGAGCGATGCCGCCGTCGGTTCGTTGACCAGCCGCAGAACATTCAACCCGGCAATGCGTCCGGCATCTTTCGTCGCCTGCCGTTGCGCGTCATTGAAGTATGCGGGGACAGTGATGACCGCCTGGGTTACGGGCGCTCCGAAAAACCGTTCGGCGTTGCGCTTCAACTGGCGCAGCACCAGCGCCGAAATCTCAGGTGGAGTGTAGGTGCGCTCACCAATCTTGATGCGCAGGACCTCGCCTGCCTGAAGATCGTCCGCCAATTGGAACGGGAAAAGCTTCAGTTCATCCTGAATATCCTCGACGCCGCGCCCCATCAGGCGTTTGACCGAGTAAACCGCCCGCTCCGGCGTTTCGATCAGGTATTTGCGCGCGGCGTTTCCGACGACGATCTGCTGGTTCTCGTCGAGCGCCACCACCGAGGGCACAAGGTTCAGCCCGTCTTCTCCTGGGATGACGACCGGGGAATCCCCCTGCATGTAGGCCACGAGCGAGTTCGTGGTGCCGAGGTCGATGCCGACGATGTAGTCAGTTGCCATCTTGGTTAATTGCAGAAGTCAAGAGTCAAAGTGCAGAAGTAAAGCTGAATCCAGAACAGCCCAACTTCTGCAATCTGACTTTTTACTTCTGACTTAGCTTTCCAGTGCCTCATTCACGTCCCGAACCAGGTTCCGTACATAGTTCCTGCGGTTCAACACATCCAGCATCTTGTCGAGGATCTTCCGCCTGTCGGCTTCGGTTCCGTTCTCCAGGGATTCGTCCCACTTGTTCCACTCGGCCTTGAGTTCGTTGAACAGTGCGTCGTACTTTTCTTCCAGTGAGAGCTTGGCCTTGCCGATTTCCTCGAGCAAGGCGGGGTCGTCTTCGCCCAACTTCTTCTGGGCGCGTAATTCTTCCAGATGCAGGTTGAGTTCGAAGACTTCTTCCAAAAGATCGGGAGGCACGACCTGCTTCTTCAGTTCTCCGGTGGCGCGAGCCTTTTCCGTTGCCTGCTTCGATTGCTCTTCCAGTTCGATGCCTTCGAGGCGTAGCAGGTACTGCGTGCGCTTGATCGGATCTTTCAGCGTGCGATAGGCGTCGTTGAGCATGGAACTTTGTTCCAGGCTCCAGGTGCGTTCACGTTCATCAGCCTGCCCGAATACATCAGGATGAAGCCGGCGGCTTAGCGCGTAAAACTCTTTTTCCAGTTCAGCCGTGTCCAGGTTGAGCTTGCGGGGAAATCCAAAAAAGGTGAAATAGTCCACCGGGACCGGGGGCTGCACTTTGCCGCACGAGTTGCAGAAATGCACGGCGCGCATCGTGCCACACGACCAGCAACTTGGAGTTGCCTCTTCGGGCGCTTGTCCGGGCATGATCAACGACGATTTGGATTCTGAATTTGCCATACAAAATTTAGGGCGAGCGCGCAGCCCGCCCGTGACCACTGGTTGTGTGGTGAGGGGCCTCTGGCCCGTTTACGGGGCCCTTCGGCTCCGCTCAGGGCAGGCTCCGCCCGTCACCACACGGGTTTCCTCTACGAGAACGAACTGCCGCAGCCGCAGGATTTGGTCGAGTTCGGGTTCACGAACACGAAGCCCTGCTGCATCAGGGTTTCCTGGTAATCGAGAGTCATCCCGTGCAGATAGATGAAGGACTTCGGGTCGACAAAAACTCGCACATCTCCGAACTGAAACACACGGTCGCGCTCGCGCGGTTGCGTATCGAACCGTATGTTGTAAGTCAGGCCCGAGCATCCCCCGCCCTGCACGCCCAAGCGAAGGCCGCCCTCCTCTGGTGAAACGTTCTCCTTCACCATCGCCGAGCGAATCTTCTTGAGCGCGTTTTCGGTTACCTGGATGCCCTTTGCCGGAGCTGCGGGCGCCGCGGGTTTGACCGCTTCGTCTTTGACTGCTTGATCCATAACTTGATTCTAGAAGCTCCGAGCCTCCAGCCCGGCCCCTAAAGGGGCGTCCGATTTCGAGCACTAACGGTATCCCTAAAGCGATACCTTGATACGAAGCCCGAAATGATCCGGCGGAGACGGGGCAAGCCCCGTCTCTACAGCAACGTTACTGCGCCGCCCGCACTTCCACAGGCTTCCCGGCTTCCTGCTTTTTCTTCCAGTCACCGATCGCAGCCCGGATCGCATCCTCGGCCAACACCGAGCAGTGAATTTTCACCGGCGGCAAGGCCAGTTCCTTTACGATCTCGGTGTTCTTGATCTCGAGGGCCTGGTCAACCGTCTTGCCCTTGACCCACTCGGTCGCCAGGGACGAAGATGCAATCGCCGAGCCGCAGCCGAAGGTCTTGAACTTGGCGTCTTCGATGATGTTGGTCTGCGGATTCACCTTGATCTGCAGCTTCATCACGTCGCCGCACTCGGGCGCGCCGACCAGTCCAGTGCCCACATCGGCATCCTTCTTGTCCATGGAGCCCACGTTCCGTGGATTGTTGTAGTGGTCGATCACTTTATCGCTGTATGACATTCTGCAATCTCCTTGGAAACTTTTCTATGCCCAGCCCCTAAAGGGGCATTTTCACCTCGAATCCGTACGGCATCGCTAAAGCGATGCCCTGATACGAAGCCCCACTTCTTCAGAAGCCTGCTCAGTGCGCTTCTGCTGCCCACTTCACACTCTTCAAGTCCACGCCCTCTTTCGCCATCTCGTAGAGCGGCGAAAGTTCGCGCAGACGCAATACCGTCTCAACCACGCGGTCGGCTACGTAATCGATTTCGGCTTCGGTGTTGAAGCGCCCGATGCCGAAGCGGATCGAGCTGTGTGCCAGATCGTCGCCCGTGCCGAGAGCTTTCAATACATAAGATGGCTCCAGCGTCGCCGAGGTGCATGCCGATCCGCTCGAAACCGCGATATCGTTGATGCCCATCAGCAGCGACTCGCCTTCCACGTAGGCAAAACTGATATTCAGATTGCCGGGCAGGCGA
>Ga0074046_10001611_pt1 | contig 20153 bp, 12 predicted proteins | sample BogForMeECP23OM3_FD_94441 | JGI IMG/M metagenome (GOLD analysis project Ga0074046, IMG submission 94441) | Bog forest soil microbial communities from Calvert Island, British Columbia, Canada - Bog Forest MetaG ECP23OM3 | ecosystem: Environmental > Terrestrial > Soil > Wetlands ... | reverse complement strand
TGTTGGCTGCATCGTCGCCGATGCCGTGCTCCGCCTGGCAGGGCGTGTAGGCGTCGAGCACCGCGGGCGCGTCGCTGTAGTTCAGGAACTCAACCGTATTCCGCAGAAAATGCCCTTGCAACGCGGCCGAGGTCTGGACCACGAACACATTCGGATGGAACGCCGCGATCAGGCCGAGTTCCTTGCGGTCCTCCTGCTTGCCGCTGTGGGCCGCGCCGACGCGCGAGAGGTCCGAATCCTGGCCGATGTAGCTGGCAGTGGAAGTCTGACCGCCGGTGTTCGAATAAGCTCCGGAGTTCAGCACCACAACCTTGACCGGCGTGCGCGTGGCCAGAAGCCGCGACAGCGCGCCAAAGCCGATGTCGTAGGTGGCGCCATCGCCGCCCATGCTGACGACCGTGGGCAGCATGGCCAGCTCTTCCGGCGTGAATTGCGCCCAGTTGAAATACCGGAAGAAGCTGTCGTGCGTTGCCGGATCGTAAGCGTCACCGAGATCGAGTTTGGCGATGCGCAACGCCTTGAAATCCTCCGTAGCGGCTGCGCTCAAGCCCTCGAAAATGCCCTTGGCGAGGGGGGCTGCGTCCTGGAACAGGCTGTTCACCCACGGATCGCTATACGGGTTGAACGGGAAGGTGGATGCGTAGACGCTGCTGCATCCGGTGGCATTGGCTATGACGGTGCTCGCCGGACCGTTGCCGGTCGGGCCGCTTTCCAGGGCATAGAGCCGCTTCTCCAGCGTCGCCACCGTCTGCGTAATGCGCTCGGCGCGGCCCTCTCCGTGGCCGTTCGATGGAAGGCTCGCGCGCTTGGCGTTCAGCCGCTCGATCAGCCACTCCAATTCGCGGATGTGCTCCTTGCGGCGCTGGCCGTGGATGGCGCGATTGGCCGCCACCACCAGCCGGATTGCGGTCACCTCGCCGCAGCCGCGGCAGGCGCCGTGCCCGCCAGTGACGGCGTAGTAGTTGCTGCGATCGAGGATCAGGCGTTTCGTATCGCCGGCAGGGCCGGTCGCACCATCGACGAAGCGCGCAGGCGTGTTTGGCGTGCGGCTAAGGTACTCGAAGCGCGTCTGCAGGTCCTCCAGAAGTGCTGGGTTCTGCTCGCGCTTGACAAGCGCACCGGGACCGCAAACCTCGACGCATTCGAGACAGCCCGAGCATTTCCACGGGTCGATGCTGACGGAATAAAGGCCGCCGCTGCCGGGCGCCGCTTTTTCCATGGCGTCGAAGAACGGCCGCGTCCGCGCTACCGGGAAGGCGGCCAGGGCGGCTGTCAGCTTGCGGAAATTCTCCCGCAGCGAAACGTCGGTGCCGCCAATGCCCGCCGCTGCCTCGGCAGCGGCCTCATGGAAGGGCCTGTGGTCCTTGGCCGCCCGGAGGCTCTCGCGTATCGCATTCGACAGCGCGAACGCATGCCCGCGCAGCGCATCTTTTTGCCCATCGGTGATGGCGAGCTGCTGGATCGCGGTCAGCAACAGATCGTGGATGTCGTGCACCGTGTTGGGGATGGCGGCGTCGGGGCAGACGAGCGCGCATTCGACGCAGCCCGTGCACAGTTCCGCTATGAATTCCGGCACGTTGCGGCGGAACAGTCCCTTGTCCTTCCAAGCCGCGCTTCCTGCGGGCATGAACAGCCCCGCGCCCGGCAAAACCGGCGCCTCGGCAATGGTGCCGTCGCGGAAATGGCTGGCAACGATGTCCTCGTAATAGCCCGGATCGAGGAAGCCCGCACTGGCCGCGCCACCCGCCCGGTTCATCGCGGCTGAGAGCGCGACGCTGTGCACGCCCGGCTTGACGCCCGCCGCTTCGGTCTCAGCGAAGGCGGCGCTGCCGTAGTCGACCTTCTGCGTGGCTTCCAGGCCATCGCGTATCACCGCCATATTGCCTTCGACGATGCGCCCACCCTTGGTGTCGAACTTCTTCGTAATCTGCTGGCGGATTTTATCGAGGATCGCATCCAGCGAGGCATCGGCCTTCACGCGATCGACATGCGCGCAGACCGCGCCAATGAAGGCGATGCCCATCATGCGGGTTTCGAGATCGGGCGTAGGCGCATGGCTTTTCGCGACCGCAAAGGCGTCGATGACGAAGAATTTTAGCTTCTTGTCGCGGATGGTCTTCCGCGCATGAGCGGGCAGCTCGCGCCAAGCCTCCAGCGGCGAAAGGTTCGATTGCAGGATGAACGTGCCGCCCTCGGCCAGCCCCTGGAGCGGATCGGTGTGGCTGAACACCTTGTGGTCTGGCGAGAGGACGATTTCCACATCTTCCAGCTCGGCATTGGTGATCTTGACCGGCTCCGGGCTGAGGGTGATGTAGTAGTTGGTCGGCGCGCCGCTCTTCTCGGAGCCGTATTTCGGCGCTGCCTTGGAACGGAGATCCAGCACACCCGCGAGGATATCGGTCAGGAGCTTGCCGGTGGCGATGGTGCCGTAGCCGCCCACCGAATGGAATCGCACGCGGAACGCCGATGCTGGAAGCAGTCGCGGGTTCGCCTCCGTTTCCAGAGCCATCAGCTCGGTTTCGGGATAGGCCGCTTTGAGCTTGGCCTGCAACCCGGCGAGGCGCGGCGAGGGCGTCTTGGCGAAGAATTGCGAGCCGAGATAGACGAGCGGCGCGCTTTTCGGATTGTCCATATTCTTGAACGCAGCCACCAGATGCCGCGGCTGCAGATCGTGCGCGCCCAGGCCGAAAATTGCCGTGGTGATCCGTGGCAGCGCATCGATCGGGGGAATGCCCGGATAGCGCACCCCGGCAGCGTTCTCGCGCGCCCGGTAAAGCGCCTGCGTCACCATGCCGGTCAGCACCGTGGCGTCGGAACGCTCCAGCACCGTGACGGCCTTCTTGCCCTTGAGCGCGGCCACCAGCTCCGCTTCCGGGAACGGCTGCAGCAGCTTGATGGAAACCACGCCAACCTTTTTGCCCTGGCCGCGCAAATAGCTAGCAACCGCCTCGGCGTCATCGGTGACCGAGCCTAGACCCACAACAGCCGTTTCGGCATCGTCGCAGAGGAAGGTCTTCACGGGCGAATAGTTGCGGCCGGTCAATTCACCGTATTCGCGCATGGCCTCGCGGACGAAGCGCGGCGCCTCGTTGGCGAAATGGGTGCGATGATCGACGCTGCCCGCCTGGAAGTCCGGCTGGTTCTGCACGCCGCCGGTGAGGCCAGGATTGTGCGGATCGACGAGGGCGGGGACGCGCTGCCGCGTGCCCTTCTCGTAGGCGTTGAGCCATTGCCGCCGCCACTGGCCGTGCAGCACTTCGGGGATCCATGCGAGCGTTGGCGCAAGCAGCGCGCCTTCATTGTCGCGCTCGATGGCCCCGGCATTGGCGTCGAGATGGGCGTTCAGCGCCGCTAAGCTCGCGGGCGCGATGTCGCCTTCGCGCCGGGCGAGATACTGGCGCAGCTGGAATACGCGGCCTTTGGCGCCGAACAGCATTTCCTGCGCTACCGTTGGCGCCTTGATGCGCCCTGCGGGATCGCCGAGGAATTCCTTGAGCAGCTCCGCCTCGGGCATCAGCGCTTCGCTCAGCATGTGGCTGGTGGCAAAGCCGTCCATGACGTTGGCTACCGGGATCAGCGACAGCGCCGCTACCTTGTAGGCAATCGCGGCCAGATCGGCGGCTTCCTGCGGGTTCGAGCCGAAGAGGATCGTGTAGCCCGACGGCAAGAGCGCATAGACGTCGTCGTGCCCCGCCATGACATTGAGCGAATGCCTGGAAACCACGCGGGCGGCGATATGCAGAACGAAGCCGCCCACCTTTTTGCCCACCGTCACATAATGGGACTCGAGCCCGTACAGAATGCCCTGGCTGGACGAAGCGTTGGAGATATACTTGCCCCCGGTTAGAGCCGCGCCCAACGCGCCGCTTTGCGCGGAATGTTCGCCCTCCGGCTCAAAAAAGAACGGGTGCTTTCCCCAGACGTTCATGCCGCCTGCAGCGCGGAAAGCCTCATATATTTCCGATATTTCCGTTGAAGGCGTAATGGGATAGCCGATAACGCCGCCGCAAACCTGCGACATGACCTGGGCAACTGCCCCGTTACCGTGAATGACGCTCGGGACGCCCGGGTACTTTCTGCTCATGTACGAAATCCGATCTAAATTGCCGCCGCGCAAGAGAATTGCTTTGTGCTTCCTTGTTCTTCCCAAAAAGTAACGCAATGTGCAAGTGCTAAGCACATTGGAAATTAGGCGACCCCACGCCCCAAGCGCAGATCGAGCGTAGGGCAAATTGCCGCTGGCTGCCGCTGACCGGTTGTGTGAACTCATTGTAATGTCCGCGCCGTCCTTATCCCCCAGCATAAGCAATCTGGTAATTCATTATTTGCGGCATTGGGATGCTCCGGACCGAATTTCTGCTCAGCAAGCGCTACCGTTGCGATCTCGATCGCCGCGGCTACGTTGCCCTGACTGCTAGCGCCTCAGCTTGTTTGTTGAAGGCATCGAGATCATGGCTTTTTTCCGCATACCCGCATATGGGGAAAGCAATGGCCAGCAGTATCGCGATGATCAGCCCCGTAAACACCCGCCAGATGCAACCCATTCGCCACCCCTCGCAACGGCCTAAGCAATGCTGAAAGTCTAGCGGTACTCCGTGGCAGTCTTAAGAGCCATTGGCTTAGGCGTTTGCCCGCTCCCGGCAAAAGCTGCCAGTCTTAACGGCCATCGTGAATGGCTGGACCTGGTACTGAGCCATCGGATACTCCTGTAAAGAGGAGTATCCGGATGCCCCGAGCCAAACCAGCTAGCGGGCCACTATGAAGTGTACGGAAACATCAGATGCGCTTCAAGAGGAAACAAAGCTGCTAAGCTTGGCTTCCCACTTCGCCCAACTGCGACCTAACATACCGGGTACCAAGCGTTAGATTTTGACGGCTAGCTCGATGGATGCGGCGCCGGAGGTGCTTAAATTTACTCTGCGGCCTCTCGCTTTGCATAGCCGAGATGGGCGTTGAGCTTGGCGAGAAGATCAGCCGCTGCCTCCGCAATATTGGTGCCAGGGCCGAAGATTGCGACCGCGCCGGCCTGATGGAGGGCGGCGTAATCGTCCGGCGGAATGACCCCGCCAACGACGATCAGAATATCGGGCCGGCCCTGCAGCGCCAGCTCATGTTTCAGCTCGGGCACGAGAGTGAGATGGCCCGCAGCTAGCGAGGATACGCCGATGATGTGCACGTCGTTCTCGACAGCCTGCCGCGCCACCTCGGCTGGCGTTGCGAAAAGCGCGCCGATGTCGACATCGAAGCCGAGATCGGCGAAGGCAGACGCGATCACCTTCTGCCCGCGGTCGTGACCGTCCTGGCCGACCTTCGCGACGAGGATACGCGGACGGCGGCCATCGTCTTTCTCGAAGGCTTCGCACATCGCGATGACGCCGCGCACTTTTTCGTCCATTTGCCCGATCTCCTGGCGATAAACACCTGAAATAGCACGTGTTTCCGCGCGATGCCGGCCGAATACCTTTTCGAGCGCCTCCGAAATCTCGCCGACCGTCGCCTTCGCGCGGGCAGCATTCACCGAAAGCTCCAAAAGATTGCCGCTGCCGCTTGCCGCCGCGGTGAGCGCGCAAAGCGCAGCCTCCACCGCCGCAGGATCGCGCTCGGCCTTCAGCCGCTCCAGCTTCTCGATCTGGCGGGCGCGCACCGCCGAATTGTCGACCTTCAACACTTCGACCGGCGCTTCGTCTTGCACCTTATATTTATTGATGCCGACGATCACTTGCTTGCCGCTGTCGATCCGCGCTTGAGTGCGCGCGGCAGCTTCCTCGATGCGCAGCTTGGGCAAGCCTTGGCCGATGGCCTTCGCCATGCCGCCAAGCTTCTCGACTTCCTGGATGTGGCCCCAAGCCTTTTTGGCAAGCTCGTAGGTCAGCCGCTCGACATAATAGCTGCCGCCCCATGGATCGATGACGCGCGTGGTGCCGGTTTCGTATTCGATGAAGAGCTGTGTGTTGCGCGCGATGCGGGCGGAAAAATCCGTCGGCAGTGCCAGTGCCTCGTCGAGCGCATTGGTATGAAGCGACTGCGTTCCGCCATGGGTGGCGGCGAAAGCTTCGACACAGGTGCGCATGACGTTGTTGAATACGTCCTGCGCGGTAAGCGACCAGCCGCTCGTTTGGCAATGCGCGCGCAGGCTCATCGATTTTGGGCTTTTAGCTCCCAAATCCTTCATGAGCCGCGCCCAAAGCGCGCGCGCGGCCCGCATTTTGGCAACCTCCATGAAGTAGTTCATGCCGATGGCCCAGAAGAATGAGAGGCGCGGCGCAAACGCGTCGATATCGAGCCCGGCCGCCATACCGGAGCGCACATATTCGACGCCATCGGCCAGCGTATAGGCAAGCTCGAGATCCGCCGTCGCGCCGGCTTCCTGCATATGGTAGCCGGAGATCGAGATCGAGTTGAACTTCGGCATCTTCGTGCTCGAATAGGCGAAGATGTCTGAGATGATGCGCATGGAAGGCTGAGGTGGATAAATATAGGTGTTCCGCACCATGAACTCTTTCAGGATGTCGTTCTGGATCGTACCCGAAAGCTGCGCCGGCGGCACGCCCTGCTCCTCGCCCGCCACGATGAAGAGCGCGAGCACCGGAAGCACGGCGCCGTTCATTGTCATGGATACGCTCATCTCCGACAGCGGGATGCTGTCGAACAAGGTGCGCATATCGTAGATGGAATCGATAGCCACGCCTGCCATGCCGACGTCGCCCCGGACGCGGGGGTGATCGCTATCGTAGCCGCGGTGCGTGGCAAGATCGAAGGCGACGGACAGGCCTTTTTGGCCCGCGGCGAGATTACGCCGGTAAAAGGCGTTCGAATCCTCAGCCGTGGAGAAGCCTGCATATTGCCGGACCGTCCAGGGCTGCTGGACGTACATGGTCGGGTAGGGGCCGCGCAGGAAGGGCGGCAGGCCTGGATAAGTGCTCAAAAAGTCGAGGCCTTGGGCATCGCTTGGCCCGTAGGCCGGCTTCAGCGCGATCCCCTCGGGCGTCTCAAGCGGAAACCCGCTGGGCTCTGCGGCCAGCGATGGCGTCTGCCACTCGACCTTCGAAAAATCCGGCACCTGAGATTGTGTCATTTTAAGCCTTCCCTCATACGCCTTCGGCCGTGGCTAGCAGAGTTCGCAAAAGTGGCCTTCCCGGTTTTGCGATAAAACTCTGCGAAAACAAAAGATCCTAAGCAGGCATCCGTTGGCTAGGCCAACGGGGTCTGCTTAGTAGCAACCGCAATTGCCGCCCTGCGTGTGAGAATGAGTGTGAAGCTCAAAGCCTTCCTCGGCAGCCTCCTCCTCGGCCGCAGCCGAAAGCTCCTCCACGCGCAGCGCGCCTTGCGCCTCTTGCAGAAGAGCGAGCACGTTGCATCCCTCATGGATGAGCCGGTCGATCGCAACGGCATCCTGCGGCTCAATGGTCTTCAGGATGGATGCCGGGCCGGCAAGATAGACGGCCACCGCTCCGGCATTTTTCAGCGCGGAAGCTGCGCCCGGCATGGATGCATAAATGCTATTGGAGGAGCACAGGCAAGCGACGGGGGCCGGGCTGTGCTGGAATGCAGCGGCAAGCGCTTCCACATTTTCGAAAGCTTGCTCCGGCACGATTGTTTCGATGCCGCCCGCAGCGAAAAGGCTTTGAACCCAATTCGCACGCGCCCTGTAATCGTCGGGCTTTCCGAGCAGCGCGAGGAATATGGGCGGCCGGGATCCGATCATGCTCAGAGCGACGTCCGCTCGCTGGCGCAGCGTCTCGAAAGGCTGAGCGTCGCGGTTCGAGACGTCGACCGGCGGCGCAACTTTGCTCGCGACTCTACGCGAGGCCATGCGCAGCTCGCGCAGAGAAGCGCCCCCGCGCGCCGCAGCTATAAGAGCGGCGAAACGCTCGCCCTTGGCGGCCGGAGGAACCGCAGGCAGTTTTGCTGCGAAGGGGCGGCCCGCTTCGCCATCTTGCTTTACGGGCCGCGCCGGAGCTTCCGGGCGTTCCGCGAGATTGGGGAAAACCGAAACACCGGTGATTTTATCCTGCCGGAAGGCCAGGGCGCGCTGACGCCCGCACGCTTTGCGGTGCAACTCATCGTCTATGAAGCCGCATTCGATCGCAGCGGCGAGTCCGCCCTTGGCCTCAACCTCGCGGAACAGTGCCCAGGCTGCACTTGCAAGCTCGTCCGTAAGCGTCTCGACATAGGCCGAACCGGCTGCGGCATCCGCCACGGCCGAGAGATAGCTTTCATGCTGCAGAACGAGGCTCGTATTCCGGGCTAGGCGCCGCGAGAAGGCGTTTGCAGCGCCGCCCGCGGCATCGAAGGGCAGAACCTCGATTCCGGCCGCGCCGCCAATTGCCGCGCCGAATGCAGCAGCGGTCCCGCGCAGCAAATTCACGTGGGCGTCGTATGCGGTCAGAATGCGCCGGGACATTTTCGCAAGCAGGAGCAAATCTGCCTTGGGCTTCTCTCCGGCAGCCTCAAGCGCGCGGGCCCAGAGCAGGCGCAGGCTGCGGAATTTCGCGATGGTAAGGAAAATATCCGCCGAAGTGGCAAGCTGGAAGCCGATGCAGCCCGCTGCATCGGCAAGCGGCATGCCCGCCTCTGCCAGCGCGCGCCAATAGCTCACACCCGCGGCGAGCGTGAAGGCAAGTTCCTGCACCGCGGAGCCGCCGGCTCCATCCCAAGCGTTGCCGCTCGCGAGGAAGGGAACGAACGCAGGAAAATGCGCAGCGATATAAAAAGCGGCGTCCACATGATCGGCGAGGAGCGCAGTCTTCTCCGCAGGCCGCTCGCCGCTCGATGCAAAAGCCGTCAACGGATCGAAGCCGGCAGAGCAGGCTGCGCCCGGCTTGTGACCGGCTGCAATCGCGGCGAGCACGAGGGCGGCATCCGCGGGCACCGATCCCGGCGCGACGAAGTAGGGGATGTCCGAGCCGATGAGATATTTCAGATTGTCCGCGGTCTGGACATCGAGGCCCGCGTCGAAATCGATGCAATGGGCACAATCGCCGGCCAAAAGATCGCCAGCGCGCTGCGCTTCATCATGGGTGAGCGGCTGCACGATATGCCAGCCCCGCGAACCGGAGAGCGGCGGCCTCTGCGGCGCCCGCGTATAGAGCGGCTCGGTCTTAAGCCCCTCGTGAAGCCCGGTTCGCAACGCTTCGAACGGCGCGCCGGCCAAGGCCTTGCCAACGAGGGCAAGCCATTCGGCCTCCGACGCGGGAGGAAAGCCGTCAGCAAGAGAGAAGTTTTCCATGGCGTGTATGATAGTTGAACCGGATGGGGGGCGTCCACCGCCGGGTGAATTTTGGAGGTGACTTCGAGGCTTACTCTTAACGTGACCGCCGGGACCGCGCCAGAGTTTTTGCTGCCCGCGCACCTCAGCCATGAAGAAGACCGTAGGCATTAGCCACGCGATTTAGTAAGTCAATTTTAACGGGAAAGCCCCGGAACTGTGCACCGTTTCGGACCTTTCCGATCCGCGTCATAATTTATGGAGGAAGAAATGGGTCTCTTGGACGGTCTTATCGGCGGGGCTATCGGCGCCGAAATGGTCACGGTCGTCAACGGCTTCATCGAAAAGCAAGGCGGCGTTAAAGGCCTTGTCGAGCAATTCCAGCAAAAGGGCCTCGGTCCAACCATTCAATCCTGGGTTGGGAACGGCGAAAATCTGCCGATTACGCCAGAGCAGATTCATCAGGCTTTGGGCTCCGATACCGTGCAACAGCTCGCCGCGAAGCTCGGGATACCGCCGGACCAACTGGCTGCCAAACTTTCGGAGATCCTGCCGCAGGCGGTAGACAAAATGACGCCGAACGGAACGGTTTCATAAGCCGCCAGCCGGCCGATGCCACCCGCTCCTCGCGAGAAATGAAAGCGCGCCGGGTGGCGCTGGCGCCTTGTCACAATCGCGCTTGCGGCGCGCGCCGGGAAAGAGCATTTTAGCTCCATGAACGAGAAAGTCGCAAACATCCTGAAACAGGTGCAGGACCTCAGCGCCGCGGAGCGCGCCCTTCTTATCGAAGCGCTCACCGGAGATGAGGCTTGCGAGTTCGCCAGCCCGGATATTGCCCGCGCGTGGGAGGAAGAGGTGGAGCGGCGGATCGCCGCCTACGATCGCGGCGAAATCGAAGCTATCGACATATCGGAGATCACTTACGAGTCGCTTCTGCGATGAAAGTAAGAATGGTTCGCCAAGCGCGAGCTGAGTTAAGCGATGCCCTAAAATATTACCACGCTGAAAGCCCCGGCCTGTCACGGCGCTTTTATGAGCAATACGAAAACGCCGTTGCAAAGCTTTCTCATTTTCCGCATGCCTGGCCAAAAGCGTATAAAAATACTCGGAAATGCATGATCGAAGACTTTCCCTATGCGCTCATCTATCGAGTTAGCGGACAGACCATAACGATTTTTGCGGTCGCACATGCGAGCCGCAAGCCGGGCTACTGGCGCGGCCGGGTTTCTTAACCGCCGTCCCGCCTCCGTCAAAGCCGCGCCACAGTTTCCGGGCCTATGGCCTTTTGCCGCCGTGAGGCAGCGTTCCCTCAAGCTGTTGTTGAAACGCTGGCCACTTCCTTTATAACGCCTCGAAACCCGAGCGCCAAAAATGCCCAAACGCACCGATATTGACTCCATCCTCATCATAGGGGCTGGTCCGATCGTGATCGGCCAGGCTAGCGAATTCGATTATTCCGGGACGCAAGCGTGCAAGGCGCTCAAGGCGGAGGGGTATCGAATCGTCCTCATCAACTCCAATCCGGCGACCATTATGACGGACCCGGATCTGGCAGACTCCACCTATATCGAGCCGATCACGCCCGAGATCATCACCAAGGTGATCGAGCGCGAAAGGAAGACTTTTCCGGGCGAGCGCATGGCGCTGCTGCCCACCATGGGCGGGCAGACAGCGCTCAACACCTCGCTCCGCCTGTTCCGCGACGGCACGCTAGAGCGCTTCGGCATCGAGATGATCGGCGCGAAGGCGCATGCCATCGACAAGGCGGAGGACCGCCTGCTTTTCCGCGAGGCGATGACGAAAATCGGCCTTGCCACGCCGCGGTCGCGGCTTGCCCACAATCTCGGCGAGGCGTTGGAGGCGCTCGACTACGTCCAGCTGCCGGCCATCATCCGGCCGTCCTTCACACTCGGCGGCACGGGCGGCGGCATCGCCTATAACCGTGAAGAATATATGTACATTGCCGAGCGCGGCCTGGAAGCGTCGCCCACCACCCAGATTCTGATCGAGGAATCCGTTCTCGGCTGGAAAGAATACGAAATGGAGGTTGTTCGCGACACAAAAGACAACTGCATCATCATCTGCTCCATTGAGAATGTGGACCCGATGGGTGTGCATACGGGCGACAGCATCACGGTCGCCCCCGCGCTGACGCTGACGGACCGCGAATATCAGATGATGCGCAATGCCTCGATCGCCGTGCTGCGCGAGATCGGCGTCGAGACCGGCGGCTCGAATGTGCAATTCGCGGTAAACCCGGCGGACGGCAAGCTCGTCGTCATCGAGATGAATCCGCGCGTGTCGCGCTCGTCTGCCTTGGCGTCGAAAGCGACGGGCTTTCCCATCGCCAAAGTGGCCGCGAAACTCGCCGTCGGCTACACGCTCGACGAGCTCGACAACGACATCACCAAGGGCGCGACGCCAGCCTCCTTCGAGCCGTCCATCGATTACGTCGTGACCAAAATCCCGCGCTTCGCCTTCGAGAAATTCCCGGGCGCCCCGGCGACGCTCACCACCTCGATGAAATCGGTGGGCGAGGTGATGGCCATCGGCAGAACCTTCGAGGAGAGCCTCCAGAAGGCGCTGCGCTCCATGGAGACCGGGCTCACCGGCCTCGACGATTTCGTGCTGGAAGGGCTCGGCCAGGGCGACGACAAGAACGTGATCCGCGCAGCGCTTGGCACTCCTTCGCCCGACCGCATTTTGAAAGTGGCTCAGGCCTTGCGGCTCGGTGTCGATCACGAGCAGATCTATTCCTCTTGCCGCATCGACCCGTGGTTCGTTTCGAGGCTCCAGGGCATTGTCGACGCCGAAGCGAAGGTCCGGGCGCACGGCCTTCCCGGCACCGAACGGTCCTTCCGCCAATTAAAGTCGATGGGCTTCTCCGATGCGAGGCTCGCTTATCTCGCCGGCCTAACCGAAGCCGAGGTGACGGCGAAACGCCAAAGCCTCGGCGTACATCCGGTCTATAAGCGCATCGACACTTGCGCCGCCGAGTTTCCCTCGCCTACGGCCTATATGTACTCGACCTACGAGAGCCCGCTCGGAGGCCAAGAGATGTGCGAGGCCAACCCTTCCGGACGGGAGAAGATCGTGATCCTCGGCAGCGGGCCGAACCGCATCGGGCAGGGCATCGAGTTCGATTATTGCTGCTGCCATGCCGCGTTCGCGCTGTCGAAGGCCGGCTACGAGACCATCATGGTCAACTGCAATCCGGAGACGGTCTCGACGGACTACGACACGTCCGACCGGCTCTATTTCGAGCCCTTAACCCCTGAGGACGTGCTCGCCATCATCGAGAAGGAAGCGTCGCACGGTAAGCTCAAAGGCGTCATCGTCCAATTCGGCGGCCAGACGCCGCTCAAACTCGCCCAGGCGCTCGACGCGCATAATGTGCCCATTCTCGGCACCTCGCCCGACGCCATCGACCTCGCCGAGGATCGCGACCGCTTCAAGGCGCTCGTCGAAAAGCTCAATCTCCGGCAGCCGCGGAACGGCATCGCCTATTCCGTCGAGCAGGCGATCATCGTCAGCGAGGAGATTGGGTTTCCGATCGTCGTTAGGCCTTCCTATGTTCTTGGCGGCCGCGCCATGGCGATCCTGCCGGATCAGTCCACGCTTAAGGAGTATTTCGAAACGACGCTCGCGGCGTTCGTTTCTCACGATATTCAACACCGGTTCGCAGGCAACCGGCACGCGCAGGTCAACGCGGTCTTGGCCAAGAATGCGCTGCTCCTGGACTCCTATGTCCATGACGCTATCGAAGCCGATGTCGATGCCATCTCCGATGGCGAGAATGTCTTCATTGCCGGTGTCATGGAGCATATCGAGGAAGCCGGCGTGCATTCGGGCGACAGCGCCTGCTCGCTCCCGCCTCATTCGCTCTGCGCCGAGACCTTGGGCGAGCTGGAACGGCAGACGGCGGAAATCGCGCGCGCGCTGAACGTCGTCGGGCTCATGAACGTCCAATATGCGATCAAGGGCAAAGACGTTTATGTGCTGGAGGTCAATCCGCGCGCGAGCCGGACGGTGCCCTTCGTGTCCAAGGTCATCGGCCAGCCGGTCGCAGCCATCGCGGCGCGCGTCATGGCTGGCGAGAAGCTTGCCGCTTTCAAGCTGACGCGGCCAAAATTCCAGCATGTGGGCGTGAAAGAGGCTGTTTTCCCATTCGAGCGCTTTCCCGAGATCGATCCCGTTCTCGGCCCGGAAATGCGATCCACAGGCGAGGTCATGGGCATCGACCGCAGCTACGCCGTCGCCTTCGCAAAAAGCCAGATCGCGAGCGGCAGCAAGGTGCCGGGATCGGGAACCTTATTCGTTTCGGTGAAAGAGGCCGACAAGGACCGGATTGTGCAGCCCGTAAGGGAGCTTGCTGAGATGGGCTTCAAGGTGCTTGCGACCCGCGGCACGTTGCGCCACCTCGAAGCGAATGGCATTTCGTGCACCAAGGTGAACAAGGTCTTGGAGGGCCGGCCCAATATTGTCGATGCCATGAAAAACCGCGAGGTCGACCTCGTTTTCAATACGACGGAGGGGGCCAAAGCTCTCGCCGATAGTTCCACCATCCGCCGGACAGCTCTGATGTACAAGATACCCTACTACACGACGATCGCGGGCGCGCTCGCGGTTACCGAAGCGATTCAAGCCATGCGTGCTGGCATCCTTGAAGTTCAGCCGCTCCAGAAATATATCGCTTAAAATGTGCGAGCCGGTGCCAGATTTTGGCCCCAGGCGCGTGTTGCTATTGTGCCTTCCGCTCAAGAACGCATTGACAAGTTCCAGGTTTGTGAACTGGACAGGGGAGACTGGTATGACCGAAAAAGTGCCGATGACCGCTCAAGGGCATGCCACGCTTGAGGCCGAGCTTAAATATCTAAGATCGGTCGAGCGCCAGCGCATCATCAAGGCGATCGCGGAAGCCCGGTCCCATGGCGATCTCTCCGAGAATGCCGAGTATCATGCCGCAAAGGAAGCGCAAGGCATGAACGAGGCAAAGGTCGCCGATTTGGAGGACAAGCTCTCCCGCGCGGACATCATCGATATTTCGAAGCTTTCCGGCGAGACGGTTAAGTTCGGCGCCACCGTCACGCTCGTCGATGAGGATACCGAAGAAGAGGTGAAGTATCAGATCGTCGGCGATTTCGAGGCCGACGTGCGCCAGGGAAGGGTATCCATCGGCTCACCGATTGCGCGCGCGCTGATCGGCAAAAAGGCGGGCGATTCCGTCGAGGTCAATACGCCGCGCGGCGCGAAATCGTACGAAATTTTGAAAGTCGCTTTCAAGGGCTAACCGGAGCGCTGCCCCCTCGCCGCGCTTCTCATGTGCTGCCTCATGGCCAGCACCTGATCGCGAAGCATGTCCGCAATGTCCGGTTCGGAGCGGTTGGGGCTTTGCGCGTTGCGGCCTCCCGCCGGAAATCGCCCAAAGCCGCCCTCCGGTGCTGCCGTCTGACGGGTCTTCCGATCTTCCGAAGAATATGCGCCAGATTCATTGCGCCTGCGCCGGCACCGTTGCCGTTGGCGAAGCTGCGCGAGCAGCCTAGAGAGGTCCGCAGCCCCGCTTAATCCAGCGCTGCGCCCGGCTCGTTCTTCGCGGTTTTGATCGTAAAGGCCGTTTTGACGGAGCTGACATTGGGGGCTGCTGTCAGCTCACGGATGACGAAGTTCTGAAACGTCACGACATCCGGCGCCACGCATTTTAAAAGGTAATCCGTGTCGCCAGAGAGCATGTAGGCTTCCCGGACGATATCCCACTGGCGCGTTCTGGCCTCGAACGCCGAAAGATCGGACTCGGCCTGACTTTCGAGCTTCACATAAGCGAATGCTGTCAAATGATATCCAAGACGGGGCAAATTGAAAGCTGCGTGATATCCGGCGATGACGCCGCTGCGTTCCAATTCGCGCACGCGCCGCAGGCAGGGGGGCGCCGAAAGACCTACGCGCGTCGCGAGTTCGACATTGGTCATCCGGCCGTCCTTTTGCAGCTCGGCTAGAATACGCCAATCGGTAGCGTCGAGTTTCGCGGGCTTGTTCACGTCGTCCAACGTTCGGGCCGATGCCATGCTTATTCCTTCGTCAGCTATATAGTGGCAAATATGGGGCAACAGCCAGGCTGACGGAATGATACAGATCAAAAAATGCAAATTAAGAAGGATTCTTGCTGCGTCAAAATATCTCTGTGCGCGCGCCGAGCCGGGGCTTAACCATATCTTCTTGTGAAACGCGGCCCGCAAACCCATTTGTGCGGTGCAACGAAAAAAGGTGAGGGAGTGGACTCCACAATGACGAGGCGTCATAGCAGGCTCGCGATCATAGGGTCGGGGCCCGCGGGCTACACCGCGGCGATCTATGCAGCGCGCGCTATGCTGCAGCCGGTATTGATCGAGGGAATTCAACCCGGCGGCCAGCTCACGATCACCACCGATGTCGAAAATTATCCCGGCTTTGCCGAGGCTATCCAGGGGCCGTGGCTCATGGAGCAGATGCGCGCGCAAGCGCTGCATGTCGGCGCCGGCATCGTACAAGATCACATTACCTCGGTGGATTTCGCCCAGCGTCCGTTCACGCTACGGGGCGATTCCGGCACAACCTATAGCGCCGAATCGGTCATTATCTGCACCGGCGCTCAAGCCCGCTGGCTTGGCCTTCCATCCGAGCAGAATTTCCAGGGGTATGGCGTTTCGGCCTGCGCAACATGCGACGGCTTCTTTTACAAGGGCAAGGACGTGGCTGTGATCGGCGGCGGCAATTCAGCCGTCGAGGAAGCGCTCTTTTTAACCAATTTCGCGCGTTCCGTTACAGTTGTGCATCGCCGCGATTCGTTCCGCGCGGAGAAGATTTTGCAGAACCGGCTGTTCGCGAACCCGAAGATCAAGGTCATCTGGAACGCTGTGCTGGAAGAGGTCGTGGGTTCCGAGACTCCTAAAGTTGTGCAGGGGGTAAAACTGCGCGACGCGGGCACCGGCGCCATTACCGCGCTTACAGTCGACGGTGTCTTCATCGCCATCGGTCACGCGCCCGCCACAGCAATCTTCAAGGGACAGGTGGAAATGTCGCCAGCCGGGTACATCGTGACCGCGGCGAAATCGACGGCGACAAACGTGGCGGGTGTTTTCGCTGCAGGGGACGTAACGGACGACATTTACCGCCAAGCTGTTACTGCCGCCGGAATGGGCTGCATGGCCGCTCTCGACGCCGAACGCTATTTGGCAAGTTTGGAAACGCTGGGGCAGGCGGCCGAATAGGCGCCCGCGAACGCCGGAGGCAAAGGTGCCCTTAGATTGGGACAAGCTACGCATATTTCATGCTGCGGCCGAGGCGGGAAGTTTTACCCACGCAGGCGAGACGCTCAGCATTAGTCAATCGGCGGTTAGCCGCCACATTAGCGCTCTCGAACGCGATTTGAACGTTCCGCTGTTTCACCGGCACGCGCGCGGGCTCGTTCTCACCGAACAGGGCGAGCTGCTCTACCGGACGGCGCAGGACGTGTTCAGCAAGCTTGCGACGACCCAAATCCTTTTGGCCGATTCGCGCGGCAAGCCCAGCGGCGAATTGAAAGTCACCACGACGATGGCGCTCGGCACGGGCTGGCTTACACCCCGCCTCAACGAGTTTATGAACCTCTACCCCGATATCCGGCTTCGCCTTCTGCTCGACGACGAGTCCTTGAACCTCACCATGCGCGAGGCGGACGTAGCGATTTGGTTTGGGGCGCCGACGCAGCAAGACTTGGTGCGCCGGAAACTTTTCACCGCCCATTACCATGTCTACGCTTCGACCGATTACGTGAAACGGCACGGGAAGCCCAAGAGCCTCGAAGATCTGGATAAGCACCGCATTCTGACTTATGGCGGCCCCATGCCGAGCCCGTTCAAGGAGATGAATATGCTCGAGATGGCTGGACGGAACGGTCTTGGGCCGCGCGAACCCGCGCTTCGTATTAATAGCCTCCTCGCGCTCCGCGAGGCGGTAATGCAGGGCACCGGCCTGGCCGTGCTTCCGGATTATCTGGCGAGAGATTATCCGCGGCTGATTCATGTCTTGGAAGATATCGGCATGCCGGAGTTCGATACATTTTTTGTTTATCCGGAAGATCTCAAGGACACAAAGCGGGTAAACGCGTTTCGCGACTTTCTAATCGCAAAATCTAGGGAGTGGTCATTTTAGTTTTGTTTGTTCGCGCCTGGATCGAAAGCAGGGTGCGGCACGCGATGGCAGAAAATGCGCGGGAAACAAGGCCACGCCCACTGCCGGGCGGCTATCCGCCGCCGGCCAAGTAAAGATGTCCCGTGAGCGTTCCCCTCAAGCTGCACCCTGATGCTACTTTGTCACAGGCCGGATAGATTGAGCCCAAATTGCGGCCCATCGTGGCGTCCTGAGTTCGCATTCAGGGTAAATTCTATTTACACTTTGTTAGTGCTTAGTGATTCGGCCGGGATTGGAAAGGCCGAGAAGGATGGAGTCGGTGTGTAAAGCGAGTTTCCAAGGGGGACAGGCTTAAGAGGCGCATCTCGCCTCGAAGCCAATTGGGCTGAACGAGGCGAGCCACATGAAGCTCTTTCAAATTATAGCGAGCGCGCAAAGCAGCCGCGCGTTTTTCAATATGGGACAGGCCTTCGGCTTTGGCGATGAGCTAATGGCACAGACTGTCCGGTATTTTATCCCGCCCATGGCGAAAGCCATCGAAAAACGGGCGCAAACGCCTGAGGGATTACTGTCGGTTTTGGAGTTCTTGGGATCGCGCCGCTACGACAGGTTTCTGGACGATCCGCGCATTTTCGGGCACGCCCAGGTTTTGAAGGAAGGCGAGCGTGTGCTCGATTATCTTTTCGTGCGCGAAGCCCGCATCAAGAAGATTATTGAAAACCGGGCCAAGGTTCTGCCGATCGAGGCATCTGCCCTGGAGATGATGCTGCCTTATATCGCGGTCATGGTGATCGGCGCCATCGAGGTCAAAACCAGGCGGCCTCTCGGTGTTATCTGGCACCGCATTACCAAGGGTGCCTCGGACGACCGGGCTCTCGCCAACCCTTATCTGGCTCTCGTTCAGTATCTTAAGAAGCAAGAGCGCGACCAGAAGGATCAGCGGCATCGGCGGCTCTTCGCGTTCCTGGGCGTTGGCTCGTCCGCTGCGCCTGCACCGGCCCCCGCGTTACCCGAGCCTGCTCTCGAAGCGCCGGCGCTATTCCAATCCGCGTAAGGGCGGCCATCTGCGGCTGCAACCCTGAAGCCAGATGCGGCCAAAAACAAACGGGTGTCCGATTGTTGGTGGCCGCAAACACGCCGCTCCAGCCCGATAGGCCCAAGCGCGTCCCGGCCACGGTGGTGTCTTCGGCGGATGCACGCGAAGACCCGCATCTATACCAATTCTTGACGCCGGCCTCGAAGGAAGATGGCACCGATGATGCACGTGCTGCCCGCGACAGCGATGGGATACCAAAGCCCCGCATAGATATCCCCGCTCGCTGCAACAATTGCCGTAGCAAGCAGCGGAAGCATTCCGCCAAAAATGCCGTTTCCAATATGATAAGGGAAGGACAGCGAAGTATAGCGCACTTTGGCAGGGAAGAGCTCGACGAGGAAAGCGGCAATCGGCCCATAGACCATGGTCGCGTATAGCATCAAGGTGAGCAAGATCAGGAATGCGACCGGGTAGTTGACGCCGCTGGGGCTCGCGCCATGAAACTCGAGCACGGGATTTCCGCGCGCGTCGACCTGAGGCTCGCCATTGGCATACTTCCAATTCAGTCCAGGATAGCCCGCTTTGAATAGAGCAATCTGCAAGCGGTGGTCGACCTCTGCCTTGTTATTGCTGGCGATCTCATCGGTTTGCGGCCCGATGGACAAGCCGGCAGTTTCTAAGCCCGGCTCATTAACTTTCGTGAAGGACAGTCCTGACTTGGTGAGAAAGTCCGTAACTTGATCGCAGACGGAGAAATTCGACCATGGGCCAATAAAAATGTGGAAGTTGCAGGTCTTGGCGTCGACGCGCAATGAAATGCGATTTGCGGCTTGAAACTCGACCAGCGCAGGGTTGACCGCCAGCGAAAGCCCCTGAAAAAGCGGAATATAGGTCAAGGCGCCCAAGAGGCATCCCGCAAGAATGATCTTCAACCGGCCTACACGGTCGGACAGCCAGCCGAAAAACACGAAAAAGGGCATACCTGCTGCCAGAGCCACTCCGGTTAGGATGTAAGCGGCCAAATAATCGAGGTGCAACGTTATCGTTAGGAAAAAGAGCGTGTAAAACTGTCCCGTATACCACACGACCCCTTGGCCTGCCGTTGCGCCGAAAAGCGACAGTAAGATGTATTTGTTGTTTGGGGAATGGAAGAAGCTTTCCCAGACTGGTATTTTCGAGGAGCGTCCTTCTGCCTTCATTTGTAAGAATACAGGTGTCTCTCGCAAAGAGACGCGGATATACACAGATAACACGAGCAGAATAATTGACGCGATGAACGGAATCCGCCAGCCCCAGCGCTCGAAACCTTCGCCCGGAATAAGCAGCCGGCAGGCACCGATCACGATCAGCGCAAGTAAGAGCCCGGACGTCGCCGTCGTTTGAATCCAGCCCGTCATATATCCGCGCCGGCTCGCTTCGGTATATTCGGCAACATAAGTTGCGGCGCCGCCATATTCGCCGCCCAAGGCCAATCCCTGAATAAGCCTTAGGCTAACGAGCAAAACCGGCGCGATCCAGCCTAGCTGCTCGAAAGTGGGCAGCAGGCCAACAGTGAACGTCGAGAAACCCATGAAAACGATGGAAATGAGAAAAGTATACTTGCGTCCGGTCAAATCGCCGAGCCGGCCCAAAACGACCGCTCCGAAGGGGCGAACAACAAAGCCGGCCGCATAGGTGGCGAAAGCGGCGAGCAGAGCGGCAGTTTCGTTTCCGGGAGGGAAGAAGAGCTTAGCAAAAAAAGGAGCGAGAACCGCATAAAGATAG